>Ga0209417_1003674_pt1 | contig 19950 bp, 16 predicted proteins | sample RifGroF2_FD_184002 | JGI IMG/M metagenome (GOLD analysis project Ga0209417, IMG submission 184002) | Groundwater microbial communities from Rifle, Colorado, USA - Groundwater F2 (SPAdes) (version 2) | ecosystem: Environmental > Aquatic > Deep subsurface > Groundwater | place: Rifle, Colorado... | reverse complement strand
AGAACCAGTCTCAGGAGCGGGCAATAATGCACCAAGTGATCGCCGGCAATCTCCTTGCGAGCACAAAGTTGTTCATTTTTTATTTAGGTTGCAAAACGCGTTTTGCTGGTGGTCTCAGGATGACAGCAACTTAAAGGGTCATTTTTAATTCAGGTTGCAAAGCGAGCTCTGTTGGATGTCTCAATATGACAGCGGGGCTCAATGTGACATTTGCTGGGGTAAAATGTCGGGATGCTTTGTAACTTTCGACTTCGGCAATGGTATATCAACTCAATAAAAAAGGCCGGACAATGCCGGCCTTTTTGAATATCTGCTATTGGAATTATTTATCTACGCGCATGCTGTAAAAGCTGCGATAAACAAAAATTAGAGCAATAACAACAAACAATGCTCCCACATACTTGGCAACACCTCTGAACGACTCACTGATGGCTATTTCCATAGCAAGAAGTCCAAACAATGTAGTAAACTTGATAATAGGATTGAGCGCCACTGAAGAAGTGTCTTTGAAAGGATCACCCACGGTATCACCCACTACCGAAGCAGCGTGAAGTTCCGTTCCCTTTTCTTTCAGATCAACCTCAATCACTTTTTTCGCGTTGTCCCATGCACCACCGGCATTGGCCATAAAAATCGCCTGGAAAAGTCCGAACAATGCAATTGAGATAAGATAGCTCACAAACATGGCAACCGGGGCATTATAGCCACCTTCGCCGGGAGCTGAGAGGAAAGCTATTCCAAGCGCAAAAGAGAAGATTACAATGAAGATATTGAACATTCCCTTCTGAGCATATTGGGTACAGATGGCAACCACCTGTCTCGATTTTTCGGTATCCGCTTTCTTAGGCGCATTCGGATCGAGATTAATGTTCTTTTTAATATACTCCACCGCACGACCTGCGCCGGTAGTTACAGCCTGAATTGAAGCACCGCTGAACCAGTAAACAACAGCACCGCCAAGGATGAATCCGAGGATTGAATATGGATTCAGAATACTGAGAATAGTTTCAGGGTCAACACCAAGCGCTTCTTTAATTACAAGAATCAATGAGAAAATCATGGTGGTAGCTCCAACAACAGCAGTACCAATCAACACGGGCTTTGCCGTTGCTTTGAATGTATTTCCTGCTCCATCGTTGGATTCAAGATAATGCTTCGATTTTTCGAAATCAGGTGTAAAGCCAAAATCCTTTTCAATTTCTTCCTTTACATTTGGTATTTCTTCGATGAGCGACAACTCGTAAATCGACTGAGCATTATCAGTAACGGGACCATAGCTGTCAACGGCAATGGTTACAGGGCCCATTCCAAGCATACCAAAAGCCACGAGGCCAAAAGCAAAAATGGATGGATACACCATGATGTCTCCCAGTCCGTACATGCTGGCAAAATATGCAATCGCCATTAAAACAACGAATACGAGGCCTTGCCAGAAAGCACTGAAGTTACCGGCAACAAGACCGGAAAGAATATTAAGCGAAGCACCCCCACGGCGCGAAGACTCAACTACCTCCTGCACGTGAGCAGATTTTGGACTGGTGAAAAGCTTTGTAAATTCAGGGATGAGTGCAGCTCCCAACGTTCCGGCAGAGATGATTACACTGAGTGTTATCCACAAATCGCCGGGCATATCTCCAATAATAATATAGCTGATCGCAAAAGTCACAAAGATTGAAAGAATTGAAGTAATCCAAACCAGCGAAGTGAGCGGTTTTTCAAAATCGAGCTCGTCAACATTGTGATAGCGGGCACGGCTGATAAGATTGTTTATTGCAAACGAAGCAACTGAAGTGATAATCATAAGTACGCGCATCACAAAAATCCAGGTTAGCAATTGCACCTGATAATCAACGTTTGTAATGGCCAAAAGAATGAATGAAACAAGAGCAACACCAGTTACGCCGTACGTTTCAAAACCATCTGCTGTAGGTCCAACGCTGTCACCGGCGTTATCGCCCACACAGTCGGCAATGGTACCAGGGTTGCGGGGATCATCTTCACCGATTTTGAAAATCACTTTCATAAGGTCGGAACCGATGTCAGCGATTTTGGTGAAAATACCACCGGCAATACGAAGCACCGAAGCACCAAGTGACTCACCAATGGCGAATCCAATAAAACTGGCCCCCGCATATTCGCCGGGAACAAACATAAGAATGATGAGCATGATTGTCAGCTCAAGGCTGATAAGCATGACACCGATACTCATACCAGCATTCAAAGGAATATTAAGAAGTTTAAGCGGTTTGCGCTCGAGCGAAGCAAAAGCCATTCTGGCATTGGCCAGTGTATTCATGCGGATTCCGAACCATGCAACTGCATAGGAACCTAAAATACCAACGATTGTCCAGCCAAGGATCATCAATACAGCACCAAAGCCGAATCCTTCGGAAAGAAATCCAAAATAGAATCCAACGGCAGAGCCGATGAAGATAAAAAGAATAACCAGAAATCTTCCCTGACGCAGGAGATAGGTTTTACTGGTTTCAAAAATTACCTGGGCCACATCGAGCATAGAGCTGTGTGCGCGCAGTTTCCGAACTTTAATAAACTGATACAATCCGAATAACATTCCGGCAAGAGTAACCAGAAAACCCCAATACAAAATAGTTGAATCCTTCATTCCATCAGGAACAACAAGGTCGGCTTCCCCCGCCAACGAAAGCATTGGTGCAGCCAAAAGAGCTGTAAGAATGGCAAACGCTTTTCTCATAAACACATTAATTTTAGGTGAGTGAAAATTTTTGCAAAAGTACTACATTATTCAATATAAACATATAATATGACATATGGCATAAATTATCCGCCCATTCAGCGCTTAAATAAACAAATACAACCATTGGCCAAACATAATATTCCATCGTCCGATGGCGACGAAGGAGTCTGAGGATATGGAATCGTTATGTTTGCAGCAAAACCGACGATTCCATATTCTCCCGATAGTCGAACGATGGAATATCGGTTTTCAGAGGTTGGGCGTAGTCTTATTAAAAATATTTGCTGGGTTGAGTCTCCAGACTCAGCCCAACAGATTTTCTATTTTAGACTACGCCCAGCCTATGATGTACAGCGAAAATTTTGCATTATCATGTCATTGGCAGTTATGAGTTCGTGAGATTCAAAACAGTTTACCAGCAACTCACAACTGGCTACTAATTTATATCTTTGCAATTCACAATACCCATATGCAGATATCAGACAGCAAAGCAGGAACAGGTTTCACAACCGAAGGCACTTGTGTCACCGTTGGCACTTTCGATGGGGTGCATCTCGGTCATTCTGAAATTTTGCGATTCCTGAAATCCGTTTCCATTCAAAACAAGCTTGACTCAGTGGTTTTTACATTCGGCACCCATCCGCGCTTTGTGCTTAAATCGGACTCCTCTGATCTCAAAATACTTTCAACTCCCGACGAAAAAGCTCAACTGATCAGCCGATTCGGAATTGATTACCTGTATGTTCAGGATTTCACTCCCGAATTTTCTTCGATGCAAGCGGAAAAATTTATTTCTGAAATCCTTGTTGGAAAATTAAAAATGAAAAGTCTGGTCGTAGGTCATGATCATTTGTTTGGTAAAGATCGGATCGGCAATTTCGCTTTACTTTCGGAGCTCAGCGACAAGTATGGATTTTCTTTGATTCAGATTCCGGCAATCAGTAATTCAGGGTTCAATATCAGTTCTACTAAAATCCGAAATCTATTATCCTCGGCCGATATTCAGATGGCCAATGACATGCTCGGGTACAATTATTCTTTTACCGGCGATGTGATAAAAGGGTTTGGAATCGGACGTGAACTCGGCTTCCCTACTGCTAATCTGAAGCTGCAGGATCCTCAAAAAATTCTGCCTGCGCCGGGAGTTTACATTATCAAAGCCATGCATGATTCCGAATCTTTCGAAGGCATAATCAACATCGGCAGCAGGCCAACCTTTGAAGGCAGCGGTATGCATATCGAAGCTCATCTTTTTGACTTCGATAAAATTGTTTACGACGATCAGCTTACTATAGAATTTCTGCTCTTTCTTCGCGAAGAAATTAAATTTAATTCGAGAGAAGAACTTGTTTCCCAGATACGAAAAGACCGCGATCGTGCGTTTAAGTATTTCGGAAGAATATGTTGAAACAGGTTATTCATATTGCATTGATTTTTATTCCAGCTTTGCTCGGAGCTCAGGAAATACCTGACTTTACACCTTCGGGAATATCGACTGCGATTGTTTATACCGATACAAACCAGATTGCCAGCAACACAGATATTGTTGAATACATCGACTTGTCGAGGCAAAAGCTAACCACAATTCCCAATGTGGTTTTTCAGTGTCCAAATCTGGTATATCTCGATCTGAAGCGAAATAAAATTGAAGAAATACCCGCTTCAATTATGCAGCTGAAAAAACTTCGGGTACTGAATCTTTCACGAAATCGCCTCGTCAGACTTCCAAAGGAAATCGGACAGCTATCTTCGTTGAAATCATTAATTCTGAATCAAAACGAAATTGTTGAGTTGCCTCGTGAAATCGGCCTGCTGAGCCATCTTGCCGTGTTGGATCTTTGGGGAAATCAACTTGACAAGCTGCCAAATGAAATCGGAAAACTCAGCGAAACGCTTCAATACCTCGATATGCGCGTTATTTACATGTCGCGCGAAAAACAGGAAGTCATTGAATTAATGCTGCCTGAAACCACCATATATTTCTCGCAGGGCTGCAATTGTAAAGATTAAGGAATTCGTTTATTTTTAAGTACCTTTGCTTTCCTATATTTTCGATCATGAAAGAACGTGAACATAAAAAAGTTGTCGCTGCAATTACCCATGGCGATGTGAACGGCATTGGCTATGAGGTCATATTGAAAACCCTGGCTGACAGTCGCCTGCTCGATTTTTGCGTGCCTGTCATTTATGGCAATTCGAAAGCAGCATCCTATCACCGCAAAACAATAACAGTCAGCGATTATCAACTCACATTGATCCGTGACCTTACGCAACTAAAAGCAGGGAAGCCATATATCGTCAATGTGATTAACGAAGAAATTAAAATTGAATTTGGAAAATCGGATCCGGTGTCCGGGCAGCTTGCACACAAAGCGCTTGAGATGGCCATTTCCGACATTGATGCGGGTAATGCCGATATTTTAGTTACTGCGCCCATCAACAAAAGCAATATTCAGTCAGAAACCTATCATTTTCCGGGTCACACGGAATATCTGGCTGAAAAATGCAAATCCAAGGATTATATGATGCTCATGATTAGTCCAAACCTCAGAATAGGTGTTGTGACCGGCCATGTCCCCGTGAATAAAATTTCATCGGAACTTTCCATTCAATTGATTGAGAAAAAACTGGCAATCCTCAATCATTCATTAAAATATGACTTTGGAATTTCAAATCCAAAAATAGCTGTACTTGGCCTCAATCCTCATGCCGGCGACGAAACTCTCCTCGGCGATGAAGAGAAAACAATCATAGAACCCGCAATCCGCAAGGCTTTCGAAAATCACATCAATGCTTTTGGACCATTTCCGTCAGACGGATTTTTTGGAAACGCAACATTCAGGAATTTCGATGCTGTTCTTGCCATGTATCATGATCAGGCAATGATTCCTTTTAAAGTTATGGCATTTGAAGATGGCGTGAATTTCACTGCAGGGCTGCCGATTATACGCACATCGCCAGACCATGGTACCGGTTATGATATTGCCGGCAAGAATATGGCCAGTTGTAATTCGTTCCGCAATGCGCTCTTACTTGGAGTTGAAATTTTTCACAACCGGCTCAATTACAATAACAACAAGTAATTCTGCACATGAAGTCCGTCCGATTTTCGGTTAATGATATCATCTCAATCTGCAAGGCTGAATGCCTGCTGAATGCCGAAAAAAAAATGCGGATTTCAGGGATTGTTACCGACAGCCGTCACATTGCTGAAGGAGAAAATGTTCTGTTTATTGCACTGAAGGGTGCACGACACAATGGACATCTGTTTTTACAAGAAGCCTACGACAAAGGAGTACGGACTTTCCTTGTTTCTGAAACTCCTGACAACCTTCAATATTTTCAGGATGCAGTTCTTTTAAAAACAAAAGACACACTGGCTTCACTCCAGGCACTGGCAGCTGCACACAGAGAAAAATTCAAAATTCCGGTTATTGCTATTACAGGCAGCAATGGCAAGACAATGGTTAAAGAATGGCTCTATCAGCTGCTTTCGCCAGACACCGACATTATTCGCAGCCCGAAAAGTTACAACAGTCAGGTCGGAGTCCCCTTATCTGTTTTTAATCTTGCCGACAATCATAAGCTTGCGATATTAGAGGCAGGCATCTCACAACCCGGTGAAATGCAGCATCTGGAAAAAATCATTCAGCCAACTGCAGGAATTTTTACCAATATTGGCACAGCGCATGATGAAAATTTCATCGACCACCGCCAAAAAGCAGCGGAGAAACTTCAGCTCTTTGTCAATTGTAAAAAACTAATTTATTGCTCCGATGATTTTGAAGTTGAGCAAAAGCTTATCAGCAGCGGGCTGAACAAAAAAGTTGAAATGATTTCGTGGGGCCGGAAAAACGATACCTGGCTTCAGGTGATTGATACTGCTACTGTCGCAAATGGCACCAATGTTACTGCAAAAAGAAATAATGAATCACTTGAAATTTTCATTCCTTTTATTGATAAGGCATCTGTAGAAAACATTATGCACTGCTGGGCATTCATGCTGTCCGAGAACATGCCTCAAAGCCTCATTGCAGAACGCATTCGCAAACTATCATCGATTGAAATGCGACTCGAACTTAAGGAAGGGAAAAACCGCTGTTCAATCATCAACGACAGTTACAATTCCGATATCAACTCACTTTCCATTGCCATTGATTTTATTGAAAAAAACAAGGAATACAACCGGAAGACCATCATTTTATCCGACATCCTTGAAAGTGGCCGCAAGAGCGAAGACCTGAGTGCTGAAATTGCACAACTAATCGCAAAACGAGGCATTAACCGGTTCATCGGTATTGGAGAAAACCTGTACAACAACAGCAGTAAATTTTCAGGCGAAGCATATTTTTTCAAAAGCACAGAAGATTTCCTGCAGAATTTTGAGCTAAGTACTTTCCGCGATGAAATGATACTGCTGAAAGGCGCACGCAGATACGGATTTGAGCGAATCAGCGCATTGATTGAAGACAAAGCGCACGAGACTATACTTGAAACAAATCTGAACGCACTCACACATAATATCAATTATTTCAAAAGCAAACTAACGCCTGAAACCCGCATCATGGCTATGGTTAAGGCATTTGCCTATGGCAGTGGTGCAGTTGAAATTGCCCGTCATCTTGAATATCACCGGTTTGATTATCTGGCGGTAGCCTATGCCGATGAAGGCGTAGCACTGCGAAATGCAGGTATCACACTCCCGATTATGGTCATGAGTCCGGAAGAAAATAATTATTATTTTTTATTCCGTCACAAACTAGAACCTGAAATTTATAGTTTCTCCACCCTTCAGAAACTAATCGAAAATATTGAGCTCTATTCTTCTTTTATCCCGCTTCCGGTGCAGATTCACATCAAGTTCGATTCCGGCATGCATCGGCTTGGATTTACAGAAAGTGATCAAAAGAAATTGTTTCTGATTTTAAATGAATATAGAAATTCTGTTCATGTCGCAACGGTGTTTTCTCACTTCACTTCCTCGGATGACGCATCGGAAAACGATTACACGGATTTGCAGCTGGAGCGTTTTGCAAAATTTTATTCTGAACTCGAAACAGCCATTGGATATCCGGTGCTGAAGCATATTTCAAATTCCGCAGCCATCCTTCGTTTCCCGCAAGCACATCTCGATATGGTTCGCTTGGGTATAGGCATGTATGGCATTGATCCGTCGGGGCTTCATTCAGGAGAATTATTGCCAGTGGTGTCACTCAAAACAAGGATTCTTCAGATAAAACAAATTGCCGCCGGTGAATCGGTAGGTTATTCGCGCAAAGCAAAATCAAACAACCCAAGAACCATCGCAACTCTTGCCATTGGCTATGCAGACGGGTTTCATCGCAATATGGGCAACGGTGTTTGGAATGTGTATATCAATGGTCAACCTGCACCCGTGATTGGAAATATCTGCATGGATATGTGCCTGGCTGACATCAGCGACATTCATGACGCGAAGGAAGGCGATCAGGTAGAAGTATTTGGCACCCACAATTCAGTTTCGGCCTATGCCGAAGCCATGGGGACCATTGCTTACGAAGCGCTGACCTCTGTTTCGGCCCGCGTCAAACGGATTTATATACAGAGAGATTAATCAAAAATATTATTTCAAAAATAAAAATTTAGCCATAAAAAAACCCGCACTGAGGCGGGTTTTGAATTCTGAAATATTGTTATTCAACATTTCCCTGAATGTGCAAGACAATCACTGATTTGTCAGGATCGTTCGTAATAACAGTAATGGTTTTATGCTGATTTCCTTTACGTCCGGTGGTATTAAAAACGATTTTAATTTCGCTTGATTCACCTTTTTTGAGAACTGTTTTTACAGGATCAGTTGCTGTACAACCGCAACTGGCCTTTGTTTTCAGAATCTTCAGTGTAGACTTTCCTGTATTTTGAAATTTAAAACTGTACTCAATGTTGTCACCATCTTTTGCTGTTACAAAATCAAACGACTCATTCTCGAAAAGAATATGAGGAGCCTTTTTCTTGTCTTTTTCTGTCATCCAGGAAAAATCCTGAACGATATTGGCGCTCACATACAACAGCTTTTCCGGCTGATCATCATCATCGGTGGTGAGGAAAAACTTGTCGAACACATAACCGTAATCAGCACGGGCCTTGGCGTCGTAAGTGATTATAATGGCGCTCTCCATATCGGGCTTAATAACAGCGTCCTTAATTTCAGCTTTAAGAAACAAAGGCAGATTGCTAAACTGAATGCTTAGCGGTTTTGTGCCGTTGTTGTATAATTTGAAAGTATCTATTTTGATGTCAATTTCTTTCAAATCCTGGAATGCCAGATGATTGGTTTTGAAATAAAGGTTCCCAATTTTGTTGGGATATTCATCGGCTTTTGATTTTGACTTGGGCGTCACTTCTCCTTTGATGGTGAGTACGATTGAGGCGTTGTCAGGATCATTGGTGGTAACTGTAATCGCCTTGTTGAATGGCCCCGGGCGACCGGCGGCATTGTAGGTGGCTTCAATTTTTCCGGTTCCGCCTGGCAAAATCGGATCTTTGGTATAGTCAGAGGCAGTGCAGCCGCAGCTTGGGCGAACAGCGGTAACGAGAAGCGTGTCGTTTCCTATGTTTGTGAATGTAAAAACACCTTTTGCCGCGCCATCAGCTTCCCTTATTTTTCCGTAATCATACACTTTTGACTGGAATTGAATGGTTGCCTTTTCCTGGGCAAAAGACAAAACTGACATTAACATCAGACATGATGTAATTATCAAAGTGCTCTTTTTCATTTTTGTATTCTCCTTTTAATTTTTACAAAGTTAGGTTTTTTTGTTAGTTCAACAATGGAATTCTGTCAAAATTTGCATTGTCGAAATTGCCGGAGCTCATTAGCAATATATTTGCCGGTTTTTTCAGATTTGCCCGGACAAAGTCAATCATAGCATCGGGATTTGTAAGAACACATATGTCATTTCTTTTAAAGCCATCACGGGTTTCGGCTTCAGAAAAGGGCTCCAGCTTTTTCAATTCAAAAGCATGCGGCGAGAAATATACAGCCGCTACATCGGCCTGATCGAGCGCATGGGCGTAGTGAGGAAGAAATTTCCTATTCATACTGCTAAACGTGTGCAGTTCGAAAACGGCAATCAGCTGCTCTTCGGGAAAACGGGATTTAACCGCATTGACCGTAGCTTTCAGCTTGCTCGGAGCATGTGCGAAATCACGAAAAATACGTAAGCCGCCCTCCTCATAAATAGTCTCCAGACGCCGCGCGGCGCCTTCGAATCCGGAAATGGCGGAGAAAAACGACTCATCGCTGATTCCAAGTCTGCGACACACTTCGAGCGCCGCTGACATGTTCAGCATATTATGTTCGCCAAAAACATTAACTGGTATAGGAACAGAACCGCATAATACTTTCACCTGATCATCAGCAATTATATGCGGAACGGCAGCATAAGGGACTTTTTCGGCAACACCTTTAAACTCCGACATCAGCTGAGCTACATTGTGATCGTTGCTGCACCAGATAATGCTGCCGTCATCGGGTACTGCTGAAACAAAGGTCCGGAAAGCATCAACATATTGTTCAAATTCAGGAAAGACATTGATGTGATCCCATTCAATGCCGCTTACAACCGCAATGTGCGGATGATAGTGATGAAATTTCGGACGTGGATCGAGGCAACTTGAAAGATATTCGTCGCCCTCAATAACAATCAGATCGTTTTTTTCATTGATCGAAACCATGACCTCGAACCCACGAACACGGCTTCCGACAAGGTAATCGAAAGGTCGTCCGCACTCTTTCAGCACATGCATAATCATCGAAGTGATGGTGGTTTTGCCATGCGAACCGCCGATTACCACACGTTTTTTATTCTGACTGGAACGATAAACAAATTCAGGAAAAGAAACCACATCGAGTCCCAGGTCCCTTGCCTTAATAAGCTCAGGATTATCAATCCGGGCATGCATCCCAAGAATTATCAGATCTATGTCGCGTGTGATTGCATCTGGATTCCAGTTATAATCAGCGCCAATCAGATCATATCGTCTGAGATTGGATAGTGCCGGATCAAAAATTTCATCGTCGGATCCTGATACTTTATTTCCGTTGAGGTGCAGTGCAATGGCCAGTTGATGCATGGCTGCCCCGCCGATAGCAATAAAATGAATTCTCATCCCTGTTTATTTATCAAGCAAACGTTTGTCAACAACAAGGAAATAATAACCATCTTCAAGTGCCAGATACCCCTGATCGTAGATGAAGTAATAGGTGGTGCCCTTTTGCGTTGTATAGCTATGTGTACTATATCTGAATGAAAATCCCTTTGACAACAGCTTGTCCTTATGAATTTTGGTTTTCCCCTCGGGGTTAAGTTCTGTCAACACCCGGCGATTTTTACGCAGCTGATTGTTGATATTTCTCACCAGGTTGGTTGAATCGCTGTTCATCCTGTTGTTGAACGTGTTGCGGCACTGATCGCTGCAGAATTTTTTATCAGCTCTACCCAGCAGGGTTTCACCGCATTCAAGACACAATTTATCACTCATGATTAATGTATTTCATCTTACAAAAAGGACCGCTTCTATTAAAAAACGGTCCCTAAAAGTACAAATATTTTTAATTATCTCAGAATGGTCAAAGTTCCCTGATATTCATTTTCCATTTCCACACCATAGGTGTAAATGTAATAATAAGTACCATCTGCGAAATCTTCACCATCAAAGTCATTCATGTATGATTCACCTTCACTTTCCCAGATTTTTTTACCCCAGCGATTAAAGATCTGCAGGTGGCCTGGAATGCTTTCGGCGTTTTTAATTTCGAATACATCGTTGAGGCCATTTCCATCAGGAGTTATTACATTGTAAAATTTAGGTTCGGCAATAATCTCAACCGTTTTATATGCCGTATCGAGGCAACCGTCAGCGGATGAGACAACCAGCATGACATTATAAATATCATTGGTGGTATAGGAATGCGTAACAATCGGAGCAGAAAGAGAAGTTGCGCCATCTCCAAAATCCCAGAACCAATCAGCAACTCCAGTACTGGAACTACCGAAGGCAATTTCAGGATCTACAATGGATGTAATTTCAGGTGTGGCTGTTATACTGGCAATTGGCTGATTGAAAACATTGATATGATTGGAATAGGTCACAGTATCATCGCATCCCTGAGCTGTTGTCACAATAAGTGATACATCGAACAATCCGGCAGCATTGTATGTATGCGATGGATTCTGCGACAGAGATGTGGTCATGTCGCCAAAATTCCATTGCCAGACAGAACCGGGAGGACTTGAAAGATCTGTGAAATTTACGGGCAGCGGCTGACAACCTTCGTGGTCATCTGCACTAAATGCTGCAGTGGGCGCCTGCATCACAACAACTGTATCATACGTTGCCGGACTGGTACAACCACTGTCGGTTACTTCAAGGCTCACCCACATGGTTCCACCGGTAGGCCACTGAAGGTTGTAAGGACCAGCTCCGGAACCGCTCAAAACACTGGCTCCACTGAAAAGCCAGTTGAAAGTGGCCGACGACGACGCACCTGTATAAGTAATTGTAGAGAAATTGTCTGAACAAACAGGTGACGTAACAGAAAAGTCTGAAGTGGGCACGGAAACAACATTTACAAAAACGCTGTCAATAGCAGTCAGACCACTCACTGTATCGGTGATTTCAACAACATACCAGGTGTCGGCAGTAGGTATAATCTGTGGCGGATCGAAAACGGTGGGACCATGATCCCACTCCACCAAAACATTTGCAGGACACAAAATTTCTACATTATCGAGCCCCCAGTGGTCGTTGCTTAGACTTGTGTATGCCTGCTGAATCCAGCGGAAACGAGTTGCTGAGGTCTGAGCAGCAGCCGGAATGGGGAATGAATAATTTGCCCAGACAGTAAAAGGAGTGTTATTATTAGTTATGGAGCTGTTATCGGTGCCAGGAAGAATTGCATTAGGCAGTATAACCCCATCAGCTCTAAAATAAGCTATATCAACCCAGGTTGCCCCTGCATCAATTGAATACTGAATCGTGACACCTTCATCCATCTCATCAATTCCTTCACACGGTGAAGATTGAGATTGAATTGCATATTTCATGTCGAATGAAATTTCACATGCTCCGTTAACATTAAAATCAACCGTGGTTAACGTACGGGGAATAGGTACTGCAGAACCCATCCACAAATAAATAGTGCCATCGGAAGTGGGATTGCATGGGTTAGAAAATGTAACCCCGGTTGTAGCCACCCAACCAACACCAGCTGTTCCGTTATTAAAATCATTATACATCAGATACCCACAGGCTCCGGCCGAAGAGAGTGTCACCGGATCACCTTCACAAACGGTGGTTGGATAAGCAGAGGCAACCACTGAGCATTGCCCGTATAGATTAGCACTATAAAGTCCTGTCAGAGCAAAAAACAATACTACAAATACATTTTTCATAGTCTGTTTTATTTTTGACTAATCATCAAATTGATTAATTCAAATTTCGTAAGTGTTGAAGAAGGGTCCTTATAATTCAGAAAACGGCTGAAAATGGTCAACGTTTTATCACCAAAGGTAAAACACCGTCCCTCGATACTTGAATTAGCCGGTACCGAAACCGCCCTGTGATGCTCCGGAGAAAGTCTGTCGCCACAATTAAAACAAGAGCCATTGTAATACATCTGGTTATCCCATTCAGCCACAATATCCCCGTCATTGGTGTTTTCAAGCTTCAACAATATATGTTCACGGAAAAATCCATTCGCAGTGTCATTACACTCGGTAACCTTATAGTAGAAATTCACGCCTTCAACCTCATAAAGATACTCCCAATTACCAGAACGCTTAAATTCGACATCCTGAGAATACACATTATTGACGGCTATAACCGAAAACAAGACTAGTAGAGAAAATAATCCCCTCAAAAGTTGTTTCATATAGAAAATTTTAAATTTAGATGATTCCTGAGTCAAAACGTTTAAAACGCTTTGCAAATTTAAGCGAAAATACCTTCAATTCAACAATAAAACCGTTTCTGGATCACGTTTAACAAAGTGAAAAATCGTCAAACTGCAGTCAAAAAACTCAACAAACAATTAACTACCTTGGCAAAGCCCTGATTAAATACCACTTAGACCAGCCAAACAAATCATTCTACTCTTTCCGCAGAAGTCGGTTCTCTCCTTAATGTTCAGTCCATTTATTTTTGCTAAATCCTGAAACAAATATCTCGTCAATGGGTTGATTTCGAAATAAATAGCACTTGAATCAGTTTTAAAAACATCTACAATCCGGCGATAAAACAGCAAAGGATCTTCATCGGGCACAAACAGGGCACTCCCAGGCTCATACTTTTTCACCCTTTCATCCATCGATGTTTTCTCACTTTCAAGCACATATGGCGGGTTGCTTACAACAATCAGCTTCTTTAGCGGATTTACCGGACATTTTTCAGTAAGAATATCCAGCTTCAACCATTTCACATCCAATCCGCATGATACCGCATTTTTTGACGAAAGGGCCAGCGCGGATTCCGAAATATCGATGCCGGTCACAGTTGCGCCGGGCATTCTGCTCTTGAGTGCCAGTGCCAGGCAACCACTTCCCGAGCCGATATCAATAATTTCGAGCTGGTATTGCTCCGCCTCATGATTTTCAATCAGCCATTCTGCCAGCTCTTCGGTTTCAGGGCGAGGAATCAGGACTCCGGGTGCTACCATCAGTTCCAATCCGCAAAACCAGGTTTTACCCAGCACATATTGAACTGGTTCATTGTTTAACAACCGGTCGAAACACTGTTGGATCTGACCAAGCATTTGCGGATCATCTATTTTACCCCCGATCCCATACAAGCCGGCGCGGGTTGTATGCAACAGATCAGACAGCAATAACTCTGCAACAGATTTTCCTTCGGATGGATCAGAGTATAAGTCGCCAAGGGCCGAACCGATTTTCGAAATGATTTCGCGGATGGTTGCTGGTTTCATATTTACAAATATAATCAAAATGTATCAAATGTTTGAAAAAAGCAACCCTCGCAGGTTCGCAACCCGGCGAGGGTTTTACGAAACAATTTCTTACTTTCGCATCATGAATACTGATGAACAGTACATGCATCGATGCCACCAACTGGCCGAAAACGGCTTCGGCAAGACCGAGCCGAATCCCTACGTGGGCGCTGTAATTGTGCATCAGGGAAAAATCATTGGAGAAGGCTTTCATGAGCGGTTCGGCGGGCCTCATGCCGAAGTAAATGCAATTGCCTCTGTTTTCGAAAAACATCTGTTGAAAGAAAGTACGTTGTATGTGAATCTGGAACCTTGCTCACATCATGGCAAAACGCCTCCCTGTGCAGATTTGATCATTCAAATGGGAATCCCGCAGGTCGTGGTTGCCATGCAGGATCCCAATGTACTTGTTTCGGGCAACGGAATAAAAAAACTCCGCGCTGCCGGAATTCAGGTGAAAACAGGCATCCTCGAAGAAGAAGCAAAATGGCTGAATCGTCGCTTTGTGACTTTTCATACTCAAAAAAGGCCCTATATCATTCTAAAATGGGCGCAAACCAAAGACGGATTCATCGATATAGACCGCAGCGACCCGGCCGCAATACAAAAAGACAACTGGATTACCGGACCGGAACTGAAAACACTGGTTCATCGCTGGCGAACGCAGGAACAGGCAATCCTGATTGGTTACAACACGCTGGTGAACGACAATCCTCAGCTTACCGTGCGTGAATGGACCGGCCGGAATCCGCAGCGAATCCTCGTTGCAGACACTCTCCCGGATGAGCATTACAATATTTTCGGCAACGATCAGAAAACGATTGTTTTCAATCCGATTCAGAATTCAATCACTGAAAAAGCTGAATACATCAAACTTGACTTTGATAAAGATCTTTTGAAAAATATCCTGAACGGACTTTTTGAAAAAAACATCAGCAGCGTCATGATTGAAGGCGGACGACAAATTCTCGAATCCTTTATCAGCAGCGGGCTTTGGGATGAAGCACGCGTTCTGATCGGCAATAAGATGTTCGGGAAAGGGCTCCCGGCGCCGGTTTTAAAAGCGAAGACTGAAATCGGGCGAAAAGAATTTGATAAAGATTTAATGCAGATTTTTAAAAACAACCAACTATGATCTGGCTGATACTGGCGCTTATAACGTCAACCCTCATCATGGTTTGCTTCAAACTGTTTCCGAAGTTCGGTATTAATACACTTCAGGCAATTGCGACAAATTACATCGTGGCATTTATTGCCGGATGGATGACTGTGAATCCGGATGGAGTTCAATCTTTAGCTACAGCTGATTGGTTTCCGCTCAGCATAGCATCAGGCGTTTTGCTGGTTCTAACGTTTTTTGTTTTCGCAAGTTCAACCGCCAAAGTCGGCATTGCCATTACCTCAGTTAGCAGTAAAATGTCGGTATTGATTCCGGTAACGCTCGGATTCCTTGTGTTTGGCGAATCCATGCAGGCTCTTAAAATTGCGGGCATCATTATTTCGTTGCCGGCATTCTATTTCATTTTTAAAAGAAATGAACATTTTTATTTAAAAAGTGCTTTGCTTTTTCTACCAATCCTACTGTTTCTTGGCAATGGCACCAACGATTCATTGCTAAAAACCGCACAATACTTTTATCTGCGCGGCGACGATGATCTGGTGCGTTATCTCACCGCCGCATTTGGAATTGCCTTCGGCATCAGCATTTTGCTTGTGACTTTCAACTGCATTCGCAATAAAAAAAATATTGAATTAAAAAGTATTTTGGCCGGGATCCTGCTCGGGCTGCTGAATTGGTACTCCACGCTGTTTTTTCTGAAAGGCCTCACCCTGGTTGATGTCACTGTTTTTATACCCGTGTTCAATGCCGGGATTGTCTGTCTGGGAGCCGTCACCGGATTGGTTTTCTTCAAAGAAAAAATGGGCGGCTGGAATATTTTCGGGCTGGGGCTGGCTGTGGTGGCCATTATACTAATTGCACTCGGAAATGGCTGATGTTTTTCTGACCATACAAAAACCCGCGCAAGCCACATTCAAAGACCGAAACAGCCGGTTTATCGGGCTCGTATTTCCGGTTGACAACGAGACACAGGTAAAGGAAATTCAGGCGCAGCTGCGCAAGGAATACTATGATGCACGGCATCATTGTTTCGCCTACATACTCGGATTTGAAAAAGAAATTTTTCGCGCCAACGACGACGGAGAGCCCTCGGGCAGTGCAGGAAAACCCATTCACAATCAATTGCTGTCGTCAGGAGTAACCAATGTACTTGCAGTAGTGGTGCGCTATTTCGGAGGTACAAAGCTGGGAGTGCCCGGACTTATCCATGCCTATAAAACCGCCACCAGTCTTGCGCTCGACGAAGCCGGAATTGTTGAAAAACATACCGCCCGCACATTGCAACTAAGTTTCACATATCCCGAAATAAATACGGTGATGCAAATTGTGCAAACCGATGGCGTAAAAATTCAGAGCCAGATTTTCGACAACAATTGCTCCATGGAGCTCCTGGCGCGGGAATCCATCATCAACATCATTTCATCGAAACTTGAAAAAGCCGGCATTACCTGCGAGATTAGTAGTGGGTTGATGGTTTTTTGAACAGCCCATTTTATTATTTTTCAAAATTGCATTGATCTACTTTTAACAACTAATTTCTATAAAATAATTTGCTTTTCATATTTATTTGGTTAATTTTACCGCGATATTTATATTTAGTTATTAAATCATTCTATCATGAGACAAATTTCGTTGATTTTTCTCGTGTTCCTAGCAATTCAGACTGCAGGACAAGGCACCGGCGCCATCCGGTTCAATCCCATAAGTGACAGCACTTTTAATAAATATATTCAAGCCTGGCCCTGCTATGCAGAAACAGAGGACGTGAAAATTGATGTTTCGGGTCTTTATTCATCCGATATGCGGATTTATCTGAAACAAAAAACCACGTTAGTAATTCAGTCATCTGACGCAGAAAAATGCCTGTCATTATTAACGCTGCCTCTCAGTCTGGATCCTGCTGCCAGCATAATTGCCCCTCTCAACGAAAAGCTATCCTGCGACTGGAGCGGCATCAGAAATCAGACGCTCGATGCAACATTGATCAGAGATCACAAATCAAGGCCACTAAAACTGGATGTGAATGTGCGTCCGGTTGAAACCGGAAGTTACAAATACGGCGTAAGCCAGATTGTGCCGGAGCATGTGATTTATGGCGAAAACGACTATTACGATTACACTATAAAAGAGGATCTGATGCCGGGCGACACTTTGATTTTTGAAATATCATATAATGTTGCTTTGGCGGAAAACATTGACAAATTACTGAATTTTCGTTACTTCTTCCATCGGAATTATCCGATCCGCAAAGCTTCACTTGAACTCGATATTTTGAAATCGGTGTGGTTTGAATGCGAAACATTCAATTTCAGCCAGCCCGACACCATCTATACCGTTGATGCCTCGAAAAAATATTTATTTAGTTTCAGCAATCTCTCGGGTGCTTTTTCTGAGCCAAACATTTATGCCTGGCGTGAATTGCCCTATGCATTAATCATTCTTCATCCGGTGAATTTTTCGTACACCATTCCAAACACGCTTGAGGAAAAACCAATTCCTCAGTACGCAATTTTTGCCGAATACAGGGATTATACGGGCCGGTCGATTCGCCTGGATATCAGTCAGGGCGTAAATAACAAAGAATCCATTGGGATGCGGCGCTTTCTTGAAAAACACAAAAAAAACAATGTGACCAGAGAAAGCATCATTGAAAATGTTGCTGAAATCCACAACAGCATTGCGGGTTCTTTTATTTACAGCAATGATTCAGACTATTACAAAAACGAAATAACATCCGGGTCCAATTACGGAGAATCGACCAAAGCCGGCGTCCTGCGCGAATTTTTTCGCTTTGAGCCCTATAAATATATGCTGGAAGATTTCAAACTCTTGTATTATTTTGGATTTCTTTCAGATAAACGAAGCGGATTAATCTCAAAGCAATATATCACTCCGATATCGCAGGACGACTATCTACTGCTGATTTTACGCGATTCAGTGCATTATGATATTATCTATCCGAAACTGCAAAACACCGGATATTATTACAATGAACTTCCCTTCTACTACGAAGGAACAGACATAGCATCGGTACATTATACCGATTATTATCTCGACCCCAAAAATCAGCGAGCTTTGCCCGACACCCTCTACATTTCTAAAACGCCTAAATCAGGAATTCTTGACAACACGCGGAAATTTACGATACTCGCAACCGTTTCAACTGCAGAAAAAAAGATTGGTTTTAAAGGCCGGGGAACGCTCTCCGGACAATTCTCGACACTCAGCCGCGGATCTTATTTACACAACGAAGTTCATCCGTTTGTTGATTCAGCCTACGCGCAGCGCATATTTGACATTCCGGATGCGGTGCTGATTGGCAAACCCATTTACACGCCTTCGGTTGAAAAACCATTTCGCTTTGGGATCGATTGCAGCTATCAAACGCCTTTGAAAACCGAATCGGAAAACATTCAAATCAACCTCCGCGACTGGTTTCCGTACATACTGCCAAATCCCGGCGCACAACAAAGGACTACGAGTTTATACACGGATTTTCTATTCACCGACACTTTTGTGTATCAGCTTTCGTTCGATCAGGATGTTGTTTTATCCAATGTCCCCGTGTCGTTTAATATTGATAACGGCTATGGCAAATTCATTTTCAGCATTACTGAGTCCAACAGCAAGACGTTCACTATTTCAGCACAATTGATTGTCAACCATGAAATGCTGCGGCCTGACAAGATTCACTTTTTAAATGAAATCGCTGCAGCGGTGAATGAAATTGATAATACCATTTTGGAATTCAGAAAAAAATAGCACTGCAAGGCCTTGAGCAATCTAATGACAACTGACAGGTCTATCGTCTGAAACATAGATCAGATAAAGGCTGCATAGTAATAAACTTCGGGCAAAACAGCCTTAATGAAATGAAAAAGCTTCTCCTGACTTCGCCACTGGGACACCCATGTTTTTTTCTGAAGTTTTTGAGGAAATTCATCCAATAAAAACAAAGGAAGAGTGTAAATACTTATTGTGAATTTTTCCTGACCTGCAGCGCAGGTCAAACAATAATAGCCCGGCCATTCTGGCCGGGTAAAAGATAGAACAAAAACCGACCTCGGAGAGGTCGAATAAAACGAAAATATTGAAACAATGTGTTTTAAAAACAGGTGGATTGGACCC
>Ga0209417_1003672_pt1 | contig 19958 bp, 20 predicted proteins | sample RifGroF2_FD_184002 | JGI IMG/M metagenome (GOLD analysis project Ga0209417, IMG submission 184002) | Groundwater microbial communities from Rifle, Colorado, USA - Groundwater F2 (SPAdes) (version 2) | ecosystem: Environmental > Aquatic > Deep subsurface > Groundwater | place: Rifle, Colorado... | reverse complement strand
ATCAAAAGTTCTGCTGGAGACATTGATTTGAGAATTTCCATTATGCCTTCGACTTGGGGCGAATCTGTGGTCATGAGACTTTTGGGTCAGGAAAAATCTATATTGGTTTTGGATAGGCTAGGATTTAGGCCAGAAGCGCTGTCGGCAATACGAGAAGCAATATCAAAGCCTTACGGTATGATACTAACTTCCGGTCCAACAGGGAGTGGCAAATCCTCTACTCTATATGCAATTTTAATGGAGCTAAAAAAACCTGGAGTAAAGATTATCACCCTAGAAAATCCAGTGGAATATAGAATTGAAGGCATTGAGCAAAGTCAGGTTGATCCCGATGCTGGATACAACTTTGCTGATGGCTTAAGAGCCTCTCTGCGCCAAGATCCTGATGTTTTAATGGTAGGTGAGGTTCGTGATACGGAAACCGCAGAAATCGCTGTACAAGCAGCCCTGACTGGTCATTTGATGATTTCTACAATTCATGCCAATTCTGCCCCGGCTGTTTTTGCACGGCTAATAGAAATAGGAGTAAAACCTTTTTTATTGTCAGGCTCGATAAATCTAATTATGGCACAGCGGTTAGTTCGAAAGATTTGTCCAAAATGCGTTGAAAAATATTCCCCTCGTCCAGAAGTTTGGGCAGAAGTGAGAAATTTATTACTACCCATTAAAAATAGTCTTTTGCCAAATATGCAAAAGATGGTTGGTTCCAACGAAGTATTCCTGCTGAAGGGAAAGGGGTGCGAGGAGTGTAGTGGAACCGGTTTTAAGGGTAGACAGGTCATAATAGAAACGCTTGTCCCAGATGAAAATATCGAAGTATTGATTGCAAAGAAGGCCACCATTTCTGAATTCACAAAGGCTGGAGCTGCGCAAGGAATGGTGACGATGGAACAAGACGGACTGATCAAGGTACTTCAGGGTTCGACTACCATAGAAGAGGTTTGGAGAGTCACAAAGAGCTAATTTTTTATATAGATTTCACTTAGATTATCCTCATATGTCTTTGTCCATTTGGGATTGTTTGCAAGAAAAACCATAAGGTTATTTTTTGGACTAGTAAAGACTTCCTTTTTTGTTTTTAGAATTTTCAACACTCTTATGTCAAAAAAAGAGAGTTTTTGGTTCGCTGGTTTTTGTATCAAAACATATGATATTTGGTGAGACTCTAGGTTTTTTTCGATTACTGTTTTGTCTTCGGAGAAAAAATCATAGTAGACCTCTAGGATAGTTTTGTTTTCTGTGGCCATGGCTTGTGGTCCTCTACCATCAATAAATACATCTATTTCTTGATGGGCACCCTTTATGTAGCCACCCCAGTCATACGGATTAAAAAAGTTCCCTTTGTACTGATGATCCTTGATAAAATTCATTGCATTTTTAGGATAATCAGGGTCACTCCAAGTGTCAGTTTTTTGTGGAGCGGTTATAAATTCACTTGAGATAAGTAGCGCAACAAATCCTAGTACCATCAAATAGAATATTTTTGAAAAACGATCGTTTTTGACAAGGCTAAACAGATCCTTTGTTGACTGTGCAACATACGGGGCGCTAATAACCATAAATAATGGAAAGAATCTAATGTAGCGCAAACCTAAAAATAAATAAATTGAAAGAAGAAGGAGTTCTTTTTTTGGTATTTTTCTCCAGTAATTATTGACTATCAAAATAAAAAGAAAAAATGCTAAAGGTAGTATATAGTTTAACAACCGAATTGGAATTGAAAAGAGTGGTCTCCATTCAGTAATGTGGCTAATATAATAATCGTTTCTTGTATAATCGATCATTAGTTCAAAATAGTGAATCCCCAGGGGGTTGCATAGAATGGCGATGATGAGTATTGGAAGTAAAATGATTGAGGCTTTAAGATTGTCCTTTTTGAATTCTAGTAATAAAGGAATCGGTAACAGCATTATCATTCCGCCATGAAGGTTGTTGCCAATAGCAAAAATTAAAAAGTAATACAAAAATCTTTTACGCGAACTCGAAATCGAATTCCAAATATAATACAGCAGAACCGCGGCCAAAACTATCAGTATCTGTAGTCTGATTCCCTGATAAACAAGTAGACCGGACATGGTTATTATTGTAGTGATTGAAATGGAATTAAGATTGCCCTTGCCCATTATTCTGGCTGTTTTTTGAGATAATCTGATGATTAATAAATAAATAATCAACCAAATTATCACCAGAAAAATGTAACCCAAATGGCGGTCTATCAAATAAAGTAAAATATCGGATAACCATTCATGGTCATGAAGTTGCATCTCTTTATAATGATTGAGGCCAATCGCATTAGTAATAAGTGATTGTCTGTCTACGATATTCTTGCCTAAAAAAATATGCCATCCATAGTCAGGATCTAATCTGAATGAATCTAGAAATTTGGTCGCAAAAAAGAATAAATAAATAAAAAACATCATCAGATAACAAAAATCGCCCGTGAAAGGACGATTTTTGAATTTCTTTTTATAAAATTTGTGACTGTGCGGTTCCGCGGATTGCGGTGAAGATGAAGTAAGCAGCAACAATGATAACTATGCCAATGATAGCATTAATAATTCCTGTCTGGGCTTTCTTGGCTTGGTCTGGATTACCGTTAGCGGTCACATACAAAATGCCAGAATAAAGTAAGTAAATAAATGCCAAAGCACCTGCAATTATTCCAATTATAGCAGCAATCTTATCAACAAGATCATTAACACCAGTGGCACCGCCTTCAGCAACATTTAAATTTGTATCAAGGGCATAAACTCTTTCAACTAAGCTCATATTCCTTCCTCCAATTATTTTAATAAATTATAAATTTGCATCAAAATTATCTTTGAAAATATTACCAGCGCCATCCCTACAATCGACCAGAGAAGAGTCTTCTTTGCGGTTTCCGCTCTGCTCTCATCTCCATAGGATGTTACATATGTAAACGCTGAGTAAAGTATCATTATAAGGGCTAGTACACCAGCTAAGCTTGCTGCCCAATTTGTTATTGAAATGATGGCACTTGCCACATCCCCTAAGCTTTTATTTGGGTCAGGACTCTCTATACCAATGATTTGTTTAAGTGAATCGTTTAAACTTGCAGCGTCAACTCTCGTCCAATTCAATGATAATACAATTGCCGGTAAATAACAAATAGCTTTTAGTAATCTCTTTTTCATTGTTATCCTTGTAATACTGCCCTTATTGCTGTGAATAAGAAATAGCTTCCAATGGTTAATACTTCCCCTATTATTGAGTATATCAGAGTTTTTTTTGCTTTTGCAGACTGAGCCTCATTTGGACCGGATGTAATATATTGTACTCCCCCCACCAATATTCCGATAAAAGCAAGAGCGCCGATCACTTCTGCTAATATTGTAATGATCTTATTCATCAATGTGCCAACACCCGATCCTGGGTTGTTGAGTTCGATGGCATTGGGATCGATGTTAGTATCCCCTACTGATGCGCTAGGAGTAGTCAGTGACCCTCCCCCAGTTTCTCCCGTGGTACACGATTCTCCAGTGCATACATCTGTAGTCATTGCACTGATTATTCCTGCGTAACCGCCACCGGCAGAAGCTGGCTCGTATACTTTGATTTTGATCTCATGGCTACCCTCTGCTGTGCCTGATGTATTCCACGAATAAGTTCCTGAAAAACTATTGCTAGCGATGGGTATGCCTCCGGTAGATGTTTTTTGAATGTTATCGACATAAACATGCAAAACTTTGCCTGATGCATTATTAACTGAATAGGATATCGAGATCATGTCTCCTTGTTTTATTTGTGAAGGCAAAGAAACCGTTGCGCTTCCGGTCGTTCCACCACCGGTTGGTGATTGCACAACGAAACTGATAAAGTTGCTGTTTTGGTTTGTTGCACAAGCATTAGTATTGTTATTTAGGTCAGCTGAAGTTGGGAATTTGTCATAGTTAATGTATATTTTCTTGTTTCCAGGTTCACTAAAAGATATCTCATGATGGTTGGCGTCAGCAACCCCGTCAAGCTTTCCTGCTGCTTTAAGGTAAGCGGTTCCAGAGTCTTGCGGTTGTCCTGTTCCCCAGCTATATACAAATAGATCATATTTGTAATAACCTTTTGGCGAAGGATTGTTCACCAAGACATCCACTGAATTACCAGATTGAAAATTATCTAAATTAGTAATAGTTGATACATTTGCATTGCCAGGACACGCAGTGTCCGCCTTGGCGGTGTTTAAAAAAACTACAAAAAATAATAGAAAAAAAATAGTAGATAGCAGTGTAAATTTAATTGTCTTGGAAAATTTTACCATGGTCTTGGAACGCCTAAGGCATTTAATATGAAGGATATTAGCAGCAATATAACAAAGCCAAGTATTGCGTTCAGAATTATGTCTTTTGCGTCGTTAGTCGCAGTTTGGTTGCCAGCAGCAGTAATGTATTTAATACTCGCGTATACAATCATGAGAACTGCTAAAGAAGTCCCTATAATGACAGCAAATTTGTAGATTGCCGCTACATAGGTAGTGTAAGTATGATTAGTGGTACCTGCGTTAGGGATCTCCACCCCTGTTTGTACAGCATAAATTTTTTCAATCAGATTTACCATAATTCTTCCCTAATTTGTTCGGTAATATTATTTGCAGCCAGGTCGATTGCTGACTGAGGATCTTGTGTACCGGTGTTGATTGACCTGATAGCAAGATTGATTAAGCCGTCAAATTCTTTTGGGTATCTACCTTTGACCAATGACGAGGCTGTTGCAAGAGAAAGCTTTTCTGGATTGCTAGAACTTCTTTCTTTGATACCTATGGAATAGGACGGAGCTTTCTTTGAGGTATAAAGCCGAGTTGACGAGCTAAAGTCGTTGGCTTGATCATAGGAAAGTAACTTAACTAGGTTCCAAGAAGGTCCAATGTTCTTAGATAATTTATTTACGCCGAAGGCATTAAAGCTGGCGAAATCTTGAATTTGATCAGAATCAGTATTAAGTTGCGGAACAAAGGCTTTTTTGTAGGTAAAGTCTGGATATTTTTGTAAAAGCTCATTTTGTAGGCTTGAGTATCCGATAACCATAGCCACTTTTCCGTTAGCAAACTCACTTATGTTGTCACCGAGCTGGTCGTTCCAAGTATAATTTGGAGAATTAGGATTAGAAAAAGAAGTGTAAAACTCGATTGCCCTTTTGCCGGGGACATTATTTCCACCAGTAGAGGTGCTTCCAGGCAAATTGAAAGTAGCTAATTTTAAGTTGTCTGAAATAATTTTTGTATCGTTTTGGAGCATAAGAAGATAAATAATATCTTCAGAATACTTGATATTACTTGTGCCTAAGGCTAGTCCGCTTTGGATAATATTGTTACCATCCTTTTTGGTTAGCAGTTTGGCAGATTCAGTAAAGTCACTCCAAGTTTTGGGTACTTCGTTTAGAAGACTGTTTAGTCTGTCAACTTCTGTTTTGTCTTTTATTCCAGCTTTTTTTTCATCTAGTGTTTTGTTAAACATTTTTTGATTGTAAAAAACCATCAATGGTTCAACTGATGGAGTCAATGCATATATTTTTTGGCCAAAAACAACTGATTGCTTGATAGCCGGTACAAAATCCTTATCCAAATCGATTCCAGTCTTTATCATTTCTTCTGGCATAGGATAAAGCTTCTCTTTATGACGGTATACCCAATCATTTGGCATGGACCATACATCGGGCCCTTGTCCTGAAAGCATAGAGTTTAGTACGCGGTTTTCATAAGAGTCATCAAGTGACTGTTGCTGATACACAAGTTCGTACCCCTTGTTTGTGTTTTCAAATATTTTTTTGGTAGATTTCCAAGAATCTTCATCTTCGAAACTCCAGACGATGATTTTGTTTGCATTTGGATCGATGACTGCTTGTTTTTTACAACCAGAAAGAGCAACAGTGAAAAAGGCTGCCATCAATAAGTAGCTCGTAAACTTTACAAATTTTTTCATTATCCCTCCAGGCCACCGATGTGGAAACACTAATTCTAAGCATTAATGTTCACAGAAAAGTGATTATAATTGTGCTGTGATATTTTTGATAAAACTACTGAATTCACCATTCATGTCTGGCCGCTTAAGAGCCAGTTCTACATTTGTTTTAAGGTAATCGATCTTGTTGCCGGTGTCATAGTATCGGCCATCCTGTATCTCAACAGCATAAACTTTATGATCAGCTTTCAGTTTATTTATTCCATCAACTAACCAAAGCTCATTACTTTTTCCGATTCCTGTCTCTCTAAGTTTATCAAAAATATCCGGAGTGAGTATATACGATCCATCTGTCGCAAGATTGGAAGGGGCAGTTCCTGGAGCCGGTTTCTCTACAATATCTTCGATTTCATATATACCATCTTCTACCTCGGATACTTTAGGTACACCGTATCTTGCCAGAAGCTTTGGGTCATCAAGTTTTACAGCAGAAACCAACGGTTCCTGGTATTTTTCAAATGCTTTCAGCATTTGAGCTAAGCGAGGAGTCGGAGCAATTGTAAACTGGTCTCCCCATAATACAGCAAATGGTTCGTCACCAATTATAGCTTCAACATTCATTACAGGCGTTCCATTGCCATAAGGACCCTTTTGTCGAACATAAATAAAGTTTGCCATTCTGGCAATTTTTCGTATTTGTTCAAGATTTTCTGTTTTTCCATTCTTCTCGAGAAAATTTTCTAATTCCAGTGTATGATCGAAATGGTCCTCAATAGCTCTTTTGTTGGAGCCAGTAACAATAATAATGTCTTCTATTCCTGATTCTATTATTTCTTCGACAACATATTGAATAATAGGCTTGTCGATTATGGGTAGCATTTCTTTAGGAGACGCTTTGGTCATCGGCAAAAATCTTGTTCCGTATCCTGCAGCCGGAATAACTGCTTTTCTAACTTTTTTCATAATTTTTTCTCGTAATATTCAAGCCTATAATCTGCGCTGAATACTGGTTATTTATCGTTAATCTTGATAACCTTTGTTTTTACTTTGGCGTCTTTAGGGACTTCGATCTTAAGCATACCATCTTTTAGTGTAGCCTTTGAATTTTCTGAGTTAACGGCTATCGGAAGAACATATGAGCGAGAAAATGGCCCCCAATAACACTCTTGAGTGAAGTGTTTGTCAATCGGAGAGTCATGACCAGGCTTTCTTTCTCCCCGTATAGTTATGACTTCGTCGGTTATAGAGATATCAACATCTTTGCCAGAAACTCCAGCAACAGGAGCAACTATAAAAATGCTATGATCATCTTGGTAAACATCAATAGCAAGCTGTCCTTCAGTGTCCTCTGAATTCCATTCGTTATTATATGATTCGTCCATATCCCTCCTTAAGCGTTAACTTAAACAAGCGTAGACCGCTTAATATAAATTATATATCATGGGTTTGAATAGTCAATAAAAAATGGATAAAAAACTAAAAAAACTATTTGGTTACCTATACTTTACTTTATTTATCAATATTTTCTTTCCTAAAAGATGCATAATATGTGGAAAATACGGCTTATTCCTGTGTGGCAAATGTGTGAAGAATGTTGTCATTTTTCGGACTCCGGTGTGTTTTTATTGCGGAAAAATAACAAAATATGGAGAATCCTGTTCTTCTTGTAAAAAGATTCATAATTCATCGCTGGACGGTATAATTTACTCGTCTAGTTTCAACGAAGGAAACACAAAAGAAATTATTCACTATTTAAAGTATAACGGAATAATTGAACTTTCGACGATATTGTCTGCTATCGTATTGGAAAGAATCAAAAATAAATTGCCGAAGGGCAAGATAGTAGTTGTACCTGTGCCAATGTTTATCAAAAAAGAAAGATCAAGAGGTTTTAATCAATCTGAACTAATCGCTAGAGAAGTATCTATGTTTCTGGGTTTGCATGGAGGTCTAGGGTTAAAAAAGGTGAGAAGTACTTCTTCTCAGGCTGAATCAAGCAGGGAAACCAGAATGAAGAATATTAAGAATTCGTTCGTTTGTGATGATGTTGAGCTAATCAAGGACAAAACAGTCCTATTGATTGATGACATCGTTACTACTGGTTCAACACTTGAAGAATGTGCTCAAACTTTAAAAAACAGTGGTGCAAAGAGGGTGTACGGGGTGGTGATAGCTAGTGCAAAATATTGAGATAGCATGTTGGGCGTTCAAGAGTCTGGATTTAGTAAAAGAGGTTGATTTTGAACATGAAAAATGTTATGATTTGGAAGGTTTGGAGAGGTCGACCCGGCATTCGCGGGTCGGGCTGAGGATTTAGCCCGCATAGTGTATTATTATCTATATGTACTATACTTATGTGCTAAAAAGCATGAAAGACAATAAACTATATATTGGCTCGACGCAAGATCTGAAAAGACGTTATTCTGAACACCAAGCTGAAAAAGTGCCATCTACATCAAGCAGAAAGCCTTTTCAAATACTTTTTTATGAAGCATATCAAATAAGGTCAATTGCCTTGAGGAGAGAAAAATATTTGAAATCAAGTGATGGACATAAGGACATTAACAAAAGATTTAAACTTGGAGAGGTCGCATAGTGGACTAGTGCGCCTGTCTTGAAAACAGGTGAGGTCGCAAGACCTCCGTGGGTCCGAATCCCACCCTCTCCGCCATCTAAAAATATCCAGCTTGTCTGGATTTTTTTAGATGAAGGTAGTAAGTAAGGGGGTGAGGAAGCCGCAGGGCATGTGGCCCGAGGCGGGGTCGACGGATTTTTCACCAGAAAAATACCGGTGGCCGAATCCCACCCTCTCCGCCATCTAAAAATATCCAGCTTGTCTGGATTTTTTTAGATGAAGGTAGTAAGGAGGATTAAAAACATCTGTAACACAGGTGTTTTTTAGTTATGTGGAAGTTGTATCTTAAAACATAAAATTGTCAGATAATTTGTACTCTTAAATATATAACAGCGGTCTCTTTTGAAAGATAGTAAGGTAATGAATAATTTTTATCAATTACCGCAACTGAAATATGACTACTCGCAGCTATCACCGTTGTTTTCTGGCGAGCAGTTGGAGGTTCATCACTCTAAGCATCATCGCTCATATGTAGATAAGGCAAATCAGGATTTAAGAATTTTAGATGACATTAAAAATTCGGAAATCAAAATTGATGAAAAAGCCCTTTTGAAAGATCTCTCTTTTAATATTGGAGGACATGTACTTCATTCACTTTTCTGGGACAATTTGACACCAAAATCTGATATTAACCTTGTCGATAATGAACTAAAAGATAAAATTGTTAACCAATATGGAAATATGGGAAAATTTAAAGATTTTTTTCTGGAAGCAGCTATTTCTGTGGAAGGATCTGGTTGGGCAGCTCTTTCATTCTGTAAATTAACTCACCGTCCTTTAGTCATGCAAATTGAAAAGCATAATTTGAACATCTATCCCATGTTTAAAATTCTATTGATTATAGACGCTTGGGAGCACGCGTACTACATTGACTATAAAAACAAAAGAAAAGATTATGTCGAGTCTTTTTGGGAATTCATTGATTGGAAAGAAGTCAGCAAAAGATACAGGGAGGTGAGAGATGAAGCGTAAGCAAAGACGACAAAGGAAAAAAAGTTTTGTTTTTTGGTTTCCGAGAATTTCTGCCATCCTTTTTTCAGTCTTTACTTTTGCATTCATAACAGACGATCTTATAAAGGCAATATATTTGTTTCCACTTGCTCTAGAGTTCATCCTTTCGATAATGGTATTAGTCGTTACATATTTGGTTTGGAATGAAAGCAAAAAAGCTGGATTTTATTTTATCCTTATTGGTTTGGCATTTGCGGCATATTCATTCAAAAGGCTTTTGTTGATCTCTGTTATTTTTGCCAGCGTCTGGCTTGTTCTGACTGGATTTCTTTTTCTAATTGAATCGATGGACAGCAAAGGAAAAAAGAACTTAATAAAAAAACAATTAAGAGAAGTCAAAGAGGTTGTGAGCTGATTATTCGATGCAGCAGTCGATGGCTTTTTTAACAAGTATTCCAAGCTTGCCTACGATCCCCTTTTTCTCTGTATCGTGAACATTGAGAGCTTTGTCGTCGATTTTTTTGATATTACCAGAAGAAATAAGATTCATATTTAGTCCCCAGAAGAGTGAGTACATTTCATACGCTTTTTCAAACATCTCGTCGGCTTCCTTTTTATTTCCCATGCTTTGCTGCTTTGTCCCTACTTCCATCAGTCGCATGGACGCTGCAAGTAAATGCTTGGAAATACACCAAACTTCCCCTTCCGGATCTTTAACGATCTTTTTAAGTAGTTCCCCTCTGGTTTTGCGGACTTCTTGCAAAAGATCTAGATATTCCGATTTACCTGTTTTTTGGGAAGAAAAGAACAAGTGTTCTTCAATACTGACCAAGTTCATAATTGCTATAGTTAGATCTTGGTCAGAAGATAAATCCATCTTGTCTTTCTTTTTCATCTGGTCGTAGCGTTCAATTAGTTTGTCGATTTTATCTATTTCTTTTGGCATGGTTATTATTTGGTTACAAAATAAAATATTGTGCTTAAAATAGTTAATGAAGCAAGTGGAAATACTATTTTTTCAAATGGAAAATGTGCTCTATTTCCATTCTTCCTTTTAAGGATTTCGTAAGCTAATACGCTCCCTGCAAAAAACAATGTGCCGATGATTGCTCCAAACAGGAGCTTGTCTATCCCCCATATCCTATTGAACGGATGTCCGATGAGTTCGGCCCAATAAAAGGGGACAATGACTGTGCCATAATAGACCAGAGCCACAAGAATCTTCCGGCCGAAAAACTTAATTTTTTTCTGATCAAGCCAACTTATTGTCCATCCTGTAAACGATGCCAAGAGTCCACCAATCCAAATACCGGAAACAACATCGTCGATTCCAAGCCATCGAGACAGTCCTAGTCCTGCTGCAACACCAACTGTACAAACCGGACATATGGCCAATCCCTTGACAGGGATCAGAAAGTAGAAAGTGGAAAGTACAAAATAGAATAAAAATTTTTTGTTTTTCTGCATAAATAGCTACTAATATTAATTAATTCCTGCTTTTTGTTTAAAGAAATCAATGATGTCTGGATCACCGATCAAACAGGTTGAGCTAGAGCCATCGAAAAGCATCGGCACGCCGAGTTGTTCTTGTGAAATTTGGCAAATATTTGCTTTTTCTTCCATTATCTTGGCGTTGTCACGATTATACCAGACTTCCTTGAATTGAAAGCCAACCTTTGAGGAGATATCGTTTTCCACCAAAAAATCCTTAACAATTTCACAATGAGGGCATCCGTCGCCGGTAAAAACTATTATTGGTGAATTGCTGTCCTCTTGCAAAGTGCTCCTTTTTTCTGGGGGTTGTTCTCTGTTTGTTGTTCCTTCATTTTGACCATTTTTTTCACTTGCAGCAATAGAAAAAATGGTAAATCCAATTACAATCAATAGTGCTATAAATATAAAAATTTTTTTACTCATCAATCTCCTTACATTAGACAATGCGATTATCTATTATTTGGGTTTAAATATCAAGCCTGGTTTTTATTCACCACAAACCTCTTTAATATTGAGGATGTTTATGTTAAACTTATGATGCATCTGGTTAGTATCCCAGAGTATTTTCGTTGTATTGGAAGGTTGCCCGAGTGGCTTAAGGGAACGGTTTGCTAAACCGTCGGTGGCCTAAAAACCGCCACGTGGGTTCGAATCCCACACCTTCCGCCAGCCAAGAGTAATTTAATAAGTTGTTAAATTGTTCGAAATCGGAACCTAGTGAAATAAATGTCATAAAAAATCTGTGCCCAGAACTGGAATTAGGATTTGATCAAGCTTCTAATCTCAGTTCTTAGGCCTAAATTTTAAAAGGAGGAGAGATGGCTAATGTCGACCCAAAGGTTCCTGTGTCGCTTCCTAAGATTGATATAAACAATGACAGTCCGGTTTTTTCTTGGCAAGCGCCTGAATTTAGTACAACAAAGAGAAATGTAAAAAAACTGGCCGGCTCTATTCTAATTGCTGTCGCAATAGCTGTGATATTCATCTGGCAAAAGCAATGGACAAGCGTAGGCGTAGTTGTAATGGCCATGATTGTGCTAATAACGCTTTCTTCTGTTCGGCCAAAGAATGTAAAATGTGCAATCTACAGAGCTGGGGTTATCATTGATGACAAAGTATATAATTTTGACCAGCTAAAATCTTTTTGGCTTGTCTATACTGACAGGTACAAGATCAGGCTTCAGCTAGTTGGAAAGTTTTCAGGGCAAGTAACGATGCCTCTTACTGATTCGGAAGACCCTGAGCAGATGAGAATGTTCTTGGCGAAATATCTTCCAGAAGAGGCGGAAAAAGGTCAAGATTTAAATGACATGATAAATCATTGGCTGCGGTTCTAACTATATACAGATTATTCACCCATCCGGAGAGATCTAGCCTCTGGGGGCAGATCTAGCTCGCCTACCGGCAGGCAGATTTACGGATACTAATTGAAATTCCTATAGTTATTATTAGTATCTGAAAGTCGTCAACTTCGTTAATTTAATTTATTTATTTGCCCGCGTAGCTCAGTGGATAGAGTGCACGGTTGCGGTCCGTGAGGCCGAAGGTCCGATTCCTTCCGCGGGTACCAATAAAGAAGCACTGCGTGAGCAGTGATTTTTTATTGGAAAATAAAGAGGGATCGGAAGCCGGACTGAGCGAAGGCGAAGGAGGCAGGGTCGTGGGTCGAGCCAGCAGGCGAGAACCTATGACCGATTCCTTCCGCGGGTACCATTCGACACGACATTAATAAATTTATGTCTCGCTTATGGCTATAGCCATAACAATAGAGGTGTAGTTTATTTATAAGCAAAGAGTCGAATGCCCTGAGTATAGTCGAAGGGCAGAATAATTATTTCTTTATACATCATCAGAATAAACGAACATCGGTTATATATTGGGACAACATAATATTGCTAAAAAAATATAAGAAATTTTACGATTCCTTATATTGTCTTGCGTATCAAAGTTTGAGATTTCATTATAACTAAAATCGAGTAACTAAATTCTTACTTTGCCTGCTTTTCTATTGCTCAATTTAATATTAAAAGCTATATTTGTAGGTATGAATGAATATAAAAAAATTACATTGGATAATGGGTTAAGATTGGTATTGGTTCCCAAAGCTTCAACAGAGGTGCTGACGACCATGATTATGTTTGGTGTCGGCAGTAGATATGAGAGTGAATCTAATGCTGGGATTTCTCATGTACTAGAGCACATGTTCTTCAAGGGTACCGAGAAAAGACCAACAGGATTAGCAATTTCTGCTTTTGTTGACTCTATTGGAGGTGAATACAATGCATTTACCGGCAAGGAGTATACGGGGTATTATGTAAAAGCTACTCCCAAGCATCTGGATGATTCTCTTGATTTCCTGTCCGATATCTTGTTGGATTCAAAGTTTGACCCGATTGAATTAGAAAAGGAAAAAAATGTCATACTGGAAGAAATAAATATGTACGAAGATATGCCAATGGAAATGGTCGAAAACTATTTTGAAAAAAGCATATTTGGTAAAAATGCATTGGGCAGAGATATAATTGGTTATCGTGATACGGTTAAAAAAACGACCGCCGAAGATCTAATTAAATACAGAAACAGTCACTACACATCTAAAAATGCTGTTATCGTATTGGCAGGTAACTTCTCGGAATACAGCGAAGAAGAAATTATACAAAGAATAACTGATCATTTTAAATTTTCTCAAGAAACCCTCGTAAAGGCAGAAAATATAGTAGTAAACCAGAAAAAAGCATATTTTTTAAAGAAAAAAGACATAGAGCAATCCAATCTAGTGATCGGTATGCGCACTGTCCCATGTAATCATCCGGATCACTACAAGCTTTTACTATTAGCAATAGTTTTGGGTGGATCAGCAAGTTCGAGGATGTTTGAAGAAATAAGGGAAAAAAGAGGATTGGCTTATGCAGTTAGGTCGTCTGTGACAAATTACACTGAAAGCGGAGCTCTTATAACTAAGGCAGGGGTTCCTCATGACAAAGTCGTCGAGGCAATACGGGCGATAATTAATGAGTATAAAAAGGTTACAGAGGAGCTGATTTCTGAAGAAGAGCTTAATAAAGCAAAAGAGTTCATTAATGGAAAAACATTGATTAAATTTGAAGATTCCGAAGAGTTGGCATATCATTATCTTATAGATGAGATAGTATGCCACAAGATGATGACTCCTTCTGAAATAATCAAACTATTGAGAAGTTTTACTCCAAAAGACCTTATGATTGTTGCGCAAAAATATTTTAAGAATGACAACTTAGGACTGGCATACATCGGACGAATAGAGCTTGGAAAAGAGATCAGTCAGCTATTAAAAATATAAGGATTTGATTCAAGTGTAATCAAACGATGAATTAATAATTTTGTATATGAGTAATTTTTAGGAGATTTATGGACAAAAAGGTTATTCCTCTTGGAAATGTTAACAGGACAGAAAGAACTCTGATAGCAATAAAGCCAGAATCCATCCAAAGACATCTTATTGGAGAATTCATTACTAAATTTGAAAAACGCGGGTTGAAGCTTGTCGCGTCAAAATTGATCGCTCCTACACGAGAGCAGGTTTCTGCTCATTACCCAGATGATGATTCGTGGTACATACCAACCGGCACGAAAACATACGATAGCTACAAAGAGCGTGGCATTGATCCTGGTGTCGGACCTAAAGAACTAGCAATGATTATAAGAGAAAGACTTTTAGATCATTTTACTGATCGGCCGTTATTTCTGATGATTTGGGAAGGACCACATGCGGTTGCCTTAGGGCGTAAAACTGCAGGATCGACAAATCCTCTTGTTGCAGATATCGGATCTATTCGTGGTGATTACAGTTTTGAGAGCTATGATTTCGCCGATAATATGGCTCGGGCAGTTTATACAATGGTGCACGCATCTGGATCTCCCGAAGAAGCACAAAAAGAAATTGATATATGGTTCAAACCCGAGGAAATAATCGACTACGATCTTGTGATGGAGACAGTTTTTTTTGCCAAGGACTGGGGAAGATCACGAAACCGCTCGTCAAAATAGCGCGCAACAAAGTAAACACATTTTAATATTTGATTTGTTTAAAAAACCCAAATGAGTTATCTAATTCCCTTTTTATTTGCGGTTCTGATATCGACCGTTTTAACCGGAGTGCTTAGAGGTATAGGAATCAGATATAAAATCGTATCTTTCCCAAGAAATCGAGACATTCATACGAAACCGATTCCCAGAATCGGCGGACCGGCGATATTTTTTAGCTTTCTTGTTATATCTTTGATGAGTTTTGTTGTCTTTTCCGACAAGGTTAATTTTGTAAATGTTAAAGTATTGGGTATTGACGAGCGCCTCTTTGGTATACTAGTTGGAAGCTTTTTTATAACTGTAGTGATGGTTTTTGATGACATAAAAGGGTTGAAGCCGGGAATGAAATTCCTGGCCCAATTTGCGGCTTCTCTTATCGTTATTGCAGCTGGTGTAGGCATTGATAAAATAGCAAATCCATTTGGTGGAGATATTAATTTGAATTCTGTCTACATTCCCCTGTTAACACATGGCGGCATAGTATACCACTTCTCTCTCTGGTCTGATTTGTTGACAGTGATATGGCTTGTAGGAATGATGAATGTGATAAATTTCGTTGACGGCGTAGACGGACTTGCTGGAGGTGTTTCCACTATCGCCGCTTTGACATTGTTTCTATTATCAATATCAGTTGGGGTGAGTCAGCCAGCTACTGCGATGATTTCAATTATTTTAGCTGGTGCTACTTTAGGATTTTTATTTTGGAATTTTCCTCCAGCCAAAATATTCATGGGTGATTCAGGTAGTATGTTTCTAGGGTTTATGCTTGCTACTATTCCTTTGATATCAGGTGGCAAACTGGCTACTGCATTTTTAGTCTTGGGATTTCCGATTGTCGATGGGTTATTTGTTGCCATAGGCAGGATTATTAGGAAACAAAATCCTTTTACTACTCCTGATAAAACACATCTTCACCATCGTTTTCTGGCTGCTGGATTCACAACTCGCCAAGCGATTTTAATATTGTATTTAATTGCTACGGCATTTGCTTGGGTTGCTCTGAGGTCGACAACGATAAACAAGCTAATAGCCGCAGGAATATTGGTAATATTGTTAATCGTTCTTATCCAAATGCTGAGAATAAAAGCCAGAAAAAATCAATTATCTGCTTAGACGGCTATTACAACAAATATAAACTAAAAATGGTATAATAATTCTATGGATCATGAATTTTCATTTAATGGACAACGACCTGAAGAAAAGGTTCTACAAGTTGTCAAAAATCATCCTTTGGTAATTTTCTTACCAGGATTAAAACTTGTTTTATTTGTTTTTGTTGCAACAGTTCTGATCTTAGTATGGAAAAATCAATATAGCGGCCTAGTTGGTATGGTATTCGCCGTAATGGGATTAGGAATTTTTTCTCGATCGTATTACAATTTTTCTCAAAGCGTTCTAATCATTACTAATCAGCGTCTTATGTATGTTGACCAAATTGGATTTTGGAAAAGAAAGATCATAGAGGCTGAGATCAATAGGATTCAGTCTGTTTCGTCTGATCTATCTGGGATGTTTAAAGTTATTTTCAAATACGGTAATTTGATCGTGAAAACAGCAGGAACTGGTCAGGAGTCAGACATCATAGTTCGAGATATTCCAAATCCGTACCTTGTGCAGCAAGCACTGGCAAAGCTGATCAAATAGCAGTTCGTATTTCTGTTTCGAAGATCGGAAATGGGTATTTAGATCTTGGAAATCAGATAACCGACAACTGAACATACTACTAATTAAATGAGCTCTACGGCATCTTTGCCTACGAGTTCTTTGAGCTTGCGAATCAATACGGGACTACTGTCTACCATGTTTTTGACATCTATTTCTTTAAATTTATCGTCTCCAGCAGGAACTCTTAGTGTTATTTTTGAATCGCCATTATGCTCTGAAATAACATTCTTTATCTCTAATAAGATCGATCGATCTGATTCTTTTGGAATAGTAATCAGTAAGTTTTTTGGTACTTTTATGTCGGATGCTTGATAAGATGCAGGAACCGTAGAATTGCCCGTTGAGCCATTTCCTTTATTTCCCCATGTATTTCCCTGTTTTCGCTTAGAACGGGGCTCAAACGGCGGTGCAATGGTTTTTTCGCCTATTTCATAAGCATCCTCAGCTAGTATTTTGGGAGAGCCGTCTTTGTAGCTGATAAATCCTTCTACAGAGATAACCTTGTCGTTAACCCAAAGATCTTTGGTGTCCTCTAGCATTTTTGGAAACACCAATATTTCAATGTTGGTATTCAAATCTTCTATTTTCGCGAAAACCATATTCTGATTTTTTCTGGTAAGGATTTTTTGCAAAGAGGTAACAATTCCGGCCACTCTGACATACTGGCCTTCTAGACTGTCGTTAATTTCGATTAAGGCTTTAGTGCGATGCGGCTCGATGATGTGGGCTAATCCGGAAAGTGGATGTTCAGAAACATACATTCCTAGCAATTCCCTTTCCCAAGCAAGTTTTTGCTTCTTTTCAACCGGTTTAATTTGTTCCAATTCGATACTAGCCATTTCAACATTGCTACTGTCTCCAAAAAGGGATGTTTGTCCTGCATTCTGATTCTTGTGGTAAGTGGATGCAAAGGAAAGAATTCTCTCCATGTTATATAGAAGCTCAGCTCTCTCTCCGACATCATCAAGTGCACCTGCCATAGTCAAAGATTCCAAGGATTTTTTGTTAATTACCTTTGGACTTAAGCGTATAACAAAATTACGGAGATCTGTGTATATACCATTCCTTTTTCTCTCTTCCACTATTTCTTCAGCCACCGCTTGACCTACATTTTTAACAGCGGAGAGTCCAAATCGGACATTTCCTGTATCTTTTACAACGCCGAAATCGACGAAGGATTCATTGATCGAAGGAGGTAATACTTTTATACCCATTCGATCGCACTCTGATATTTCGATTGCTAGCTTGTCCAAATCATCTTTATTAGAAGTCATGAGTGCAGACATATACTCTGGAGGATAGTTGGATTTCAAATAAGCCGTTTGATATGCTACAAGTCCATAGCTTGCAGCATGCGCCTTGTTGAATCCGTAACCTGCAAATGTCTCTATTTGTAACCAGAGGTCTTCTGCTACAGCTTTTTTCATGCCTCGTTCAATGATTTGTTTAAAAAACTTTTCTTTTTGAGCAGCCATTTCGCTAACGATTTTTTTACCGATAGCTTTTCTAAATTTATCAACTTCTTGCCAGTTGTATCCTGCCAATTCGATTGCAATCATCAAAACATCGTCTTGGTAAACGATTAGACCCAAAGACTTATCCAATATTTTAGACATTCTTTGATCGGCGTAGGTAATTCGAGCAGGATTTTTCTTCCTAGCGATATACTCGGGGATAAAGGCCATAGGACCAGGACGGTAAAGTGCAACCATGGCCATGATGTCATGAATTGAAGTGGGCTGTAGCTCTTTGATATGTTTGCGCATTCCTTCACTTTCCAGCTGGAACACTCCGATTGTTTCCCCTCGAGAGAGCAGCTGGAACGCTTTTTTGTCATCTAGGGGTATTTCATCAAGTATAATATCAATATGTCTTGTTTTCTTAACAATCTTTAATACATTCTGAATAATTGAAAGGTTGGCCAGTCCTAAAAAGTCCATTTTAATAAGACCAACTCCGTCTTCTCCGACTGCATGCATCTCGTACTGAGTAATAAGTCTTCCGCCCTTTGCGTCCATCATCACTGGCGTAAAATTGGTAATTTCTTCTGGTGCGATCACAACACCAGCGGCGTGCACGGAGGCATGACGGACCACTCCTTCAAGTTTTCTTGCAATATCAACACACCTTTTTACTTCTGGTGACCGATCGTAAAGACCCTTTAATTCAGGGGTAGTTTCTAGAGCCTTTGCCAGACTAGTTTTCATCGGAGGAATTAGCTTGGCTATCGTGTCAACTTCAGCGTAAGACATCCCGAGAACTCGTCCAACATCTCTCACTGCCATACGGGCGGCCATCGTTCCAAAAGTGATAATCTGTGCAACATGGTCTTTGCCATATTTGTTCGAAACAAATTGAATGATAGCGTCACGGCCAGCATCCGCAATATCACAATCGATATCAGGAGCAGAAGGCCGAAATGGATTTAAAAAACGCTCGAACGGTAGGTTGTAGTCAAATGGATTAAGTTGTTTGGCGGTGATGCCCAAAGCGAAAGATACGCAGCAGCCAGCAGCAGAGCCTCTTACATTTGTTGGAATACCGTTTTCCTTAGCCCATTGGAAGAAATCCTGAACAATCAGAAAGTAACCTAGATAACCTTTGTCTTTAATTACTTGGAATTCGTAATCAATCCTTTTCTGCATTTCAGGTGTAACTTCAGGAACTCTCTTTGGGAGCCTTTCGTTAATTAATTTTCGCAAATATGTTTCATAGGTTTCTCCTTCAGGTAACGGAAACTCTGGAAATCTAAATTTGCCTAGCTCCATCTTAAGGTTGCATTTTTCCGCCACTTCCAAAGTATTGGTGATGACTTCAGGATGATCAGGAAAATTGTTGGACATTATCTCCGTTTTTAACAGTGAATAATCATCCCCTACCATCGTGAGCCTATTCGAATCACTAATCATTCTGGAGGTCTGAAGACAGATCAACGCATCTTGAGCGACATCATCATCGGAATTTACATAATGAATATCGTTTGTGGCTACTACTTTCAATCCAAATTCTTCAGCTAATTGGAATAGCAGTTTGTTCAATTCGTCTTGTTCCTCGACTGTCTTGCGCTTCTGGACTTCGAGATAAAAATCTTCTTTCGGAAATATTTCTAGATATTCCTTTATTGATGCTCGTCCTTTGTCCAGGCTCTCCAGTGCTTTTCGGGGTATTTCGCCCTGGATACACGCAGTGCAGGCTATGAGTCCTTCCGCGTGTTTTTTTAATAATTCCTTGTCAACTCT
>Ga0209417_1003671_pt1 | contig 19960 bp, 21 predicted proteins | sample RifGroF2_FD_184002 | JGI IMG/M metagenome (GOLD analysis project Ga0209417, IMG submission 184002) | Groundwater microbial communities from Rifle, Colorado, USA - Groundwater F2 (SPAdes) (version 2) | ecosystem: Environmental > Aquatic > Deep subsurface > Groundwater | place: Rifle, Colorado... | reverse complement strand
CAGCTACTCCTTGTTCTGAATGAAGCCAAAATGAAATTCCCAGGAACCAGTATGCTCTTATGCTATACGAGAATCGGCTCTTCATAAAAGAGGTGCCATCCTTATTTCCATCGGATCAAGATTTCTGAAAATAGGCCCATTTATGTAGAGCTTTTTGATCTTGCAAACTAATCATATATTTATATCTAACATTATGTTATATACTTACATCTCATATACTAAAAAAGAGAAACAGGCACTTAAAAATGCCGCAGACTTCCGAAGAGAAAATCAAAATATCATAAATGCTCAAACTAAGGAAGAACTCGCCGTACAAATACAAAAAGCCAGAACCGAAGTAAATGCAAGTAAAGGCATTCTAGTCGATGACGGATATAGCTTTTTCTATGAAAGCCCTGCCAGAAAACAAAATACTGCGGATGGTACTCTTAAGAATTATGAAAGGATTTATAATCTGTTTATATCATGGCTAAGGCCTAACTATCCGAATATTACTAAAGTTGAAATAATCAATAAAGAAATAGCTCATGAATACGCCCAGTATTTATGGGGTTCCTATCGGACATATAAAGGACAGCAAATGTCAGAGAATACCTATAATTATCATATCGGGGCGCTGCAAACAATATTTGATATCCTTTCTGAAAACAAGAATGTTTGGAAGTCTATTGAAAGAAAAGATGAAAACAAGAAAAAACACAAACTTCTATCAAAAGAAGAGATACGGAGTATTCAGCAGGTTTTCGCTAATGAAGAGTTTTATCTGCTTCATAAGAATGAAATGGAGATTCTAATTAATCTTGGGATATATACAGGCCTTAGGCTAATTGACTGCGTACATTTGAAATTTGAAAATATTAACAGTGTCATAAAAACGATTCCCTTTAAAACAAAAGGATTTAAAAAGACTGTTACTATCCCAATTTCTTCTCAACTCGAATCTAAGATCAGTGGGATAGAGAAAAAGGATGACAGCCCTTACCTATTGCCCCAAATACAGGAGAGATATTCCAGAAACCAGGATGGTATTAAAAACGATATAAAGAAAGTATTTATCAAAGCAGGAATAAAGCCTGATCTTGAAGGACGACAAAACAAACATTTGAAATATACAGACCAGGAAGACGAAATTACCGGATTCCATTGCTTCAGACACACATTTATAACAGAATGCGTTAAAAATAACATGGATATCGTTCGTTTATCAACAATAACCGGGGATTCAATAAAAACTCTCCAGAAGTATTATATACATTTAAAGGATGATGTTATTAGAAAAGAAGCAGATAAACTTCCTACTTTTTAAACTAATAAAGCATTTGTTTATGAAAAAATGGACATGTAATTTAATAAGAAGTTGATACTATTTAGCAAGATAGCAGAAAAGCTTAATCTCAAAAAGAATGTAATTAAATGAACAAAAACGAATTACTGGAAAAATTAACTGATATTGAATGGCAAGATTTTGAAGTAAAAGCGGCGAAATCTGAGTTGCCTAAAAACTGTTGGGAAACGGTTTCAGCTTTCGCTAATACAAATGGTGGATGGCTTGTTCTTGGCATTAGGCAAGATAACAAGATGTTTGAAATAATTGGAGTAGATAATCCCGAGAAGCTTGAGAACGATTTTTTAACTGTTCTTAGGGGAGAAAAATTTAATCAGAAAATAATAGCAAAACCTTATAAATATCATATTGATGGTAAGAAAGTTATTTCCTTTTTTATCCCAGAGGTAGAACATAAACCTTTGTATTTTAATTCAAGGCAAAACACTTTTATAAGATCAGGGAGCGGCGACCAGCGAGCTACCGATTATGAAATTGATGCAATGTACAGAAATTCGGCATTTGGGGCCAAAGATAAGGAGTTAACTGAGTATGAGTTTGAAAATCTTGACCAAAACACAATTCGAGTATACAGAGATTATTTAAAATCATATAATCCCGAGCATAGATATAATAAACTTTCGGATAAAGAGTTACTGGAAAAACTTCAAGCTATCAAAGAGAATAAAGTTACTGTAGGAGGATTGCTTTTCTTTGGGAAACAGGATGATATCACTAAACTATTAACAGACTTCAGGATTGATTATTTTGAAATCCCCGGAACTTCTTATTCTGAATCTCCAGTACGTTATAGTTACAGATTAAGTGAAGAAGAAAATCTATTTATGTTTTATTTTGCAATAATAGAACGCTTAACTAAAAAAATTGACTTGCCTTTTAAAATACAGTCGGATGGCTTTGCGACAGATAATCAGCCTCAGTTCATTGCAATACGAGAAGCATTGGTTAACCTTCTTATGCATTCAGATTATTTCAGCCCCATGAAACCTCGAATTAGAGTATTCAGCAACAGAATTGAATTTATGAATCCCGGAGGCTTACCAAGGGATATAACTGCAATTATGAGAGAGGATTTTTCAAAACCTAGAAATCCTATAATTGCCAGAATCTTCAGGGCTATTAAACTTGCAGAAAATGCAGGATCAGGTTTTGATAAAATGTTCTCAGGATGGAAATCATATTATAATATTACACCGGAAATCTCTGGTGATTTTTCATACTATAAGATTGAATTCCCTGTAAATGAGCCTGTAAATGAGCCTGTAAATGAGCCTGTAAATGAGCCTGTAAATGAGCCTGTAAATGAGCCTGTAAATCTTAATAAGACTTTACAAGACTTACTATCTCAAATAGCAAATAATCCTTATATAACCAAAGATGAACTTACTAAATTATTAGTCAAAAGCCGGGCAACAATAACCAGGCATCTAAATACACTCAAAACTATAGGTTATATTGAACGTGAAGGTTCTGACAAAAAAGGCTACTGGAAGGTAATAAAGAAATAGTAACACGCGGTTTTCCAGAAAAATTGGTTAAGTCAATTTATTTATCTAAATTACTTTGACATTGGCTACTATCGATGTCGAGTCGATGCCTCCTGCCTCTGGCACAGAAGGTTAAATAATTCAGTAGAATTGAATATATTTTGAGGTATTCTAAATAACATAAGGACATAGCGGTATAACTATGGACATCGCCCAAAAATTTATTGACGGAATAACTTCGGAACAGCTGACAGAATTTATTAATTCTGTATTTAGTACAGTTGATGAGAAAATGCGAAAAGCAATTTTCGATAAAATAGATAAAAATATTGAAGCTCTTTATCGCCAAATAGCTTCTGACAAAAAAAACAACACTCCTCCTGTGATAGGGGTTGCATCAACTGATGAAAAATTTAAGGAAAATTTCGAGGATATACAGTCTGAACTAAACTCATCTATTATGGAACTCGGCAACGAAGAAGGAAAATATGTTCTACAAGAACACCATTGGGAAACTCCAGAGTTTTACGCAAGCGAATTTGCAGACGATATTGATAAAGTGTTTACAAAAATGCTACCACTACTGAATAAGGTTTATGATCTTAAGCTCATAGAAAATAACTATTTTACAGATTTACTGGACGAAATTAAGGATGGAATAAACGAATATCCTGAATGGATGGGTGCTGAATATTCAGAGTTTGTATTAGAGAAAAAAGGCCTGGAATGTATCTTAAAATGGAACTGGTTAAAGAAAAATTCCATTAAGGATTTTATCACTGACACCCAAAAAGACTTAAGTAACAAGTTTTGCACATTACGTTTTTCTCAATCTTTTCTTTCAGGTGAATCTGAAGAGGACTTGAAGAAATTATATGCTGAACTCTGCACCTTTAAGCAAAGTTCTTCTGACTGGCAAAAAAAATTTGAAGATGCCAATTCAATATGGCACGATATACTCCACACAACTGAGAAGGCTGCAAATAAAGAGGCTTTTCTAAAGACTTCGGTCGATATGATCTCACAAAAATGGGAATATGGAATCCCTGTCTATGAGAATCACCTTGAACTTCAACAATACAAAGAAGCAGAACAATACTGTGAGAAAACAATAATCGAATTCTTTAGACAAGGAACAACATATAACAGACCTAATTATACAATAGAAAAAACACTTTTTGCTACTCATATAAAGGAAAAGGACGAGAGGATTAATAAATTATTTACTGACTGGGAAATACTATGCAATAAGCTTAATTTGCCATTAAAACTAAAAGCAATTAAGATTCAACATCAATTTTATTTAACTCCTGCTAATTGGCCCAAGCTCAAAAATGTTTTTTTAGAAAATAAAGAAACCCCCTATTTCGAAGCCTATGTAAATGAATGGAAAAATCATGTTGTTAAAAATTTACTCCAAATTTATACCTCCTCATTAATAACAGAAAACTGGCTTGGCTGGCTAATAGATTTTATTCTGTCAGAAAACAGCAATGAGTTTATCTCAATGACTACAGAATGGTTAAATACCCCTTTCACCAAAAAAACGAAGAATGAAAAATACAGCGAAAATTATTTTTTGCTGTTATTGCTTACAAGAGACATCTTCATAGATACAACAGAACTTGCTTCTTATCCGGTATTTACAAAGCTAATTATCTCTTCATCCATGGATAGTCTATCATTTTTTGAATTGCAAGAAAACATGTTTAAACAATACAGACTCTCAGCTCTCAAACAGGCCAATGCCGCTTTACTGAAAGATACAATAACTGAGTCATGGAAGAAAAACATACACTGCTTTATTCCACACCCTGAAAATGTTTGTAAAGCTGACTATTTTGAACACGCCAAATGGCTTGCCATAGCAAGAGAACTAAACGGCAAAACGTATGAACAATATTATAACAACTGGAAAATAGCACATAGACAAAGAATAAATCTATGGAGAGAACTGGGTAAATATAGCATTTATAAGTAGTAAGTTTATCATCTTAATGTTCTATATCTTGCCTGCTCTCAATATAGGCAAGAGTTCAGACCTGACTAACAATTGGATGGAGCGTGGTTGTCTAGGAATGCGAGTAATGAAACCTTTGTTTTCCAGTGTCAGAATCATCTGGTGAATCGTCGGCGGTGTTGTTCCAAAGAAGCGTTCCATCTCCTTCTCTGCAGGCGCCTTGCCGTGATTTGTTAAATATTTATGAATGTAAGCAAGGTATTGCCCTTGCTTATCTGTGAATTGCAACTGTTTTTTATCATTCATTTATCCAAGTTATTCCTTACTTATATGAAAATTAATTCCATCAGATTCAAATATCTTCTTTGCTCCATATTGTTGCCTCAAGATATGGTCTTATAATATTTTCTACACGGCAGATCCTGGCATATTCCAGTAGTATATTAATATCGAATTTATATTTAGTTTTATAGAGTTTTAGCGCTTCTATTGCTACATCCATTCCGATCTTATTGCGAAATTTGAAACAGTCTATAATCGTCTTTTCAGGACTGTAAAATTTAACTTTTATTCCATCTATATCATGCTCCTGAATACCTTTACTAAAACTATCTTCCGAAAATCTATGTATAGATACAGGCGGGTAGTTAATCCGTGGTGTTTCGGAACCTTTTGAAAGTGCGATAAATATCATATGCGGTATCTGAGTGGTAATGTTATAGTATGACAGTGCTGATATAAGACAAATAACAGCGTTTGGGATTCTTAGTGCAACAGTTACAATATCAGGGTTAGAGATCGGCTTGGTATTAGCTAGTCTAAATATCCCTCTGGATATTTCTTCTATCACACATTCATCACGGAGCTTATATATGGTTCTTGAATGTATCCCTGCATTAATGGCTTCTTTAGTCCTAATAATGCCATTATGTTGATTGATAATTCCTATGGCTTTAGTCAGAGCTGTTTCTTCTTTGTTGTACATGGTTAAATATACCTATACTTGTTTATATCTATAGGTAATACTATCCATTTTTAGTAAAACAACAATACTACATGGTTTATTATTTCCATTTTCGGGAAAAATTAAAATGAATTTCCTAAAGGATGTTTTATAGGCGAGTGAACGAGCTTAATAGAACTAATAATTAAGCAAACTCTTCTTTGATTATATCCTCAATTTCAGATACCTCTTTATTACTCAATTCATTAAATTCTTTTTCTCTTCTTTTTTTGCTCAATGTCCCTTTATTCTGAAGTATAAATACAATAAGTTTCTTGATCGTATTATCTGGCATATCAAACATATTTCCTATCCTTTTCATAGCTTTATCATGCCCCATTAGGAATTTCAGCTCTTCAGGAAAGTCGACATCGATCGTTTCTTTAACGCAAGAATATATAAATTCACAAGCTTCAGTACAGTCAAAATAACTATATAGGTCAGAAGTATCATTTGTAACTTCAACATTCATTTTTTCTGTATTACGCCATTCGATAAAATCTAATAAAGGCAAACTATGATTCCGAAGAACATTCCTGTATTTCTCTATATGTTTCAGCATTGAGCTTGAAACTGGAAAAATTAATCCTGCCGGAGAAAATCCACTTTCAGACAATATATGGTGAATTAAATAGCGATGAATGCGCCCATTTCCATCTTCAAGAGGATGAATGTAGACAAATCCAAAAGCTATTGCCGCAGCATGAAGAACCGGATCAAGATTTATGCTGCTGATACTTTTACTAGCTTCTATCATTCCTTCTATCAGCATTAATAAATCATAAGGTCTGGCGCCTATAAATTCGGGCAAGGGATTTCCATCTTTATCTCTTTCTCCAAGAAAAACACCTTCATTCCTGAGTCCAATATGAATAAAGCGAATATCTTTTATAAGAATATTCTGTAATCTAATAATCTCACTAATTGTAAGAGGAAATTTTCCTGCTTGTGCTATCGCTTTACCCCAACGTTCAAGTCTACTTACAGGAACTCTTTCCCCTTCTATCTCAAAACTAGCCTTACTATCAGAAAGAAGCATAAAGCTGGCTGCTCTTGCGACAAGGCTCTTAGATACTTTACCTATTTTAGAAGCAGCTTGTTCCTTTAAGTTCAGACTAATAAATTCTTTCAGTTTTGGTGTTTTACGAATTATAGGCGAAAATAGTCTATTTCCTAAAATATTATTTTTCAGCCTGTATCGTTTAAAGTAGATACCATCAGATACAAAATATTGTTCTTCATTAAGAAAATTTATTATTTTACATTTAGGGCAATCAGTGATACTTAATTGATTCCCAATAAGCCATTCATAAAGAAACCATATTTTTCTGGCATATATACCTGTAGTCTTCTCATTTACATAATCTTCAATATTCTTAACCGGCATTTTCGCAAGTATTCGCTTTAAACATAATAAATCAAGATTTTCATGTTTAAGAGAAAACACTAAATGGTCTATATCAAACTCTCCCGGCCAATACCTCTTGTCATAAATATACCAATCGTCTAATTCAGTTACATTTCCTCTTATATAATTATTAGATACACACGAAGGATATCTTACATATGCTTGGATATTATACTTATGAACCAAATATGAATAACCAGCAGTTGAAGTATTTTCTGGAATTTTACTATCTTGAAACATTTTAGCCAATTTTATTATTAGTAGTTTATGTCGAAAAACTATTCTTTAAGTCGAATAGTATATATTATATTGCTATTATGTCGAAATATGCAAACTTATTATATTAAGATCAGTAACTAAATAAAAATTAAATCGTAAAAGTTATGAAGCAACAACCGCATTTAAATAAAATTATTTCTAAAATACTTATCAAGAAATAATTATGGGTGGGTGAAAGGGTTTGCGAAGCAAAGGGTTGATTTAAAGAGTCCTGCTTGTTTCAGGACTCTTAGATGTGCTTGTTTATTCCAATTATAAATCAAGTAGCCTGTATATAAATTAAGATTTATCGTTATACTTTCTTCTTAGAAACCATTATTAAGATATAAGGAAAGAAGAAAGATGAAGAGGCAAGGCAAACATGCAGTTGTTGAAGAAGTAGAGCATCAATAGGGCAAAACAACTTATATCAAACCTTAAGTATGGAGATCAAACAATTGCGGCTATTTCGATTTTGCTTTCTGGTTTGCTGCATCTTTCGAGCGAGCAAATCGGCATGGTCATAGGAGTTGCTCCGTCAACTGTAATTCGCATGAATGGACGATTTCGTAGGGCAAAACAAAACGCTACGACTTCTTGGGGCGGCGACCGCCGATCAATCATGAAGGTTGATGAAACGGCAGAAGTTTTGAAAACATTGGAAACTCAAGCCTCCAAGGGAGAAGTCGTTGTAGTTAATCAGGTGAAGGTTGCGTTAGAAGAAAAAAGAGGAAAGCACATAAGCCTTCAAACGGCTTATAATATTTTGTATCGGCATGGGTGGAGGAAGGTGAAACCCGACAAGGAGCATCCAAAAAGTGATCCTGAAAAACAGGAAGAATTTAAAAAAAAACATTTCCCGAGGCGTTACATATGGCAGTCTATAAAGCATCAGAAGAAGGGCGACAAGTGAGGATTATGTTCCAGGACGAAGCGCGTTTCGGAAGACTTCCGGTAATTCGTTCAGCTTGGGCTCCTCCTGGAGTTCGCCCAAATGTAAAAGCTGCCATAGAGAGGGAATTTCGATATGTATATGGAGCTATCAGTCCTATAGAAGGAGAACTTGACTGGATGACTTCGGAGGCCATGAACACAGAAAATATGTCCCGGTTTCTTGAATTGGTAAAAAACGCCCATCCAGATGATCACATCTTGATGATTGTTGACGGAGCGTCTTCTCATAAGAGTGCAAAATTAGTGGTGCCGGAAAATATAACATTACTTGGGATGCCTCCATATTCCCCTGAGTTAAATCCTGTCGAACATCTATGGGATCATGTACGGGAAAAAGGATGTGCAAATATCTTTTTCAACAAACTTGACGCAGTAGTTCAGAAAGTAAATGCAGAACTTACTTTATTAGCCTCTCAAGCTGTGACAGTAGCATCCATGTTTTGCTGGCCATGGATAACAGTAGCAATTTGATTTATAAATGGAATTAGCAATTTGATTGACTCCTAACTTCCCTTCTTTGTATAAAGTTTCAGCAGCACAGGCAGTTGATTGAGCTTGCTGCGATAGGCCTTTTGGTTTACCACCTTTTCTTCTTCTGGCACGAGCAGATTCCAACCCAGCCTTGGTTTTTTCACTAATTAAATCGCGTTCAAACGATATACTGCTAATCCCCGTTTCGATCCAGTCTCAAAGCGTCAGAATAGATATTACCATCCGGAAACATGTCTTAAATAAAGCAGACTCTCTTTGCAGGAATAGGCATCTTTCCCGCTCAAGATATATCGAAAAACTTATCCTGTCCGACTCCAAAAACTCAAAAAAACGCCGTAATGAACTAACCGTCTCTTTCAGATTTTCAGAATTGGGCGGTATAGTACAAGGGTGTTTCCTGGAATGGCTCAAAAGGTAACCTACCTAAGCGTGTTTAAAATGATATTTTATATCAATTTCGGCTCCACAAGCGTTAGCAATATCTGCCAGGGTGTTTATTGATACATTCTGTCCTCGCTCGATCCGTGCGTAATTTGGCTGCCTTATGTGAAGTATTTTTGCTATTTCAGCTTGGGTCAAGCCTGCTTTCTTCCTCATTTCATATGCTATTTGAGCAGCTTTCAGGGATGCTTTAATTTTAGCAATACATTCTTGATTCTCAGGAGCATTTAAAAAAGCTTCTCTTTCGGCGCTTTGCTTTTGATAAATGGTTTCACTGTTATTTTCCAAATTTTGAATATTCGCTCTTAATTCTTTCATTTCTTTATCATTCATCTCTTCACCATATTATACGAGGTTAACTCTTTTTAATTCCTTGCAAACCTTAATAGCCATATCTAATTCATTTTTAGGTATTTCTCTTGTCTTTTTTACATAACCGTGAATACCATAAATTTTGTTTTCTTCTCCATAAACATAGAAAACTCTTACATTTCCTGCTGATATTATTCGCATAGCAAAAAGCGATTTGTTTACTTTCTCGCCAAGAGGGGCATTTAATTTCCCTTCAACCTCCAAAACATTAACTATTACAATATATTCATTATTAATGTCTTTGCTTTGAGTTGCAAAGAATTTCGTTACTCTATCAAGTTCTATATATTTCTTTTTCTTCATATTATTACTATTATGAATAATATATCATTATTGATATATTTCAACTAATACTCAATATATTTGGATTAGCTTACAAATCTATTTTCCCGATTTTCTGCGGTTGTCGTCTTTGCACAACATCTGGCAATTATCGTCTGAAGTTTTTCCGCCTTCGTCCAAGGGTGTTTCCTGGAATGGCTCAAAAAGTAAAAAAGAGGCTATACCCAGTTTTCATATTTGAGAGTTTGAACGCGCTTAAATTCTTCAGTATTATTTGTTACTAATATAAGCTTTCTAGTAAGAGCCTGAGTAGCTATTGGTATATCATAAGGGCGAATAATTTGACCTTATCTTTTCCAAATCTGCTCTAATGAGGGCATATAGCTCGGGCTCCCGGTTGTTGTATTGCACTAAATCAAAGGTTATCCTACTATTATCGGCGAACAAAAGGCAGCATGGGTAAGATATTGGCGCGCTCGGGAGGCGGTGGTTTGCTGCGGTGTTTGTGTTAAAGGTTTTGCGCGAGACTCCACTGAGTTGGGGCGTACCTGGGACGATCATTAGTGGTTTGTTCGGGTGGGGGGGAGGGGGAATGGTGGGCGGGGCATGTCGGTGGCACGGGGTCGGAACGCGGCACGCGGGCGTTACGACGACCCGAGGTCCGGGTGGTCAAATAGGTCGATCTCCGAAAAGAACTCATCTTTACCGCCCGTCGCGGCCGAGCGGGGCAGGGATCCTGGCGGCGTGACCCTGGTCTTCAGATTTTTGTTTTCAGTGGAATGGGGTTCGGGAAAAGTAGTGTCAGGCATGATGTCGTCTCCATTTGGGTGATTAGTTTTTCTTTTCCTATATTGCCCAACCCTCCAAGAACCCAGGACTTCCACCGCGCAACATATTGAGAAACAACCTCTTGTGTCTTTATGCTGTGTTGTTTTGGCTCATAAAGCCTCTTCGATATGTTTGCTTTGAAATTATCAATTGTCTTCTTTGCTATTTCCAACCCTGCTCGGGTGAATTTATATCCAAGAAACTCGAAACCTCTCTCGAGACGCCCGATGAAGGTCTTGTCCTTCGCAAGCTTGAGCTTTAAATTTTCTATTAAATTATAGAGTTTCCTGACATATCTGTCAATCTGAAAACGATTTTTTGTAAAAATAATTATGTCATCCATGTAACGGCAGTACCAGGCACCTGTTTTAGCGCTGAAATATTCGTCAATGGATTTCAGGTACAATGAGCCCAGAAGGACAGACAGGGGATTGGACCTGCTTATGCCGCGATGCTCGTTATTCGCGATATAATAACCTTCAAAGTAGGTGGTTCTTTTCAGGAATTTATAAATCAGAGAAAGAAGGACTTTATCTTTGATATATACTCCAAGCATTTCCATGAGGATTTCATGGTTAATTGAGGCGTAATAACTCCTGATATCGGTTTTTATTACATATTTGTAAGAGGTTATCTTAAGGGCTACCTCCCTTACAGCCCCTTTCAAGCCACCATGCCCCTTGAAGTTAGCGCAGCTTTTTGAGATTGTTCCCCTGAAGAAGCCCCTCAGGGCTATGTAAAGCGCTGTGAGCACTATGGAATCCCTTGCGCTCCACGATTCAATGTTCTCACCGTCTTTTTGGAATTTTCTTACCACATCAAATGTATATGCGCCCGAGGTGATATGGCGTTTGATCCTTTCCTTTTCGTTTCCCCAGTTAGCTCTTAAATCCCAAATGTCGTTATTGCAGGAGAATTTCTCCCTCTTTCGGCACAGGAGGCGGTAGGCAAAGTCGAGAGTTTCATCCGAATAAATTTGCGAAAGCAGATCCATCTCAGGTGTAATACGAGACCTCCTTGTAGTTATGCCGGCAATCGCCGCCAGTTACGATTATGTCCCCGCACTGTAGCCATGCATGGGCGATCAGTTTCTTTTTGTCATCTTTTCCCACACCGAAATAGAGGGTAGTTTGGATTTTTCTTCTCTTGAGGAGCTGCTTGGCTGTTATCGCATCGACATAGCAGGTGCATTTCCATGGGACGAACTTACCGATCTTAAGCACATAATTTCTTGTCTTTCTGAGCTGTGAGAGTGTTTTTCTGTCAGTAAGGGCTGAATTCTTCATGTGTTCTCCGAGGAAAGGTTTGATGGCCTTAAATGGAAGGAACCATATCATAAGCCTTGAAGTAAAAAGCCAGAGAAGTGTTTCGGCAAGAAATACTTTGTCAGCTCTTTTTATCTTTCCGGGAATTTTGAGTAATTTATTCATTGGAGGCAAAGGAAGTTAGTCAGTCACATAGTTATCAGGTTAATTGTTAATTCTCTTCCATAGTAAATACATTCTCCTGTACCATTTTAGTAATGAAAATTGCTGATTCCTTTTCACATGTTTTCATGGGAACATCGTATTCGCTTTTCAGAATAGCGCAAATGTCCGCGAAGGTGATTTCCTTCCTCTCTTCCATTATCTGCCATATCCTGCTGGCGGTGTCATTATAAGCCTTGTACTCCCCCGTCTTTTCATCCATTATGACTATTTCGCCGTCGAGGCATGCCGACAATACATTCTCATTCTTTGTTATCAGACTATTGGGTGTGAGTTCCATCATCTTTCCTCTTTAAATATGTTATGAGTAAATTAATTTCCCCTGAGCGTCAAAATACCCGAATTCAAGCATGACTTCATAATGATTTTGGATCAGTGTAGAGACATGTCCTTCTGTCAGGTGCTTTTTCACAATTCCAAATCTTTCTTACAATTACTATTTTTTTGTGTTAATTTAGATTCTTCCCGGACTAATTCAAAAATCAAACGGTAATCATGGAAAATAGTTCTCTTAAATTAATTCAGGCTCTTAAGCGAATTAAAGAAAAAGATAAAGAGGTTAATGTAACTTTTCCTGATTTCCCTGGCTGTGTGGCAGCAGGGAATGATTTTAAGGAAGCATTAAAAAGCGCTCAGGAACCACTTTTATTTAGTGAAACTTAACTATGAAGAATGACAAAATAATACTCTTAGACATTACTCCTCAAGTTGAAGAAGGCCGATTCCCAATCAAGCTTGCTGTTGATGAGCCCTTGGAAGTTCACACAAGATATATGGGAGATTATGCTAATTCACTTGTATTGAAGATTCGAAAAGAGCAATCATCAACTTGGATGAAAATACCGATGATTTCTTGTGACGATAACCTTTGGTTTGCCAAGCATTTCTTTACAGAATTGGGCATGTATCGTTATACGGTCGAAACTGATTCAGCACATCCTTATTGCTATCCAATAGAGATTCCTGTTTGGGTAGAACTTTCACGAATTAGATACAGTACCTGGTATCAGCGTTTTCCTCGCTCTTGTTCAGATATGCCTTGCAAGCATGCAACATTCAAAGAATTTCATAAGGAATTGCAAAGAATTGCAACTATGGGATTTGATACTATCTATATTCCTCCTATTCATCCAATAGGTGTAACTAATAGAAAAGGAAAGAATGGAACCTTGTCTTCAGATGAAAAAGACATAGGGAGTGTTTGGGCCGTTGGTAATCAACTAGGAGGGCATAAAGCTATTGATCCACTCTATGGTTCATTAGATGATTTTTCAGAATTGATCCTTCATTCCAAGAAAATGGGGGTTGAAATTGCTTTCGATATTACATTTCACTGCTCTCCAGATCACCCATATATCATGGATCATCCAGAATGGTTTTTGAAGGATTCAGATGGGCAATTTCTATATGTACAGGATGGTAATGTTGACTATCGCGATGTAGTTCCTTTTGATTTCAATAGCTTCAATAAACAGGATCTGTGGAATGAACTCAAGAGCGTTGTAGAATTCTGGATTAACCTCGGTATTTCAGTCTTCCGAATAGATAATCCACATACAAAACCAGTTTCATTTTGGGAATGGCTCTTGTACCAGATAAAACTCATACATCCAGAAGTTATATTCTTGTCAGAAGCGTTGACAACTCCAGATAGAATGTACCAATTGGCGAAGATAGGAATGTCGCAATCATACGATTACTTTCAATGGAAAACAAGCAAAACTGAAATTGAATCGTACTATTCTGAAATTTACTCGAGAAATATATCTTCTTATTTTATGCCCGTCCTTTGGACAAATACACCGCAGAATCTTCCCTTGTATCTACAAAATAGAGATAAGGATGCCTTTTTAGTTCGGCTCATATTGGCATGTACGCTAGGTGCCAGTTATGGAATTTATGGCCCCCCTTTTGAGTACTGCATGAATGAATCACTTGAAAATGGTTCTATTGAATACAAAGATTCTGAGCAGTTTGAAATCCCAGATTGGAATACGAATAGGAAGTATCCAATTTCAGATATTATCCAGAAACTGAATCTGATTAGACTTCAAAACAGCGCGTTGCAAAACAACTGGTCCTTAAAATTCCATAACACCGACAATGCCAATGTAATCGCATACAGTAAGCACTCTGCCGATTTCATGAATATCATAATCGTCATAGTTAATCTTACACCAGAGATTCCCCAAAATGGGTTTGTCTACTTAGATACTATGGCAATCAAACTTGCAGACTGTAGTAGCTTTTCAGTATATGACTTGCTATATGATAATGGTTACCTGTGGAATAACTCAAAAAATTACTTTGAATTTACACCAGATAGGTATGTTACGCATGTATTGCTAGTTGGCAAATAAAACAAAAGAGAAATGGCATATAATTCGAAGAGGAACGAGATATGATACCCATCGATCTTTCCGGAAAAGTGGCGCTCGTGACAGGAGCACCAGGCCACTTTAGATTGACCTTATATTTGAAAACACACAGGGGCAAAAAACCTAACGATTTTTCTTTATTTGAGCGGTTTGCAGGTTACAGAGGTGAAAATCCTAAATTCACTTGAGGCTAAGTGTTTGCCTAGTGTCGCATAATCGCCAGTATGAATAATTGCTTAGCCCCATTCTAAAAACAGCGTTTTGAAAAAATCCTCCCCTATTCCAAGCGTTTAGAGATATTTTCAACGACTTAGGAAAATATTTTCCTTAGTGAACCTTCTGCAAGAGGAAGGTCTTTTTAGGTCTTCCTCCTTTTCTGCCGTTGGCTCTTGCTGCTTTTAATTTTGCATTAGTTCTTGCGCTTCCCCCTATGCTTCCATATTTTCTGGAAGGGTTTTTCATGCGATGTTCAAGCCACTTTTCCAAGCTTAATATATTCGCCTCTTTATCAGGATTATTGAGCATCTCAAGCTCTAATTCAATGTCAGCTTCGCCCCAATAAATGCCAATTCCGTCTGTGCTGACTTTCATAAGTTCATCAACTGAGCAGTATTTAAACCAGGGATATCTTAAGAAAGGCAGAAAATAGTTTTTATCATTTATATTTACAGTTATGCCTTCGGAATTTATTAAACTAACAAAGGCTTTATTTTCCAAAGAAATCATTCCAAACCTCCATACATTGACTCTTATTTTTTTCCACTTCTGAAAGTATTTCGTTTACCATATCCTCATTAACACCTTTGATTTTAGCTATTTTAATATGAGGAGTTAACCAGATTTTTACCTCTCCACCATCTTTAGATACAGCATGAACATGCGCCCTCTTCTCTTCATTCGAGAAAAATCTTATTGAGTAATTCTTATATTTAAAAACAATTGGCATTAAATCAGACTCCAATATTTATTATAACCCAAGGCTTTTGGTTTGCAACACTATAAATTAAAACCCCTCTTCTGCGTCCTGGAGCTGTTCTTTAAGATCTAATATTTCCTTGTCTTTAGCTTCAAGTTTTTTATTATAATTCTCTCTTAGATCATCGAACTTTTTCAGGCTCTCCCTATATTTTGCCCTGGAGCTGTCTAGTTATGCTTTTATCTCTTATTTAAGCATTCATGTTGATATTCAAATAAAACATAATATTGTAAAAAATAGAACTTGTCATCAAATAAAATATAGATTAAACTTGAAATAAAACAAATAATTGTCAAAATCCTATTATGATAACAAAACTAAGAATATATAATTGTGCCTCTATAGGCGAAGAAATAGAGTTAGACTTCTTGAAGGGCGGAGCAAAGGAAGAAGCTGGCTATTTCTCTTATAAAAAAGGCGAAAAGATATCGCTGATAAATGGGTTTTACGGCGCAAATGCCAGCGGAAAGAGCAACATCTTAGGAATAATGGTGTCTTTGTTTAGATTGATATACACCCTTCATTTGCCACAAAATATTCTATCACAACATATTCCTGGCGGGATTGTATTATGCCAGCCCAATATGCACAAAGATTTTGATAGTAAACCTACAAAACTAGGTATTGATCTGTTGTTTGGAAACAATTACTATTCATACGATATAGAGATTAAAGAAGGGAATAATATAACGAATGAAACCTTATTCCTTACTACTCTGAATATAAAATCGGCAAAACCAAAAGAAATATTTACAAGGAAAGACGCTGTTGTTACATTTGGTCCTGAATATATAGAGTATAGAAGCTATTCAGACAAAATAGTTCTTCAGAGTCACCAAACATTTATTTCGCATCTAATTAATATTGGAGCAAAAGCTTTAATTGATTTCATAAATAGTAGAGATTCTTATTTTTTAAAGGTTGATGGAATGGATTCGATATTGTCTCCTTTTGTCGCAATAATGAATAGAGCTATAAGGCTTAACTCTTGCACAAAAGATCAAAAAGATAAATTCTTGAGAATTACAAAAGAAGTTATGAGCTGCTTTGATAACTCTATAGATGGATTGGAGATAGATACTGCGAATAATAATATTTCCATAAAAGTAAATCACAAGGACTTTAAAAGTAGTATCGATATAAGGCAGGAGGCAGCAGGCACAAGAGAACTATTCTGCTATATATACGATATATTGGAGGCCTTTAAAAGAGGTGGTATCATTATTTATGATGAAACAAATAGATACTACCATCCAGATATAGAGCTTACCCTGCTCTCCATTTTTAAGAATGCAGAGTATAATATAAAAAATTCTCAACTGTTTTTCGCTTCCCATAATCCTGAAACTTTTGATCTTTTAGATTTAGATCAAGTATATATTGTGGAAAGACCTGATTCCTATTCTTCTGTTTACAAATTATCGGAAATAGAAGATATAAACAAGCGAGATAATCTGAAAAAGAAATACCGTCTTGGACTGTTCGGCGGCACTCCCGATGTAGTAGATTTTGATTATAAGATAAAACAGCTACTATGAAAAAGCCGATGCAGCTCAGAAAACAAAGAGAGATAGTAATCTCTTTTTGTGAAGAAGAAACAGAAATAGAACTATTTGGTTTCTTGAAACATCAATACTCAAATAAGAAAATAGGATTCAGAAAACCAATTGACCTAGCTGGAGTTAGTGATTTTATCACTTTTGAGAAAAAATATAAAGAGGAAATAAAAGGGCTAGGTTTTAAGCCAAAAAAAGATTACGAGAAGATAAAACTCTTATTTATAATCGACAATGATATAGCTGATTCAGCTAAAATTAAAAAATTTATAGACGCAGAAAAGCATTTCGTTCAATTATGTGACCCAAATACGGAAGGAATGATACTTAATATCATAGGAAAACCTCAGGCTAAAACTGTAGGTGATAAAGATTATCGTAAAAAATGTAAGGATGCTTTCGAGAATCACTTTGGCTGCAAAGCCCATAAACTGAAAGAGAAAATCTTGAAAGAAATCTTTACTGATGAAGTTTTTAAAAATTCGCTACCCGTTTTGTATAGCTTATTTAAGAAAGATTAGAATCCCTCTTCTGCGTCTTGGAGCTGTTCTTTAAGATCGGCGATTTCCTTGTCCCTGAAAATGAATTAATAGATATATAGCAATATCTATTAATTAAGATTCAATCTTTTCTGCTTTAATCCCGTGATAGGTCACTTTTACTGATAGCACTTTTTTCCTGTCTTTATCCTGTTCATTAATACTTAAGTTATAATCCTGCATAAGCTTATCAAGGACATTAAGTTTAAGCATATGGAAGTTATCATTATACTTATTTCTGCAATGTAACACTTTATGGATTTCATCTATTGAGAATATCCAGGATGCCGGACTCAATATTTTGCTGCATTGAAACTCTTTTTCTTCGTCTGGTAAATGCAGGAAATAATAGAAGTAAAAGCTATATTTCGAGGTAAATTTATAGTTCAAAGATTCTAACAGGATCAAACATTTTTTCTTTTCAAGGGCTGTTGCTGCCCTCTTTAGATCCGCTGTTATTCTGCTGATTATTTCATGTTCTGTCTTATTCATGATATCACCTAATTAATAGTTAATTCTGGTTTACTATTAATTATAGCATTGATAGCAATAAAACAAAAACTATTAATAAGATTTTATCTAAAAACATTTTGCTGTTTTTTAATATTGTAAAGTATTACACAAAAACGCATTAAAATAGGCATGGGATATGAAGACAGCTCTTTTTAAAAGCAAGATATTAATAGATATTTCGTTACTGTTCAGTCATTCCTAGTGAGACATACTAAAGTCGACAGGGTTACCTTTGACGGCTGCCAATATTGACTCCCATACATTCATCTTTTGTTTCTTGATTGTGGATATGTAACTACGAATTCGGCAAAACATCATTGCTCCTTTCATAGTACGAAAACATCCTGAAATTTTTTGCTTGAGTTTTACCATTCTTATATCCCTTTCCGCCTGATTATTATCAAAAGGAACTTCAGGATTAGAGAGAAATTTCAGAATTTCACTCAGGCGGTCTTTGAAAACATCCAGGAGACATAGAGCTTTACCTTTTTTCTTTTTCCCTCGCTTTTTCTTAGCAGGTTTTAGGTCTATTTCTTCCAAACCTATAGCTTTTAGGACTATGTTTTCTATTCCGCTTCGAACTTCTTCGTAGAGAGTGGAGGAAGTTGTAAGTTTGTTCTCATTGGCTTGCTGAAGCACTGTTTTCAACTCCAATGCCCAAGTTCTTCCCATCTCTTCATGAAGGTATTTCAAATCCCGCATAAGATGTGCGTTACATAAAGCATGGCCGCATTGATAGTTGTCATAACTTGCCCAGCGGTCATGCATCAGCGTCCCATCATAAACAGGAAGAAGCCCAATCGCATCCATCGCTTCTTTCCCTCTCTTCTCATGAGGAATCAAAACAGTATGCGCGGCTGTCGAAAAATCGTGCACCCAGGAAGTTCTTCCTTCTATTCGCAGACCTGTTTCATCAGCATGGGCAACAGGCAATTTCAGAGCTTGTTCTTTTATCTGCCGCATTGTCTTTTCTAGGTTATCTGAACATAGCTCAATTGATGATTTTATCAGGCCATCGCTAACTGGAAACCCAAAAATATCCCGCATTAATTCCTGCAGCCTGTCATAGGGTAGTTGCTGCATTGTATTCATGTACGCAAGAAGAGATTTTACCCTTTCTCCATACTGTACTCTTTGAGCATAAGGAAATAGAGGTTTGTGAATCTTTCCGCAACGGCATTGTACACTCTCAATATGATACTCGGTAACTTCCATAAGTTTTTCCGGCAAATCTATGAGTTGTATATCTTTCGTATGAATTCTGGTGCCTTCAGATAGGTCTTGCCCGCATTCACATTTACCTTCAGCTCGCAGAGTTATTTCCTTGTCTACTACGGTATAAGGAGTCAATCCATTTCCTTTATGTCCTGTCTGTGCTCCCTGGGAACGAGTGCTTTTCTCTCTATTGTTTTTTATGACTTTGCCTGAGCCATCACTTGATGGAGGTTTGGAACTATTATTACTGTTCTTCTTGAGCCTGCCTTCAAGTTCTTCTATCCTTGCCATAATCCTAAGAAAATCTTCTTGCTTGATCATGACATACCCTTCGGGCAATCCTGGAAATTCTTTGGTCATATTGAATATCTTTCTCTTGGTTTTTTGCTGACAACTTATACAATCCTAAGCATCACTTGTTATATTGCAACAATTCTATTAAAATTATTTTTCACTGAACAGTAAC
>Ga0209417_1003670_pt1 | contig 19961 bp, 23 predicted proteins | sample RifGroF2_FD_184002 | JGI IMG/M metagenome (GOLD analysis project Ga0209417, IMG submission 184002) | Groundwater microbial communities from Rifle, Colorado, USA - Groundwater F2 (SPAdes) (version 2) | ecosystem: Environmental > Aquatic > Deep subsurface > Groundwater | place: Rifle, Colorado... | reverse complement strand
TTAATTTTATCGTCATCCTGAGGAACGAAGTGACGTAAGGATCTGATAAAATTATTAAATAAATTATAAGATTCTTACGCCTGCGTAGCAGGCTCAGAATGACGGTTTCGGCTATTTAGCGACTGGAGTTAATTATCAAGGTATGAATATGGATTAAGTTTCTGCGGAGGCTCCTACATAAACATAACCTCCTTCAACCGGACAGAATTAATGAATCATTGCATTAGTTACAGTCCTTATTCCCGCTTTGCAAGCAAAAAAAAAGACAGTTATTAAACTGTCCAAAATCCTCCAATTGTCTAGTAGCGCCTCGTGATGAATAAAGGTAGTGTAAGGGAAAAGGTAAGGTAGGTGTGGTGTGTGGTAAGAATTTATTGAGATTTAAACTTTTTATTTAGGTAGTGTGTTGTGTTTGTTTTGTTTTCTTCTTGTACATATATAAAAACATCAATATTGAAAAAATTGCTATTTTTTATATATTTTGTAGATATTTAGCTTAATATTTTTTAATAATTTGTCGAAAGGCGCAAATTGTCAGGGTTTTTTATTTAATAAATCTTAATATTTTCATAAAAATTTTCTCTGAATTTTTTGTAGATCCAATAAAGCTGTATAAGTCGGTAAAATATAAAGTTTTTCTTCTTCTTTTATGGAGGAAAGGGATTTTTCCAGAGCTTTTTTGATATTTTCAATTATAATTATGTTTTCTGACTTGATTCCAGCGTACTTTAACCTCACCGCCATATCCGTTGCCCTTACTCCGCTGACAATTACGGTTTTATTGTAATTGGAAAGAAGCTCGAAATTCGCATCCCACAACCATGAAACATCTCTTCCGTCAGCATAATTATCATTTATTATAATTAAAAGCCTTCCGCTAGTGTCGTCTTTTACCGTTCTTAGAACTTCCGTTGCTCCTATCGGGTTTTTAATAAGCTGTGTAATTACTTTTTTTCCATTCATGAATAGTGTTTCAGCTCTGCCAAAGACTGTAGAATAATTTTCAAGACCTTTTTTAATGTTTTCAATGCTTATTCCAAGTTCAAGAGCCATAGTGATTGCAGAAAGTGCGTTATATGCGTTATAAAGTCCCGGCATATTAATATTTACGCTAAATATTTCATGCTGTTGAGAATTTATTGTAAGTTTTGAGTTGTTTACATCAATGACAGCTGTTGCACTTACTTGAGGAATTGGTCTTTTATGTCCGCAGGAACAGTAAAAATGTCCCAGATGTCCGTAAAAAACCTTATTATAATTATATCTTTCGCCGCATTTACAATTTGTTGTTTCTTGCGGAGAGCTTATATTTTCATCCTGATTTACAAATTTTATATCGTCAAACCCGTAATAACTTTTATTCTCATCAAAATTTCCCCCTAAAGACGAAACTATAGGATCATCCGCATTAAGAAGTATTTTAGGAGGCTTTATTTTTGAGGTTTTTTCTATAGCCTGATCAATTTTTTTAGCGGTAGTGTTTAATTCGCCGTATCTGTCAAGCTGGTCCCTAAATAAATTGGTAACAAGAATCACATCAGGAGTAAATTCATCAACAGCTTTAGGAAGATAAGCCTCATCAATTTCTAAAAGGCAGTTATCAGGATTTAATTCGGCAAATAAACTGCTTTCGCTCACAACTGCTGTTGTAAGTCCGTCAAGCATGTTTGCCCCTCTCCTGTTATGGACAGTTTTTCTGCCGTCTGCTTTAAGAATTCCCGCTATAAAACCGGATGTTGTAGTCTTTCCATTTGTGCCTGTTACAACCAGAATTTCTTTTTTTGTTTGATTAACAAGATAAGAAAGTATATCAGGAGAAATTTTCCTTGCTATTTTGCCGGGCAAATTCGTCCCTGCTCCGCCTCCTGATAATTTTATAAGCGGTATAAGCAGTTTTGTTAGGGGTATTGATATAAAATAAGATAATTTTTTCTTCATAAATATATTATATGTGAAAAATGATTTAAGGATGCGGAGTAACGGCAAAAATGGTTATTTCGCTTTTATCCGGTCCATAACACCAAAATATTCTAAACGCTCCGGGCGTTTTATTTTCAACATAAGACTGAAAAGATTCCACATCAAAAGGATTTTCAACAGAGTTGTTTTTATGAGTATGTAAACCGGGATGTCTTGGGTTTGCTGCTAATTTATCAATAGTTTTTTTAATTTTGGCAAGTTTTTTGTTTTGTCCTGTCTTTTTAAGATTATGAAGATCTTTTTTAGCCAAATCAGTATATTTTATCTTATGCATCATCTTCTTCGTCTTCTATATCATCCCAAAAACCTTCTTCTAACTCTGAAATTCTTCCGGCGGCTACATCTTCCAAACCTTTTTTTACTGATGCCAGAGCTTCGGGATTTTTATAAAGCCATGCTTCTTCTGGATGAATTTCTATATCTACAACGGGTCTAAGTAATATAGTTCCGTCTTCCTGTTTTATCGCCCTGAAAGAAGTAATTTCTCTGGAAGATAATTGTTTTATATTTATTCTGCCTCTTGAATCAACTTTAAGTTTTTTTTCCGGTGCTGCCATTGATTTTAAACCTCAATTTTTTAAATTATAATATAATAATAACATATTGTGGGTTTGTTGCAAGTGGGTTTATTGCAAAAACAACAGGAATAAATTACCCTCCCTGTAACAATTTGTTACATTTAAAAAGTGAAAATAATATTATAATAAATAAACAAAAGATAAATTTTTTATCAGGGCAATAAGCTGAAATTATGACATCAAATTATATTATTATTCTAGGAATAGTAGAACTATTAACATTCTTTGTCATTATATATCTTATTATTAGGGCAAACATTATTGTAAACATGCTTCAACAGGAAGTTAACGAGTTACATTTATGCGTGCCGGTTATTTTAAGAGATATAAGGCAGGATTTGTGTGATTTTAACGTGGAATTGTCAGAGCATATTTGCACTGAACCTATGTCTTCTCAAAAATTTGGATTTATAGTCGGACAAATATTCACTGAAATAATTTTATTCAGGCTTAAAACCTTTAAGTTCGGTAAAAAATTCTTTATTTTATCAATAATTTTGAAGGCTTTTAATATTAATAAATTGTTAAAACCCTTATTTTTGTTGAAAATTATAAGATAATTAGATAAATACGTGTTTATAGATTTTTAAAAATCGGAGGACGCAAATGTCAAGAAGATCAGAAAGTGCATTAGCTTTTGGAATAGGAACACTCGTAGGAGTTTTGGCAGGAGTTGCCGCAGCAATTTTATTTTCTCCAAAATCAGGCGAGGAAATGAGAAAAGAACTAAGAGTTGCTGCTAAAAAAATTATTAAAGAAAAAGCTCCTAATATTGTTTATACCAATAGAATAAATTCATCTGCGTTTATACGGCTTCAATATACAATTGAATCCCAGTTCAATAAAGTTATTGACGCAATAAAAGCAGGAAGAATGGCTGCTGCCAAAAAAAGAGAAGAATTAGAATCAGCTTATAAATACTTATAAGCTTTGCATAGGAGATTTAAATTGGAAAGTTTAACACAATCTATTCACTACCCGCTGCAGTTATTAATTTATACATCTGTATTTTTTGTTATTATAATAGGTGTATTTTTGATAAAACTTCTTATTGACCTTTCAGGACTGGCAAAATCCTGTGATGATTTTGTACAGGCTACGCAAGTAGAACTCGAGCCTGTAATCAAAGAGCTTAAAACTACGCTGGTTAGTATTAATCAAGTTTCTTCAAATTTAAGTAATCAGATAAATAATATGAATATTGGAATCAAGAAAGGAGCTAAAGCTGTTTTAGAGGCTAGTACTATTATAGGCAGCCGCGCAAAAGATGTTGGTATAAGCATCGGAAAAAACCTTCTTTCAGGTTTTTATTTATTGATGAGTCGTAAAAAGTAAATTCTTTTTGTCATCCTCAGTGAAGGCGAAGCCGTAGCGTAAGGATCTGAAAAAGAATCACAGTAGATTCTCACGCTCCCGTTGGTCGCTGAGAATGACATTTCATTTTATATTGTTCAAAAGAGTACTAGTATTTAAAGGAGATTAAATTATGTGTATCGGAAGATTTTTAGGCGGTTTTGTTGTTGGAGCTGCTGTAGGCGGTGTTATTGGATTGCTTCTTGCTCCACGTTCCGGTGAAGAAACCAGGGAACTACTTCTCGATAAAACCGAAGAAGTTTGCAAATGCTCGGAAGATTCTGTTAAAGAACTTCAAACAAAGGCAAATGACGTAATGGATAATATTCAAAAAAAAGGCGATGAGCTTTTTAATAAAGTACAGGATTTAATCAAACAACAGCGCGGCGAAGCGTAAGAGTTTTCATCGAAATATAAAGAGCCTTCAAAACCGGAGGCTCTTTATATTTATGCTAATTTCAAAAATAAAAAATAAATAATTATTTAAACACTATGAATGAGTTTAAATCTTTCAGTCGCTATTTTTTTTCTGTATTTTTGTTCTTTTAAAAGAGTATCAATAACATCTCTGTAACATGAAGCTAATTTAAAAGAATCTTCTGTTTTTAAATATCTGTAAGATTGCTTTAATGTAAGTTTTGCATCTTCGTATTTTTTTAGTTTGATTAACAGTGCTATTTTTTGATCATATAAAGAAGGAAGCAAATCTTTATCTTTTGCTGTAAGGTTTTTAAAAGCTTTTTCGCAGCATGCATAAGCTTCTTTTACTTTGCCTAAAACATCAAGAGTATTTGCTTTTGAGCCATGCGCTTCTGCGGAAAACGGATCAAGGTTTAAAGCTTTTTCAAAACATTCCAGAGCTTCGTCATCCTTATCTATGCAAAAGAAAATATTTCCTTTTAAAATTAATGCTTTAACGTGATCAGGCTCAATTTCAAGCACTCTGGTTAATTGAGAAAGTGTTGTTTCGTAATCTCTAAAATAAATAAAGTTATCACTTGCTTCGCGGACTAATTTTTCTGCTTCTATATTGAAAATTTTTTTAATCGGTCTTTGATTTATATTTTTATGATTGCTTAATAAGTTCATCATTTAGTTAATTTCCCTAACCTCCAAAACGACTTAATATAATAATACTAAAAACTTATTTATATCAAAACAATTAATAAAAAAAAAGGCTCATGATAAAGCACGCGATTGCTTAAATTCAGAGATGACCTATTTCTTAATCATGCTTGCCGTTTTGGTTTTAAACCTGTCAGCATGCTAAAAATCAGATTTCATGCATGAAAAAACTTTTTTAAATTCAACTTAACGCTTTGTAATATAGCTGTATTGAGCAGTATATGAAAACATGCAAAATTCTCATACTGCATGAGTTTTGGGGTTATTGAGCATGAGGCTGTTTAGTAAACAAATTTATACACTAACTGCTTTTTTTGTATAAATCTTCCAGTTTGGTAATAATCATATCATGAGGGACTATAGAATCTTTATCAAGCCGGACATTAGCTTTAATATTTACATTATCTGCAAGTATACAGCCATCAAGGATTACATTTTCTTCTATAACAATATTGTCCCAGAGGATTGAATCTTTAATTTGTGTGCCGGATTTAATGATACAGTTGTTTCCGATAACATTATTGCCTTTTAAAACTACGTTATTTTCAATGATAGAATTTTCTCCGACAACGATTTTTTTCTCAATCGACACGCTGTCGGCTATTTTGGAGGAATCCGCAAGCCATCCCTGTTCTGTTTGCTCATAAGGCATCTGTAAATCAGCCATGCCGTTTAATATTTCAAATGATGACGATTTGTATTGACTCAAAGTACCTATGTCATTCCAGTAATCATTAATTTTAAACCCGCAAAAGATTTCATTGTTTTCCATAATAGCCGGAAAAACATTTTTGGCGAAGTCATAGAAAGTGTTTTCAGGAATATAGTTAAAAATATCGGTTTCAAAAATATAAATCCCTGTGTTTACAAGGTTGCTTTTAGCTTCTTCTTGCTTGGGTTTTTCCTGAAACTCAAGGATATTGGAATTTTTGTCTATAACAACAACTCCGAAATTCTCAACTTCTTCCATAGGAACTTCTTTTAGCGCCATAGAGGCAAGAGCGCCGGATTCTTTATGTTTTTTGTATAATTCTTCAATATTTACGTTAGTTAAAGCATCTCCACTTACAGCAATAAAAGTTTCGCCCTGTTCAAAAAAACTTTCGCAAACTTTTAATCCGCCTGCTGTTCCTGATAAAGCTTTTTCGTGTACGTATTTAAAATTAATTCCGAGGTGGTTTTTTCCGCCAAAAGCGTTGTGAATAGCTTCAGCGCAGTAATGGGTATTTGCTATAACGTCATTTATTCCAAATTTTTGCAGGTGTCTTAAAATCAGCTCAATAATAGGTGTATTTACAACAGGCACCATAGGTTTAGGAATATTTGCCGTTAAGGGCATTAATCTTGTTCCGGCTCCTGCCGCCATTATCATTGCTTTTTTTATCAAAATTCAATTTCCTTTGATAAGTTTTTATTATTTTATCATAAGAAATCAATTTTATTTAAAATATTTTAGTGCTATAACCAACATAGAGAATATTTTAAATAGAAGGAGTAAGTCAATGGTAAAAGTTGCACCCTTAAAAGGAATTGTTTATAATCTCGACAAAGTCAACATATCTGATGTTATAGCGCCTCCTTATGATGTTATTTCTTCGGAAGAACAGGAAAATTTATATAATAAATCTCCTTATAATATTGTCAGGCTGATTCTTGGCAAAATTAATCCTGATGATACTGAAACTAATAACCGTTACACACGCGCAGCGGAAGATTTTAAGAATTATCTTGAGCAAAAAGCTTTAATTTCATCTTTAAAGCCCTGTATTTTTTATTATATTCAAAATTACATAACGGCGCATGGCGAAAAAATTTCCAGAAAAGGCTTTATAGCAAGAAATTTAATAGAAGAATATGAAAAAGGCAATATCATGCCCCATGAATTTACAATGGGCGGTCCTAAAGAAGACAGGTTAAAACTCATGAAAACCTGCAAAGCTAATTTTAGTCAGGTTTTCTTTGCTTATTCCGATCCGGAAGGAGCAATAGACAAAGCCGTGAAACTTCCTGAAAAGCCTATTATTGACGTTACAGACGACCAGGGAATCCAAAATATTCTTTATGCCATTGAAGACGAGGAAATTTTAAATAAAATCTCTGAAATTATGGCTGATAAAAAGGTTCTTATAGCTGACGGGCATCACAGATACGAAACCTCCATAGCTTACAGAAATTTTAGAAGAGAACAAAACCCAAACTGGAATGAAGATAATGCTTTTAATTATGTAATGGCTTACTATACCAACCTCGATGACGAAAATTTAAAGGTTTATCCAACTCACAGGATTGTAGAAAGAGAAATTAATAAGCAAAAGCTCCTCGAGGACTTAAAAAAATACTTTGATATGGCTGAATATAGCTTCGATGAAACCACAAGAGAAGATGTAAAAGAAAAATTTGTTAAGGATATTGAAGAAATTGCCAAGACAAAAATTACTTTCGGAGCATGCTTTAAAGATGAAAATAAATATCTTTTGTTTAAATTACGGGAAAAACAAGCTGTAGATAAAATTCTTGCGGAAAAAGAAGTCCCCGAAGTTCTTAGAAAGCTTGATTTAAGTATTCTCCACAAAATTATTTTGAGCGATTTTCTTTGTTTTTCGGAAGATGACCAGTTTAAGCAAAATGGTGTAAAATATCTTAAGAAAGAAGCGGAAGCTTTTGAGGCGGTCGAAAATAAGCAGGCGGAAGTTGTGTTTATAATGGCAACTCCAAGTATCCAACTTATTAAAGAAGTCTCTTCACAGGGCTATAAAATGCCTCAGAAATCAACTTATTTCTATCCGAAGCTTCTTAGTGGTCTGGTAATAAATCCGCTGGATTAGAGAAAAAGTAATTATGAATAAGTTAAAAACAGAAAAACACGGAATAACTTACACTAACCCGTTTTTATTAGCCTCATCTCCGGTTACAAGAACCGCAGAAATGATAAAAAAAGGATTTAAGGCGGGATGGGGCGGAGCAGTCTTGAAGACAATATGTTTATGTCCTGAAACAATGACGGATGTCAGTCAGCGAATTTACGGCTATAAAAATAATTCTTCCTTAATTGGTTTGAATAACATTGAATTAATAAGCAACAGACCCATAGAAATATGGGTAAAAGAAATAAAAGATCTGAAAAAAGAATTTCCTGACAGGGTGATTGTCGCAAGTATAATGGCAGAAGGGGAAAATTTTAAAGAGTGGCAAGAACTAACGGAAATTCTTCAAGATGCCGGCGCTGATGTTATAGAATTAAATTTAAGTTGTCCTAACGGTGTTCCTGAAAGAGGTATGGGAAGTTTTATTTCAGAAATTCCTGATTTGTGCGGGCAAATAACAGAAGAAGTGAAAAAAGTGTCAAGAATTCCTGTATGGGCTAAGTTATCACCTAATCTGACAGACATGTCTTTTCTTGCTTTCTCTTGTCTTCAAGGTGGCGCAGATGGAATTACAGCCATAAATACTTTAAAAGGTTTTGGCGGAATTGATATTGAAAGTTTGCAGCCAAAATTAAATATTGGCGGTATATCTACTTATGGCGGTTTTTCCGGAAATATTATAAAACCTTTCGCCTTAAAATCCGTAGCTGAGATAGCAACAGATCATGATTGTTATATATCAGCTACAGGCGGAATTTCAAACTGGCAGGATGCTGTTGAATTTATGCTTTTAGGCGCATCATCTCTTCAAATTTGCACAGAAGTTATGTTAAACGGTTATAATGTTATAAATCTGCTTATAAAAGGGCTTGAAGGCTATCTTGAAAGACATTCGCATACTTCTTTAAACAGTTTAATAGGAACGGGACTTAAAAAAATTGATGGTTACAGCAAATTAGATAAAAATATCAAATATCAGGCAATTATTGATAATGAATCCTGTTTAAAGTGCGGTAAATGTTATATTTCCTGTAGTGATGGCGGATATCAGGCAATTAACAAAGAAAACAATAAAACTTATTCTGTAAATCCTGATAAATGCGTGGGTTGTGGCTTATGTCAACATGTTTGCCCGACAAATTCAATATCAATGATAAGTAATCAAAAGAGTTGATTAGCAAAAAATTAAGGCTGACTGCATAAAGGACAAGCGGGGTTCTTTTGAATATTTAGTTTTTTAAACTCCATTTTTAGCCCGTCATAAGTTAAAAGCTGATTTGTTAAAGGCTCACCAATACCCAGAAATATTTTAACGGTTTCCATTGATTGAATTGACGCGATTGTTGAAACTGCGGGACTTATTGCTCCTTTTGACACATAAGTCTCGGGATTGATATCGGGAATTAAACAGTTAAGACATGCAGTTTTATTAGGAATAATAACAGTAACCTGTCCGTAAAATTCTGTAACTCCTCCATGAATTAAGGTTTTATTATTTTCAATAGTTATTTTATTCAATAAAAACTTGGATTTATAAGAATCAAAACAATCTATAATAATATCATAGCCGTTTATAATATCTTTATAATTGCTTTCATCAAGCCTGATTTGAAAAATTTCTACATTAATATCAGGATTAAAGCTTTTTATCCATTCTTTTGCTGATTCAACCTTGTTTTTTCCGATATTATCGAATTTATGAATGTATTGCCTGTTAAGATTTGATAATTCCAGTTTGTCGTTGTCAATAATACCGATATTTCCAACGCCAACGGAAGCGAGGTTTGCGATTACGGTAGAACCAAGTCCGCCCGCTCCCGCAATTAAAACTTTGGAGTTGAGAAGATTTTTTTGTCCGTCTTCTCCAATGTCTTTTACAAGAATATTTCTGTTGTAACGCTCTTTATTAAACATTTATTTTCTCTTTTGTTTGAATATTTATTTTTAATAATATCATCCAAACTTGAATTGATTAATTATTTTTGATAATTATATTAACAGGAAGTAATTTTAATTAATAAAAAGGATATAGAGTTATGGCAAAAGATGAAAGTTTTGATGTAGTATCGGATTTTGACCACTCAGAAATGGTTAATGCTGTTGATCAAACAAAAAGAGAAATCCAGGCAAGATTTGACCTTAAAAATTCAGGAAGCACAGTAGAAATTGAAGCAGGAAAAGCTGTTGTTATTACTACACAAGATGATTTAAAATTAAGAAACATTGTAGATATTCTTCAGTCAAAAATGGCAAAAAGAAATTTGAGTCTTAGAATTCTTGATCCTCAAAAAGTCGAAAATTCTCTTGGAGGTAACGTAAAACAGGTTATCAACCTGAAAAAAGGAATCAGTCCTGAACTTTCAAAGAAAATTGTTGCAGATATAAAAACTTCAAAAATAAAAGTACAAGCTGCAATTCAGGGAGATCAAGTGAGGATTTCCGGTAAAAACAGAGATGATCTTCAAGAAGTTATAAAACTTTTGAGAGAAAAACAGGAAGATTATAACGTCGCTCTCCAGTTTAATAACTACAGATAAAAGATAAATTTAGATTTTATCGGCATAATAACGAGTCATAAAAGTTTATAACTTCTTCATTCACAACAACTTTATTTGGATTAAATGACCTTAAGTATAAACCATCTATGGTTTTTATCCTGCTTAGCGCGACATAAGCTTGTCCGCATTCGAATATTCTGTTGCAATCGACTACAAGCTTATCCAAAGTCATGCCCTGTGATTTATGAATAGTGATTCCATAAGCTAATCTCAGCGGATATTGATCTCTAGAAGAGACAAGTTCGCCTTCTTTGTAATATTCAAAAGTGTTTTTAGTTATGGATTCTTCAATGCCGTTATCAAATTTAACTAATATAGAGTCTGCTTCTATTTTACGCACTATACCGCAGGAGCCGTTTATTAATCCTTTAGCAAAATTATGGTTTTTCAACAGCATTACTTTGCAGCCCTCTTTTAATTCCAGTTTTTGAGGTGCTTTGCAGTATTTATCAAACATTTCCAGTGTCATTAAATCATATTTTGATAAGGCTTTTTGAGGGTTTTCTTTGTCTATTTCAATAATTTCTTTCTTTTTATGAATTTTATCTTCAGAAATAAACGTATGGACGGGATTTTTAACAGAATTAAATTTAAGATTATTGTAATTATCAGCCTCTTTATTTGTGCTGAATATGTGCAGCATATCTGAATCATAGGTATTGTGTTTTACTTCTCTGCTTTGAAAAAGCTCAATGTCATCTTCGGTTATACTGTTCATTCTTATATTATTTAAGGATCTTATAAATTTAGTATCCGTTTGCCTGTAAATTTTTTCCAGAAATACGGTTTTAAGATTCAGCTCTTTCCAGCAATTACTTGAAAAACAAAACCCTTTTTCGGCTTTTTCTACAGGTGGCAATTGAAAAAAGTCTCCGAATAACAAAACTTGTATACCGCCGAACGGTTCTTCAATATCTCTTGCCATTCTTAGAACAGTATCAATATAATCAAACGTTCTCGCATCAAGCATTGAAATTTCGTCAATAGCCAGAATATTACAATTTAAAACCTGTTTTTTCAGTTTAGATCTCTTAAGTATATTTTCAGCAACTACATTGACAGGTTTGTTGCAAATTCCGACACCTGCCCATGAATGAATGGTCTGTCCCTGAATATTAACGGCAGCAAGACCTGTTGTGCTTGTTACGTCAATTTTAAACCGCTTTTTTAATTTGTTTAGAATATAACTTTTTCCTGTGCCTGCATAACCTGTGATGAAGATATTTTCGCCTTTGTTTATTATACCGATAATTTTATCCAGGTATTCATTATCTTCTTCCGTTCCCTCTATTTCTTCATCAATAACAGGCATTGGTTTGTTGATATTGGTTTTTAATTTTTTCTCGGCAATAGTGTAATTACAGTCATATTTTTTCTTCAAAATATTATCCAGATTGTTTTCTGGTATATCGGGAGCACAAACCCAAATGCAGTATGATTCATCTTCAAAATTAATTTTTTGTGTTTTAAATCCCTGTTTTTTAAAAAATCTGTTAATTAATTGAGCTATCGTAGAATTATGACCGGAGTCAAACAGTTGTTGCTGTCTTTCTACACCGAAAATATCAGCAACTTCCTGAATTTCCATCCAGTCATTTTTTTCTAAAATGATATTTTTTATTTTTTCTAAAATAATTTCTTCTTTGCTAGAATCATATGTTTTTTCCATTAAAAATTTCTCATTTCTGTTACAGCTTTTGTCCATTCATTAAGCATTTCGTTTGGATCATCTGTTTCGGGAAGAGGTTTTCCGATCTTTACGATGATTTTTCCGTAAAAAGGGAATTTGCCTCTTTTTAAATCTATTAAAACAGGAATTGCCGTTGATTTTGTAGCTTTTGCAATAAGACTAAATCCACCCTTAATAGTGCCTATTGTTCCATCCATAATTCTTGTGCCCTGCGGAAATATTCCCAAACACCAGTCAGTCTTTGTTAAAAGATACTTTGCCTTTTTTATTGTGGAGACTTCTATTTTTTTTCTGTTGACAGGAAAGGCTCCTACTAATCGTGAAAGTTGAGCAATTACGGGTATCTGAAAAAGTTCACTTTTCGCCATGAAAGCTATTTTTTTTGTTTTTATCGCAGCGGAAAGCACTACAGGATCATGGTAGGAAGAATGTGTTGAAACAAATATCACAGTTTTATCCTTTGGAATATTTTCCTCTCCTTCAACTTCCATCTTGAAAAAAAGTTGATAATACGGTCTTACAAAAAACAAAAGAATTTTTTGAGCTATTATCTTATAACCATATTTTTGAGAATAAGAATTTGATAACTTTTCGGTCTTTTTCATATAACCTTTTTCAATTAGCTGAAACATGCTTCAATACTTAGTTTACTTTAATTAAAAAAAATTACTAACTCTAAACTTAAATCAAAGAATGACGGCTTAATAATTTTTATCATAACTGAAATAACTCTTAATTTGCTTTAGAAGTTGAATTTCAAGTTATAATTTTTTATAGTTTAATAATTCTATTAATAAAATAAACGGAGAATTTAATTATGAACGAAACAATAAAGACAATCTTCGGCAGGAGAAGCGTTAGAAGTTATTCAACCGAACAGATAAAGGCTGAAGAACTGGATTTGATTTTAAAAGCAGGTCTATATGCTCCAAGTGCTCATAACCAGCAATCGTGGCATTTTACAGTAATTCAGGATAAAGAAATTATAAATAATTTAAATAAAGCATCTAAAGAAGAGTTGATTAAGCTTGAAGATGAACATTATAAAAAATTTGGAGAAGATGAGAATGTTCATTTATTTTATAACGCGCCGACTGTAATTGTCGTATCAGGAGAAAAATCAGCCTTAGCTCCTCGTGTAGACTGTTCAGCAGCTATTCAAAATATGCTTCTTGCATCAGAATCATTAAATATAGGCACTTGCTGGATTGGTCTTGTTACGCCGCTTTTCAAGAGTGAAAGAGCAGATGAATTTGCAAAATTGTTTGGTATTCCTGAAGGTTTTGAACTTTATTATGCTGTCGCTGTGGGTTATAAAACAACAGAAAATATGCAAGCACCGCCTAGACGCGAAAATACAGTTAATTTTATAAGAAAAGCATAAAGACTATAGAGTAGATAATATTGGAGAATGATATGGAAGTTAAAGATTGCAACGGAACGATTCTGGAAGATGGTGATTCTGTTATATTAAGTAAAGATTTAAACGTAAAAGGCTGTTCTCTTAAATTAAAAAGAGGGACTACAGTTAAAAAAATCAGACTTACTTCTAATGCTGAAGAAATTGACTGCAAAATAGGCGGCTCACAAATCGTTCTTAAAACATGCTTTGTTAAAAAAGCTTAATTTATAAAGGAGAAATTTTATGAATGACGTATTAATTATTTTAGCAGACGGCTTTGAAGAAGCGGAAGCTGTTATTACAATAGACGTCTTAAGAAGATTAAACTTAGATGTTTGTGTTGCATCCCTAAACGAAAATTTAGCAACAAACTCGTCTCGTAATATAAAAATTATTGCCGACAAGAAATTAAGTGAATGCAAAAACAACAAATATAAGGCGGTTGTTCTTCCCGGAGGAATGCCTGGAGCTTCAAACCTTAAAAACAGCAAGGATGTAATAGAAATAGTTCAAAAAGCTAATGCAGAAGGTGCTTTTGTTTGCGCAATATGTGCCGCTCCTATTGTTTTAAGCCATGCCAGCATTCTGGATAATGTAAAATTTACAGCTTATCCCGGCTTTGATGAGTATTTTAAAACTAAACCTCTAACAGATATGGTAGTAAGAGATAAAAATATCATTACAGGTAAAGGTCCGGGAGCTGCTTTTGATTTTGCAAGAGAAATTGCTCACGCTTTTGGAAAAAACACCTCACAACTTGCTGAAGGAATGTTTCTTTAGAAATATTTGAGAACAAACTAACTATTATTGAAGAACCACAATGATATTTAAGCTATTATTTTAATAAGCTATTATTTGGTTTTTTGACGTTATTTATGAATTTTTTTAAGAATATAAAAAGTTTGCTATGTTTTGCTTCTCCGATAATTTTTGGTCAGCTTGGTCAAATGCTTATCGGAGCAGGTGATGTTTTTGTTGCAGCAAGACACGGAGTAAATACCGTTGCGTCAATAAGCATAGCAAATGCAATAATCACAATTATCTTTATGACAGGTTTTGGTTTATTGCTCAGTATTTCTCCTGTTTTGTCAAAGAAAAGAGGAGAAAAGTCTGATATTAAAAAGTTTTTAAATGTTACTCTTCTTTATGCCGCCATATTATCAGTCATTTTTATGATAATAACTTTAATTATGACTCCGATAATTCCTTATATGGGCTTTGAAAAAATATTAGTGCCTCATATTCAGGAATATATTTATATTTGCAGTTTTTCATTTCTCGGGGCGTATATTTATCACGCATTAAAAGAGTTTTTACAGGCTTATGAAGATGTTTTGTTTGCAAATACTGTTGCAATACTGGCAATATTTCTAAACCTTTTAATTGCATGGACACTTGTTTTTGGCTGCAAATTCATCCCTTCAATAGGAGTGCAAGGGCTTGCGATTGCAACACTTATAGTAAGGAGTTTAATGGGGCTTGCTCTTATAATTTATTGTCATAAGTTTTTCAAAAAAGATTTGTATTTTGATAAGCAATATCTGAAAAAAATACTTAAAATAGGATATCCAATCTCATTAAGTTTGCTTCTGGAGCTTTCAGCTTTTAGCTTCGTTACTTTACTGGTCGGCAACATAAGCTCTAGTCAAGTTGCAGCCCATAGTATAGTTTTTACATTTGCTTCAATTACTTTTATGATACCCCTTGCTATATCAAATGCCCTTGGAGTAAGGGTAGGGTATTCCTACGGAGCTAAAAATTATAAGGATATAAAAGATAATTTAATTGCAGCACTAAGTTTATCTTTAACCTTTATGAGTGTTTTTGCTTTGATGTTTTTAATTTTCCCGGAAGGTTTAATGACAATATTTTCAACAGATAAAAAAATTATACTGACAGGTTCCAGCTTGTTATTTATAGTGGCTTTATTTCAAATATTTGACGGAACCCAGATTACTCTGTCAGGAGCTTTAAGAGGTTTTGGAACGACTAAGCCGATTTTGTTTACTATGCTGTTTGGCTATTGGGCAGTTGGATTACCTCTTGGAATTTATCTTGCGTTTGTTAAAAACCTTAAAATATTCGGATTATGGATAGGACTTGCTGTTGCTCTTTTTACCTGCGCGTTTATTTTTAGTGTAGTGTTAATTAAAAAACTTAAAAAATGCTTTGCTGATTCTCAAATTGTGTAGGTTGTGCTTGAATTGTTCAAAAATCGCTTAAATTAATTTCAGCTTTTATATAAAAACTAAAAGCCTCGCTAGTAGCGAGGCTTTTAAAGGCTAAAGGACTTATTGTCTTCTTTTTATAGAATGAGATACGGAGAAGGAGGGATTCGAACCCTCGATGCAGTTGCCCACATAACACCTTAGCAGGGTGCCGCCTTCAGCCACTCGGCCACTTCCCCAATATTAGATTCTTTACACTAACCCTTAGTTTATCATAAAAAAAATTTTTTGTTCAAGATAAGAGCTTTAAATTTTATTTTAATGAATGTATAGACTAAAAATAAAGTTTATTATATTATGTGTACACAATAAAAATAAATCAATTGAGCATTAAAAAAAGCCAATGTGCCTTGGTGGCGGAATGGTAGACGCGTCGGACTTAAAATCCGATTAGGCTCACACCTAGTGCCGGTTCAAGTCCGGCCCAGGGCATTTTTTAAAAGACCTTTTATTAGGTCTTTTTTTTATTGCAAACGTAGCAATAAAAAAGGTTAGCATATTGCTAACCTATACAGGGAGAGTATTTTGTGTGGGAGTGTTATTTGGATTATTAAATTAAATATTAAAATTTATCCGAGTAATTTTAATGCCACACTTGGTAGGTTATTAGCCTGAGAAAGCACACTTGCCGAAGCTTGCTGCAATATTTGATACTTAGTCATATTAGAAGTTTCTTTTGCTACGTCAAGATCTCTTATTCGAGAGTCTGCGGCTTGAACGTTTTCAGTAGCTACTTCAAGGTTATTGAGAGCACTTTCTAATCTGTTTTGATATGCCCCGATATTTGACCTTCTTGATGTGACATCACTTAAGGCTGCATCAAGAACATCTAAATAATCTCTTATGACATCACTGGTCCAAGTAGCGCCCGTAACACTTAAAGTCATTCCATTTGTACTAGCAGCAACACCAAGACTTGAAATTGTAGCACGACCAAGAACACTATTTTGAATTGAAATTGTGTTTGTCGAAAGTTCTGAGCCGGCTCCTACCTGAAGAGTAGCATTTGCAGTACCATCAAGTAAGCTTATGTTGTTGAATTTTGAAGATTTTGCTATTCTGTCAATATCAGATAACCTTGCAGTAACTTCTGATAAAATCGCATCTCTTTCTACTGAACTGTTTGTGTCATTTGCAGCCTGAATGCAAAGTTCTCTGATTCTTTGAACGTTTTCGTTGATTACAGCCAGACCGCCTTCTGCAATCTGAAGCATATTTATGCCATCCTGTATGTTATTGATAGCTTGTTTGTTGCCTCTGATTGTTCCTCGCAAGTTTTCAGAGATTGATAAACCTGCTGCGTCATCTGCCGCCCTGTTGATTCTGTAACCTGATGATAATCTTTCAATTGATTTAACCAAATTTCCAGTGTTTGAAGATAAATTCCTTTGCGCGATTAATGATGCTACGTTCGTGTTAACTACTATAGACACTTTTGGGCTCCCTTTATTAATTGTTTATATTAACTGTCACTCTATGAATTTATTTTTCTTATCCGAGTAATTTCAATGCTACTTGAGGTAATGCATTAGCCTGAGCCAGAACACTTGCTGAAGCTTGCTGTAATATTTGGTACTTGGTCATATTTGCAGTTTCTTTTGCCACATCAAGGTCTCTTACCCTTGATTCTGCGTTTTGGATGTTTTCATTCATTATGGTAAGGTTTCCAAGAGCACTTTCTAATCTGTTTTGATATGCTCCGAGGTTTGATCTTCTTGTTGTAATATCACTTAATGCTGCGTCAAGGACATCCAAATAATCTCTTATAGATTGACTGGTCCAGGTAGCGCCTGTTACGCTTAATGCTAATCCGTTTACACTTGCTGCAGTGCCTATGCAGGAAACTGTAGCACGACCAAGAACATTATTTGCGATTGTAATTGTATTTGTTGAAAGTTCGGAATCCGCTCCTACCTGAAGAACTGCACTTGCTGTGCCATCAAGCAGTTTTATGTTATTAAATTTGGTCGCTTTTGATATTCTGTCAATATCAGATAATCTTGCGTTAACTTCTGATAAAATCGCATCTTTCTCTACTGAACTGTTTGTGTCGTTTGCTGCTTGTACAGCTAATTCTCTAATTCTTTGAATGTTTTCGTTAATTACTGAAAGACTGCTTTCTGCTATTTGAAGTAAATTGATGCCATCTTGAATGTTGTTGATAGCTTGTTTGTTGCCTCTGATTTGTCCTCTTAAGTTTTCAGAGATTGATAAACCTGCTGCATCATCTGATGCTCTGTTGATTCTGAAACCTGATGATAATCTTTCGATGGATTTAACTAAGTTTCCTGAGTTGGTTGATAAATTCCTTTGCGCAATTAATGACGCGATGTTGTTGTTTACTACAATTGACATACAAAACTCTCCTTGTATTGTAAATTACGTCCCTGTGAATTAATTTTTGACAAAAAAGTCCCCCTGCTAAATAAACAAGTACTTAGCCCGGCGCTTTTATTTTGTTTTAAAAACTTTGTTTTTGTTTTATCTATGTTTTCGAAAGGTAATTTTTTTTCCTATTAAGACTTATTCGAAAAATAAGATGATGACATTTGAGTTGGGTATAAATTTACCCGCAAAGAAAATTCAAAAGAACTCTCTTTATTTAATTAAAAACTTTTTTAAACTCCACAATTTAATACTCTTTTTTTATTTTTACCTCCCAGTAATTTTTATTTTTCTCCCGTTATTTTTTCTCCACATTTAATAAATCGAAACATTGTAAATAATCTTTAATAATTCGTAATAATATACAACTTTTGGTGGAGAAGGTTTTTTTGTAATATACTGAAAAATAGCATGAAAAGTGAATTTTAGACTTTAAGGAAAATTATCATAAATGCCGCAGTTTTTTATAAATAAAGAAAATATTCAGGAAGATAAAATTTTAATCACTAATTCGTCTGATATTAACCATATAACGAATGTTTTAAGGCGCAAAAAAAAAGATGAATTAATTATTTCAGGATCGGAGAATTTTGTTTATGAAGTTGAAATAGTCTCCATTAAACCTGATTTAATTGAAACTAAAATCATAGACAGCTATTTTTCTGACAAAACCTTAAAAATCAGCATAACTCTTGCTCAAAGCATTATAAAATCCCAAAAACAGGATTTTCTTATACAAAAAGCCACAGAGCTGGGAGTCAGAACAATAATTCCTTTTGTAAGCAAAAATACTGTGGTTAAGTTTGATTCTGAAAAAGATAAGCTTTCTAAAGTTCAAAGGTGGCAAAAAATTGTTTATGAATCGGCAAAACAATGTAAGAGAGGTGATTTGGCAGAAATTAAGCCCATTTCAGCTTTTGATGAAGTTATAAATCTTGAAAATTTTGATTTAAAAATAATGTGTTCTGAAAAAGAAAATGCTTTTTCGATAAAGCAGTTTTTGTCGGAGAATAAAGTGGCTGATAATATCAATATCTTGCTTGTGATTGGACCTGAAGGCGGATGGAGCGATAAAGAGATAGATAAATTTACTAAAAAAGGCTTTGCTTCGGTTACTTTAGGAAAATTGATTTACAGGGCAGAAACAGCCGCAACAGTTGCAATTTCGCATATAATATATGAATACGAACTTTAGGATTAAAAAAATTCATTATGAACATTTTTTTTATTATAAAAATAATAGTTTCAGCCTGTATTATAGCTGCAATATCAGAAATAGCCAAGAAATTTCCTTCTGTTGGCGGATTAATAGCTGCTATGCCTATAACAACACTTCTTTCTGCAATTTGGATTTATTATGAAAATAAAGATTTAAACCTGATTTCAAATTTTTTGTTATCTGTCGTGGCAGGAACATTAATTTCTTTTATATTCTTTATTGCGGCAATATTTTTTATCAAAAAAGGACTGAATTTTTACCTTACAATTATTTTAAGTACAGTAATTCTTGGAATATCAGTTTTTATTTATCAGAAATTTTTTCATTTATAAAAGAAAAGGTTCGTTCGGGCACCCATTAGCGAAAGCTCCGTAAAAAATTAGGAGCTGTAGTGTGAGCTAAAGTTTTCTTTCTGCAAAACAAAAAAATTGCAAAAAAAAAGACAGTTGTTAAACTGTCCAAAATCCTCCAATTGTCTAGTAGCGCCTCGTGATGAATAAAGGTGGTGTTTTGTAGGTAGTGTAAGGAAAAAGGTAAGGTAGGGGTGGTGTGTGGTAAGAATTTATTGAGATTTAAGAT
>Ga0209417_1003662_pt1 | contig 20010 bp, 15 predicted proteins | sample RifGroF2_FD_184002 | JGI IMG/M metagenome (GOLD analysis project Ga0209417, IMG submission 184002) | Groundwater microbial communities from Rifle, Colorado, USA - Groundwater F2 (SPAdes) (version 2) | ecosystem: Environmental > Aquatic > Deep subsurface > Groundwater | place: Rifle, Colorado... | reverse complement strand
GGAGCCGCCGATATAAAGGCCGCCCTCAATGCTGTTTGTCCAAAAGTTGCGCCTTACGTATTTCATTGTAAGATGACTTGTGATATGTCATCTGCGTCTGAGAATACCATTGCAAGTCGATCAAGGCCCATTGCGCATCCGCTTGATGAGGGGATGCCAGAGACCAGCGCGTCGTAGAACTCTTGCGGTTCAGGATATTCTTTCATTTTGGCGGACTTCCTGAATTCATAGCTTTTTTTGAAGCGCGCTTTTTGTTCCGCGGGCGCGGTCAATTCCCCGAAGGCGTTCGCTATTTCGAGTCCGCCGATATAAAGCTCCCAGCGTTCTCCGAGTGTCCCGTCGTCAGCCTTAAGCCTTGAGAGCGAGGCTAGTTCCGCAGGATAGTCCTTCATCACGACCGGGACGTCTTTTCTCAGGGCGGGTTCGATTTTTTCCACGAGCAGGATGTCGAAAAGTTCCTGCCTTATCGCGTCTTCCGCGCTGATTCCGGCGTAATTGGCGAAAGCGTCGCGCACGCTTATTATTTCCCATGGTGCGTTAAAATTGATTCGGTTTCCCCTGAAGAAGGCGGTCATGTCCGGCAGGAGTTCAGAGGCTGCGAAGCGGAGCATTCGGGTCGTCAGCGAAAGTAGCTGCATATAATCCGCGTGAGCCTGATAGTATTCGAGCATGAGGAACTCGGTTCTGTGGTTTCTTCCATACTCGCCGGACCTGAAGCACGGACCGATCTGATAGATTTTTTCGAAGCCTGATGCGAGCATTCTTTTCATTTCGAGCTCCGGCGATGTACGCAGGAAGAAATCCTCCGATGATACGGCCTCGATATATTCCTCCGGGGCAGGGGCTTTTATCCGCACGGGCGTGTTGACTTCCAGAAAGGATTCCGCACCGAAAAATGCCCTTAAAGAGAAAAGGAGCCCGGCTTTGATTTCAAAGCGGCCCCTTGATGATTCAATTTTTCTGATACTATCAGGCTTTGTTGACACGTTCTGAATACTGACCTGTTCTGGTGTCAATCTTTACAAGGTCCCCCTCGTTTATAAAGAGCGGTACCTGTATTTCGTAGCCGTTGTCAAGTTTTGCGGGCTTGAGGACGTTTGTGGCGGTGTCGCCGCGTGCGCCAGGATCGGTCTCGACTATTTTCTTTTCGATGAAGACAGGGAGTGTAACATCGATTGGTTTGCCGTTGAAGAAGAGCACCTTGCAAAGCGCTTCCTCGATAAGGAAATATGCCTTGTCTCCAAGGAATTCCTTGCTTATTCGGGTTTCTTCATAAGTTTCCGTATTGCTGAAGACGTAGAATTCTCCCTCGTTGTAGGAGTAGTACATTTCGTGTTCTTCGACATTTGGTACTTCTATTCTGTCAACCGGTCGATAGGTTTTTTCCATTGTGACTCCGGAAACCATATTTTTGAGTCTGCATCTGTAGAGAGCAGTGCCCTTGCCGGGTTTGCAGAATTCAAATTCAGAAATAACCCATGGCTGTCCGTCTACTTCGACTTTCAGTCCTTTTCTGAGGTCTGATGGGCTGTACATTTATGTTTTCTCCTGTTATTTTAAACTTTATAAAAAATCAGACGCGTAATATATCAGGAGTGTCAAAACTATTCAAGCATAATTCCTGAGTGATTTATTGAGCTTCAATGCGTGGACTGCGTGCTTGCGCGCACAGGGAATATTGATTATAGTAAAGCCGTGTCGCGCCTGAAATTCGTTCACTGTCCGAACCAGGCGCTTTACTTTATATTTAGTCAAATGGTATATTTGATTCGCATTATCAATACTTGTTCAGGTGGTAATGGAGGGGGAAAATAAGTGCAAATTAAAAAAACAACGGAACCTGCGGACGCTTCACTGTTTTGCCGGAAACTCCTTGCCGGCGAAATAAAGCTTGATGCGGCAAATAGAGTCATCGCTTCCGAAAATAGCAGAACCCATACGCATCTTCACCCGAACAGGCTACATATTACCTATACGGAGGAGGGGTATGGTTTCTGCCAGATGGAGAATGCTCTCTACAAACTTCGGCCTGGGACAATCCATTTTGTTTACCCCAACGAAATACATAAGTATTATTCCGATAAAAAAAATCCGTACAAGGTTTACTTTCTCCACTTCGACTGGATAGGAAAATCACCGGAAGCTCCGCGCTCGGTCATAATAAAAAAAGCAGACCAAAAAAGGATTAATGAGATATTTTACGGGCTTTTCCACTTTTACCACTATTTCAAGGCGCCGTCAAAGACTGCCAGAATATTGTCGCGGCTTTTTGAGCTTTTTGCCGAGATAACAGAATATACGGAAGTTTTGGATTCGGAAAAATCGGAAGGATCCTTGCTCGACAGGGAGTTTTTTATGGATGTTCTGACAAAACTTCAGACACCGCCCTTCTCGTTCCCCGGCATAGACGCGCTCGCGAAAGAAAAGAAGGTAAGTCGCCGCCATTTTACCAGGGCATTTCGTCGAAATACCGGAATGTCGGTAATGGAATACTTCAACGACGCGAGAAAAACATATGCCCGCTTCCTGCTGAGAAGTTCCGAGTATACGGTAAAAGAGATCGCCTACCAGTGTGGTTATTCCAATTCACAGAACATGCGTCGCGCATTATCGGACAAGACGTCATAGTCACGCCTTTTGGCCCAGTCTGATTGCGTTTGGCCCATGCTGATTATTGCGGAAAATACACTGGAGCGCTATAGTCTTAAACAGGAATCAAGAATCGGTAAATTTAAAAATAGAGGCCTGTTATGATTATAGACGCTCATTTGCACTGTCCCTTCGGGAAAATGGATGTGGACGAACTCAAAAGGGAATGTGAAAAAATATTGTACGAGTTTGGCAGGAGCGGGATTGACAAGTCATGCGTGATGCATTGCGGCGGTTATGGTACTTTTTATCATGACGCGGCCGCACAGCTGGAACTTGCCGAATGTCTCGTCAAAATCATCGAAATGTTTCCCGATAAGTTCTACGCGCTCCTCACCCTTAACGGAATGCTTCCGGCCAACATCCTTATCGGCGCCCTGGATAAATATATCGTCAAGGGGCCGCTGACCGGAGTGAAGTTCACAATCCAGATGAACGCCCGCGACAAGCGGCTGGAGGAGGTCGCCCGCTTCATTGAAAAACACGATATCCCCGTGCTTTGGCACTGCTGGTATAAAACGACCCACAAGTATCCGCTCGAATCCGATCCGCGGGACGTATCATATTTTGCGAGGAAGTTTCCACGGATTAGAATATTGATGGCTCATCTGACAGGCTGCGGACGAAGGGGAGTCCAGGACATAAAAGACTGTCCGAACGTGCTCATCGACACATCCGGCTCACAGCCCTATGACGGCTATCTTGATTATGCGTTGAAGGCCCTCGGCCCCGACAGGGTGCTTTATGGCTCCGACTACCCCTGCCGTGACATCCCCACACAGCTCGGACGCGTATACGCAAGCGAACTTTCTCCAGAAGTCAGGGAAAAAGTACTTTGCGTCAATGCGTTGAAGTTCTACACAAAGAAAGGAAATTGATAATGAACAGCCCCAAAATAATAGACTGTTCGGTGTGGCATGGACAGTGGTTTTTATATGACCTAAGATACTCCGACCTCGTACTCATGGAAAAGAAGCTGAGAGCACTAAATGTCCAGAATGCCTTTATTTCTCCACTTGAATCCGTATTTGCGCAGGACCCGCATGAAGGCAACTTCAAGATGCTTGAAGATATCAAGGATAGACCGTTCTTTCAGCCGGCACCGGTAATCGATCTTCTGCTCGCGAACTGGAAGGAAAATATAGAGAAACTTTATAACGACTTGAAAATAAAGATGATAAGGCTCATTCCGAACTTTCACACGTACGAGCTTACCGAAGAATCGCTCGAGGAGCTCGTTCAATTTACCGCTCCGCGCAACATCATCATCGCCATTCCGATGCGTATGGAAGACTCGCGCGGCCAGTCGCCCCTCCTGAAAGAGCCGATGGAGCTTCCGATAGCCGGTGTGGCGAAAGCGCTTTCCTTTTATCCGCAGCAGAAGTTCATCCTGAACAATGTTTACTGGCACGAAGTCAACGATCTTTACCATATTCTCGGCAATACCCTCTTTGATATAGCAATGATGGAGCCGGTGAACCCGCTGAAGGCAATCAAGGAAAAGTATTCCATCGAGAGATTTGTTTTCTCAAGCAACTGCCCGTTCTTCTACCCTGAGGGCAACTGGAATAAGTTGAGTTATTCAGATATTTCCGAAGAAGACATTCTGAAAATAGCATCAGAAAATATCGAAAAACTGATATAAGGACTCTCTCTATGTATGTCATGACCAGGTCGTGGGAAAAATATAGACACAGCACAAAATTTCTGGGATCGGGAAGCTCCACATCATCCAAGGCACCACAGTTTGAAAACGCCGAACCCGCGCTGATAGAAAGAGGCAAGGGCTGCCGCGTATGGGATATCGACGGCAATGAATATATCGACTACCGCAACGGACTCGGCCCCGTAACGCTCGGTTACTGCGTTCCCGAAATCAATAAGGCAATTTCGGAACAGCTTGAAAAAGGTATCGTGTTCGGACATCCGCATGTTGTTGAAGGGGAAGCGGCGGAAATGCTTGTCGATGTGATACCGTGCGCCGAAAGAGTAAAGTTTCTTAAAACAGGCGGGGAAGCGATAGCGGCATGCATCAAAATAGCGAGAAGCGCCACAAATAAAAGCAGAATAGTCCAGTGCGGCTACAACGGCTGGATCAATTGTCTTAGCGCACCGGGAGGAAGCGTTCCGGCCGGCATCGCGAACAGTCAGCCGCTGAAAGGAATACCTCACGAAATAAGTTCTCTTCACTCTTCGCTCGGCTGGGCTGACTATGAAGCATGGGAAAAGTTTTTCGCGGAAAATGGCAAAAATATCGCGGCCGCCGTAATCGCGTCAAATTATGCCGAGATTGAAAAAGGACATGAATTCTTCCCGTTCGTGAGGAAGCTCACGGAGAAATATGGCGCGCTTCTCATTATAGATGAGATAGTTACGGGATTCAGGCTGGCGATGGGCGGGGCTCATGAATATTTTGATTTTATGCCCGATATGGCGGTGTTCGCAAAGGGCTTTGCCAACGGCATGCCTGTCTCGGCCTATGTCGGCAGGGGCGACCTTATCGACTCTGCGAAAGGTATAGGGATTTCCTCGACATTCGGCGGCGAAGCTCTTTCGCTTGCCGCCGTCAAAGCGGTGATTTCTTTCTACAAACAGAATAAAGTCATTGAGCACTTGTGGGAGACGGGTGGAATCCTTTGGCCGCAGGTGGACAAGCTTTTCAAAAAATACAATATCTCAGCACGCATAAAAGGGTTTAACGCCTGTCCGCAGATAGAGTTCGACAAAACTGAATTGGGAAGCGAATTTTTTAGAAATTCCTATCTTAACGGTGTATCTTTGTACAACGTGTCATATGTCAACTACTCGCATAAGGAGAAAGATATCGATGAAACACTGCAAAAGCTCGAGAAAGCTATCGCAAGTATTTAACACCAAACCTTTTACGCTCATTGAACTGCTCGTTGTAATTTCGATTATAGCGATTTTGGCCTCGATGCTTCTGCCCGCATTGGGGCAGGCAAAGCATAAGGCAAAGGAACTTATGTGCAAATCGAATATGAAACAATCCGGATTTTGTATGCAGTCGTATATCGGCGACAATGACGCAATACTGCCGCTCTCTTCTTATGTTGGCCCCGGTTCAAGTAAAACATGGATTGATTTTCTCGACGGAACCTTAGGCGGGGATATTTATATTACGAATAAAAATGTCAGCGTATGTCCTTCGTTTTTGCCTGAGAAATATATCAGCAGGTCCTACATTTATGGAGTGCATGGTTATGCGCCTACCCTCCAGGGCTCGTTTGTTCCTCCCGGCTATTCGACGGGCCCGTTTGTAAAGGTAAGCGCCGTTTCCTCTCCATCCACTCAATGGCTGCTGGGAGACAGCGCGGGATATTGGGACGCAGAGTCAAAATACATGCAGGTATATCTTATATCCAATGCTCCATCAACAACCTTCGGCTTGCACCTGCGGCACTTCAACGGAGCAAATATGCTTTTCCTCGACGGGCATGTCAGCGGGGTAAAGCGGCCTAATGTCAAGACGAGTCTGGGAATTAGCAAGGCGTTTTACGGTAGTAACTGTGATCTCATAGACTTATAAATATAGGGGGTTTCGAATGTCGAGATTTTTAACTTTTACGGCGGCTGTATTTTTATGCAATTATTTAGTGGCAGTCGATTCAGCTTTTTGATAAAGGATTGTGAATAGTGGGAAATAAAATTTTATTTTTGAACCAATCGGAGGACTAAAAAAATAATGAAAACCATACTACAAAAATCAACTCTTGAAAAAGACGGGAAATTTAAAAAATATAAATCATCACAAATAAATAGAATTGTACTGGTAATACTAGTAAATTTTGCTTTGTTTTCTTTCGCTAATGTGTTTGGTGAGCCAATAGATTCATTGCAAAAAAAGAATACTCTCAATGAACTAAACCTTGTCGCAGATACAACAATAGAAAGCATTTCACTTACTACCAATGATTCTTTTTCTACTATTGTTCCCTCAAGGGCTCGTAATAATTATTCTCCCGTAAAAGTTGGGCCAGAAATAGATACGATAAAGATTGTAGTAAAAGCAAAAAACGCAAGTTCCGTCCTTGCTATCAATGGCACAGTCGTGAATAAGGCAGTTTCATCAGTGTTAATTCCCATTCAGTCAGGAAGAAATATCATCAATATCAAAATTACTGCGGAAAATGGGAAAGACAGCAAAACAGTATTTTTAAAAATCTTTCGTGCAACTCCTTATCCAATATGGAATAAAATAGCAGAACGTTCTGCCTGGATTCCTCGAGATTCCGCAGGTGAGCTAACGTTTAACGGGCAAATGTGGTTGTTTGGCGGTTGGACACCACAATTGACAAGCGATGTGTGGCATTCTTCCGATGGTATTACATGGGAGCAGGCAACGCCGATACCATCAAAAAGCGGTATTGATATTCCTATTGTTTTCGTATTCAATAATAAAATTCATGTTCAAGATGTAAGTGGAACATTGTTTACATCTGAAGATAACGCTAAATCTTGGACTATTTTAGCTGACAACCTCCCGTGGAAGAAAAGAGGACAGGCTGGTTGTGTCGTATTCAATGATAAAATATGGGTTATGGGAGGTCGAAAAGGTGGAGAATTACTTAATGATGTCTGGTCTTCATCTGATGCCATTAATTGGAAATGTGAAGTCGAACATGCCCCATGGGCAGGAAGGCAATTCCATAATGCTCCATTAGTTTTTGACGATAAGATATGGATAATTGGAGGCGCTATGATTGGTAGTTCATATCATCCGTTTCTTGCCTATAACGATGTTTGGAATTCTAAAGATGGTATTCATTGGCAACAGGTTATCGAACATGCCCCATGGAAGGCTAGAATATGGAGTTTCTCAGTGGTTTACAGAAACCATTTATGGTTAATTGGGGGATTTCGTTCAGAACCTGTATGGGAGAATCTGGGAGACGTGTGGTATTCTTCTGATGGTGTAAGATGGGAACAGTTAGAAAACTTGCCTATTATGCAGCATAGCGGAGGGAATAACGTCTCTGTTATAAAAAATTCCATTTGGGCTCCCAGGCATGAAATGTCTGTTTATAGCTTTAACGGGAAGTTATGGGTAGTGGGGGGAATGGTTTGGCCGCTGGTAAATGATGTTTGGTGTCTTAATATTTCTGGATTGTGCTTTATTACGCAACCAGTATGGGAAGCTTATGTTAATACATTGTATGAATATAAAGCATATGCTGATTTTTCAGAAAAGCCTCAGAAAATAAAGTATAGGCTCAAAAAGTCACCAACATGGCTTAAGATCAATCCCGTGACTGGCATGATTACCGGAACGCCGTCAAAGGTATGCGATGAGGATATAGTCATTGAAGCGTATAATGATGCAGGAGAATCTGTAACACAGAAATATACTCTTCATATATTGCCGCTTTCCTAACAAAAAAATATAGAATATCTTATATATGAATATAGACTTATAAATATAGGGGGTTTCGAATGTCGAGATTTTTAACTTTTACGGCGGCTGTATTTTTATGCAATTATTTAGTGGCAGTCGATTCACTGGATAAACTTGTCCAGGAAAAGAAGAGCGGTACGGTTGAAATTGCACCGGGGAATTATGAAGTCGATGAACTTTCAATTCCGGAAACAATCACATTGAAAATAGATAACGGCGCTGTCATCAACGTAAAAAAGAAACTTGAGATAAATGGTGTACTTGAGGCGGGAATCTATAAGATTTTCGAGGGGCCGGGACAGGTTGCGGGAAAGGTCAAAACAGTCAATGTCTATCCACAGTGGTTCGGCGCGGCTGGCGACGGGAAAAATGATGACTCCGACGCTATTCAGAAAGCCGCCGACTTCGCGCAGTTTTCATTCGGTGGACTTCTCTTTATTCCACCGGGACGCTATCTTTTCAGCAGCGATATAAAAATACGCTGCGACATTGAGTGCAAGGGGCTTTTGATCAAGGAAATAGAGGTTGACGAATCAAAAACAAGCTTCAGTTACGCATCATTCTGCAAAAGTCATTTTCTGAAAAATGTGTCACAGATATCTTTCGTTCCCGATACGGAAAAGCTGGAACTCTCACCCGATGCCTTTTACGGGATCAAGGAAAATGATTTCAAGCTGCCTTCCTTTAAAGCCATTCCTCTGGCGAACGGCTCAGGGACTGTAGATCTTGAAGAAGGAGGAACGCTTACCTTTTCTTCCACGGACTTCTTTTCGTCCAGACAATGCAATAACGGCGATGAATTTTACGATAAAAATGATTGCACTCAGCTCGTTTCACCAGCAGGGGACGTTTTTCCCGAATTCTGTTTCTCATACGGGAAAGTGCCTGAGACTGAAGTATGGTCAGCGGAGAGCATTTATAAAAAGGGGGATTATTGCAAATTCAACGGGGAAACCTATAAGGCCACATGGCCTTCCGGAAAAGATGCGATATTTACAAATCCCTATAAGGGAACAGTTAAGGTGGGGCCTGTTAGCCCGGATGGGAAAAGCCAGACGATATCTTACAAGTTTAAATACAGTGATGGCTCCGAGGATAAGCTTACTATCTGGAGAAAGGTCGGAATGAAAGTTGCCTACTCTCCGCCGCAGCGTTCTTTGACTGTAAACGGACTGGCGGTAGAAATATATCTAAAAAACGACAACGGGCAGAATAAGCGTATCTGGCAGGATAGTACGGTGTCGGTAAAAAGAAGCGGCATCACTTTCAATAATATGCGGATTTCCTGCAAGAGCCGGAACGCTACGCTTGATTCGCTCTGTCGCGTAAGTTCCTGCGCTAACGTTACTTTCAATAACGGTTATTTCTCCGGAGCGACCAACCACGGAACGGGATACAACATAATTCACAGCAACTGTGCGAATATTACTTACAATAACTGTATATCCACAAACTGCCGCGACGCGATGGCGGGCCGACACGGCAAAAATATAACCGTCAACGGTGGATTCTATAACAGGATAGACGACCATTACGGGAAAAATTATACGATCAGAAATGTCGAAATCAATGCGCTTTCGACATTCATCCCTGGTTACCGCACTCCAAAGGCCGATATGGAGAAATGGGGCTTCCAGCCGGAACCGGCATTTGCATTCGGCGGCGGGAATATATTCATCGAAAACTGCCGCATTTATAACTGTTTGATTCTCTTTGTCGCACGCGGCGATATCGGCGATCTTTACGGGACAATTACTCTCAAGGATATAGTAATTGAGTCAGGTGGCGACGTGACAGTTTTTGCTCACGGCATTTCCGATAAATTCGACTATGCGCACAAAATACGAGTTCCAGACCGCATCATAATAGAAAATGTATTCGTCAACAGTCCGTGGAAGCTTAAGATATCGGTGGACGGTTTCAACGGCATTCCCTACGGCCAGTTCTATCTCAGGAACTGCGACCAGACTGGCGGCGTGAAGCAGAACTAGGCGGAGTATTGACCACACATGGCGGTATCGGCGAAGATGCAAAAGAATTCAGGATATGACTCAAAAGTGTAAATAAACTTTTAGTGCCGGAAACGCCACTCGTGTATGGACGGTTGCCGGCTGACCGGAATTCCTTTTCCGTAAGTTTTTAGTTCTCCGTGTTTTTTGTGAATTTTGTGCTAGATTTATATTGAAAAATATGGAGTAAATATGTCCGAAAACAACAGTCCTTTTATCGATACATCCGTCTTCGATGTGAACTTGATCGGCCCCGGCCCGTCAAGTTCACATACGATAGGGCCGATGAAGGCCGCAGGGCATTTTCTCGCGGTGTTGAAGCAAATTCCAGCCACTGAACTCGCAAAGGCCACTGATATAAAAATTGAGCTTTACGGCTCGTTGAGCCTCACCGGAAAAGGACATGGCACCGACAGGTCGATAGTCGGCGGTCTGCTGGGCTGGGAGCCGGAGAATTGCGACTGTGCCGCGCTCTCAAGACTCCTTTCTTCCCCCGATGAAAAGTACTATGTCCACATAGGCGCAAAGGCGTTCGCGCTCTCCTCTTCCAGTATCGATTTCGGAAATTCCAGGGACGGCTCCATCTGGCAGAATACAATGGTGCTCAAACTCATGACCGGAAACATGACCATGCTGGAAAAGGAATACTACTCCGTCGGCGGCGGCTTTATAAAGTGTAAGGACGACGACTCCGCTTCCGGTGTTTCCGCAAATGAGCCCTTTTTCAAGTACAATACAATGAACGGACTTAAGGATATCCTGAAAAAGAACAATATCCGGCTCAGCGACCTTATCCTCAAAAACGAGGCCGCTATTTCCGGCATGAGCGAAGACGATGTCCAGAAAAGACTCGACCGCATAATCACGGTAATGTGCGATGCCGTTTCACGCGGAATAAATACCGAAGGCATACTGCCAGGGCCGATAAAACTTGCCAGAAAAGCACCCGCGCTCTATCGCCGCGCCGGGAAAATGGGCGACAGCCCCGACCGCTTCCTCGCATTCCTGAATTCTTACGCGCTTGCCGTCTCCGAAGAAAACGCGGCAGGGCACAGGGTTGTTACTGCCCCGACTTCCGGTTCGGCGGGAGTCGTTCCTGCCGTCGTTTATCTTCTGCGTCACCATTTCTTTATGCTTAACCATGAAATTGCCGAAGGCCTCCTCGCCGCCGCCTCTGTCGGCTTTGTCGCAAGACACAACGCCAGCATTTCGGGGGCCGAAGTAGGCTGCCAGGGTGAAATTGGAGTTGCTTCCGCGATGGCGGCCGCTCTCGTGACATATGTAAACGGCTATTCTACACGAATTGTTGAAAATGCCGCCGAAATCGCACTCGAACACCATCTCGGGATGACCTGCGATCCGGTCGACGGCTATGTCCAGATACCCTGCATTGAGCGTAACGCGGTCGGCGCTATCGACGCTTACAACGCTTATCTGCTTGCTTCGATCGGCGACCCTCACAAGCAGAAAGTCACCCTCGACGATGTCATAAAGGCGATGCTCGAGACTGGGCGCGACATGTCCTCCAAGTACAAGGAAACAGCCCTCGGCGGACTCGCCGCCTGCTCTATCTGCTGCTGAATGCTAAAAAGTTAAGAAAAAACCTGATCATGGCCTGCCTTCGCGGTCAAAAAAACTCCTTCAACGACTTCCGAACTGCCGGATATCTCGATTGACGACATGGACTGCGTCATGAGCTTCGAGCCCGATCTCGAACTGCGGGAATGAATCACTGAGGGAAAACAATGTCAATGTTCTCAGAAAAAAGCCGGATTTCATGGTGATTCCCTGATGAAAAATACGGGAAACGATGTATATTCCAAGATAGACTATACTGGAAGGAAATTCATATATCATGGCTGGTAAAGGAAGCAAACGCAGGCCCGGCGACGAAAAGAAGTTCAGGGAAAACTGGGAACAGATTTTTGTCAATGGCAGCAATGGCAATAGCAAGGGTAATAACGGTAACGGTAATAACGGCAAGAAAAAAGCCTAATTCTAAGAACGCTTCGGGCTAGCCGTTCATGACTCCGTCGTCCCCGCCAAACGGAAGGTGCACTGTAAACGTCGAGCCCGCGTCAGGCTTGCTTTTTATCTTTAATTCCCCGTTGAAGCTTTTTATAATGTCTTCTGAGATGGAGAGTCCGAGTCCCGTCCCCTCATCTATTCCCTTTGTCGTGAAGAAGGGTTCACGACAGCGCTCGATAACTTGGTGAGTCATTCCTATTCCGTTATCGGATAATTCAAAAATGACTTTGGAGTTTTTAGCGTCCTTTCTTATGCTGACGTTTATCTCTTTCCTGAAGCCGCGGCCCTTTGTCTCACTCATTTTATCAACGGCATATCTCGCATTTGATATGAGGTTTACCGCCACCTGTTCGAGACGCTGGGCGTCAACATTGACGGACGGCAGATTTTCCTCATAGTTCTTGATAAGGTTTATATTGTGGAGCTTTATCTGCTCGTTGAAAAATGATAGTGCGCTTTCCACGGGGTCTTGAAGGTCCACTGGCTTCAATTCCTGTGCTTTCATCCTGGAGAACGAGCGCATATGGTTTACTATTTTTGATATTTTTTCAACGCTGGATATACCGATGTCAAAAGCGTTCTCCATCTGTTTTTCTTTTATTTCAGGATTGTCTTTCAGCATCGCCTTTAGCAGTTCCAGATAGCCTCTTATCACACAGAGCGGCTGATTTATCTCATGGGCTATTCCGGCGGCCATCTCTCCCATTGCCGTGAGTCTGCCCGCATGCGCGAGCTGCCTTTTCTTCTCAATGATTTCGCCCTTCTGGGATTCGCTTATATTATTGAACGTCCATATCATAGGGTAGGCCAGCAGGAAGAAGAATACAGCCAGCAGTACGGACTGTGTGATTATCGGATAAAGCCCTGAATATATGGTATTCATTTTCATGTCGGCACACGCGGCGAAGAGCATTCCGCCGGGAGAGTACATCGGGACATAGACGCTTCGGAAGGAGCCCCATCCGTCGGAATATTCGGAGTAGACTGTTTTCTTTTCCGAGAAGAGCCTTTTCAGCTCCTCCGGCGCAGTCTTGTACTCCTTCATGAAATAATTTATATCTTTAAGTTGATTGCCCTTTGACGGCGGATAGCTTGAGGCGGTTATGTAGAGCTTTCTGTCTTTTTTAATTATCGTATATACATAGGCCACTTCCATTTTTTCAGCCAAATCCGTGAGCCTCTGTGAGTTGGCTATATTTTCTTTTCCGCTTGTATTGCCGGAGGACGCTCTGTCCTGAAATTCAGGGTTCAGCGCCAGCGGTATGCAACTGGCCGCGCTGTTCGTTGTTTTGTCGTAGAGGCTGAGCAGGGTATGCTCCCTTTTTATAAAGAGAAACACTGACACTGCAAGCACTCCAATGATGTATATCGATGCGGCCACTATGAATTTAGTTGTTTTGGGATTTATCATATTAAAGAAGTCCTTCCAAGTTTAACCCAGTTCATAACTCGTTATCCCGAAGACGTTTTTGAGAGGAATGTCTGGCAGTTTTCTCAGGTACATCCTCGCTGTCCTGAATACTGCTTTCATGTTATTGTTCAATGCCAATTTTACGGCATTTTCATTTACAGCAGGGATATCCAGATAAAATCGTGTTCCCGTGGGCAGCGATGAACAAAGCGCCGACAATATTTTTTCAGCTATTTCGACCGACTCCGCGAATAGCGGGCCTATTTTGTAGCCCGTTCTGCATTTTCTCGCAAGACCGTAGGCGTTTATCTCTGATGCCGTTCCAGGGCTTGCAAATGCGAAACTTTCCGGCATGACCAGCCATTTTTTTAGAAACTTTTCACGGGGTGCTGGGAAGAAGCGGCTGTCGAAGTTGAGAATTTCCTTGAACGGCAGATCGCAAAGCGGTATAATTCCCGCCGGGAAAACGGACTTTCTGGAAAGTCCTTCGTAGCGCGCATTATTCCATGCAAGCGTAAAGCCATGTGTCTCATAGTTATGGACTTTTTTCTCGACGCCGTCTATTCCAATATTGCGCCCCGCCAGATAGGAACAGGCAACTTTCCCAAGTTCAAGTCCGAGTCTGTGCCCGCGGTATTCAGGCCTCACAATGAAAAAACCGATAAATCCGAAGTCCTTCCCGTATGAAACCGCGGAAATTGAGCCAGCCGGCTTCTTGCCGTCCCATGCCATGAAAAAGCCGTCCGGATCAGTATCGAAAAAGGCGTCCCTGTCATGGATTCCGGGGTTCCAGCCTTCGGATGCCGCCCATTCGATGACCGTATCCAAGTCGTGTCGGCGCATTTTTCTTATTTCAAAGTCCATGTTCCTCCAGGTCAGTAGGGTTCGGGGATAAAAGTCTGATCGCTTATCGGCGGCCTGACGTATCCCTTTGTCGCTTTTTTCCTTGATGGCAGTGTTACAGAGCTTGGTGTAAGATCTTCATATTTGACCATGCTCAGAAGATGGCTTATACAATTGAGCCTGGCTTTTTTCTTATCGTCCGCGTTCACGACAAACCACGGTGACTGCTTGTTGTCGGTATAGGAAAACATCTCGTCTTTCGCCTTGGAGTACTCCTCCCATCTTTCTCTGGACTTCAAGTCCATCGGGCTTAGTTTCCATCTCTTTACCGGGTCATCGTTACGCGCCTGGAAGCGTTTCTCCTGTTCTTCGTCACTTACCGAGAAATAGTATTTTATGAGCATTATTCCCGAGCGGGTAAGCATACTTTCAAATTCAGGACATGTCCTGAAGAATTCCTGACGCTGTTCCTCCGTGCAGAACCCCATTACTGTTTCGACTCCAGCTCGATTGTACCAGCTTCTGTCGAAAAGCACCATCTCCCCCGCTGCGGGAAGCTCGGTCGCATAGCGCTGGAAGTACCATTGGGTCTTTTCTTTTTCTGTGGGGGTGCCTAACGCAACAATGCGGCATATTCTGGGATTGAGTGACTGGGTGATTCTTTTTATTACACCGCCTTTTCCGGCGGCGTCGCGGCCTTCGAAAAGTACCACCATTTTAAGTCCCTTTGCCTTTATCCATTCCTGGAGTTTTACCAACTCCAACTGGAGCTTTGCAAGTTCTTTCTCGTAGTACTTTTTCCTTATTTCGCCGTTGGTGTGATAGTGTGTCGGGGAAAGTGAAGCTTTTTTAGCGCTTTTCGCCGGCTCCGGTTTTTCCTTTTCGAGCTTTTTCTTATTTTTCTTTCCCATTCGATGTTCCCTTTTTTTATGCCTTCATTTTGCCCTGTTTTAATATAACCCCTCTGTCCTGATTTAAAGGCTCATTATCGGAATTTTATCCTCATTAGCTCTTTCTGGAGTTCATTACCCAGCTTTTTGATGGTCTCTTTGACCTCCTTCTGCGAGTTGATTATGTTTTGCGCGTTCTGCCTCAGAAATTCGGGCAACATCTTGTTGATATCGGGATCGGGATCGCTGAGCGTGCCGTTTATGTCCATCGGCATTGTGATTGTACCTACATTTAATGTGGAGGTCAGGAATAGATTCTGGTTGAATCCGGCAGCTCCTTCAAGTTTTAGATTTTTTATAAAATCCCCTCTGAACTCGCACTGCTTGACATATATCTTTCTGTCGGAGACAATATTTATGGAGCCCCTGCTGAATCTTATGTTTTTAAGACTTTCCTTTGTTTTGGATATGGAATTTGCCACTTCGCTGGAATAGGAATTTTTCGGCAGGAAACTTTTCATGTCCGCAAAGACTTCCAGCGGAAGGAACATTATCTGGAACACATAGTATTCTTCTAGGTCGTTTCTTATCAAAATATCCGAAGTTTCCATTTTAAAAGATGCCTTCATCTTGTTCTGGAGGTTTGCCGGGCTGAAGCCCTTTCCTGAAGCCGCTGTCAACATGCTGTCGATTTTTCCCTTGCTTTCCGAAAGACCGTTTTTGAATGCCGCCTTGAATATCGGTGAAAGGTCGAGATTTTTCATGTCCGCGCTTAACTCGAAGGGGTAACCGTCCGACTGTCCGGGGTTCAGCATCATTTTGCAGTTGAGCGGAGTGCTGTTTATTTTTATAAGCAGAGGTTCGGCCCTTATCACATTTTCACGCGCCGTTATTTCGGAGTTCAGTGATGCCGTGACATTTTTCGTCCAGCTTATTTTTTTGAGCTCAATATTAGCCATGAGCCTCAGCCATTTCAGGTCGACCGCGGCAGGTTCTGTGGAATCAAGGTTTGCGGATATCATTTCGGGCTCTTTTCTCTTTGCCACCGGCGCGGCGATTCCTCTGAGAGTATCGGTGGCGACTTGCAGTACAGACTCCACAAAATCGGTTGACTTTTTCCATGGCGACTTCTTTTTCGCCTTTTTAACGTTTTCTGCCTGGGGCTTGTCGGATGACTGTGCCGTTGCCATGTGGTTTCTAACCAATTCCAGATCAATATTTTCCGATAGTAACTTTATGTCGGCACCGGTAATCCCGTTTTCGTTCCTGAGATTACAGTTCCCTGAAAAATTAAACAGCTCCTGCTTCGCGTTGTTGAATGCCGAGATTGAAAAATCTTTCAACTCTGTCTGCGTATTGTTTTTGGTCAAATCGAAGGCGATATCGGAGTTAAGCTCCTTGTCCTGCGCCAGCATTGGGAGTTTTGTGACGACTTTTCTTGCACGCAGAGCGCCCTTTGCTCCGAAGCTTTTCTCTTTTGAGTCAATGGACACTCGCGATTCACCGCTCACCACGAACCGTTTGAGCTGTGTCGCAACCGACATTTTTTCCGGCAGTACGTTCAATATGCCGTTATTGAGTTCGGCTATCAGAACTTCGATGTTCATCGCAAAATCATTGAAAACGAGTGGCCCTTTGAATTTCATTTCGGCGGCACGGTCTTTTCCCGAGCTTATTTCCAGCGAGTCGTCATTGAGGGTTATTCCTTCAAAATCCAGCGGCATCCGGGAGTCTGTCCGGTAGACAAGCGCCATTTTTCTGTAGTTTTCCTTGCCGACTGAGAACGCAAGTTCTTTTGCCGCGATGGCGCCCTTTACGGCAAGTTCAGTGCCGCTGTTGAGTACCTCAATACTGCTTGATGCCGTTCCTGAAAGAAATTTGAAAGCCCCCGATTCAGGCATGAAAATATTTATTCTATCAAGAGGATAACCGTTTATCGCAATCATCGCTTTAAACGGAAAATCCTTCAAGCCTGAAACACTCCTGCCCCAGTTGTAATTGATTGTTTCTACGGTATTTACCTTGGCCAGGCTCTTTGCGTTTTTCAGCAGCTGGAAATCTATTTTTTTCAGTGACAGCTCTTTGTCCTTCAGATTCGAGGCGGCTGAAGTATTCAATCTTGTAGACATTCCGTCCAGAAGCCGAATGAACTTTTGCTTTTTAATGCTTTCCGGCATAAGTTCCAATGCCTCAGGGGATGTTCCAGCCTCTATATTTAGTTCAATATTTCCAGTTGCTATCCGATAATTTCCATTAAGCTTTGCCGCTGCGATATTTTCCTTCCCTGTTCCGGAGGAGAGTCTTAAATTGAAATTTTTAAGTTCCAGGGTTTCGCTGTTTTTCATCTCCATTTCCGCCTCATTTTCAACGGAATAAAGTCCCGTGCCAAATCCCTTGAACCTGAGATTGTACGCGCGGATGACCGTTCTGACGGAAATCCTGTTCATGTCCTGAAGAAGTCCTCCAGTAATGTCAGCACTGAAAATTCCTTCCGTCACGGGCAGCGCATCTGGCGGGAGGAATGAATTTACCGTGGCGATATCAAGCGCTGATATGGTGGCTTTTATTTCGGGGGAGTCACCTTCGATCTTGAACTTCCCTCCGACCCATGACACGGTGGAAGGCTTCGAAAGATTTACGCTGATGAGCTTGCGCGCTCCCTCGAGTGCGATGAGCGACAACTTTGATATTCCAGCCGACTTTTTGTTGATATCCGCGCTTACGTCGAATCCCGTTTCAATATCTACATCGGGCACATTTTCTCTCCCGAATTTCAAAGACTTTACGCTGATATTTCCTGCGCTTTTGAGCCTTCCTTCCCCATAGAATAATTTTGCCCTGAGCGACGGCACCGGTGTCCCTATGTCGAATCCGTTTGAAAATGCGTAAATCACTTCCGGAGAAATTTTTGTAACTTCTATTCCAAGGTCAAGCTTAAGCGGCGAAAAGGCTATATTGCCGCTTAGTTCGGCGGACGATATGGTTTTTCCGCCTGCCGTCTCTTTTATGTAAAACTCTTCTATTGTACTGGAGTTGAGTGAGTTGTCAAATTTGCTCTTTAGGGATATTGCGACATTGCGGTCTTGCAGTTTTATATCTTTTATATTGCCTGAAAATTCATCTATTTCCAGAACGTAATCGATATAAGCAGGTTTCAGTTCTTCATTTATCGAGAAACGCATACGGTTCTTCAAAATACAGCGGGAAATATTTATGTCGGTGCCGGATTTTACGGAGACTTCGCCCGAGATGGAAAGCTCCGCGTCCTCCCCTGTCTTCAGAGAGGGGAGGGCAAGAACCGCGTTTTTCACAGTCAGATCCAAATTGTCGAGCCTTATCGCGACATTCAGCCTTTCGGCGGAGATATCCTTTATGTCAATCTTCAGCTTAAGTGCCGCCGCGGCAGACTCTTCCTGTTTGCCCGCCGTCTGCATTGTCGTGGGGGCATCTCTTCCTTTTGGGGGAGGGCAGAGTGCTGCCAGTGTTTCCTTATTGATTGAAAGCTCCGCATCTTCGATATGGAGCTTGTTAATCTTTATATTGCCCGCCATTATCTCGCGGAGTCCCCATGAAGCATTGAGCTTTGATACTTTCAGAAACGGCGTTGATTCAGGTCCTGCTTCCACTCCGGACGCCGATATGCTTGATTTCAAAAGAGAAATATTTATCTCTGTGGCGCTGATTCTGAATCCGGCATATTTTGACGCGATAGGCAGTACGGTTGTCCTTATAAAGAAGGAACTTGTTGCAAACAGATAGAGAACTGGTGCTCCCGCTGATGGGAGAAGTATAAGTGAGAGTCCGATGACAATGATTTTTTTTAACGATATTTTTTTCATGGTGTGCAGCCCTTTCACAACTACTCTACAACAACCTGCACCCGTTATCAAGCCTGAGGCAGTCAATGGAGATAACTGTTCCGTCTTTTTCGGTTATACTCACGGTCTGCAAAAAGAAGGGGTAGATTAGAGAAACTTGTGAAGGTTTTCCCAGTCTACCCCTGAATACCGATTTTTTCCCGCGGATTATTTTTTCTTGCGGAAGGCTTCGAGCTCGTAAGCCGGGAGCTTTTTGTCCGCGAATTTCATTTGGAACTGGGCGAAACGCTGACGTCCGTTAATCATGGGGACGCTGGGCCAGTCTTCGCCGACGAGCGGTCTGGCATAGGCGAGAAACTCGTCTGTAACGTCGGTCTTGCCTGCGCTAATCCATTCGGTCGGGAAAGTCCTTTCGGAATTGGCGACCGCTTCAAGCGGCACTTTGTCGTAGCGCACCTGATAAATGGGGCCCTTTTCACGGAGGATGGTGGACATGTAGCCGCCTTCTCCGTTTACCGCCAGGAGAACGGCCTTCTGTCCGGCTCTGTATGCTTCGTCAAGGTCAACGGTTGACGCATAGATTGCGGTGGCGCGCTGATCGGTCCCGAAGGTCTGTCCGCGAGCGCTGCCTCTGGCCTTTATGCCATTCTTGTTGAGGTAGTTCACGAGCGCCTGCTGGACGGTCGTTTCGCTTGCCCCGAACTGCGCGTGCCCGAAGCTGTCCTTCAGGAACCCGAGGTCACCAACATCGCAGCCTTCGCTTATTACGACGACCGCGCGTCCGCGTTCAGTGACTGTCGCGTTTATTTTTTCGGCTATTTCCGGGAGCGTGAGTTTTGCTTCTTCCAGGAATATCAGAAGCGGCATTTCCCTTTTCGGGTCGGCGAGTCTTGCCGCCGCCGGGATGTAGCCGATTTTTCTTCCCATTGCCTGCAGGACGAGTACGGGG
>Ga0209417_1003660_pt1 | contig 20031 bp, 18 predicted proteins | sample RifGroF2_FD_184002 | JGI IMG/M metagenome (GOLD analysis project Ga0209417, IMG submission 184002) | Groundwater microbial communities from Rifle, Colorado, USA - Groundwater F2 (SPAdes) (version 2) | ecosystem: Environmental > Aquatic > Deep subsurface > Groundwater | place: Rifle, Colorado... | reverse complement strand
ATGTGGTCGCCGCTTAGGATCAAGACCCATTTACACTTTCTATCACTGCTGATCAAATTTAAATTTTGGTGGATTGCGTTTGCAGTTCCAAGGTACCAATCGTTACTCATCTTTCTTTGAGGAGGGAGAGTGTAGATAAATTCTCCTAATTCCGGATTAAAAATACTCCAGCCTTCAAACAAATGCTGATTGAGGGAATCTGATTTATACTGAATCAGCACATAGATTCTCCTTAATCCTGAATTAAGACAATTATTAAGAGTAAAATCGATGATTCGATATTTACCTCCAAAAGGAACCGAAGGTTTACTCCGATAAGCTGTCAAAGGATAGAGACGTTCACCTTGTCCGCCCGCGAGAACCATTGTGATCGTATCTCTCGTAATAGAAGAACCTTGATATTGCATTTTCTCGTTCCTACATTGTTTTACTTATGCGTTCTCAATATAAAAAAGATAAGATAATAAGTAAAGCGTTTAGCATTCATTCTTAATTTTTTTTTGCATCTAAAACGGAAATATTTATAAACCGGGGAGTTTTTTGTTTCCCTCTCTCAGAATCGGTATATTTGCATCTCTTTTTTAACAAAATATTTGAGGATTCATGCAAATCGGGTTGATCGGATTACAGAACTCGGGCAAAACAACGCTGTTTAATGCTTTGTCGGCAAAAGGTTCTGAGTCACAACATCAGCAAAAAGCTGAAGGTTCAAGAGCTGTGGTTAAAGTTCCTGATGCCCGTTTGGATAAAATGACTGAATTGTTCAATCCCAAAAGTGAAGTATTCGCTACGCTTGAAATGATTGACATCCCCGGATTACAACTTTCAGATGATAACAAAGTGAAAATCACTTCAGATTTTCTGAATAAGGTGAAGAATAATAACGCTCTTTTACATGTAGTAAGACAGTTTGAAAATGAGACCGTCCCGCATCCGGAGGTAACGATAAATGCTGCACGGGATATTGAGTTCCTGGAAACTGAATTTCTTCTTGCGGATATGGCGCTGATTGAAAATCGAATTGAAAAGTTGGCTAAAGATATTTTAAAGATTAAAAACGATCAGCTACAGAAAGAGTTAACGCTTTTCAAAAAAATGCAGACACATGTTGAGAAGGAACTCCCGCTGCGGGAAATGGCGATGGACGAAAATGAAAGAAGATTACTCTCCGGTTATCAGTTTTTAACTATTAAACCACTCATAATCGGAATCAATTTTGACGAAAATTCAAAAGATAAAGTTGAAAGTTTTATTAAAGATATTCAATCGAAATTTTCAAAATATCCCCTTATCGTAATTCCGTTTTTTGCGCAGTTTGAGTATGAATTAACCCAACTTTCCGATGAAGAGGCTGAAATATTCAAAACCGATTTCGGCATCAGCGAATCGGCTTTCACAAGAATTTTACGTACAAGTTATGAACTTCTCGGGTTGCAATCTTTTTTTACGGTTGGCGAAGATGAATGCCGCGCATGGACAATCAAAAAGAATATGACGGCTCAAGATGCTGCGGGTGTAATTCATACTGATTTTTACGACCGGTTCATTCGCGCTGAAGTTGTTCATTACGAAGATTATTTAACGCACGGTTCATTCGCTAAATGCAAAGAAGCCGGCGCATGGAGATTGGAAGGGAAAGAATATATTGTTAAAGACGGAGACATCTTAAACATCCGCCACAGTTGATGAAGGATGTATTATCTGCGATGGGTGATTGAAGAGGGGAGATTTATTATAGGATTCACGGTATTGAAAAGTTAGACACAAAAAAAGTTAATTGAAAATAGAATACGCTATCACAGATTCATCTCATCAAAACTTCTTGTCAACCTTAACATTCAAATTATAAAACGAGTTTGCAGAAAACTGTAGACTGATTACTGATCCGCTGCGGCGGACTGATAACATAAAAAAGAGGTACACATTGTTCAGCTTAGATAAAATTAGAAATATTGCTATTATCGCTCACGTTGATCACGGTAAAACAACGTTGGTTGATTATATACTTAGACAAACCGGCGCATGGAGAGAGAACCAGCAAGTTGAAAAAAGAATTATGGATTCCAACGACCTTGAACGGGAAAGAGGAATTACGATTCTTGCAAAAAATTTAAGTGTTTTTTATAAAGACTATAAAATCAACATTATTGACACTCCCGGTCACGCTGATTTTGGCGGTGAAGTTGAAAGAACTTTGTTGATGGTTGATGGTGTTCTTCTTTTAGTTGATGCCGCTGAAGGACCGCTTCCCCAAACAAAATTCGTTTTGAAAAAATCACTTGAGCTGGGAATTAAACCGATTGTTGTAATCAACAAAATAGATCGAAAAGACGCACGTCCAAACGAAGTGCTAAATGAAATTTTCGATCTTTTTGTCGCTCTTGGTGCAACCGATGAGCAGCTTGATTTTCCTTACGTTTATGCTATCGCTAAACAAGGTATCGCTAAAATCCATCTTGAAGATGAAAGTGATAACCTTTCACCATTACTTGATTTAATAATCTCTAAAACTCCTGTTCCGGAAGCCAATCCTGATCTACCGTTTCAAATGCTTATTTCAGCTATAGACTATAACGATTATCTTGGCAGAATTGGTATCGGAAAAATTCATCATGGAAAAGTTGCAGCCGGTGATCAGGTTCTTTTAATTACTCACGAAGATGAAAGAAGTGAAGCGAAAATCTCCAAACTCTATGCTTATGAAAATATTAAAAGAGTTGAGATAAAAGAAGCATCTGCCGGAGATATTGTTGCCGTTGCGGGAATTGAAGACATTAACATAAGCGATACGCTTACGGATAAAAGAGTACCGGAAAAACTTCCATCTCTCGCAATTGAAGAACCAAGAATAACAATGAACTTTGTTGTAAACAATTCACCCTTTGCCGGAATTGACGGAAAGTATGTAACAACCAGAAATCTTTTTGAACGTCTTGCAAAAGAATTAAAGATTAATGTAAGTCTTCGTGTTGAAGTGACGGATTCAGCGGATGTTTTTAAAGTCAGCGGAAGAGGGGAGCTTCATCTCGCAATCCTTATTGAAAATATGCGTCGTGAAAGCTATGAGTTGCAAGTGAGCAAACCACAGGTTATCATGAAGCGTATTCTGGATGTAATGTCGGAACCGATTGAGCACGTAATTATAGACGTTCCGGAAGAATACGTTGGTATTGTAATTGAGAAAATGGGTAAACGAAAAGGTGAAATGAAAAACATGATCACCTTTAACCAGAATACCCGTTTGGAATTTTTTGTCCCTTCACGCGGATTGATCGGTTACAGATCTGAATTTGTAAATGATACTAGAGGAACCGGAATTCTTCACCACAATTTCCATACGTATGAACCATACAAAGGAGATATTATCCAACGGCAACGTGGCGCTTTAGTTGCAATGGAAAGTGGAATTGCTTCAGCATACGCAATGTGGAAATTGCAAGAAAGAGCTGTCTTTTTTATTGATCCGGGAACAAAGGTTTATGAAGGAATGGTTGTTGGAGAAAACTCACGCAGTAACGATATGGGTGTGAATGTTACGAAAACAAAACAACTTTCTAATATGAGGTCATCCGGTGCAGATGAGGCGATCCGTTTGGAACCGCCGCTTATTCATACACTCGAACAAGCAATTGAATGGATTACTGATGATGAGTATGTTGAAGTTACTCCAACTGCAATTCGTATCAGAAAAAAATATTTAACAGATATGGCAAGAAAGAGTGCCCGATTAGCTGCAAAAAAAGCCGATGAACAAAATCCGGAAAATTAAGAAATGAATTTAAACGAGAAGATGAAGTTATTCAACTTCATCTTCTCCTATTAAGCAAACATCGCAAGAACAAGATTCATAAATTTCATCATACCCGTAATCGATCACTAATTCTTCATCTGCTTTAATTTCTCGACTGGCAACTAACCAAAGTGATTCATTATCCCGATCATCAACATAGCAATTGTAAGAGCAGCTATGGTTAATATATTTTATCTTTTCGGTGTCTGATACATCAATGTAACTGTCGCCGTTCCAAAAAATGTATACATTCCCTTCATCTTCTTCCCGACGGACGCATTCTTCTTCACTGATGACATCCCCTTTGATCACCATTATTTCTTCATCGGTCTTTATCTCAACAGATGTAAAAATTCCTAATCCGTGAATACCGGACTCTTTTACAAATAAATCTTTTTCGAAAGGCATAATTATTTAACTGATTCCTTTAGTTTTCTTAATCTTAAAAGTTCATCAACAAGTTTTTGCATAAACGAATTTTCCGTTATCGGGAAAATGTACTTATACTCTTCAGTGGAACTGTTCGTATCGTACTGAAAACTTTTTATTAACTGATTTGACGGATCGTAATAAACTACTTTTTTCAATCCGTATTTGTAAGAATCCAGATCAACAGAATAAAGAGTTTTGGTCCTCATAATATTTTCAGAAATGCCTTCAAGGGAAAGAGTAGGGCGATGCATCTCCAGTATCCAAATATCAAAAGCCGGATTGCTGATTGTATCGAGTTGCGAGCGGTCATACCACATCCGCTGAGTATCGTCGATAACTAACGGTTTCCAATTGTGAGAAGTATTTTGTCCGGCGGTATTTATCGTTATGATCAATAACAAGTATAAAATAAAACTATATTTTTGCATCTGGTCGTTCTTATTCTTATTAAATTATTATTAACAAATTAAATCGGTTGCACTAAGAAAAAAATATTTTCTTGGTTCATATAATAACCATTTATTCTCTTTTTACACAAAACTCAATTGCAATCCGCGCTTAACTATTCCATAAAAATTGGCGGAACCGGTTCTGACTTTTAACAATCGCAAAAGTTTATCGAAAATTTCCCTTGACTTTTAACAATAGGGGAGTTAGTTTTGAAACAAGGATTCATTATGCTTACCCCCCATAGTGAATCTGGAACGCCCGGTAGTCCAACTACCGGGCATTTTTTATTTATAAGTATCTCACTTCTTTCAGCTTTTCAATTTTCCGATTGCATGCATTATGCGCTTCGTCATCAGATGAAGAAGTAAGTTTTTAGTTGAAAAGAAATGTGGTAGATTTGTCCTCCAAAATTTTATTAGCTTAGGTTATCTGAAGAAAGGTGTTGTTGATGGAAGTTCGTTTTGGTTCTTGTATTCATAATCTGGGGATTACTTTGATAATCATTTTATTTTCGATTGATAGCTACTCACAATCGGATCAAAAGTTTATGGTAGGTGGAGTTTCCGGTGAAACGGATAGTCTAGAGAATAATTTCGCATCAACTTTAGGAACAAACGGTTACTATGACGCTGCATATAAATTATATGGCACAGCGCTTCGAGCCGCGCTGCACAATTTAATTAAAGGGCATACGGTATTAAGTTATTCTTCCCTTTGGACACACTTCCAAACTACCGATAAAAAAACTAACGGAAAAGTCTGGGATATGTACTCCGATATTCCGGGTGGAACACCTCCTTATGAATTTACCTTTATAACTAAACAATGTGGAAATTATAGCGTTGAGGGGGATTGTTATAACAGAGAACATTCATGGCCTCAAAGTTGGTTTAATGAAGTTTCACCACCGGTTACTGATATAAACCACCTTTTCCCCACAGATGGGAAAGTGAATGGGATGCGGGGTAATTATAATTATGGTACGGTAGCTTCTCCTACATGGACTTCAAAAAACGGGAGTAAGTTAGGTCCGAACACCTACGCTGGATTTACGGGAACCGTTTTCGAGCCGATCGATGCGTATAAGGGTGATTTTGCCCGTGGACATATGTATATGTCAGTTCGTTATTATCTGGAAGACGGAAACTGGTCATCAAGTTCCGGAACGAATAAATCCGATTTGCTTCCCTGGTATGCAAATTTGCTTTATGATTGGAGTATTAAAGATACCGTAAGCACGAAAGAAATAAACCGGAACAATGCGGTATTTACAATTCAGAAAAACAGAAATCCTTTTATCGATCATCCGGAATATGCAGCCGAGATTTGGAAAACAACAATGGCTCCATCGGTCGTTTCTGTAGCTGAAATGAATTCTTCATCAATTCTTATTGATTTTTCCCGCTATCTTGATTCAACAATTGCAGTAACTCCACAAAATTTTATTTTAGATCATGCAATCGGAAATCCAACCAGTATTGAATGGGGAGTAAATAGTGATGTTTCTAAATTACTTCTCAAAGTTCCGGCTCTTGCAACAGGAACAACTTACTCTGTCGAATTAAAAAATTTGAAAAGCATTAACAACATAGCGATGAACGATACGGTTATAACTTTTAAGACGGCAGGAATTTCTGGTATAAATGATAAGGAAGAATTGCCGCAAGGGTTTGTGTTGCTTCAGAATTATCCCAATCCGTTTAATCCGAGTACAGTCATTAGTTGGCAGCTCGCAGTTGGCAGTCATGCAACTTTAAAAGTCTATGATGTACTTGGAAATGAAGTTGCAGAACTCGTAAATAATTTTCTTGAAGCAGGAAATTACAATGTTGAGTTTAATGCTTCATCACTTTCAAGCGGAGTTTATTTTTATAAATTAAGTGTAGATGATAAATCGGCATTGAAAAAACTAATTCTTATTAGGTGATGCCATGAGAACAAAAATAATTGCTTCGATTATTTTTTGTACGTTTTTAGTATCAAGCGTATCATGCCATGTTAAAAGTGGTTACAGTTCCGTTTATGATTCACTTAATTTCAAGGGTTTGGAACGAACATATCTAATTCACGTTCCGCCGGGATATGTAAACACGAAGCCAGCTTCCTTGATATTAGCTTTGCATGGCGGATTCGGAAGCGCGGTGAATATTGAGAACCAATCTCTGCTAAGCATTAAAGCCGATGAAGCAAATTTTATTGTTGTTTATCCGGAAGGAATTAAAGTACTCGGGATTAGAACCTGGAATGCCGGCGGATGCTGTGGAACGGCAGAATCGTTTAACATTGATGATGTCGGGTTTATTGATGCACTTATCGAAAAACTTTCCTCTGAATATAACATCGATCAAAAAAGAATTTTTGCTACAGGGATTTCAAACGGCGGGATGATGTGCTACCGGCTTGCAAGCGATCTTTCAAATAAAATTTCTGCAATCGCACCGGTTGCCGCAACAATGGTAATTAAAACTACTGTTAATGCTTCACGCGCAGTTCCCATCATTCATTTTCATTCTTTCAATGATGCTAATGTTCCGTATACCGGAGGAATTGGAAGCGGCGTTAGCGATCATTACAATCCTCCACTCGATTCTGTTTTTAACGTCTGGATGAATATCAACAGTTGCCTCAAAAAAGATACGATAAAAAACGATCAGGATTATTTGCTTGTTAAATGGAGTAACTGCAATAACAATTCTGAGATACATTTTTTTATGACGCGCGATGGCGGACATTCATGGCCTGGTGGTGTTAACTCTCTGCCGGGAGACGAAACATCCAAAGTTATTAACGCCGATGATTTGATGTGGGAATTTTTTCAAGCGCACCCGATGCCAGATAGCGCCACAGCTGTTGAAGAACAAAATATAAAGGTGCTAAATGAGTTTCAATTATTTCAGAACTATCCAAATCCATTTAACCCGGTAACTCAAATCAGTTGGCAGTTGGCGGTTGGCAGTCATGCAACTTTAAAAGTTTTTGATGTTCTTGGAAATGAAGTTGCAGAGCTCATAAACAATTGGTTGGAAGTGGGGACACACAGCGTAACATTCAATGTATCATCGCTTTCAAGCGGAATATACTTCTACAGTTTAACTGCCGCAAGCGAGCATAAAATGAGAAAGTTGGTGGTGGTGAAATAATTTTAATAATTATGCTTTAACGGATTTTATCACACCCATCAACTGCTCATGCAATTTCCCGTTCGAAGCTAAAATCTGTTTTGAGAAGATATCGATTTTGTTTCCGTTAAAATTGGTTACTAATCCGCCGGCTTCTTCAACAATCAGTTTTCCGGCGGAAATATCCCAGGGATGGAGATGCACCTCCCAGAAACCGTCGAAGACTCCTTTTGCCACATAACAAAAATCAATTGCAGCCGAACCAAGACGGCGAACCGCTCGTGTTCGTTTGATCATTTCAATAAATATTTCAATCGCGTTGTCGGGATTTTCTTCGATGTTGTAGGGAAATCCAGTAACGAGGAAACTTCTTCTCAAACTATCATTTTGGTTAACGGAAATTTTTACATCGTTGCAATAAGCGCCGCTGCCAAGTTCGGCAGAATAGATTTCATTCCGCATAACATCATAGACAACTCCCGCAATGGTTTCGCCGTTTTTCTGAAAACCGATTGAGACTGAAAAGATCGGCAAACTATGCGCAAAGTTGGAAGTGCCATCAAGTGGATCAATAACCCAAACGTATTCCGAGTTATGGTTATGCTCACCTGATTCTTCCGTAAGCAAACTATGCGCCGGATATTTTTTTGTGACAAAATCAATTATATGTTTTTCAGATTTTTTATCAATCTCGGTAACTAAATTCGACTCGTTTGTTTTAAATTCAATTGAAAAATTCTTTCCAAATCCTTCGCGGATAATTTCTCCCGCTTCTTTGGCGACGGCAATTAGATCAGTAATCATTGTAACTCCAAGTAATATAAAAAGTACACTAACAATTTAAGGGAATTTTATTGTTAAAACATGGAAGAATGAACGCAAGGATGATTAGTACCCTCAGTTATCCGCCGCGGCGGACTGAGATCAAAAAGCTTTGGTTTGCGGCTATGCCTCGCTAAGAGTGTATGGTTGAACAGTATCCTTGTTCTTAAATCATTCCTAGAGGATCAAAGTATTTTTGATGGGAGCATAATTCATCTTCCTTTCTACACTATCCATTCCCCAATTTTTTGGTATATTTCGTTCCGAAATTTGAGAAAAAGGAGAACTTTTGAACGTGAATGTTGAAATTGAAAATTTACCTAAGGACGAAAACCTGTTAATCGATAATCTGCCGGAAATACTTCCGGTTTTACCTTTAAGAGATATTGTAATTTTCCCGTACATGATCTTTCCCGTGCTGGTGGGAAGGGAGCAGTCAATTAGAGCTGCAAATGCCGCAGTTGACCGGGACAAATTTATTTTTCTTTCAAGTCAGAAAAAATCAAATTTGGAGGACCCACAGAAAGAAGATATTTATCTCGAAGGGACAATTGCTCGCATTGTGCAAATATTAAAACTGCCAAACGGATTGATGAAAATTTTAGTTGATGGTCTTTTACAAGGTAAAATTATTGAGTTTACCGGTAACAAAGATTTTTTTGAAGCCAGAATTGAAGTGATCATTCCTAAAATTGAAAACGACCATGAGATGAAAGCGCTCGTTCGGCAGATGACCGGACTGTTTAAAGAATATGTAAAAATAAACCGGAACATTCCATCTGAAGCAATCAATGCGTTTGAAGCAATAGAAGAGCCGGATAGAAAGTTATTTTACGCGGCTGCAAATATCAATCAAACACTTGAAGTGAAGCAGAAAATTCTTGTGCAGACGGAAATTAAAGATCAATTCTATGAAGTTATAAAACTGCTTAACTCAGAGATCGATATTCTAAAAATAGAAAAAGAAATTGACGGGAAAGTCCAGGAGAATATTGGAAAAACCCAGAGAAAATTTATCATTCAAGAGCAAATAAAAATTCTGCAAGATGAGTTGGGAGAAGACGAAGACAGTAATTCCGAGATTAACAAACTCCGCGATAAAATTAAAAAAGCAAAAATGCCCAAACTCGCGAATGATGCCGCGATGGAGGAACTGAACAAATTACAAAAAATTCCTCCGATGTCCCCGGAATTTACCGTAATAAGAAATTATTTGGATTGGCTGATCGATGTTCCGTGGTACAAAAAATCTGAAGATCATTTAGATATAAAGCATGTTGAAAATATTTTGAACGAAGATCATTTCGGATTGGAAAAACCGAAAGAGAGAATCATCGAACATATCGCCGTGCTCAATTTAGTTAAACAAATGAGGGGACAAATTCTTTGTCTTGTAGGACCTCCCGGAGTTGGAAAAACTTCACTTGGAAAATCCATCGCACGCGCTATTGGAAGAGAGTTTGTTCGCATCAGCCTCGGCGGAGTACGTGATGAAGCCGAAATTCGCGGACACAGAAAAACTTACATCGGTTCGATGCCGGGTAAAATTATACATGCGATGAAACGGGCGGGAACGGTAAATCCGTTGATTTTATTGGATGAAATCGATAAGATCAGCAATGATTTTCGAGGTGATCCTTCTTCAGCTATGCTTGAAGTTCTTGATCCCGAACAAAACCACACGTTCCAGGATCATTATTTAGAAGTTGATTACGATCTCTCGCAAGTAATGTTCATTACCACAGCAAATATTCGTTACTCAATTCCTTTACCGCTTCAGGATAGAATGGAAATCATTGAACTACCGAGTTATTTGGAATACGATAAACTTGAAATTGCGAAACGTCATCTTCTACCAAAACAAATAAAAGCACACGGACTTGAGGATAAGAATGTAGTGATCGGTGACGAATCAATTAGAAAAGTTATTTCCGGTTATACGAGAGAATCCGGTGTGAGAAATCTTGAAAGGGAATTAGCTTCTCTTTGCAGAAAATCGGCAAAAGAAATTGTACTAAGAAGTTCGAGTAACGGCGGCAGTGTAAAAAGTAAATCTCCTTTAATAATTGATGAGAAAAAAGTTGAAGAATTTCTTGGAGTACCAAAATATAGACGTCAAGCTGTGCAAAAAGAAAACCGCATCGGAAGCACAACAGGCTTAGCCTGGACGAGTGTTGGCGGTGAGATTTTGGAAGTTGATGTAACGGTTATGCCGGGACAGGAAAGACTCTCGCTTACCGGTCAACTTGGCAATGTAATGAAAGAATCTGCTCAAGCTGGATTAAGTTATATCCGTTCAAACGCCAAAAAGTTGGGTATTCCGGAACAGTTTTTTAAGGGAAAGGAAATCCACATTCATTTACCGGAAGGAGCGATTCCAAAAGATGGACCTTCTGCGGGAATAACGATGGTGATGGCGATGCTCTCGGCAATTTCGGGCAAGCCAACTTCATCAGATGTTGCAATGACCGGTGAAATAACTTTGCGAGGAAAAGTTCTCCCCATCGGCGGATTGAATGAAAAACTTATCGCCGCAAAACGAAGTAATATTTCTACGGTGCTTATTCCAAAGGATAATGAGATCGATCTAAAAGAAATTCTTCCGAAGGTGAAAGATGGTTTAACCATTATTCCCATTGAACGAATAGAGCAGGCGCTTCCCTATGTGTTTAAGAAAACTGCGGCAAAAAAAATACAAACAGTTAAAAAGAAAAAAGCCATCATAAAGAAAAAGAGATAAATGGCGGAAGAGTTTAAAATAGGCTCAAATCTAACTGATGAAGAAAAATATTCTGCTTTGTTAAGGCAGATAAAATTTCTTCTAAGTAAAGAAGACCTTTTGCTTTCCAATCTTTCAAATTGCACCGCAGCGTTAAAACAAACCTTTGAAAAAATAAGCTGGGTCGGTTTTTATCTTTTTGATGGAGAGAAACTTTATTTAGGCCCCTTTCAAGGAAAAGTTGCCTGCACAAAAATTGAACTCGGGAAGGGTGTCTGCGGCACTGCAGCATTGAATCAAGAAACGATAATTGTACGAGATGTTAATTCTTTCCCCGGGCATATCGCTTGCGATGATGGTTCAAATTCTGAAATTGTTGTCCCGATCTTGAAGAATAATGAGCTAATTGGAGTTTTGGATTTGGATAGCTATCGATTTAATGCATTTAACGAAACTGATAAAAAATATTTGGAAGAATTAAGTAAATTTTTAGCTGAAGAAGTTTTTGTCTCATAGTTGTTAAAATTAAAAATACTTAAAAAAGTTCTTGAACTTGATTGTATATATTTATAATATACTTACAATATGAAAAAAATATTTGACAAGTGCATTGGTTTTCAATGGGATGAAGGAAATTCAGCTAAAAACTGGATAAACCATGGTGTTTTGATGTCGGAGTGTGAACAACTTTTTTTCAATAAACCTTTGATTATTACCGAATCAAAAAAGAGTTCGCCAAAAGAAACTCGTTGGTATTTGCTTGGGAAAACGGATGTAGGTAGAAAATTATTTATTGTGTTCACAATAAGAAAGAATATGGTTAGAGTTATCTCTGCAAGAGATATGAGTAAAAAAGAAAGAGAGATTTATGATGAAGAAATTAAAAAACATACCAAATTTTGATTCAGAAGTTGAGGAAAAAGAATTTTGGCAAAATTCTGATTCAACAGAATATCTTGATTGGGAAAAATCTACATTAGCTTCTTTCTCGAATTTAAAACCATCAACCAAAACTATTTCACTTAGATTGCCCGGAACAATGTTGGATGAGATTAAAAATTTAGCAAATAAAAGAGATGTCCCCTATCAATCTTTGATTAAGATTATCTTGAAAGAAAGAATCGACAGAGAATATAGGGTTAGTAACTGATTGGGATTATACATTCAAGGGAAGAAATCATAAGTTGGGCAAACAACCAAAACTAAAATAGAAATTACTGTGAAATATCAGATTTAGATTCAGGAATTAACATGTCATTTGTAGTTACCGCAAGAAAATACCGCCCACAACTTTTTGACGAGGTTGTCGGGCAAGAGCACATAACCAACACGCTGAAAAATGGAATTAAAAGCGGACGAATAGCTCATGCTTTTATTTTTACCGGTCCGCGTGGAGTTGGGAAAACTACTACTGCAAGAATTCTTGCTAAAGCATTAAACTGTCAAAATCCAAAAGATGCAGAACCGTGCAATAAGTGTGAAATGTGCAAGTCAATTCAGTCAACGCAATCGATGGATATTATAGAAATTGATGCGGCTTCAAACCGGGGAATTGATGACATTCGTACGCTTCGCGACTCTGTAAAATATACTCCCACGAAAGGGAAGTATAAAGTTTATGTAATCGATGAAGTGCACATGCTTACAAAGGAATCTTTCAATGCGCTGTTGAAAACTTTGGAAGAACCGCCATCTTATACTATCTTTATTTTTGCCACGACTGATATTCACCGTGTTCCGATCACCATAATTTCTCGCTGCCAGCGCTACGATTTTAGAAGAATTGATGTTAACACGATCAAAACTTTATTAAACAAAATCGCTATCGACCAAAAAATTTCTATTGATGATAAAACATTAACGCTGATCGCTAAAAAATCGGACGGCGGACTTCGCGACGCGGAAAGTTTTTTTGATCAGGTGGTTGCTTTCTGTGGAGAAAAAGTTGAGTACGAAACGGTAATTAAAATTCTCAACTTTATTGATGATGAATTGTATTTCCAGGTTTCAGATGCGATCAAGACGAAAGATTACCAGACTGCTTTTGCCGTAACGGAAAAAATCTACCAAAACGGTTGGAGCTTCACCGATTTTCTTGAAGGACTGATCGAACATTTCAGAAATATTTTAACTGTACAATTGTCAGGAACAACCGATCTCATTGAAACAGCTGAAGTTTATAAGGAACTTTATAAATCAAGCCGTAATTTGTTTACGGAAAATGATTTAATTAGGATCATCAACTCATTAACAAAAACGACTTCAGAGTTACGGTTTGCGGTTAACCACAAACTTAAAATTGAGATGGCGTTGTGTTTCATCATCGGCTTGGAATCTACCTTAACAATTTCTCAATTAGTCGGAATGGTAAATTCCGGAAAGTTTTCAGAGATTCAATTGAGTGATTCGAGTAATCAAATTCCGCCACAACAAGTGCCTTATTCTGCACCTCAATCAAAACCGGTAGAAAAAAAGAGTGAAGTAGGTGTCACTCATGCTATAGCAACCCCGAAACCTCTGAAAAACGAGCCTGTTATAGCCAAATCGATTAATAAAGACACCTTCGATCTGCAGAATAATTTATTCGATTACGAGAGTTTCGTGACTAAATGGGAAGGTTTTGTTTCAGCAATTACAAAAGAAAAGAAATTGCTTTTCGGGAAAATAATGGGACAAATTTCTCCCGTGAGTTTGATCGAATCGACACTAAATGTTCATTTAACCGATGAGTTCTCCAGGCATGTTGTCGATCAACACGAAGATTATTTCACTCAAAAAGCGACTGAAATATTTGGGGCAAAACTGAAGTTTAAGTTCGTAGAAATAGAGGAAACAGATGAAAAATCTGAAGAAAAGTCAGCAAAAAACAACGTTAAAATAGAAGTCCCCGACACAAAACTCTTTAATTACATTAAAAATGAACTTGGAGGGAAAGAAGTTTACTAAAACCTCGCCTTTTCTCGCAGCAAAAATTGTAAGTTTTTTAAGAATTCCTTAACTTTTCACCCGATGAATAAAAAATTAATAGTCGCTATCGATGGACCTGCCGGTTCGGGAAAAAGTACCACTGCAAAACTTCTTGCAAATAAACTTAAGTACCTCTATTTAGATACCGGCGCCATGTACCGGGCAATCACCTTTCTGGCGTTAAAGCATAAGATAGTCAAGAACGAATCTGAAATTGTTAATCTCTTAAAAGAGACTAACATTGAATTGATTTATGAAAACGGCAACTCTCGTGTTTTTGCCAACAAAATTGAACTCTCCGAAGAAATCCGTTCGCACGAAGTTAACAGCAATGTAAGTGATGTTAGCACGATAAAGCAAGTCCGACAAATCTTGGTACACAAACAGAGAGAAATTGGAGCTTTAGGCGGAATCGTAATGGAAGGAAGAGACATTGGAACCGTTGTTTTTCCCCACGCAGATGTAAAGTTTTTTTTAACCGCCACAATTGATGAGCGAACGAAAAGACGCACAAAAGAAATGGTCGAAAAAGGGAAGCATATTCACGAAGATCTTGTAAAAGAAAGTCTGCTCAACCGTGATAAAATTGATTCAACAAGGGAAGAAAGTCCGCTCCAAAAAGCTGAAGATGCAATTCCGGTTGATACTTCTTTTTTAACGATTGATGAGCAAGTTAATTTTATTTATGATGAAGTTGCAAAGGTTGCATATTCAAAAGGTGTTGAACTTTGAGAATGAATAAGTTGTTTGATTTAGAAATAATGATGATAGCAGATGACATATGACTAGAGATGAGATTTTAAAATATATAAATTCGCAGAAACCTGAACTTCTAAAAAAGTACGGTGTTACAAAAATCGGACTTTTTGGTAGTTATGCTCGTGGTGAAGCTATTGAGAAGAGCGACATTGACATCGTGGTTGAATTAGAAAAACCTGATCTTTTTTATCTTATCGGAATTAAACAAACTTTTCAAGAAGATATGAATGCTAAGGTTGATATAGTTAGACTTAGAAAAGAAATGAATCAGGTTTTGAAAAAAAGAATAATGCGAGATGCAATCTATGTTTGATAATGAACTCGTCTGCGATATTCTTAAAAACATTTCTTGGTCTTTAACCCAAATTATTAGAAGATTTGCAGAAATCAGATCTCCCGATGATTTCATAATTGATGATACTGGTCTTGAAAAACTTGACAGTATTTGTATGCAATTGATAAATATTGGTGAAGCTTTAAAACAAATTGATAAATTAACTAAAAATCAACTTTTAGTTAATTACAAAGAAATTGACTGGAAAAGTGCAAAAGGGATGAGGGATATAATTACTCATCATTATTTTGATATTGACTCAGAAACAGTATTTAATGTTTGTACCGACCATATCCCTGAGATGAAAAAAGCAATAGATCATATATTGGTTGAGTTGGATAGCAACAATAATGTGCTAGGAGCTGAATAGGATTTACATGCTTGTATCAGTCGATAAAAACGCTGGATTTTGTTGGGGAGTTGTTCGCGCAATAGACTTTGCCGAAAGAGAACTGCAAAATTCTCCAAAATTGTACTCACTTGGTGATGTTATTCATAATGCTTCGGAAGTGAATCGACTTGCAAAATTGGGCATGGAAACAATCTCGGTTGAAGATTTTGACAAAATTCCAGCAGGGAGTAAAGTCTTAATTCGCGCTCATGGAGAACCACCAGCAACATATCAAAAAGCGGTAACTTGTGGAATAGAATTGGTTGATGCTACTTGTCCGGTCGTTACAAAGGTGCAGGAGAGAATAAAAAAATTCGTTGATAAAAATTACCAGGTTGTAATTTTCGGTAAAAAAGACCATGCTGAAGTAATTGGTCTGCGCGGAGTAACCGGTGATAAAGCAATCGTAATTTTAAGTTTAGATGAAGCTTTGGAGAAAGTTGATCTCTCTAAACCGACGGTTTTGTTCTCGCAAACAACGATGGATAAAGAAACATTCGGCACGATCGCTTCTTCGTTAAAAGAAAAAGTTAAAGAACTGGTTATCGGTACAATTGAAGACGAAGCGATAGAATTCCACGCAAAAGACACCATTTGCGGGCAGGTTTCAGGGCGAGAAAAAAAGCTAAGAGAGTTTGCCCTTTCAAACGATGTTGTTATCTTTACTGCCGGGAAAAAAAGCAGTAATGGGAAAGTGCTTTATTCGATTGCAAAAGATGTAAATCCTGACACTTTTTTTATTGAATCAAAAGAAGAAATAGATTTTTTGTGGTTTAAAAATGCCAAAACGGTTGGTATCACAGGCGCCACATCTACCCCGCAATGGGTGATGGAAGAAATTAAAAATGTTATTGAAGGTTATTTTAAGAAATAGAAATTTATAAGTCATCATTAATTAATAATGTCAAACTAAATTAACTGTTTTTATTTTCATTTGATGACTTGGAAAGTAAATACAGATAATTATTTTTTTGGAGGCTTAATGTCCGAAAAGAAAAAAAAATCACTCCTTGATGAATTCAACAGTGCAAAAAAATTCTTCCATGATGAGGAATATTCGCAAGAAGAATTCTCAGCCCTTTCTAAACTTTACGGAGATTCATTCCGTGATGTAAAAGAAGGCGAGATCATCAAAGGAACAATTGTAAGAGTTCAACAAGATACCGTAATTATTGATGTCGGGTTCAAATCCGAAGGTCAAATTCCGAAAGATGAATTCTCTCCTGACGAACCGATCAAAATCGGCGCTGAAATTGAAGTAGTTCTCGAAAGCGTTGAAGATCAAGAAGGAAATCTTGTTCTTAGCAAAAGACGCGCAGACTTTCTCAGAATTTGGGAAAAAGTTGTTCGCGCTCATGATACCGGAGAGATCATTCAAGGTAAAATTGTTCGCAGAATTAAAGGAGGTATGGTTGTTGACCTTATGGGAATGGAAGCATTCTTACCGGGTTCTCAAATTGACGTTCGCCCGATCCGCGATTTTGATGCTTTCGTTGGTAAAATGATGGACTTCAAAGTTGTTAAGATCAATATCCCGACCGAAAATGTTGTTGTCTCTCATAAAGTTCTTGTTGAAGAAGAAATGGCTGACCAACGTAAAGAGATTCTCGATAGACTTGAAAAAGGTCAAATCCTTGAAGGTATTGTTAAAGCAATTACCGACTTCGGTGTGTTCGTTGATCTCGGCGGTGTAGATGGTTTAATTCACATTACCGATCTTAGCTGGGGAAGAATCAATCATCCGAACGAAGTTGTTAAACTTGATGAAACCATTAATGTTGTTGTTACTGATTTCGACGAAGAGAAGAGAAGAATTTCACTTAGTTTGAAAAAACTTCTTCCACATCCTTGGGAAAATATCGAAGAGAAATTACAGATCGGTACGAAAGTTTCCGGCAAAGTAGTTTCATTAACCGATTACGGCGCGTTTATCGAAATCGAAAAAGGAATTGAAGGATTGATCCACAATTCTGAAATGAGCTGGACTCAACACATCAAACATCCATCGCAAGTTGTTGCAATGGGACAGATGATCGAAGCTGTTGTTCTTAGCCTTGATAAAGAAGAAAAGAAAATATCTCTTGGAATTAAACAACTCGAACCGGATCCATGGCAAGAATTAATGCAGAAATACCCTGTTGGATCAAAACACCATGGTATCGCAAGAAATCTTACTAACTTCGGAGTATTTGTTGAGCTTGAACCTGGCGTTGACGGGTTAGTTCACATTTCCGATTTATCGTGGACAAAGAAAATCCGCCACCCCGGGGAAGTTGTAAAGAAAGGTGAAAGAATTGAAGTTCTTGTTCTTTCTGTTGATGTTGATCAGAGAAAAATTTCTCTTGGTCACAAACAAGTTCAAGACAATCCTTGGGATACATTTGAAAAATCTTATGCTGTTGGAATTGAAACCCAAGCTAAGATCGTCCGCATCATTGAAAAAGGAGTTATTGTTGAACTTCCGCTTGATGTTGACGGATTTGTACCTACAAGTCATCTTTCAACTGCTAAGATCAAAAACCTCTCGATCCATTTTCCGATTGACACTCAAATTGATTTAGAAGTCATTGAGTTCGATAAAGAAAACAAGAAAATTGTTATGAGTGCGTTGGCGTTCTTAAAAGATAAAGATGAAGCTGTTATTCAGGAATTCATTACTTCGCATAAACTCGAAAAAATGACTCCGCAAGATGTAATGACAGCGGATACTATTACGGTAAACTCGGCAGACTTCCCGAATTTTGAACTTCCGGAAGAAAGTCTTGCTCCACCGACACAAGTACAAGAATAATAAATGATCTGATAATTCATTGTAGAGACATGCCATGGCATGTCTCTACAGTTTTAAAGCGTATGAATAAAAAAGTTGCACTCCACACATTAGGTTGTAAATTAAATTTTTCAGAAACGGCTGCGATAGGTAAACAGTTCACTACACGCGGTTTTTCTGTTGTTGATTTCTCCGATCATGCGGATGTTTACGTGTTAAACACATGTTCGGTTACTGAAAATGCTGAAAAGGAATGCCGGCAAGTAATACGGCGTTCATTAAGGCTTAATCCCGAAGCGTTTGTGATTGTTACCGGCTGTTATGCTCAACTTCGCCCTGAAGAAATTGCAAAGATTGAAGGAGTTGACGCGGTTTTGGGAAGCAACGAAAAATTCGATCTCTTTTCTTATCTGAACGATTTTGAAAAGAAGGAACTCGCTTGTATTTACACTTCAACGAAAAGTGAACTTGATAATAGTTTTGGTTTTGCTTCATCTACAGATATAGATTCAAGAACCCGCGCCTATTTTAAGATTCAGGACGGATGCGATTATAAATGCACTTATTGCACAATTCCTCTGGCGCGCGGTGCAAGCCGAAGTTTGGAACCGGAAAAAGTAGTTGAACAATTCCGTTCAATTGTGGCGCAAGGGTATAAAGAAATAATTTTAACCGGAGTGAATGTTGGTGATTACGGAAAATCTTTTGAAATTGATTTTTATCATCTTCTAAAAAAATTAGTTTCAGTTGAAGGAGATTTTCGTATCCGCATAAGTTCAATCGAGCCGAATCTTTTAACCGATGAAATTATTTCCTTCACCTTATCCACAGAAAAACTTTGTAAGCATTTTCACATTCCATTACAAAGCGGAAGCAATAAAATTCTTCGACTAATGCAGCGACGATATACTACTGAAGATTATAAAATTTTAATCGAAAAAATAAATAATGTTGATCCATCGATTGGTATCGGCGTTGATGTAATCACCGGTTTCCCCGGCGAGACTGAAGAAGATTTTCAAGAAACGTATGACTTTCTAAAAGAATTGCCGATCTCGTATCTCCACGTATTTACATACTCGGAACGTCCGGATACAAAAGCTATTGCTTTTCCTGGAAAAGTTAGCGGTGAAGAACGTAAACGTAGAAGCGCGTTGTTGAGAATTCTAAGTGATAAAAAAAGATTTGCGTTTCAAGAAAAATTTGTCGGCAGAAATGAAAGAGTTCTTTTTGAAGAAGCGGATGACAACGGTGTAATGAAAGGATTTACTTCCAATTATATCCGCGTGTTCCATCCGTTTATGAGTGAATTGCAAAATCAATTTGAAGAAGTAACTATAAATAAAGTTTACGGAAATTATTGTGATGCCTCGATAGAAGGGGAAAATTTTTCCGTTGAACGGTTAGCTGTTTAATCCATAACTTTTCACTAAAAAAATATGAAAAAATTTGTTCTCCTTTTCCTCGTTGCAGTTTCG
>Ga0209417_1003658_pt1 | contig 20036 bp, 12 predicted proteins | sample RifGroF2_FD_184002 | JGI IMG/M metagenome (GOLD analysis project Ga0209417, IMG submission 184002) | Groundwater microbial communities from Rifle, Colorado, USA - Groundwater F2 (SPAdes) (version 2) | ecosystem: Environmental > Aquatic > Deep subsurface > Groundwater | place: Rifle, Colorado... | reverse complement strand
TAGAAGGCCTGGGCATCTTTAGAGTTATTCGCGATTACTGTATTTTGCTCATCAAGGAGTTTTCTGTATTGGTCCAACCAATTCTTTATAACTTGACCGCTATAAGCATTTATTATTTCCCCTGATTCTACACCGACAAGGCGAGCGTTCAGTTCCAGTTGTTTGTCAGGAAGTTCAGTCAGGGTTCCGACAACTACCCAGTCGGCACCGAGCATTTTGCCGATTTCTTTGGCGGAGTCGGGATTTATGGCGCCGGAGCGCTGGAGTTTTAGTTCTTCGAAGACTTTTTCTATTTCTTTACGCTCGATTACCTTGAATTTTTTGGCTTTGACCAGTTCGGTGGTTATTCTTTCGGCCACTACGCCGCCGTCACGGGAATCGCGGCCGTCGGAGTAGGAAAAGCCGGCCACAGCGATTTTTTTATCCGCGCCCTCGCAATTTTTTAGGAGTTCATCAGCTATCGTCCGGTAAACATCGGTTTTCTTCGCAGGTTCCGCCTGGGCAACAGGCGTTTTATCCTGTGCGCCAGCAAAAATCGGTGTCAAAAGCATGGCAAAAACAATGATATTTTTCATTTAGCTCCCCCTAAAAAATCTTCTCTGCTGTATTGCGCCGAAGGCGCTTCTTCGGAAGAGGGCGGGCGCCCTCCGCGCTCCATTTAGGGTTTTAAGGCCGGGGTCTGGAGCGAATTTCTATCATTAGAAACGGCGAGGAATGTTTGAGGGCCGTACTGTGTACGGCCCGAGTTCCGCAGCCGGCGGAAGCCCCCGCGCTTCTTCGGCCAAAACCCGGTCCCGGAGCGCAAAGGTCCCCCACTGACAGCCCCGGCCGGGAATATTGCATCTTCAAGGAGAGCTTGCAGTGTTTCCTTGACAATACAACGCCAAGATATATTTAATTGAATAACAGTTTGCATTTATAGACGAGGGAGATACCACCAATCATGAGCAAAACCACGGCCGCCGGCACCATCGACATCAAAGAGCTTTCCCGCAAGATCAACGCGGGCGCCAAAAAATATGAAAAAGACATGATCAGGTTCATGCGCGACATGATCGCCATCCCCAGCGAAAGCTGCCAGGAAAAAGCCGTAGTCCTGCGCATCAAGAAAGAGATGCAGAAGGTCGGCTTCGACAAGATCACCATCGACAAGATGGGCAATATCATAGGCCGCATCGGCACCGGCAAGACCAAGATCGCCATGGACGCCCATATCGACACCGTCGGCATCGGCAGCCTCAAAGAATGGAAATGGAGCCCGTACAAGGGCAAGATGGAAAAGGGCGTCATCTACGGCCGCGACCATGCTGACCAGGAAGGCGGCATGGTCAGCATGGTCTACGCCGGCAAAATAATAAAGGACCTCAAGCTCGACAAGGATTTCACCCTCTACGTCGTGGGCAGCGTGCAGGAAGAGGACTGCGACGGCCTGTGCTGGCAGTACATCTACAACGAAGACAAGCTCCGCCCCGACTGCGTCGTGATCACCGAGCCCACCAACCTCAACATCTACCGCGGCCACCGCGGCCGCATGGAGATCGCCGTCACCACTTACGGCGTGTCCTGCCACGGCTCCGCCCCCGAGCGCGGCAAGAACGCCGTCTACATGATGGCCAAGGTGGCCAACGAGATAGAGAAGCTCAACAAGCGCCTCAAACACGACAAATTCCTCGGCAAAGGCACCGTCACCATCAGCTATATCGACTGCAAGACCCCGTCGTTGTGCGCCGTGCCCAACCAGAGCTACATCCACCTGGACCGACGCCTGACCGCCGGCGAGACCAAGGCCATCGCCGTGAAAGAAGTGACCGACGCCGTCAAGCGCACGGGCCTCAAGCCCTCCGACTTCAAAGTGGAAGTGCTCACCTACGAGACGCCCAGCTACACCGGGCTCAAGTACCCGACGGAAAAATACTTCCCCACCTGGGTCCTCGAAGAGCGTCACCCCGTCTGCAAGGCCGGCGTGGCCGCCTTCGAGAATCTCTTCAACAAGAAGCCCGTAGTGGACAAGTGGACCTTCTCCACCAACGGCATCGCCACCATGGGCATGTTCGGCATCCCCACCATCGGCTTCGGCCCGGCCAACGAAGTGTACGCGCACTCCGTCAACGACCAGGTCCCCGTAGAGCACCTGGTGAAGGCCGCGGCCTTCTACGCGCTGTTCCCGACGCTGTTCACCAGGAAGAATTAACGTTAAATCATCCGGAGGAAACCAACAAAATGGCTATAGATATAAAGAAGTCGCTGGCGGATCTCGAAAAACTCGGCGCGGACCTGTACGGCAAGGATTTCCTGCTGACCTGGGAAAAATCCGACAAGGAGATGCATTCCGTGTTCCTCATAGCGGAACTGCTCAAGGAGCTGCACGCGAAGAACGTCCCCCTCGATATGTTCAAGACGGGCCTCGCCGTCTCCAACTTCAGGGACAATTCCACCCGCACCCGCTTCTCCTTCGCTTCCGCCTGCAACCTGCTCGGCCTGGCCGTGCAGGACCTGGACGAGGGGAAGTCCCAGATAGCCCACGGCGAGACCGTGCGCGAGACGGCCAATATGATCTCGTTCCTGACCGAGGCCGTCGGCATCCGCGACGACATGTTCATCGGCAAGGGCCACACCTATATGCAGGAAGTGGCCGAAGCCCTCGACGACGGCTACAAGAACGGCGTGCTCAACCAGCGCCCGGCCGTGGTGAACCTCCAGTGCGACCTGGACCACCCCACGCAGAGCATGTCCGACCTGCTGTTCATCAAGAACCATTTCGGCGGCTACGAGAAGCTCAAGGGCAAGAAGATAGCCATGACCTGGGCGTATTCCCCCAGCTACGGCAAGCCGCTGTCCGTGCCGCAGGGCGTTATAGCCCTGATGACCCGCTTCGGCATGGAAGTGGAACTGGCCCACCCCGAGGGGTACGACCTGCTGCCCGAGACCATCGAGGTGGCCAAGAAGAACGCCAAGAAGTCCGGCGGCTCTTTCAAGGTCTCCAACAGCATGGAGAGCGCGTTCAAGAACGCTGACATCGTTTACCCCAAGAGCTGGGCGCCCTACAAGGTGATGGAGCGCCGCACGGCGCTGCTCGAAAAGAACGACCACGCGGCCTTGAAAGACCTGGAGAAGGAATGCCTCGCGCAGAACGCCAGGCATACCGGCTGGGAATGCGACGAGAAGAAGATGAAGCTGACCAAGGGCGGCGAGGGCCTGTACCTGCACTGCCTGCCCGCCGACATCACCGACGTCTCCTGCAAACAGGGCGAGGTTTCCGCCAAGGTGTTCGAGAAGTACCGCATCGGCACCTACAAGGAAGCCGGCTATAAGCCGTTCATCATAGCGGCCATGATAACCGCCTGCACCAAGAAGAACCCGGCCAAAGTGATAGAAGCGCTCGTCAAGGCCGGGCAGAAACGCGTACTGTAAGCCCGTCAGCAAGCCGCAAATATTACAGCCGCCCCTCGGGCGGCTGTAATATTTTCCGGCGCAGCGCGGCGCGGCCCTACCCGAACGTTCCCGTCTGCAGATTGTAGCGCAGCACCAGCGATCTTCTCTTTTTCTCTTTGGCCTTCACTTCGGAAGCCCTGGAATTTTCCGGCTTCAGACGCTCGTAATCCACGTGGCCGTCGTTCTCCCTCTTGCGCAGGCTCTCCACCACGAAGCGGAACTTTTCCCTGCGCACCAGCTTCTCCAGCTCGGGGAGATGCTTCTGGTTCTGCTTCAGGACCACGGTATGCAGGGTGAATTCCACGTCCTTAAACCGCCGCAAATTAGTTATCGCCTTCATCAGCATCCGGAAACTGCCTTTTTTCTGCGTGATCCTGTCGTGTACCTCCGGGCGCGGCCCGTAGATGGGCAGCATAAAACCGTTTATGCCTATCTTCTTAAGCCACGCCGCGTACCCGGCGGCGTGCAGCTTTATGCCATTGGTGGACAGCTCTATCTTTTTAAAGCCGTGCGCCCTGCACAGACCGGCCACCCGCTCCAGGACCTTGCGCGGCGCCAGGGTCGGCTCGTCGCCGCCGATATTCACCGTCTCCACGCCTTTCTCCCTCAGGTACCCCAGGATAAGATCGAGCCGGCGAAAATCCACCCGTGAGCGCGCGGACAGCAGGTCTTTCCCGGAAGGGTTCTTGTTCCTCAGGCAGAAAACGCAGTCGACATTGCAGCCGCAGGGCAGTGAAATGGTGAACACGCCCTTTCGATAGAACCGCGGCGCTTTTTTATTATTCATACCCTGCCTCCCCGCGGCGGCCGCGCGGCCCCGGCCGAGAAAACACTTTTAGCCAGCGGCTTCAACGCCCCGAAACCGCGGATGCGCGGGTATTCGGCCCAGACCCCGGCGCAATAGGCGGAGGCCGCGCATTTCCGGCAGGCCGGCGCCTTCACCTTCGGGCAGGTGAACGGCAGCCCGAGCTTCCCGAGCGAATATTCCACGCACCGCTCGGGATATTTATACCAGTCTCCCACGCACAAAGGCAGGCCGCAGATGGGGTTGAGCACGGTAACGCCTTCTTCGAGCGCGGCTTTGAGGGCGGCCCGGACCGGGACATTCAGCGCGCGGTAATCCGGGACCAGCGCACGGTTTTTCAGCGCCAGGCCCCTGGGCTGAACCACCGACAAGGAGATGAATTTAACCCCCAGCCGGCGGCCGGCGAACCTGACATAATCGGCCAGCCCGCGGCAATTGGCCGTAGTGATAACGGGATTCAAAGTGGTATGCACCCCGCAGGCGACAAAATTGCGCACGGCTTTCACGCAGGCTTCCTGCGAACCCCGTATCCCCGTGAGAAAATCATGGATGGCCGGGATATGGCTGTGAAGCGAAACAAAAGCGTAAGCGAGCCCGGCCCGCGCCAGTTCCTCGACAGCCCCGCGCCGCGCCAGGGCTATGCCGTTGGTCTGCAGCTCCGCCTTGACGCCTTTGCGGCGGGCATAAGCTATCAGCCTGGCAAGCTCCGGGTAAAGGGTCGGCTCCCCGCCGCTGACGGAGACGCAGCCGCCCCGGCCGGCGGCGCGGCAGCCGGCGCGGGCGGCCCGGGCGAAGTCTTCGTCCGGCCCGAGGTTGTCCGGAGGGACATTACAAAAAAGGCACCGCGCGTTGCACTTGAGCCCGAGCCTTAATACCTCGTGCGGAACATTGCTCGCCAAGCCTGGCGTGAGCTCCTGCGTCCGCGCCCGGCCTGCTCCGGAACTATACGGTTTCCCGCGGCCCCGCGGCAAAGGCCCCAGTTTTTCGGTCACTTTTCCTCCCCCCGCGCCTTCCCGCGGGCCGGTAAAGCGGCGAGCACGGAGCAGATCCCCGCGCCGGCGAGCACGCTGATAAGCGGCGGCGCGGGCGCCCCGAACCGGACGAAAACCGCGAAGAACGCGTACAAATTAAAGTACAGGGCCAGCGCCGCCAGGAACTGCGCGCCCGGCTCGCGGCGTTCGCGCCAGAACCCCAGCGCCGCCAGCAGCACCAGCCCGGCGAAACAGAGGTCCCCCGCGAACCGGATAGCCAGCCACCTTCTAAGCGCGAAATCCCGCAGGGCCGGGTGATAGTAAAGCAGATAAGCGGTATAGGTTTCGCTCCACAGGTGCCAGCCCCTTTCCAGGGATGAAGCCAGGTAGCGCAGCGGGTGGGCTGCTATGTTGTCCAAAGCGTAGCCGCCCATGACCCTGTCCCATTCCAGTTGCGGCCGCGTGGCGGCCACCGTCTTAAAAGGCTCCTCGGAATCCTCGTCTTCCGGAGCGTTTATCCTGCCCAGCGAGGCGTAATACAGGACCGGGCCCATAAGGCCGGTTTCCGTCGGCAGGATACGGCCGAACACGGAGTAATTCCTGACCTGCCACGCCGAAAGCACCAGCCCGGCCGCCAGGAGGAACGCGGGCACCTGCCGCAGCAGCAGGCGCTTGTCGCGCAGCCGGTACGCGGCTATGGCCAGCATAACGGCGCCGAAAGGGAGGACGAACGAGCGGCACAGCGCGGTCAGCGCCAGCGCGGCGCCGGAAACGGCCGGAAGCAGGACGGTATCCGGTTTTTTCATCCAGCGCAGGAATGAAAGGGCCACGAGCAGCAGCAGGAACGAATAGAAGCACTCGGTGTAAAGGGAGGTCGAAAGCAGGATCTGCTCGGAGTTGAGCGCCAATAGCGCCGCGGCCCACAGGCCGGCGGGTGCGCCGAAGGCGATGTTCCCGACCACCCAGACCAGCCCCACTACGGCGGCGCTTACGGCGGCCTGGGCGTAGCGCAGCCGGCAGGCGCTCGTTTCCGGGCCGCCCGCGGCCGCGAGAAAGAGCGGGTACACGGGCCCGCGCTCCGAAACGGGCTTATTCTGGAACGTGAATCCCCTGCCGGTCCTGATGCTTTTGGCCGCTTCGTGGTAGACGAAATCATCCCCGCCGCCGAGGATCTCCACCGGGCAATAATAGAACGCCGCGGCCAGGCGCAGGACCAGCCCGGCGGCGACGCAGCATAAAAGGATCTTTCTCATACCCGGCGGGGGGTCTCCGTCCCGGACTCCCGGCGCGGCCTGACAGGGCAGGCCGTCAATCAGCTTCCCAGCGGAACCGCATGACCGCGATAAAAGCGAAGATAGCCGCCGCGACGAGGAGCGCGGAGACCGGGCCCAGCGCCGCGCCGAAACCATGCCCCCTCCAGGTCATGGCCTCAAGCCCGTCGATGGCCCAGCGCGTGGGAAGCAGCAGGGTCGCTTTCTGCAGCCAGGCCGGGAAAAAATACATCGGCAGCCAGCCGCCGCCCAGCATCACCAGCAGCAGCGTGATAAAAATGGCCAAGGGCCGGGTCGCCTCGGGGGTCCTGCCGAAAGCGGCCACCAACAGCCCGAACGACGCCGCCATCAGCGAGCACGCGGCGCAGATCCCGACAAAACCGGCGAAACTGCCTTCGACGCGGATATCGAAAACCGCCCAGCCGAAAGCGAAACAGAAAAGGAGGACCAGCAGCGAAACGAAAGCCCCGCTCAGCGCCCCGCCGCCGAGAAGCATATAGCGCGACAAGGGAGCCGAGCGCAGCCGGTTCCAGATCCCGCGCCTGCGCTGGATAAGCAGCAGGATGCCGGTCTCCAGCGACATGAAGAGCATGAACTGCACGCCCATGCCCGCAAAAACGTGCGCGTAGCCGTTATAGAACGGGCCGGGCCCGCCGCCGGAGCCGCCGCCGGCGGAATTCTGCCCCACGGCATCCCGGAAACCGGCCTCTCCGTCCCGGGTCACTTCCCGGGCCGCTATCTCGAACGGCGGAGCCGGGATGCTCCGCCCCGTCGCCGGTTCCACCGCCTCCGCGCTGAGAGTTTCCGTTACGTATTGCAGCACTACCCCCCGTACCATGGCAAGCTCGGGGCCGTGCGAGGGATCGTAAACTATCTGTATTTCCGGCTTCTCCCCGCCGTTATAATACGCCCTGGCGGTAGAGGCGGCGAAACCCTCCGGGATGATGACGGCGGCCACCGCTTTCCCCTTAAGAAGCGCGTCGCGCGCCTCTTCCAAAGAGCCGGCCGTGACCCTGAACACGTTATCCCCGGCAAGGCGGTCCATCACCCCGCGCGAAACGGCGCTGCCGTCGCGGTCCACGAACCGGACGGGAACGTCTTCGGGCTTGCCGAGGTTGCCGACCAGGACATAACCAAAGAAGGAGGCTATTACCACCGGGAGGATGAAGTTCACCGAGACGGCCCGCCGGTCGCTCAGGAAGATCTGCAGGTCTTTACGCACCAGGCCCCAAAGCTGTATGGCTCTCATTTGTCCCTCAGGCTGCGCCCGGTCATGGAGAGGAATACCGCCTCGAGGTCCGCGCGCTCGGTCTCCACGTGGCGGTACGCGTGCCCGTTCTCCCCCAGCCAGCGCAGCACCGACGGTATCCCGGCGGCCAGGTCTTTGAGGCCGGCGGTAATGGTGTTGCCGCGCAGTTCAGCGGTTTCCACGCCTGGCAGCGCTTTCAACTGCCCCGCCCAGGCTTCTTCCCCGGCGCTCTCCAGCTCCACGCACAGGATATTGGCCGCCGGCAGGCGGCGGTACAGGCCCTGCAAAGTATCGTCGGCTATGATCCGGCCCTGGTCGATGATGACGATCCGGTCGCAGAGGCGCTCCGCCTCCTCCATATAGTTGGTGGCGTAAAGTATGGTCTTACCGCGCTTCTTGAGGGCTTCCAGCTCGTCGAAGATGGCGCTGCGGCTGTGCGGGTCCACGCCCAGCGTGGGTTCGTCGAGCAGGAGCAGCTGCGGGTCGTGCAGCAGGGCGGCCCCCAGGTTCAGGCGGCGCTTCATGCCGCCGCTGTATTTGCGTACCGCGTCCCCGGCGCGGTCGGAAAGCCCGACCAGGTCCAGCACCCCGGCGACCGCCTCATCGAGCTTCCTGCCGGACAGGCCATAGATGGAGCCGAAGAACCGCAGGTTATTGAGCGCCGACAGCTCGTCGTAAAGAGCCAGGTCCTGCGGCACGAGCCCCAGCCTGAGTTTGGCGGGATCGGTGTCGCCGCCGAGGGCCCTGCCGTCCAGCAGCACCTCTCCGCTGTCGGGCTTCAGCAGCCCCGTCATTATCGAGATAGCGGTGGTTTTCCCGGCGCCGTTGGGGCCGATAAGCCCCAGGGTTTCGCCGGGATTGACTTTGAAGGAAACGCCGTCCAGGGCGGCCAGGCCGCCGTAGGTCTTTTTTATGTCCCTAACTTCCAGCATTTTTACATTATACTACTTCGGGAGTTGGAGATAGATTCCGCCGGCGCAGGGCAGGCCCGCGATTATTTCTTTTATAATATAATGTATTTAAAGGGCACAAGAACATCCCCGCCGGCGGCGCAGGCCCCGCGCGGTTTCAACATGGCTGAATTACACTATCTCCAGGTAACGCGCGAATGCAACCAGAAGTGCCGCTTCTGTTCCAATCCCGCCAGCGACAGCACCATTTCTCTGCGCGCCGCCAAGAGGCTTATCGACGGGTACGCGCGCATCAAGGCGGCCGGGGTCATCTTCACCGGCGGGGAACCCACGCTGCACCCGGAACTGGATAAGCTGATAGCCTACGCCCGCCTCAGGAAGCTCCCGGCGCGCATCACCACCAACGGGCAGAAAGCCGCCGCCTCCGGCTACCTCGCCGGGCTCAAAGCGGCCGGGCTCGAACATATCCACTTCTCCGCGTATTCCCACTCAGCCGCGGTGCACGACTACCTGACGCGCAAAAAAGGCTCCCATGAAAAACTGCTGCGCGCCATAGGCAACGCGGGCGCCCTGGGCCTGAGGACCGACATAAACATGGTCATCAACAGGCTGAACTCCCGGCACCTCCACCTGGCGGTGGAGAACCTCTCGAAACAGTTCCCCTTCGTAGCGCATTTCGTCTTCAACAACATGGACCCGGGCATGGACAGGGTGGTGGAAGACCCGTCCACCATCCCCGTGCTGTCGGATTTCGAAGCCTCGCTGGCCAAGGCCATGCGCTACCTCGATTCCACCGGCAGGACCTTCCGGGTGGAGCGGGTCCCTCTCTGCTTCATGGCCGAATTCCCGCACTGCTCCACGGAAACCAGGAAGATAGTGACGGGCGAGGGGCGCAACACCTATTTCCTGGACGAGAAACGCATGGTCAAGCAGAAGGTCTGGGAGCACGGGAAGTCGGACCGGTGCGCGGTCTGCGGCCTGTCCGGCATCTGCGCCGGGCTCTATAAGATGGACGTCTATTACAGCTCCGCCGAACTTTGCCCCGTCTTCCCGGACCCGGAACCGATAAAACGGCGCATCCTGCAAGGCTGATATGCTGCATTTTTTCACAGCCCTGACGCTGGCCGCCTGCTTGTCCGTGCTGTTCCTGCGGATGGTGCGCGAGGACAACGCGACAGGAAAAATACGCAACCGCCTGGTCCTGCGCGGCCTCGCCTTCGTCGCCGCCGCCTACCTGCTGCTCGGCCTGCAGACGCTGGCCGGGATACTGCCGCCCGCCCTGCCCGCGGCTTTCTTCGGCCGCTACCTGCAGCACGGCCTGATAACGTTCGTGGCGGCCTTCATGCTCTGGAAAAGCGGGACCTGGCCCGCCGGGGACGCGAAGCTGTTCATCCTTGCGGCCCTGGCCATACCGCTGCTGATCCCGGGGGCCGCTTATTTTCCCAACACGCTCTTTATCGCGCTGCTCATAAACATCCTGGTCCCGGCCGCAGTGGTCTTTATTTTCCAGGCGGCGGCCTCGGCCTGCCGCGGCGCCCTGCGGGCTGACCGCGCGGGCGTCTTTCAGGCCGTCCGCTGCGCCGCCGCCAAAGGCGCGGAGCTGGCCGCGGCAAAACTGAAGGAGCCGGGGAAAGCCGCGGCCTTCCTTCTGCTTACCGCCCTTTTCGGCGTGGCCAGGTTCCTGCGCGACGAATATTCCGCCGTTTTCCACATGGACGAGCTGTTGTTCTTCGCGCTGATGATGGTAGTCTGGCCGCTGTTGTCCGGGCTGCTCAAAATAGGCGGCCGCGCGGCCCTTGGCGGCGCCGCGCTTTGCGCCGGGTTCTGCTCTTTCAGCCCTTTTGGCCGGGAACTCCTGACGCACGCGGGTTACGGCATAACCAGGAGCATCCCTTTCCTGGTGTTCTACAAAGCCCTGGAAGGCCTGATGGGCCGCGACACGCGGGTAACGATAACACCCGGGGAAATTTCGCAGGGCACGGTACTGTCCGGGACTTACCTGAAAAAACTGGAAAAAGCCGCGCCTGATTTTTATTCCGCGCATTTCAGGGAAAAATACCCCGACGGGCTCACCGGGCAGCAGGCCGAAGACCTGAAAGCCTTCATACTGCGCCCGGACACGCCGGCCCCGGAGCTTGCCGCTGTCGGCGCGCACACGGCCAGGCCTTTCGCCGCCTGGATAGCCGTTGGCGCGCTGCTTACGCTGGCCCTGCACGGAGAGACGGTGATAAATCTATGCAAATACGCAACACGCCGCTTAAACGGATAGACCTCAAGGTCTCCTTCGGCTGCAACAACCTCTGCCGGTTCTGCGTGCAGGGAGAGAAGCGCGAGAAGTTCGCCGCCAAGGACCTGGCGCGGATACAAAAAGAGCTGCGGGAGGGTTACGCTTCCGGCGGCCGCGGCCTTGTGCTGACCGGCGGCGAGCCCACGCTGCACGCCGACCTGCTGAAGATAGTGGAATTCGCGAAGAAGACCGGTTACAGGCAGATCCAGGTCCAGAGCAACGGCAGGATGTTCCGCTACGCCGATTTCTGCCGCGAACTGGCGGCGGCCGGAGTCACGGAGGCCTCTCCTGCCCTGCACGGCTCCACCGCGCAGGTCCACGATTTCCTCACCGGCGCGCCCGGCTCGTTCAAAGAAACGGCCGCGGGCATAGCGAACCTGAAAAAGGCCGGCCTCAGGGTAATGACCAACACCGTGATAACCAAGCCGAACACGCAGGACCTGCCGGCCCTGGCCCGCCTGCTGGCCGGCCTCGGCGCCGACCAGTTCCAGTTCGCCTTCGTGCACATCCTGGGCAGCGCCGCGCGCAACGCCCGCTGGCTCATCCCCAAAAAAGCCGTTATCGAGCCGTTCGTTAAAAAAGGCCTGGACGTCGGCCTGGCCAAGGGCCTGCGCGTGATGACCGAGGCCATCCCGTTCTGCTTCATGCAGGGCTACGAGCACTGCGTCGCCGAGGATATAATCCCCCGCACCAAGATCTTCGACGCCGAGCAGGTAATAGAGGACTTCGGGGCTTACCGCAGGAACAAGGGCAAGGTGAAGGCCCCGAAATGCAGGAAATGCGCTTTTTACGCCAGGTGCGAGGGCCCGTGGCGGGAATATCCGCAGCTTTTCGGCTGGGATGAGTTCATCCCGCGAACCGCATGAAATATCTTTCCTGGGGCGAAAAACTTTTCTTCATACTTAAACTGCCCTTCCGGCGGCAGTTGGAGGTATATAAGAAATTCGGCCTGTACAACAGGCAGAAGACCCGCGAGGTCTCGCTCTTCTACACTTCCCCGTGCCTTAACGACTGTGTTTTCTGCAAAAGGAAAGAAGGCCGCTGGCCCGGCACCGGCCCGATAATGCGGCAGCTCGACGAGAACAGGCGGCTGGGCATCGAAAAGCTGAACCTGGTAGCCAACGAGCCGCTGCTGCACCCGGACATCCTGGCAATACTGGACTACGCCCGGGCCTGCGGCTTTAAACGCTTCGGCGCGCTCACCTCCGGCGAGCTCTTCGCCTCGTGGCCGCTGACAAAAAAACTCATAGCCCGCGGCCTGGAGACCGTTTCCATCCCGCTTTACGGCCTGCGGCGGGAGCACGACGCCGCGGTGCGGAGTCCGGGCAGTTTTAAAAAGGTCATAGCGGGACTTAAGAACCTGGAAAGAGAAAAAACCGCCGAGGTCTATATCCACTCCATGGTGCTCCGGCAGAACCTCGGGCGCTTCAGGGATTTCCTGAACTTCCTGGACGCCGGAATAAAATACCCGCTGGCCATAGTGCCGCTGCGCCCTAAGGATACCGCGCTGGCCTACAAAGACCTGATGCCCTCCTATACCGAGATCGTCAAGGTCCTGAAAGGGTCCGGCCGGAACTTCATAGATTACCCGCTGTGCATACTGAGGGAACTTTCCCCCTCGGTGTTCCGTGGCATTAGCTCCTGCAGGACGCAAAAAGAACGCATCTATTACCATACGGATAAAAAGCATATTTCCAAGAGCACTTTCTTTTACAGCAAGCTGGTCCCTAACCCGCCGCTGCCGGCGTGCCGCGCCTGCAGCGTGCTGTCCTTCTGCCCCGGCGTGCTCCCGGAATACGCGCGCCATTACGGCGCCTCGGAATTCAAGCCGCTATAATAACGTGAAGCAATCAACGCTCCGCTAGCCACTGCTGCGGGCCAATGTCTATTACAACCCTCCGCGGAATACCCTGCGCGACGGCCTCCGGCGGCGCGAAGCCGTGGTTGCGAGTATGCCTATAACATTCATATAGATATTTAACGAAAGAACAATCTGGGTCTTGTTTATCAGTGATTTGTCTGGTATAAAAGAGTGCGGGGGCAGTGTTTGTAACTTTTGTCACACAACAATGTAAGTCAACCCGGTCAATCAAGGGAGCCTTTATGAACCGCGCTATCAAGCTGGTCTCGCTTTATATTTTCGCCTCGCTGCTTTGCGGCTGCCCGCCCAAGGCGCAGATAACCGGGAAAGTGATGGACCAGCAAGGGCCGGTCCCAGGCGCGCATGTGCTGGCCATGGTGTGGATAGAGGACGGAGGCAAGGCCCTGCCAATGCCGGACGCCAAAGCCCTGCAAGGCAAAGAGCGTGACCTGGCCTTGGAAAAAGACATGAAAGACCGGGGTCTGCCAGTGGCGTACGCCCGCGCCTTTGCCGACAAAGACGGCCGGTTTACGCTGGGTAAGTTATACTTCAGCCCGGAAACCAAGAAAGCCGTAAAAGCCTTTAAGCAGCCCAGGATAACCCGCATAACCCTTAACGCATTTCAGAAGGGTTATCTGAAACATGCGTTGACGACATTCCCTGCCGGCCAGGACGAAGACCTGGACGGCGCTACCATCATGCTTTCCCGCCCCGCCAACTGGAAGGAACTGGCCTCGGACAGCTACTTCCGGACCTTGCGCCGTGATGAATACGACTACGGCTATTCCAAGGCATTCGGCGCTACCAAGGCAGAAAAAGAATGGTTCCTGGAATATACGAAATCCAATTTACAGGAAGCCTATGAAGCCAGCAACATCAAGGGCGAGAAGAACTGGGAAGAAATATGCGGGCATGATTTCAGCGACGTAACAATAACGGGCGCAAACATGCAGCGCAACCCTGCGCGTGAACGGTGCAACAAACTGCTGGGCGATGTGGAAACACTGCGTAACTGGCAGGAGAAATGGCTGGATCACTCGGTTGCGATAAGCCAGACTAATACCCCGGCAATGAACGCTGTAAAGGCGGCAGTGGATGCCCTGGGCCCCGAGTATGCCGAGGTAAAAGCGAACGAAACAGAAATCCTCAGCGGTGCGGCGGAAGCTGAAAAAGACTACGAGCGTAACAGCGCCAATAATAATTACCGCAACGGCGTAAACAGCGTACCCGGCACGGAAGAAGCGCAGCGGTTATACAACATCGGTGAGAAGGCCAAAGCGTATAAAGCTTTAGGCTACGCATTATACAGCCGTTTACCAGCGGAAGCGCGTTATAGCACGCTTACGGCGGAAGCGGCAGTGAGGGTGCTTCCTGGAATTACTGATACCGTGGCCGGGTTCTACACCCTGCTTACACGGCCGCAGACGGCGCAGTTGCCCGGTGGGGACGACGGCAATCACAAGGACTCCCCCGCACATAAAGTGGAAAGCTCTACGGATACTATCAAGGTTAAGGATTATAAGAGCTTTCAGGCATATGTGGCCAGGGAAGAGGCAAATCAAAAAGTTAAACCTGTGACCAATGAAACTGGTGGGGTGAGAAAGGTTCTCAAGGGAAAAGGGATTGAATTGTCTTCTTCATCTATCTGGGCTATAACGCCAGACAACAATAGAATCGTTTGCCAATCACAAGACAACAGGGGCGTTTCTGTTATTGATACTAAAATGCATCGCGTGGAAATCTATGATGCACGTGGCAAGATTATGCATATTGTGGCGTTTCCAAAGGCGCCGGATGGACGGGTGGCTTTTTCTGATAAAAGATTGTTTCTTGTAAGGGGAGGGATAAGGGCTCGGTCTGGTTTTGAAATATATGATTTCAGTGGGAGGCTAGTAAAGAGTATTGATAAAGAAGATGTCGATGGTTATGCGATTTCGCATAATCAAAAATATTTTGCTGTTACTTCTGGCTCATCTAAAACTGGTGATTATTTTGTTTTATACGATTCGGATGGGAATGAGTTGTGGCGACAGAAAATAAAAGTAGGCGGACCCTCTCAAATCGAATTTTCACCTGATGACGAATTAGTGCTTGTAAAGATGCCAGTCTTTTGGAGCAGTGTCGAACATAAATTCCTAAATACAGGCAAATCGTTTCTCCTAAATATCGCAAGTAAGAAATTGGTGCTAGAGGAAGATTATGAGAAATAACATTCCTCTTGTAATCTGCCTATTGGCAGTATTTTCCTCTTATTCCATTGCTTTAAATCTGCCGGATGGGTTTAACAAGGTCGATCAAACCTATGGGGATTTTGATGGGGCAAATGGGGCTACCGAGGTGCCAGACATATATCACGATGGTATTGATCTGCCTGGAAGCTTATCTCAAACTGTAATTTCACCGATATCTTCGGGAACTGTTGTCCGGGTGTATCCATATACAAAAGGAAAAGGGTATATATGTGTTGAGGATTTGAATACATTAAAAATGTGGACTTTTGGGCATATTATTCCGGATTCAAGACTTATTGAAACGAGTTTTGTTGATACAACTACCGTTTTGGGAGTATTACATCGATATCCGTCAGACGAAAACTATAAGGAATATAATCATTTACATGTCGTGCGTGGGGAGGACAGTTATTTTAGTTGTAATAATGGGGGAAGTGAAGACCCCCTCCAATATTTTACCGACAGCATTTCCTCCCAGGCGTTAAGCCTTGATCCTTCGGGCATAATGTTCACCCATTTTGTTGATAGCGCCGCCGCTGACCGCTCCTCCCTGGAGTCCAAATTTCCCGCTACCGCCCCCACCGGCGAGAAAATCATTTACGGCGATACCGATATCATTGTCTTTGGGCGCAATAGCGTCAACGGTGGGAATAAGTCCGGTTTTTACAGGATCGATTACATGATTCAGAATTCGCTCGGCGAGACCCCCGTGCCGGCGCGCACCGCTTTTGTGATGGGCGGGGAAATGGATCCTTCAAGTTCCTTGCTTCATACAACTTACCTGGCTCCGCCGACGTCGGACCCCGAGGATGGCTTGGTTGACTGGGACAACTACTACAACATCACCAATTCCGGCCCCGCGCTGGAGAACGTGCAGCTGTATTCCAATACGCAGACCCATGCCTGGCAGACGAAAGTACTCTACGGGGTTGTGGATGATGTCGCTATGTCCACTAGCGCGCCTACCGGCGCGGGCGGGTTGCCTGCGGCTTTGCTCAACCACAACCCCGACGGTTCCACAACTTACACGCCCAAGTATCCCGACGGGAAATACAAGGTCTTGGTTAAGGCTTATTCCTATCCGTTGGTAAACGTGCCTTCGGTTTCCACCTCCTGGGTCTGGCGGGACGTCATCGTGGACAATGCCCGCCCCTACCTGGAGCGCCTCGAAGTGATAGGACCCGACGACGAGCCGAAGTATGTGCACCAGTGGGGATTTGACGGGGCCACATTAACGCGTTCCGCGCCCACCACTTACGAATTGATCGGCGCCGGCGACAACACCATAAATCTTCACTTCAGCGAGCCGGTCACCGGCGTAACGCTTGCCATCGACAGCTTTAGCGATTTTAGCGGCTTCCAGTCCAGCGAGCCCGCCGGGGCCCAGCAGAACTTCACCGGCACATTCGAAGTTGCCCGGAGCACCGCCCACGACGGCCTGCGGCGGGCCGCAGTAACCGCCAAAGACCTGGCCGGCAACGAGCTGCTGGCGCTTACCACCTCACAGCTGACAATTGCGCCTTCCTTGCAGCTCACCCGCAACGAAGCCGGGGCGCTGGGCGGTACTGGCGGCGCGGATGTTTCACTCTTTATGATAGACACCTCCACGGAGCCGCCCGCCGTGGTGGTGTTCAGGCCGATAACGATAACCACGTACACCGAAGTCCTGGGGGAATGCCGGGGCGCCTGCTACAGCGTGAACGTGGACGGCAGCACCGAGCCGTACGTGTATTTAAACCGCAATACCGTGCAGTTCATGTACGCGGACGCCAGCGGCCTTGGCAAGCTGGACGTGCGGCGGCTCTCGGGCGAAGAGGCCTACGCCAACAGCTTCTCCACGGGCATGTACGTAACCACCATGACCATTACGCTGACGGACGGGATCTACCGGCAGACCATAGCGGACCGGCTGGGGAACGCCACCACCATGTATTTTTACGTGGACCCCGCCGCCCCGGAGCTAACCTTGGCGGCGATAAACGTCGATTCGTTGTTGCAGGTGGAGGGCATCACCGGCACGGCCCGGGACACCGCCAGCGGCCTGGCTTATGTGGTTGCAAATCCCCCTATGCCGGGCCCATTGGGGCATGTCTATCCGGGCGAGCCGCTCGGCGAAGTGCTCAGGTACGACGGGACCACCGCCGCGGTTAATTGGGCCTTCGGCGGGTTTCCTTACGCCGTGGGCGCGGCAGCCGAGCACTATTACTACGCGGAAGACCGGGCGGGTTCCATGTCCTGGTGGCCGATCGGCATAAATTCGGGCAAAGGAAACGGCATTTCGCCCAGCGTCCTGACCACGCCGGCGAATATCTCCAGCCGCCTGACGGAAATAGACATCGACGGCAGTTCCGACACCGGCCACGCCTGTTCGGTAGCCCTGACAGGCACGGGCCTGGCCTCGCCGCTGATCAAAGGCGCCCCGGCTAACACGGCGCATACCTTTACGCTGCCGGCCGGCGAGAGCTCCGCCCATTATTCCACTAACTTTTACCTGACCGGCAATATCAACGTCACGAACGGGAGCGGCTGCCAGCTCCAGGGCATCGGCGGGGAAAGCGGCTTGCTGTGGTTCAGCGATTCCGCCGCCGGCAGGATGGAGGAAGCCCCGGTGGGCTTATCCGCCACGTTAATGACCGACCACTGGAGCGTGAAGCTGGCGAGCATAACCCAGCCGGGCACGTTCGGGGCGCTCGAACTCCCCTATGTTCCGCCTTCGGGCTATTTCACCTATCCCCCCGGCGACAACCAGAGCCTCTATGTCGTGGTGAATGGCGTCGCCTACCAGAAGGCCGTCATCAGCGTGCCCGGCGTAGAGGGCGGGCAGATAGCCTACGACGGCGTGCTTATGGCGACCTCTTACGACGCGGCAAGCGGGAAGAACTTTATCGAGCTACCGCATATTTCTTCGCTGTTCGCGCTGCTCGTGCCGGCCGGCATGTACGATAACCTGGCGCCTGTCACTAAAATAGCCCGCAGCTACGAGTCCGGCGGGCTGCTGTACGCCGGGCCGCGCGTGCGCCTGCGCGCTACCGACTACGGGCCCTCGTCGGCCACCATAGCCGGCGTGGCAACCAGCTATTATGTGCTGGACGGCGGCCTGGGCGCGTGCGGGCTGTCGCCCGACCCCGCCGCCTGCGACGGGATAAATACGGCCACCGGTGCGTTCACGGTCGCGGAAGGGGCGCATCTGTTGAGTTACGCCAGCGTGGATTATGCCGGCAACTTCGAACTGGCGGTTTCATCTACTATCTACGTTGACGCCACCGCGCCGCTCACCGAGGTGAGCGCGGCCGGCCGCGTGCTGAGCCCGGAAAGCACGGAAAACATAACGGAAACCGACGAGATCTCCCTGGCTGCCGCGGACCCCGTTTCGAACGGCCTGGCCAGCAATGTGAAGGGCACCCGTTATTATATCGACGTGGCCACAAGCTCCTGCACGGGCTACCCGTCCTACACCGGGCCTGCGGGCACCTGCGAGAATCCCAAGTATTACGGTCCCTTCACCTTAAGCGCCGGAACCCACACCGTTTATTACGCCTCCATGGACAACGTGTGGAACCGGGAGGAAATAAAAACCGTAAACTTCATCGTAGGCGGCGTTGATCCGGGACTTGATACCGTACCGCCGGTGGTCAGCGCCTGGGCCAACGGCCAGGAGATCCCCGACGGCGGGGCAGTAAGCGTTAGCACCTTCGCGCCCATAACTTTGACCGCTGTTGATGATGGCTCGGGCGTTGCCTATGTCTTTTACAGCCTTGATGTGCAGTTGTCCTCGCAAACAGCGGTGGTCTATAGTAATCCGTTTGTTCTGGGCGTGGGCACGCACCTGTTATACTACACCGCCCGCGATAACGCCGGTATTGTTGCAAATATCCGCACGGCCACTATTACCGTAATACAAAGCAACCAGACAACCGACACCACGCCGCCGGTAGTTGTTCTTTCAGCGAATGGGCAGGCTGTTCCTAATGGCGGTGGGATAACAATAACGACATTTACCGCAATTACCTTGAATGCCACCGACGACAACTCCGGGGTAGACGGTATTTTCTACAGTGTCGACATTATGCTGTCTTCTCAGTCGGTCACGGTCTATACCGAGCCGTTCATGCTGCCCGCCGGGATGCACATGGTTTACTATACGGCCACAGACAAATCTGGGAATATGGCCGGCATTCAGGCGGCGACCATCACGGTGATCCAGTCCGGTCCGCCCGCCGATACCACCCCGCCCGTGGTCAGCGCCTGGGCCGACGGCCTGGAGATACCCGCCGGCGGCACGGCTGAAATAACTTCGACTATGACCGTGGTCTTAACCGCCACCGACGACAACACCGGCGCCGACGGTATCTTCTACAGCGTGGATATCATGCTTACCCAACAGACCGTCCAGGTCTATTCCGCGCCCTTTGCCCTGGCCGTGGGCACGCATACCCTCTATTACACAGCCAAAGACAAGGCCGGCAATATAGCCGCCATCAAAAACGCCGCTATCGCGGTAACCCAAGCCGTGCAGCCTTCTGATACCATCCCGCCTGTGGTAAGCGCCTGGGCGGCGGGCCTTGAAATAGCCGACGGCGGGGCTGTCGCGATAGAAGTCCTTACCCCCGTAACCCTGACGGCTTCCGACGATAATTCCGGCGTAGCCGGCGTCTACTACAGCGTGGATGCGCCACTTACCCAACAGACCGGCCTGGGCTATAGCGCTCCTTTGCTGCTGGCGGCAGGCACACATGTTGTTTACTATGTCGCCAAGGATAATGCGGGGAATGTCTCGGCCATAAGAACGGCTAATATCACTGTAAACCCACAACCCGCTGCGGGCGGCACTTACTACGTGGACGGGCTCGCCGGCAACGATAATAATGCCGGTGACTCTTCCGCTTCCGCCTTCCGCAGCCTCAACAGGGCCTTATCGTCGGCTCAGGCTGGCTCGGTAATAATAATATCCAGCGGCGTCTATCATGAAAGCGTTTTCATTAACGTCGAGAATATTACCCTGCTTGGCCAGTATGGCG
>Ga0209417_1003655_pt1 | contig 20047 bp, 14 predicted proteins | sample RifGroF2_FD_184002 | JGI IMG/M metagenome (GOLD analysis project Ga0209417, IMG submission 184002) | Groundwater microbial communities from Rifle, Colorado, USA - Groundwater F2 (SPAdes) (version 2) | ecosystem: Environmental > Aquatic > Deep subsurface > Groundwater | place: Rifle, Colorado... | reverse complement strand
GTATTATTTTATAATTTATAATATTTTTTTTTTATCAAATTAATCATTTCTAAAGAAAATTTTTATAAAAAAAAATATAATTAATAGTATTGCTTTTTTCATCAATTATAAATTAAATCATATTCATTTCCTTTAGTATATTTTTTAATATCATTATTAAAATTTACTTTTAAATAATTTTTAAAATTATCAAAATCATTTATTTTTAAATTAATTTTGTAAGAGCATTGTTTAATTAATTGATTTATTATTTTAATATATTTTTCTAAATTACAATCATTAATTAATAATTGTATCAAATTTCCAAAAAACCAACATTTTACTATCTTGATTTTATTTTCACATCCATATAACATCTTATTATAATCTAGATTCATATGGCTTGGAATTTTTATTAAATTTATACAACATGAACAATCTAATTCTTCTAAACAATTTAATGTCTCTGGGATTTCTATAATTTTTGTATATTTACATTCCAATTTCTTCAATGTTTTAATTTCGGGAATTTTTTTTAATTTTGTACACCAATAACAATCTAATTTTTCCAAACAATTTAATGTTTCTGGAATTTCACTTATATTTGTATAACCACAATTTAATTTCTTTAATGTTATTATTTCGGGAATTTTTCTTAAATTTTTACAATGGGAACAATCTAATTCTTCTAAACAATTTAATGTTTCTGGGATTTCACTAATTTTTGTATTTTCACAATCTAATATTTTCAATGTTTTAATATTTGGTATTTTAATTAATTTTTTACAATGGGAACAAATTAATTCTTCCAAACAATTTAATGTTTCTGGAATTTCACTTATATTTGTATTGTTACATTCTAATTTCTTTAACATTTTAATTTCTGGAATTTTTATTAAATTTTTACATTCGTAACAATCTAATTCTTCCAAACAATTTAATGTTTCTGGGATTTCACTTATATTTGTATTTGAACAATCTAATTTCTTTAATGTTTTAATTTCTGGAATTTTTGTTAAATTTTCACAATCATCACAATATAATTCTTCCAAACAATCTAATGTTTCAGGGATTTCACTAATATTTGTTCCTCCACATTTTAATATTTTTAATGTTTTAATTTCTGGAATTTTTTCCATTTTTTCACATAAAAAACAATCTAATTCTTCCAAATAATTTAATGTTTCTGGGATTTCTCTGATTTTTATGCCATAACAATTTAATTTCTTTAATGTTTTTATTTCAGGAATTTTTCTTAAATTAAAACAGCATGAACAATTTAATTCTTCCAAACAATTAAATATTTCTGGGATTTCTATAATTTTTGTATTATAGCAAATTAATTTCTTTAACGTTTTTATTTCTGGAATTTTTCTTAAATTTTTACATTCACTACAAGATAATTCTTCCAAACAATTTAATGTTTCTGGGATTTCACTAATATTCGTTTTTTCACAATATAAATATAAAAGTTGTTCGCAAAATTTTAAATCTTTTATATAATTGTTTTTATAAAAATTTAGATATTTAATATTATTTAATTTTTTTAGACTAAATATTTTTCCATTTGTTATAATTTTATCAGTATTTATATCTAATCTAATTATCTTATTATTTGCCCAAAATAAATTCCATTTCTTACATACTTTTTTAATTTCCTTAAAATTAACAAAAATATTTGGTTGTAAATAATAAATATTTAGGTCACCATATATTATATGGAATAACTTATTAAAATCCATTTATTAATACCTTTACATGTATTATATTTAGATTTCATTTTTTTTTATTGTTTTAATATGTTGTTTTTATTATTATTCATATAAAATAAAATTATTATATTTTTTCATTTAATAATTTTTTATTATGTAAATATTTAAGTTTATATTTCGTATATTTTTTAAATATATAACCTAAAGATCTGTTTTCTCCTCCATATTGCTCATGTTTATTTTCTTCTATTTTTTCATAATCTTTCGATTGATGATATTTTTCATATAATTCGTCCCTTTTTTTAATTAATTCTTCACGTTTTTCATCACTTAACATTATTTTTTTATCTCGTTCCATATTAAGTAATTTTGTGTATGGTTCGGATTCTTTTAAATATTCATTATTTTCACTATATTCATCCTCAAATTCTTTTTCTTCTTTTTTTCTCCAATATTTATCAAATTGTTCTGTAATTTGTTTACATATATTTTCAATATTATTATCCATGTTTATTTTATAATTTTCTATGTCAGAAATAAAATAATAAAACATTAATTCATTTTTTATAAAATATTCTTCTGGAATTTCATAATATATTTTTTTTGATAATGATATATAATATAATCCTTTTTCATCAAAATTAAATATATCTTTATATTTTTCAAATGAAGCGATTGATTCATATAAATCTCTAATTTTTCCGAAACTAATGTCTGCAAATCTACTTAATTTTATTATTAATTCATCAATCATTGGAAAATAATCACCAAGTAATTTTTCATATTTTTCCCTATCAGTCTTATAACATAATCGTGTTATATCATCATATATTATATTATTTATAATTTCAATTAAATCCTTATATGACATTATATTATTATAATCTATAATTTTATTTTCATTTTTAGTTTCAATTTTATTTTTAAATATATCATTTATATCAATTTCTATTGGATAATTATTTTTTATTTCAGCGTATCCTCCTTTTTTATTTTGTATTTTTATGAATGTTCCTATGTTATAGTTTGAAATTATATTTAATAATTTAGTTTTAAAATATTCGGCAATTCCTTGTTTTTTCCCGATATTATAACAAAATAGTGAATATATTTTATTATTTAATATATATTTTGAAAAAACTATTTCATTTCCTAAAATTAATATTTTATATGGATTTATTTCGTATATACCATATAAAAAACAATATCTATCATTTGTTTGTAAATAAGCCATCTGCATTTCATTAAATATTTTTATTTGTGCATAATCGCCTAATCTTTTTAAATGTAACCCTGCAATAATACAATTTAAAATTTTTTTATATGTTGTATCATATGTTAATTGATCAAAAGGATTTTTTGATAATTTATTATTATATTCATTTTTTTTATTTAATATATTTATAAATATGTCTTTGACACTATTATTCATAATATATCTTTCTTTTCCTATATTTATTGTTTCGAAATTATTTATATATGTTGCATCAAAAAAAATCAAATAATATTTCAATTTATCATATATATTAAAAAAAATTTTTTCATCATACAATTTGAATAAAATGATGTTTCCATCATAATTATCAATATATATCGTTTTATTCAAGTTTCTCATAATAACAGAATCACAATTTCCTTTTGCTTTATCTATTGCTTTTTTATACGGGCATGACATTTCTGTAATTGGTATCAACCCAGAAGTTTCATAATAAATATAATTTTTATTGATTGTAATTTTTTTTAAATTTTTTTTTGCTAATAATATATCAACATAATTATATATTTGAAAAATTTCTTTCAAACTATTTTGGTTCACATTTTTAGGTTCTTTGTTTTCATCTAATATTATTTTTTTTATATCATTTGATAAATATTGACTTATTATATTACGAATTGTTTTTAACATATTTATATTTTCATCTGTTTTAGGTATCATATTTTTCGAAAATATTCGCCCATCGTAAAAATCATGTAAATTATCAATTATTTGTAAATCTTTATAATACGATGTGTCTATAAATTCTTTAATTATTAATTTATATTTTTTTGAAAAATAATATTTCCATAAAAATAAATATTGTTCTAAGTTTTTATTTTTTGTGAATATAAAAAAATCATATATTAATTTACATTGTTGATAAGTTTTAATATCTTCATCCATTAATTTATTTTTTTCTTTTATATTTTTTTCATAATATATTTTTATTTTTTCTAATTTTTCACTAAATTTTTTTATTTTATTATCATATATTTTATACATAATAATTATAAATATATAAAATTAAACAATTAAAAATTTATGTTTTGTTGTGCATATTATTGATATATTTACTAATCACACGTTTCGTTTTTAACGAAATTATATATAAAGAAATTAATATTATATATATCATGGAACAAATTACAGAATTCAGAAAAAATACTGGTGAATTTACAAAAAAATTTCTATTACATTTAATTAATATATGTAAAAATGTATATAAAATTAATGGTATTAATCATAGATATATTGTAATAATTTATGATATTTTAAAAAAAATGCATGTATGTAAAATTAGTGATAATAATTTAGATAGTTTATTGGAACGAGAATATGAACTCACATATTTAAAGACACAAATAAAAGCTATTTGTAATTATGAAAGTTATTGTAAATTATTTTATCCTTTAAAAAATATATTTAATGATGTATATATTACATTTTTACAAGATAATAATATGGATAAAAATATAATTGAACAAAATGCATTTTTCGCGATACATTATGATCCACAATATGTTAGACATATTACTGAAATAGAAAAACAAAAAATGAATTATGAATTTAATAATAACATATTAAAATATATAAAATTATATTGTGAAAGGAATAAAATCATATTTAAAAAACCTTCCGTAAAAGAAGAACTATTTGATTTTTTATATTGTGGTATTATCTCAAGCAATAATTATAATGAAAATGATATAACAAAAATTAAAAATGCTTTTTCTACTATTATCAATGATGACGAATTGTATACTATTTTAGAATATTATGGTATAGAATTAAAATTTATTTATTATGTTCTTCAAAAAAATCATCCCGATTTTATTTCTTACAATTCAAAATATAAAAAATATAGTCCCGAGATGTGGGATCAATATGCATATTATTTATTAAAACATGATGATAATTATGCAATTTATAAAAATAATTCTTCTTATACCGGATTTGAAAATAATCATCATGTATACATTCCGGAACATATTTGGACATAAAATTGGACAAAATTTTTTTTCTAATAATAACCAAAAATTTTTAATTAAATTATTCCATTTATTATCAAAAAGAAAGAACAATTGGCAAAAATAATCTCCTTTTTCTTTATTTGATATATTCTTTATTTGATAGATTTTTTAATTGTTTATTAAAATAGTCAAATAATTCAGTTTTATTATTTTTTTAAATACACAAGCATTAGGAAAATAACTGATTTCGTCAATGTGTTATTTTATTGTATTATTTATTATTTTATTATTTAGCATAGAACACAAAGAAAAATATAAAAATGATTCGTAAATTTTAGTATTTTTTTCATTAAATTCTTGTATTCTTTTATATCTTTTTATCCACGAAAAACTATGTTCTATTTTAATTCTTTTTTTTATATTTTATTTTTTCTTCACTACTTAAATGTTTAATTTTATTTTCATCTTTTGTATTTCTTTTATTATATGGAATGATATGATCTAAATGAAGAATATTAAGGAGATTACGTAATTTACTAGAATCATAACCTTTGTCGGCTAATAGTAATAATTTATGCGTCATTGAATTATTTAATATTAATTTATTAGATAATAATTTATTATTTGGGTTTATTTTTTTTATAAAATTTATTTGTTTAATAAAGCATGTAATATCATTTTTATTTCCATCAAATATTAAAATATTTAATGGAATACCATTTTCGTCAGTAATAGAAGATAACTTTGTGCATTTCTTATTTCTACAATATTTATTTCTCTTTTGATTTATACCTGTCCTATTAATAATAAAACTTGTATCTGTCATAATAATAATTTTATTTTTAGATTTTTGTTTTGTTTTTAGATATTTACCTAATATTTTATGATATGTTTTAAAAAAAATTTTATATTGGAACAAGATATTAAAATGTCTTCTTAAAGATTCCCAATGAATACTGGATTGATTATTTCTCCATGAAATTCCTGACTTTAAAATATAAAATATAGACTTAAGTATTTCTTCAAGTTCATATTTTTGATTAGGGTATGTGTGATTATACGAATTTATTAATTTCTTTGTTTTATTTATTGTATCTTTTATAAGATTCAATAAATTTATATTTAATTTTATCATATAAATTTATGACATAAAATAAAAAAAATTTGAAATTATATAAAAGCCATATAGTTCCAAATTAAACACTACTTTTATTAAAATATATTTTTAATATATTTTTTATTTTTTCCTTAAAGTTATTGGTTATGAGGAGGAGAATGGGCAAAAAAAAAAATTGAAATTTAAAATATATGATATATACATATATAAAATTAATAAAATTTAATAATGGATTTTCAATATTTGTTTAATATTTTTCCTCCAAATATTATTAATGAATATTTTTTTTCTCGCAAATATTGAAACATTTTATAATCCAAAACGCGTATGTTCCCAATGGAATAATTTTTTTTCTTTTGATAAAATAACAAAATTAACATTAAATACAACTGGATTTTTTAAAAAATTAAATAATAATAAAATTATCGAATTTTTAGAAAAATTAGAAAATTTAAAATATCTTGATTGTTCCTCTACGAATATTAGTGAAATCCCGGAATCATTAAATTGTTTGGAAGAATTAAATTGCCATTTATGTCAAAATTTAATAAAAATTCCTAAAAATAAAACATTAAAAAAATTAAATTGTATATATACAAATATTAGTGAAATTCCAGAAACATTAAATTATTTGGAAGAATTAATTTGTCATGATTGTAAATATTTAACGAAAATTCCTAAAATTAAAACATTAAAGAAATTAGATTGTTCTTGTACAAATATTAGTGAAATCTATGCAGACTTGGATTGTTTGGAAGATTTGAATTGTTCTTATTGTAAAAATTTAAATTTGAATCCAATTTATAAAATAAAAAATATTAATATATAAATTTTGTTATCGCCACTACACTATTATTATTTAATTCTTTCATTATAATATTAATATTATGTGTCGTACGTCTTTTATAATTATTTTGTTGTGTTAAAATATCAAAAATAAATTATATATTAAGAATAAGATGATTATTCCAATTTTTTTTGAATTATAATTTTTATTATGTTAAATAAATTATTTTATAACACAATAAATTTTTTTATTTGAGATTAATAATGTTTTAATATTTTTTTTTAATGATAAATTAACCATATTTTTTGTTCCTTTACTAGATTTAATATCATTTGAAAAAGCAATAACTAAATTTGGTTCTAATTTAATCATTTCATTATTTCTTATAGGGCCTGCTTTTTTTCCTAAATTCCAATTTGCTTTAATTTCAATATATTTTTTATTTTTTTCAATACAATATTTTTTTGCTATCAAATCTGCTCCAATACATCCACCTTCTATTAAATATTTAAAATTAATTAAATTTAAAATATTATATATAGTATCTTTTTCATTATAATTACGTGATCCACAAACCAATATTTTTTTAATATTTTTAAATTTATTTATATATAATTCATTTTTTATATTATATATCATTCTTTATTATTTAATAAAAAACAAAATAATATATTTAAAAATTCAATTTTTATTTCTCTATTATTTCTACATTCTCCCGTTTCTAAATATACATGTAGGTACAAATATATTTTTGGTGTTTATTATTTTCGCCGGACAATATTATTTTTTCACATTCTTACTTTTATGTTATTTTGATTGTATTAATTCATTTATAATTATTATATAATATTAATAATATTTTTAGTATACTTATTATTTATAATTCAATTTTTATTATTAATATTGTATTTATAAATAAATTAAAATATGATTTTTTTTATTATGTAAATAATTTAATAACATAATTTTCCTTTAGATATGCAACAATAAATTTTCCTTCATTATTCCATTCGATTCTTTCATCAAATTTATATCTATTTTCGGCAATTAGCCAACAATCTTCTTTATATGAATGGGCAAAAAAAGAATCACTATTATTATTAGATTTATAACAAGTTCCATATTTATCGATTAAATTATTTTTTAGAATGCTATTATCATTTAATGATTTTGATGTAGAAATATTAGGATATTGTGTTACTTTAGAATTATATATTCCCATTTATATAGTATAATATTAAAGAATTGATACACATAGGAACACCAATAATTTAATATTTCAATTTTTTATAAAAGTAAATTATTTTTATTGTTGATTTTAATATAACAATCAATAGTAGTGTTTAATTTGGAACCGTGAGACTTTTTAATAATTTAAATTTTTTAATTTTATACTATAAATTTATATGATAAAATTAAATATAAATTTATTGAATCTTATAAGAGATACAATAAATAAAACAAAGAAATTAGTAAATTCGTATAATCACACATATCCTATATTATAAAATAAAATCAATATATAAAATAAATTATTTTTTTAATTTTCTAAGTTGTTTTTTTAATTTTTTAATTTCAGCATCTTTTTTATTTATTTCAGCATCTTTTTCTTTTTTAATTTTATTTATTTCAGCATCTTTTTTATTTATTTCAGCATCTTTTTTATTTATTTCAGCATCTTTTTTATTTATTTCAGCATCTTTTTTATTTATTTCAGCATCTTTTTTATTTATTTCAGCATCTTTTTCTTCCAAAGGATATTGCAAATTTTTTCGTATTTTTTTAATCGAATTTGTAAATTCTTTTTCTATATCTTCTATAGAAATTTTTTTTTGTTCAACGAGAGCATGTTCCACTATTTTTTTTAATTTAGCAAATAATAATTCTCGCCGTTCTTCTTTTTGTTTTTTATTTTCATTAATAAATTTATTATATTTGATGTGCAATAATTTATTAATTTCTTCTTCGGCTTCTTGTATCGATAATCCTGTAACAAATTTAAACATTTTTAAATATTGTTTTGATAATTTATAATTCATTAATGTTTTAGGTTTATTTTTCATTTTCTTTCTATTATTATAATATAATTTATTTAATTTTTTTTTACCCATATTTATACGAAGGCTTGTCATTTTAGGAAAATTTAATTTTAATAACAAAAATTTTCTCATAAACTCATAATCATTAATTTTTTCTGTTAAAGCCGTGAAAGCATCTTCCCCTTTTTTATTATGAACAATAAAATATGTTTCCGGTGTTTTTTTATATTTCATTGTTCTATTTGAAGTTTTTAAAAAATCTTTTATTTGTAAAGGCATAGATTGATATTTTAATTGAAATTGCATTATCATTTTATTATTAATAATATTAACATCTTCATATTTTTCTTGTTGCACATATACACAATTGTGCCCATATATTATACATGATAATATAAGAATACAAGCAAAAAGGATCTGGTATAAATGTCCAGATCCACTTGCAGATGCGTCATTGGAATTTCGCTTCCGATTTTGCGGAGTATCGTCTACATTAATTGTTTTTTTCATACTAATTTGTTTAATGGATTATCCAATAATTTATTTTTTCAATTTTTTATATTTCTTTATAAAGCATTATATATAAGAGTCCACTATATAAATACCAATATACCTCTATCATATCATTCATATATAATGTCCTCTTTTTTTTTGTACTATTTATTAATATTTCTATTGTTAATATAAACATCAAAAAATAATTTATTTTTACTAATTATAAATTAAATAATATTCATTTCCTTTAGTATATTTTTTAATATCATTATTAAAAAATACTTTTAAATAGTTTTTAAAATTATCAAAATCATTTATTTTTAAATTGATTTTGTAAGAACATTGCTCAATTACTTGATTTATTATTTCAATATATTTTTTTAAATTGCAATCGTTAATTAATAAATGTATCAAATTTTCAAAAAACCAACATTTTAATATTTTATTTTTATTTTTACATTCATATGATATCTTACAATTATAAAAATTTATATGGCTTGGAATTTTTCTTAAATTTTTACATCTATAACAATTTAATTCTTCCAAATAATTCAATGTTTCTGGAATTTCACTAATATTTGTAAAACTACAAAATAATTTCTTTAATGTTTTAATTTCAGGAATTTTTATTAAATTTTCACACCAAGAACAATTTAATTCTTCCAAACAAGTTAATGTTTCAGGAATTCCACTAATATTTGTTAAACAACATTCTAATATCTTTAATGTTTTTATTTCTGGAATTTTTTTTAAATTTTTACACTCACAACAAATTAATTCTTCCAAACAATTTAATATTTCTGGGATTTCACTAATTTTTGTATAAGAACATTCTAATATCTTTAATGTTTTTATTTCTGGAATTTTTTTTAAATTTTTACAATCATTACAATCTAATTCTTCCAAACAATTTAATGTTTCTGGGATTTCTCTAATATATGTATTTTCACAATCTAATTTTTTTAATTTTTTTATATTTGGTATTTTTTTTAATTTTTTACATTCACGACAAATTAATTCATCCAAACAATTTAATGCTTCTGAAATTTCACTAATTTCTGTATTTCGACAATCTAATTTCTTTAATTTTTTTATATTTGGTATATTTCTTAAATTTTTACATTCACGACAAATTAATTCATCCAAACAATTTAATGCTTCTGAAATTTCACTAATTTCTGTATTTCGACAATCTAATTTCTTTAATGTTTTAATTTTGGGAATTTTTATTAAATTTTCACATCTACCACAATCTAATTCTTCTAAACAATCTAATATTTCTGGGATTTCTCTTATATATGTATTTTCACAATCTAATTTTTTTAATGTTTTTATATTTGGTATTTTTTTTAATTTTTTACATTCACGACAAATTAATTCTTCCAAACAATTTAATGCTTCTGGGATTTTACTTATATTTATATCACGACAATATAATTTTTTTAATGTTTTAATTTCTGGAATTTTTCTTAAATTGTTACACCAAGAACAATTTAATTCTTTCAAACAATTTAATATTTCTGGAATTTCATTAATATTTGTAAATTTACAATTTAATTTTTTTAATGTTTTAATATTTGATATTTTTATTAAATTTTTACAATTATTACAATATAATTCTTCCAAACAATTTAATGTTTCTGGGATTTCACTAATTTTTGTATTTTCACAATTTAATTTTTTTAATGTTTTTATTTCTGGAATTTTTATTAAATTTTTACAATTATTACAATATAATTCTTCCAAACAATTTAATGTTTCTGGAATTATACTAATATTTGTATTTGCACAATATAAATATAAAAGGGAATCACATAAATTTAAACCATTTAAATAATTATTTTTATTAAAATTTAAATATTTAATATTATTTAAATTTTTTAAATTTAATATTTTACTCCTTGGAATAATTTTACCAATACTTATATTTAACCTAATTATTTTATTATATGTCCAAAATAAATTCCATTTCTTACATACTTTTTTAATATTTCTTAAATTATAAAAAATATTTGGTTGTAAATAATAAACATCCAATTCCCAATATATAATATCAAATAGTTCTATAAAATTCATTTATTTTTAATTATATTTATATTTATTTTAGAATTCAATTTTTTTATAACGAAATTATAATAAATACATTTTTGTAAAAAGTATATATAAAATTGTAATAAAATTTCATTTTTTTATATATAAATTTTCATTATCTTATTGTTGTGAATTTTTTTTATCAAATTAATCATTTCTAAATAATTTTTTTATAAAAAATATAATTATTAATGTTGCTTTTTTCATCAATTATAAATTAAATCATATTCATTTTCTTTAGTATATTTTTTAATATCGTTATTAAAAAATACTTTTAAATAGTTTCTAAAATTATCAAAGTCATTTATTTTTAAATTTATTTTGTAAAAACATTGTATAATTAATTGATTTATTATATTAATATATTTTTCTAAATTACAATCATTAATTAATAATTGTATCAAATTTTCAAAAAACCAACATTTTAATATTCTTTTTTTATTACATCCATACAACATATCACAATAATCTAGATTTACACAACTTGGAATTTTTCTTAAATTTTTACAATATTCACAACCAAATTCTTCCAAACAATTCAATGTCTCCGGAATTTCACTAATATTTGTATTTGCACAATATAATTTTTTTAATGTTTTTATTTCTGGAATTTTTCTTAAATTTTCACATCCATCACAATTTAATTCTTCCAAATAACCCAACATTTTCGGGATTTCTCTAATATTTGTATAACCACAATCTAATATTTTTAATGTTCTTATTTCAGGTATTTTTTTTAAATTTTCACATGAATAACAATATAATTCTTCCAAACAATTTAATGTTTCTGAAATTTCACTTATATTTGTAGAACCACAATGTAATATCTTTAATGTTTTAATTTCAGGAATTTTTCTTAAATTTTTACAATTTTGACAATCTAATCTTTCCAAACAATTTAATGTTTTTGAAATTTCACTAATATTTGTATTGAGACAATATAAATTTTTTAATGTTTTTATTTCAGGAATTTTTATTAATTTTTTACATTCATGACAATTTAATTCTTCCAAACAATTTAATGTTTCTGGGATTTCACTAATATTTGTATTTGCATAATCTAATATTTTTAATGTTTTTATTTTCGGAATTTTTATTAATTTTTTACATTCATAACAATATAATTCTTCCAAACAATATAATGTTTCTGGGATTTCATTTATATTTGTAGTAGAACAATCTAATTTCTTTAATGATTTAATTTCGGGAATTTTTATTAATTTTTTACATTTATGACAATCTAATTTTTCCAAACAATTTAATGTTTCTGGAATTTCACTTATATTTGTATCGCTACAATTTAATTTCTTTAACGTTTTAATTTCAGAAATTAATATTAAATTTTCGCAATGATTACAATTTAATTCTTCCAAACAATTTAATGTATCTGGAATTTCACTAATTTTTGTATTAAGACAATATAATTTCTTTAATGTTTTAATTTCTGGAATTTTTATTATTTTTTTACAATTATTACATTTTAATTCTTCCAAATAATTTAATGTTTCTGGGATTTCACTAATATTTGTATTCCAACAATTTAATATCTTTAATGTTTTAATTTCAGGAATTTTTATTAAATTTTTACAAGAATAACAAATTAATTCTTCCAAACAATTTAATGTTTCGGGAATTTCGCTAATTTTTGTATTTGCACAATATAAATATAAAAGTGATTCGCAAAAATTCAAATCACTTATATAATTATTTTTATTAAAATTTAAATATTTAATATTATTTAAATTTTTTAAACTAAATATATTTTCATTTGGAATTATTTTATCATTATTTATATCTAATCTAATTATTTTACTATATGTCCAAAATAAATTCCATTTCCTACATACTTTTTTAATATTTCTTAAATTGTAGAAAATATATGGTTGCAAATAATAAACATTTAAATCCCAATATATAGTGTCAAATAGTTCTATAAAATTCATTTATTTTAAGTTATATTTATATTTCATTAAATATTCAATTTTTTTTCTAATGTGTTATATAAAAAATTATTTTATTTTTAATTTTTCAAACAATATGTATTAAGCATACTTTTATATTTATTATTAAAAATAAATATATACAAAAAAATATATTTTATAATAAAATGTAAATTGTATTAAAAAAATCAATAAATATATATTTATTTTTTAATTATATAATAAGTAATAAATTTAAAATATTATATTTAAAATTATAAAAATTTATATTTAATTCATAAATAAAATTATACTTATGTGATTTTTTTTATAAAATTAATCATTTCTAAAGGAAATTTTTATAAGAAAAATATAATTAATGGTGTTACTTTTTTATTAATTATAAATTAAATAATATTCATTTTCTATTAATTAAACAATTTTTGATATAAAAATAATTTTTCCTATAAAAAGAAAAGAAGATATTTTCAATTATATTCTCAAAGAAAACCTTATTATTTTTAAGTTTAATTTTTTCACAATGTAATAATTTATTTTTTGTTTTTTCAATCAAATTAAAAATATTAGAATTAGTAACAAAATAATTTTTATATCTAATGTGGTCATAAATTATTTTATTGTTTAAATCATAAATATTTTTATTTTCAATGTGGAAGTGGTGATATTTAACTAATGAAGAAATAAAAGTTTCAGTAATATCATCAATTTTTTTCATATTATATATTTCATCAAAAATAATTTGTTTATATTTAATAAATATTTTGTAACAAAAAAGGTAATGATTAAATATACATCTAGATCGAGAAGTTAAAAATTGTAAAGTTTTGTTCAATTTTTTATCTTTATATTTACAAAATGTTGGAAAACATCGCGTTAATGTATCTTTTTTCTTTTTCATTTATTAATAAATAAACTAAATTGGCAAAGAGATTACATTTCAATTTTTTTATTAAAATAATATATTTATTTTAACAGGAATTTAATTGAAAATAGTATATTTTATACAGTTTTATATACTTTTATGGGTCTGGAATTTTTTTTAAATTATAACAAAAAGAACAATCTAATTCTTTCAAACAATATAATGTCTCTGGGATTCCATTAATATTTGTAAATGAACAATTTAATTTCTTTAATGTTTTAATTTCTGGAATTTTTCTTAAATTTTTACACCAACAACAATTTAATTCTTCCAAACAATTTAACGTTTCTGGTATTTCACTAATATTTGTAGTAGAACAATATAAAATTTTTAATGTTTTAATTTCTGGAATTTCTCTTAAATTTTTACAATGAGCACAAATTAATTCTTCTAAACAATTTAATGTTTCTGGGATTTCACTTATATTTGTATAAGAGCAAATTAATTTCTTTAATGTTCTAATATTTGGTATTTTTTTTAATTTTTTACATCCGTAACAATTTAATTCCTCCAAACAATTTAATGTTTCTGGAATTTCAATAATATTTGTATAACTACAATCTAATGTTTTTAATGTTTTTATTTCAGGAATTTTTTTTAAATTTTTACAATAAGAACAATATAATTTTTCCAAACAATTTAATGTTTCGGGGATTTCATTAATTTTTGTTACGTTACAATTTAATATTTTTAACGTTTTAATTTTAGGAATTTTTATTAAATCTTCACAATTATAACAATTTAATTTTTCTAAACAATTTAACGTTTTTGGAATTTCACTAATATTTATTTCATAACAATTTAATTTTTTTAATGTTTTAATTTCTGGAATTTTTATTAAATCATAACAAAAATTACAATTTAATTCTTCTAAACAATTTAATGTTTCTGGGATTACACTAATATTTGTATCACGACAATCTAATTTTTTTAATGTTTTAATTTCAGGAATTTTTATTAAATTAGCACAACAAGAACAATTTAATTCTTCTAAACAATTTAATGTTTCCTGAATTTCACTAATTTTTGTTACACAACAATTTAATTTTCTTAATGTTTTAATTTCTGGAATTTTTATTAATCGTTCACACCATTTACAATCTAATTCTTCTAAACAATTTAATGTTTCTGGAATTTCATCAATATTTGTGTTACGGCAATATAAATATAAAAGTGATTCACAAAATTTTAACCCTTTCGTATAATTATTTTTATTAAAATTTAAATATTTAATATTATTTAAATTTTTTAAACTAAATATATTTTCATTTGAAATAATTTTATCAATATTTATATCTAATCTAATTATTTTATTATATGTCCAAAATAAATTCCATTTTTTACACACTTTTTTAATATTTTTTAAATTGTAAAAAATATTTGGTTGTAAATAATAAACATTTAATTCCCAATATATAATATCAAATAGTTCTATAAAATTCATTTATTTTTAATTATATTTATATTTATTTTTAAATTCAATTTTTTTTGTAATGAAATTTTTTGTAAAAGTATATGTGTAGAAATTGGTAATAAAATATTCTTTATCATTTTAATTTTTATATTTTTTTTCTAATAGATTAAGATAAAATTATTTTATTTTTAATTTTTCAAACTAAAAACATTCCAAACAATATGTATTAAATTTATTTTTTATATTTATTAATTTTAATTATCTATTTTTTAATACATCAAACTATATTAATATAATTTTAATTTCATGATAAATTATAAATTAAATCATATTCATTTCCTTTAGTATATTTTTTAATATCGTTATTAAAAAATACTTTTAAATAGTTTTTAAAATTATCAAAATCATTTATTTTTAAATTAATTTCGTGAGAACATTTCTCAATTAATTGATTTATTATTTTAATATATTTTTCTAAATTACAATCATTAATTAATAATTGTATCAAATTTTCAAAAAACCAACATTTTAATATTCTTTTTTTATTACACCCACACAACATATCACAATAATATAGATTTATATAACTTGGAATTTTTATTAAATTTTTACAATATTCACAATCCAATTCTTCCAAATAATTTAATATTTCTGGAATTTCACTAATATTTGTACCTCTACAATTTAATATTTTTAATGTTTTAATTTCAGGAATTTTTCTTAAATTTTTACATCCATCACAATATAATTCTCCCAAATAATTTAATGTTTCTGGGATTTCACTAATATTTGTATTTCCACAATTTAATTTTTTTAATGTTTTAATTTCAGGAATTTTTCTTAAATTTTTACAATTATTACAATTTAATTCTTCCAAACAATTTAATGTTTCCGAGATTTTATCAATAAATATTTTGTAGCAATTCAATATTTTTAATGTTTTAATTTCTGGAATTTTTTTTAAATTTTTACAATTATTACAATTTAATTCTTCCAAACAATTTAATGTTTCAGGGATTTCTCTAATATTTGTTCCGCCACAATTTAATTTTTTTAATGTTTTAATATCAGGAATTTTTCTTAAATTATAACAATAATAACAATTTAATTCTTCCAAACAATTTAATGTTTCGGGAATTTCACTAATTTGTGTATGAACACAATTTAATTTCTTTAATGTTTTAATTTCAAGAATTTTTTTTAAATTATAACAAAAATTACAATTTAATTCTTCTAAACAATTCAATGTTTCTGGGATTTTATTTACATTTGTATCATTACAATTTAATTTTCTTAATGTTTTAATTTCAAGAATTTTTTTTAAATTTTTACATCCATTACAATTTAATTCTTCCAAACAATTTAATGTTTCGGGGATTTCATTAATATTTGTATTTTCACAATCTAATATCTTTAATGTTTTAATTTCAGGAATTTTTATTAAATTTTCACATCTATAACAAATCAATTCTTCCAAACAATCTAATGTTTCGGGAATTTCATTAATTTTTATAAAACCACAATTTAATTTTTTTAATGTTTTAATTTCAGGAATTTTCGTTAAATATTTACAATTAGTACAATCTAATTCTTCCAAGCAATTTAATGTTTCTGGGATTTCACTAATTTTTGTATGTTCACAAATTAATTTTTTTAATGTTTTAATTTCAGGAATTTTTTTTAAATTTTTACATCCACTACAAATTAATTCTTCCAAACAATTTAATGTTTCTGGGATTTTATTAATATTTGTATTTTTACAATTTAATTTTTTTAATGTTCTAATTTCAGGATAAATTTTAGTATTCACAAAAATTTCAGTCCTAATATTCGCGCATACTGCGCGAATATCAGGAATTTTTTTTAGTTTTTTACATCCACTACAAATTAATTCTTCCAAACAATTTAATGTTTCTGGAATTTTATTAATATTTGTATTTTTACAATTTAATTTTTTTAATGTTCTAATTTCGGGAATTTTTTTTAGTTTTTTACATTCACGACAAATTAATTCTTCCAAACAATTTAATGTTTCTGGGATTTCATTAATATTTGTGAATTCACAATGTAAATATAATAAATTTTCACAAAAATTCAAATTTTCAATAAAATTATTTTTATTAAAATTTAAATATTTTACATTATTCAAATTTTCCAAATTAAATTTTTTATTAATATTTATTAAATTGTCATTTATATCTAATCTAATAATTTTATCAAAAATCCAATATTTTTTCCAAGATTTACATACTTTTTTAATTTCTTTAAAATTAACAAATATATTTGGTTGTAGGTAATAAACATTTAATTCCCAACATATAATGCCAAATAATTCTATAAAATCCATTTATTATAAGTTATATTTATATTTGGTTTAAAATTCAATTTTTTTAAATTAATGATAAAATAAATTATTAAATTTATCAATATATTTTTAAATTTGATAATGATTTTGGTATCACAATATTTTTGTATAACTACAATTTAATTTACTTGATATTTTAATTCGGGATTTTTTTTAAATTTTTACAAAAAGAACAATCCAATTTCTTTAATGTTTTAATTTCAGGAATTTTTATTAAATTTTTACATTCATAACAATTTAATTCTTCCAAACAATTTAATGTTTCTGGGATTTCTCTAATATTTGTTCCACAGCAACTTAATTTTTTTAATGTTTTAATTTCAGGAATTTTTTTTAAATTTTTACACAAATTACAATTTAATTCTTCCAAACAATTAAATATTTCTGGAATTTCTTTAATTTTTGTATTATAGCAAATTAATTTCTTTAACGTTTTTATTTCAGGAATTTTTCTTAAATTAAAACAAGAATTACAATATAATTCTTCCAAACAATTTAATGTTTCTGAAATTTCTCTAATATTTATATCTTCACAATCTAATTTCTTTAATGTTTTAATTTTAGGAATATTTCTTAAATTTTTACACTCACGACAAATTAATTCTTCCAAACAATTTAATGTTTCTGAGATTTCAATAATATTTGTGTAACTACAATTTAATTTCTTTAATGTTTTAATTTCAGGAATTTTTCTTAAATTTACGCAAGATATACAATTTAATTCTTCCAAACAATTTAATGTTTCTGGGATTTTACTAATATTTGTATTTTTACAATATAATTTTTTTAATGTTTTAATTTCAGGAATTTTTTTTAAATTTACACAAGAATAACAATTTAATCCTTCCAAACAATTTAATGTTTCCGGAATCTCACTAATATTTGTATTTGTACATTTTAATATTTTTAATATTTTAATTTCAGAAATTTTTATTAAATTCAAACACCAAGAACAATCTAATCCTTCCAAACAATTTAATATTTCTGGAATTTCACTAATATTTGTATTCCAACAATTTAATTTTTTTAATGTTTTTATTTCTGGAATTTTTATTAAATTTTCACAATTATGACAAATTAATTCTTCCAAACAATTTAATGTTTCAGGGATTTCACTAATATTTGTATATCCGCAATTTAATTTCTTTAATGTTTTAATTTTAGGAATTTTTCTTAATTTTTTGCATGATATGCAAATTATTTCTTCCAAACAATTTAATGTTTTTGGGATTTCACTAATATTTGTATTAGAACAATATAATTTTTTTAATGTTTTAATTTCAGAAATTTTTATTAAATTTTTACAATTATAACAAATTAATTCTTCCAAACAATTTAATTCTTCCAAACAATTCAATGTTTCTGGGATTTCACTAATATTTGTATTTGCACAATTTAATATTTTTAATGTTTTAATTTCAGGATAAATTTTTGTGTTCACAAAAATTTCAGTCCTAATGTTCGCGCAGTATGCGCGAATATCAGGAATTTTTCTTAAATTAAAACAAGAATTACAATTTAATTCTTCCAAACAATTTAATGTTTCTGGGATTTCAATAATATTTGTATATGCACAATCTAATTTTTTTAATGTTTTAATTTTAGGAATTTTTCTTAAATTTTCACAAGAATAACAAATTAATTCTTCCAAACAATTTAATGTTTCTGGAATTTCACTAATATTTGTGGATTCACAATGCAAATATAATAAATTTTTACAAAAATTCAAATTTTCAATAAAATTATTTTTATTAAAATTTAGATATTTTACATTATTTAAATTTTCTAAATTAAATTTTTTATTAATATTTATTAAATTGTCATTTATATTTAATCTAATAATTTTATCAAAAGTCCAATATTTTTTCCAAGATTTACATACTTTTTTAATTTCTTTAAAATTAACAAATATATTTGGTTGTAGGTAATAAACATTTAATTCCCAATATATAATATCA
>Ga0209417_1003654_pt1 | contig 20050 bp, 10 predicted proteins | sample RifGroF2_FD_184002 | JGI IMG/M metagenome (GOLD analysis project Ga0209417, IMG submission 184002) | Groundwater microbial communities from Rifle, Colorado, USA - Groundwater F2 (SPAdes) (version 2) | ecosystem: Environmental > Aquatic > Deep subsurface > Groundwater | place: Rifle, Colorado... | reverse complement strand
CGACCCGACAAAAGTTACGCTTTGTCTTTTCGCTCCATACAAAAAATTCGTTTATGTTATCGGAGATTTTAACGATTGGACCGTGAGTTCAAATTATTTTATGAAGCGCGATTCCATCGACGCGAATAATGTGCGCTGGTGGGTTACAATTGATGGATTACAAGCTGCAAAAGAATATGCCTTCCAATATTTTATTGATGACGATGTTGTTATCGCCGATCCGTTCGCGGATAAACTACTTCATCCCGATGACACGTACATTCCGGCAATCACCTATCCGAATTTAAAAGCTTATCCATCCGGTAAAACATCCGAATATGTTTCTGTTTTTCAAACGGCACAAGCACAATACCAATGGCAAACAACAAATTACCAAAAACCGAAAAGTACCGACTTAGTGGTTTATGAATTGTTACTTCGAGATTTTGTTGCACGCCACGATTATCAAACGTTAACTGATTCGCTCCCCTATTTAAAACGATTGGGAATAAATGCAATTCAGTTAATGCCCATCATGGAATTTGAAGGAAACGAAAGCTGGGGATACAATCCCGCTTTCTTTTTTGCTCCAGACAAGTATTACGGAACAAAAAATGATCTGAAAAAATTAGTTGATAAAGCGCACGAAAACGGAATAGCAATAATTCTTGATATCGCGTTGAACCATAACTTCGGGCAATCTCCACTCGTTCGTCTTTACTGGGATGCAGCGCAAAACAAACCCGCTGCTAACAGCCCTTGGTTTAACCAGGCGCCAAAACATGCATATAATGTTGGTTTGGATTTTAACCACGAAAGCCAAGCTACAAAAGATTTAGTTGATAGAGTTTTAAAATATTGGATGACCGAATTTAAAGTCGATGGTTTCCGTTTTGATCTGAGCAAAGGATTTACTCAAACACAAACTTGCGATAACAATGGAGGGAATTGTAACGTTGGTTCCTGGGGCGCTTTTGATCAATCACGAGTAAACCTTCTAAATCGCATGGCGGTTGAAGCGCGCAAAACCGATTCTACTTCATATTTAATTTTGGAACATTTTGCAGATAACAGTGAAGAAAAAGTTCTTTCAGCAAACGGATTTATGCTGTGGGGAAATATGAATTACGGTTACAATGAAGCCACGATGGGCTGGGTCAGCACTTCAAACTTTAACGGAGTTTCTTACAAACAAAGAGGTTGGACCGCGCCGAATCTTGTCGGTTACATGGAAAGCCACGATGAAGAACGATTGATGTACAAAAATTTTATGTATGGAAATGTTAGCGGGACTTACAGCATTAAAGATTTGGCAACCGGTTTAAACAGAATGAAACTTGCCGCCGCTTTTTTCTTTACTGTTCCGGGACCAAAAATGGTTTGGCAGTTTGGTGAAAGAGGTTACGACGTTTCAATTAACGACCCAAGCAGACTTGCAAATAAACCGCCGCGTTGGGAATATATGTCCGATGCGCGGAGGCTAAATTTGTACAAAGTATATTCCTCACTAATTAGTTTAAAAGAAAATTATCCGGCTTTTGAAAGTAATAATTTCACCATGGATGTTGCCGGTGCGGTAAAGAAAATTTCTATTTCAGATCCATCGATGGATGTTGCAATTGTTGGAAATTTTGATGTTTCTTACCAATCTGTTCCGATGAATTTTACCAAGACCGGAAGATGGTACCGCTATTTTGAAAACGACAGCGTTGAAGTATCAGATGTGAATCAAAATGTTGCACTGGCTCCCGGAGAATTTTTTATTTACACAACCGCAAAACTTCCCGACCAGGAAAAGGGAATTACTACCGATGTTGAAGAATTTCAGGATCAAATGGTTTACAGCTTTGCGCTTGAACAGAATTATCCAAATCCGTTCAATCCAAGCACAGCTATCAGTTATCAGTTGTCAGTAATCAGTAACGTAAGTTTAAAAATTTATGATGTACTTGGAAATGAACTTGCAACTTTAGTAAATGAAGTCCAACCGGCAGGAGCGTACAAAGTCGGTTTTGATGCTACGCAGTTTTCTTCTGGAGTTTATTTCTATCAGTTAAGACAGAATAACTCGGTAATAACGAGGAAGATGATCCTGGTCAAGTAAGATGAAGTCAGAATTCAGAAGTGAGAATTTGTTTTGCGCATTGTATCTTCTGTTTCGATTGATGTTCGGTGATTCATGCAGAAGTTTATTGCCGTTTTATTTAATGTTGTTCTTTCAAAGTGCTGAGTCTAATTTTAAAATGTAAAACTTTAGGAGAAAAATATGAAAAAGACCATCCTTTTAGTTTTGATTGGAAAGAGAAAAGAGGAAGCTGTAAGAGTTCAGCAGATTTTAACCGGCTGGGGATGCCTGATCAAAACACGTTTGGGAATCCATGATGGTGTGCTTGATAATTGTTCCGATTCCGGTTTGTTAATTTTGGAAATGGTCGGCAGCGATGAACAAAACCAGGAGATCGCGCGTAAACTTTCTCTACTCCCGGGCGTATCTTCAAAGTTGGTTGAATTGGAAGTAGAATAAATAATCACTACAAAAAAGCCCGGACAATACGCCGGGCTTTTTCTTATAACTGAAGACTGATCCGCCGCGGCGGACTGAAAACTATTTCATCAGGATCATTTTCTTTGTCGATACAAAGTTTCCTGCTGATAATCTGTAGAGATAAATTCCGGATGGTAAGTTATGAGCATTAAATTCAACCTGATATGAACCGGCATTCTTCTTTTCATTAACAATTGTAGATATTTCTCTTCCAAGAACATCGAAGATTTTTAATTCTACGAAAACGTTATTACCACTCCTTATAAAAGGTAAGGAGTAATTTATTGTTGTTGTCGGATTAAATGGATTCGGGTAACTCTGAGATAAAAAATATTCATTTGGGAATACTTTTACTTCTTCATTTTCTACCGCTGTTACCTCGTTAAATTTATTAAGCATAATATCCTGCACTAACGCCTGTGCCTGATCCTGCTTCATATAATAAAGAGGAAAGCTAAGTGTTATAATTTTGTAATCATTGCCAAGATATTCCACCCCAACCGGCATTCCTTTCATACTTCCCTGTGTAGTTGCAGAATCATATCGGGTGTCATAGGTATATATTTCTTTTGCGCCTGGAGCGGCGGAAATACTTTCAATATTATTTATATGAAAATTATAATTTGATTTTGTTTTGGTAGTATCAACTTCCAATAAGCTATAAATGGAATCAATTGGTTTTGCCCTAAGGAAAAAAGAATTAAACTTTCTTTCAACGCCCTTTATCTTGAAGACGTCGTACATTAAATCTCCCGCTTTGTAGTCAACTTTGTAGAGAGAATTCCCAGTCAAAGATTTTAAAGGAAGATAACTGTCAAACACTAATTTCCCACCAAATGCCAAATATTTTTTTATCGCCTCAATACTTTTAAAAGCTAGCAAGTTTGCATCATCATTTCCATGCCAAAAAACAGTAGAGAATGCGCCGAGATCTGAGAGTGTAACATCTCCATCTTTTATGACATCCCAATCCTTTTTGTTAAAATTAGAAAGTAACTGAGTATAAAAAGTGTCAACTTGTTCATCTGTCGGATTTGCGATTACTCCCGTTCCGTCTTTCGTTTCATCAACCACCAGAATACCTTGATCTAAAGAGATGGCTCGAGCCCACGCTGTTTTATTATAAATAGTTTCCCTGTCCAGACTATCAACAGTTTTAGCTTCGTAAAAATAATAAATTCCGTCTTGTGTAGTATTATCAATATAAGATGTGTCTTTAATTACTCCGGTGTTTATTTTTGTTTTTTCTCCTTGCTGAGTTAGACCTCTGTAAAGGTTAAATCCATCTCTTACTCCTCCATTTGTATAAGTACTCAAATTCAATTCTATAGAATGTAGTTTCGGTTCGGCAGTAAATCTATATATAGGTTTGGGAAGTACATTTGATTCGATTGCCGATATTAATGTTGCACAAGTAATTTTAACAACTTCAGTGCAGTATTCCATATTAAGATTTTCGACAAGATCATTCGAAGTATGCCAAAATCTACTAAAGTCTCCTTCCATAAAATCAATTGTAGGTATTTTATTCCTTCCAAACTCTTCGTTGTCGTTCCCTACTCTATCAGGGCTAACGTATAAACTAAGAACCGAAACACTTGGTGCGGCTGATTTCGCATGATTTATATATAAAGGATAGTCACTTGGGGCATAAAAAATTGACACCAAACTATTGCTTAAAGGTTGAGTTGAGTTAGCGATAACATCACTGGTTATTGATAAAATAACTTGTTTCCCTTCACCAAGAATTTTTTTTGCAAAGCAATCGCTACCGGAGGGGGAGCCCCCTTCTTCACCATCATACGCGACAAATTTAATAGTGGCATTTGGTTTATATCCGTTTTCCATTATTGTACGGGCACATTCCAGAACAGATGATACTCCGCTCGCGTTGTCATCGGCCCCAGGGGCGCTGATCATCGGATCCTCAATGCTGTTATGTGAATCATAATGTCCTCCAATAACAAATACATCGTTTGGATAAACAGTTCCCTTTAAAGTAGCAACGACATTTTTTTGCAAATTGGGAACACGGTCTTTCCCAAATGGCCATACCGGAAATGTACTCGTGGAAGTATCAATTTCAACATCCGTTAGGCCAAAGCTCTTAAATTTGTTCACTAGCCAATTCACAACAGAGTCTTTATTTGGCGCTAAGGTCATACGTGTTTTAAAGTCTTGTAAAGATTGGATGTGGCTTCTGATTGAATCCATGTTTATCTCTGCGACAATACTTGTAATTAGAGAATCGGTTGAAGGGGAGCAGTAATGTTTACTAAACATTTGGTCGGTTTGTGAAGCAAGTAAACTCGTAAAGAGCAACGGAAGATAAAACATTCTTATAATAAATTTCACGTTATCACCTCTATTTATTTTCAGCAATAAATTAAAACAATTAGTTTCTAAAAACAAACAAATACGTCTTATGTTAAATCTTATAATCAAAGAAATTATAATAATTTATCCTTGAAACAAAAAAGCCCGGACATTTCTGCCGGGCTTTTTTGTGTTTATGTCATTCAAAATTACTTCATCAGGATCATTTTCTTTGTTGAGACAAAGTTTCCGGCAGATAATCTGTAGAGATAAATTCCGCTCGGTAAATTGTTTGCGTTAAATTCTACTGTGTAATTTCCAGTCTGGTATTCTCTGTTAACCAATGTTGCAACTTTTTCTCCGGTAATGTTAAAGACGGTTAAGTTTACAAAGCCGTTGTTTGCAAGTGAGAAGGAGATAGTAGTTGTAGGGTTAAACGGATTCGGATAATTCTGTAAGAGATTGAATTCGTTTGGAACTACGTTATCATTTTCAACACCGGTTGTACCGTTTGGATTGCTTGAAATTCTTGCCATCGATGCAGGAACATTAATTACACTTGGCATACTTAACTGAGTTGCGCCAACGATTGTCGCAAAGTTTGCGATCGTTGTATCATTTGAGATTGTTCCGTCAAACAAACTGTTATTGAACTGTCCGGCGCCGAACATGCAGCGAACCATAACTTGTCCACTTACTAATCCGGTTGCAAAATCTAAAACTGATTTAGGCGCTAAAATTGCCGCCGTAACATTGATGTTATGGATTTTTACGGTATCGGCTTCAAAGAAGTTGATAAGGACTTTTTCTTTCGATGTTCCGATTACATTACATCCGCCCACCCATTCAATATTTTTTCCGCTAACATTTACAATTGCTGTTGAGTTATTCGGAACATCAACGGTGAAATTATTAGCTGTGGACAACATGGCTCCGTCAACATAAAACACGTTTTCTAAATTGTTATGTCCAACAAGTTCAACATGTCCGTATTCAAATTTTACGGTATCGGTTGGAGTTAATGCAGACAATTGATTTGATAAATTTATTAAATGAATTCTTGCGCTGTTAAAATTAATTGCTGAATCTTTCTCAATTCCGTTATCAGCAGAAAAAGCGGTTGTAGAAGTAATAAATTTTCCATAAATCGCTTTCCCGTTGTAAACTCTTCCGCTGATAAAAGTTAAATGATTTCCGACAACCAAAACGTTACCCGAATTTGCCGGAAGTTTATCGCCGACGCTGTAATTTCTAAGATCAGCATAACCGCCAACAGCAACTTTTCCTTCGGTATCTGAAGAAGGTTGAACCAAAGTATCAAGAACGAATAAATTAAATTCTGATGCCGCACCGAAGTCGTAAGTCGGAGCGGAAGTATTTCCAAAGTTTACTTTAACTTTAATTTCTAACGAAGCAGAATCGTGAGCATTGATTGTTCCGGCATTCCAAATTCCCATTGAAGGATTATAAACTCCGCTTGGAACTGCAGAAACAAATTCTAAAACAGAAGCTAATTGATCGGAAACTTGAACGTTCTGTGCATTTCCGTTACCGCTGTTTTTTACAGTGATTGTGTAAGTGATAATGTCGTTATTGCTTACGTTAGTTTTATCGGCAACTTTAGTAAGAGCGAGATCGAATGAGTTGCTCCAATTAATAGTTCTTGTAATTGTTCTTGAAGCTGTGGTTGGTTTCGCAAGAATAAGTTTTTGTTTCCCGTCGGGATCAGCAACGTGAAAATATTTGGTACCTGAAGGAATTCCAACAACGCCGGTAGCGGTAATTGTGGCAGTTGTTTGTCCGCTTGCAGGGGTTAACGTTACATTCTGTGAAACTCCGTTGATGCCTGTTACTACATTAGTTTCACTTAATGATCCGCCTGTAGTGGAAAGGGAGATTTGCACATTTGCCATTGCCAAACCGTTTTCGTTGAACGCTTGTACGGTGAAAGTTACAGGTGAACCGTTGGTAAATGATTGAGCCGGAATATTAATTACAAAAGTATTTAAATTGAAACTATGAGTATTTGCAAAAGCATCGGCTTTAATTTCCGCAACACGGGCTAAAATATCGCTAATGTTGGCGCCATCTTGTCCTGTAAGCGTACTTAAATTTAAGCCGTCGGTAATGTTCCAGAGGGTTAATTGAATAGCGGCAGCTTCACGTTTGATATCTGAAAGCTTGCCTGAGTAACTTGTTTTATAAGGATAATAGTTATTTAAAATGTAGGCAAGAGTATCGTTCGTAGCTTCTACATCTTGATAATTTTGGTTATAAGCGAGGTGATGATAAAGATCGATACAATAGAGGCTTGTTGCATTTCCGTCAACAACGGCTTTAAAAGTTCCGGCAAAATAATCATCGTTTACAGGCCAGGGGAGGTGAATCCCGACGCCTTTGTCTTTTCCGGTAACTTGAGCGGTGCTGTTAACTCCTGCGCGAAGAAAAGAGATCATGCTGACGATTAAAAGTGCAACTACTACTGTATAATATTTTTTGTTCATTTTTTTCACCTTTGTTAAAACTTGCTATCTATTATCCAGAAATCGTACCAAGGCAAAAATCACCAATAACGGCTGTATTTGGGGATTACGAAGTATTTCTCTGTTTTATTATGAGACTGATTATCGATTTGAAAAAGGAACTCTTTTTACTTTACAATCGAATTTTTTGAAGAATTTGTTAGTTTTAATCTGAAATCCGATTAGAAAAAGCCCGGTATCTGTTACCGGGCTTGGACCATTCCTGTCTCCCATTTCAGAAGGAGACTTAGGCGGGGGTTCTTTCGCCGTATTATTTCAACAGCGTCATTTTCTTTGTAATCGTGTTACTTGGTGAAGATATTCTGTAAATGTAAACTCCGCTGGTTAATTCGCTTGCGTTAAAGCTAACCGAATATTTGCCAGGGGTGAGTACATTATTTACCAATGTTTTAACTTCTTGACCTATTAAATTGTAAACAACTAATTTTACTGCTTCTTGTGTAGCAACAGTAAACTGAATTGTTGTTGACGGGTTAAACGGATTAGGATAGTTCTGTAAGAGATTGAATTCTTTCGGAGCTACTGTTCCGTTCTCAACACCGGTTGTTCCGGTCGGGTTTGCATTAACTCTTGCCATCGAAACAGGTACATCAACAATACTCGGCATACTTAATTGTGTTGCGCTTATGATCGATGCAAAATTTGCGATGGTGGTATCTCCGGTAACAGTTCCGTTGAACGGGCTAAGGTTAAATTGTCCGGCGCCGAACATGCAGCGAACCATAACTTGTCCGGTGATCAATCCGTGCGGGAAATCAAGAACAGCTTTAGGAGCTAAGAATGAAGCGGTAATGTTGATGTCTGAAACTTCTACAGTATCGGCTTCAAAGAAATTGATAAGTACGTTATCCATCTGTGTTCCAACTACGCTGAATCCGCCTTTCCACTGAATGTTATTTCCTTTAACATTTACAATTACTGTAGAATTGTTCGGAACATCAATAGTGAAGTTGTTAGCTGCGCTGATCAAAGAATCTTCAACGAAGAATACGTTCTGAACCGGATTTGTTCCCGTTAGTTGAACGTTTCCCCATTCAAAGCCAACGGTGTCCGTTTCAGCTAAGTTTGAAAGTTGATTGGAAAGATTTAATAAATGATTTTCTGCACCGCTGAAATCAAGTACTGTGTCTTGAACAATCCCTCCGTCTGAAGTGAATTGAGTTGTGGAAGTAATGAAGTTCTCATAAGTGGTTCTGCCGTTGTAAACGCGACCGCTGAAAAATGTTAAATGATTTCCAACTACTAATACATCGCCTGAGTTAGCCGGAAGTTTATCGCCAACGCTGTAATTCCTAAGATCGGCATAACCGCCAACAGCTACTTTACCTTCAGCATCTGAAGATGGTTGAATTAACGTATCAATTACAAATAAGTTGAACGCTGTTGCCGCGCCAAGATCATAAGTCGGGGCGGTTGTGTTTCCGTAGTTTACTTTTACTTTAATTTCTAATGAAGCTGAATCATTTGCGTTAACTGTGCCAACGTTCCAAATGCCTGTTGTTGGATTGTAAACGCCGTTCGGAGTAGCGGAAATAAAGTCTAAAATTGAAGCTAATTGATCTGAAACTTCAACGTTCTGTGCATTTCCGGTTCCGGTATTTTTAACTTTAATTGTGTAAGTGATAATGTCGCCGTCGGTAACAACTGTTTTATCGGCAACTTTATTAAGTACCAAATTGAACGAGTTACACCAGTTTACGATTTTTGTAATTGTTCTTGATGCGATTGTTGGAGTTGCAAGAATAAGTTTTTGCTTTCCGTTTGGATCAGCAACGTGGTAATATTTTGTTCCCGAAGGAATTCCTACAACTCCTGTTGCGGTAATTGTTGCTGTGGTCTGTCCGCTGGTTGGAGTTAACGTAACAACAGGAGAAACGCCGGTCACATCTGTTGTAACGCTGGTTTGACTTAACGTTCCCTGAGTAGCTGAAAGAGTGATCTGAACGTTTGGCATTGCCAAGCCTTGATCGTTAAAAGCTTTTACAGTAAAAGTTACTGGTGAGCCAATTGCAAAAGATTGAGCCGGAATATTGATGACGAACGTGTTAAGATTAAAACTGTGGGCGTTAAGATTTGCGTCTGCTACAATTGCCAAAGCTCTGGTTTTAATATCGCTGATGCTGCTACCGGTTACGCCGTTAATATCAAGTCCATCGGTAAGATGCCACAAAGCCAATTGTACGGCTGAAGCTTCTCTGGTGTCGGCTAACTTTCCGGCATATGAAGTTTTAAACGGGTAATAATTGTTTAAGATATAAGCGAGGGTATCGTTCGTTGCTTCAACATCTTGATATGCCTGATTATAAGGCAATGTGTGATGAAGATCGATACAATATAAACTGGTTGCTTGGCTATTAACGGTAGCTTTGAAAGTTCCTGAAAAAACCGTTATGCTGAATGGAGCCGGCAAGGTAACATTTACGCCTTTGTCTGTTCCCGTAACTGTTGCTGTACTTTGAACGCCGGCTTGTAAGAGTCCGGAAGCCGTTAAGAGTACGAATAAGAATGAAAAAGTAAGTTGTTTTAGTTTCATTAAAATTATCCTTTTATTTAACAGCTTCCTTACACCAGAAACCGTACCAATTAGGATTTAAGCTAAAACAAGCAGTTTTGAGGATTTCAGCCGCTTTTCCTTGTATTACTTTGAGACTCTTTATCGAATTGGAATGGATCGAGGAAGTTGTTTAATTATCGGTCTTTTGGTTACTACTACTCTAACAAATAGGTTTTCATCTTTTCTTTATCAAGGAATAAAGTTGACGCTGTATGAAGGGTTTTTAATTTATCTTTTTAACATTATTATTTTTGCTTTGTAACCTTCATTGCCAACCGCCACGGCGATATTTCCTTTTATTACAATACTCCCCCATGAGATATCACTCGAAGCGCTATAAGGTAGCCCTAACTGCTGCCAATCGGCACCATTAAAATGTTTAAGCGTATTTCTGTCACCGGCAATTATCATATCGTTTGAGGCATTCCCCCTAATAGAACCGATATAACCACGATAATATGTACCTGGATTTCCGCCTAAATAATTTTCCGGTAAAGATTCAACGTAATTCCATTTATTATTTTTATACTGATAAAACAAGTTCCCTCCCGTATAGATCACATTATTTTCATCAACCCAAACAGAACTTAATGAGCCATAAAGTTTAGGATGAAATAATTCTTCTTTGCTCACCATATCGGCTTCGACCAGTGTTTCAAACTGTCCACTTTGGTTTTTTCTTAAAATAATCCCTTTTACTTCTGAGACTTTTGAACCAGCGGAATAGACTTCCCCAGAGGCATTACCATAGATATCACTTAAAAAAAAGTCAGTGCCACTTTCTATCTTCTGCCAACTCTTTCCGTTGTAGTGGGCGATGTTGCCACTGTTGCTTACAACGTACAAATCGCCAATACTCCTTCCCAACATTTTGCTGATAGCACCAGTTAACAAAGGATTAACTCCGCAATCTAATCTTACTTTCATTCTATCAAACCAGCCAATACTTCCCCCGTTTGTGATTGCTATGTTTGTATCAGAAAATACCCAAATAGCTTTTAATGAGGGATATTCTACTGCACTACATGCTCCATAGTAAAAGATTCTTTTCAACTCCCACTTACTTCCATCCCAATGCACAGCGTTATAAGCTTTTGGGTCACGATTACCAAGCGAGTCATTTAAATATATTTGACCAACAGCCCAAATGTTGTTTTCATCTATAATCGTAACATCCATTAATGCACTTGCGCTATGCTCACCAAACTCATAAGTTTGCCAGGTAAAATTGTGGCTGGTAGTTGGCAAAGTTGTAACTTTTAGTTCTTTTGGTGGTTGCAGCGTATCAAGGATAATTCCTTTAATCGTGTAAGTTGTTTTTGGCGCAAGGCTGTCAACAAATAAAACCGTGTCTACATTTGCAAGAAAACCATGGAACAAATCTTTTTCGTTTATCTTAACTGAGATTGGGAGAAAAGTGGTATCATTTAGCTTCTTAACTTTTATCCAGGTTTCGGTACAAGAAACGCCGTCAACACTCAACTCGATAGAGGGGGGTGTAACTATTACTGGTGGTTTATCAATTTCTGTCGGGGATTTTTTACAGCCAACGGTAAGCAGTACAAAAGTAACCACCACAACAAAGAGAAATTGCTTTTTCATAAACGTTTTCACTAGACCCAAGAAATTAGTTTTTAAATCCGGAGTTACTTGAAATAAAATTAATGATTTTACTACCCAAAAGAAATAGTGGAGAAGTGAACAAAAAAAAGCCCGACATCAGTTGTCGGGCTTGGACCATTTTGCCTCCCATTTCAGAGAAGGAGACTTTGGCGGGGGTTCTTTTGCTGTGTTATTTCAACAGCATCATTTTCTTTGTTATCATCGTATTAGCATTAGAGATCCGGTAGATATAAAGTCCGCTTGAAAATTCGCTTGCATCAAATGCTACAGTGTATTTTCCCGGAGCGTAGTTTGCGTTGATCAATGTTTTTACTTCTTCTCCAAGTGTGTTATAGATAACTAATTTTATTACTTCTTGTTTTACAACGGTAAACTGAATGGTTGTAGTCGGATTGAACGGGTTAGGATAATTCTGACTTAACGAAAATTCTGTCGGCATCTCGCTGTTGTTTTCAACACTTGTTGTGCTGTTGGCAACCGAATAGATCGATCCTTTTTTTGTTCCGGCGTAAACAACCGCGTCGGTTTCATTTATATAGATGGAGCTTACTTCTTCTTTCGGTAAAGAGATCGATTTCCATTCTCCGTTTGCGGCTGTGTAGCTGTACATTTCAGATGAAAGTCCGCTTGCATAAACTGTTTCATTTTTATCAACTGATACGGAATAGATGAATTCTGCTTTTTGATTGTTCCCAAGTTTTGTCCAGTTCATTCCGTTATCTTCTGATTTATAAACACCGCTACCGTATGTTGCGGCGTAGAGGTTTCCGTTCGGCGATGAAGTTAATGACCAAACAAAGTTGCAATCGATGGTTGATTTCGTCCAGCTATTTCCGGCGTCAACCGAGCGGTAGATCCCGCCGCCGTATGTTGCTGCGATAAGTTGATTGTTCTTCAAAAGTATATTCTGAATTTTTAAGTTTTCTAATCCTGAGTTTGCGGCTTCCCATGAAGTTCCTTCATTTTTAGAGACGAATAATCCTTCGCCCCATGTTGCCGCGTAGATTGTTCCGTTAGCGTCAACAGTTACCGAACGAACGTCTTTCTTTTCCAAACCAAATATCTGCCAGGTTGTTCCGTTATCTTTGGAAGCATAAAGACCTTTCTCTGTTCCGGCAAGGATCATCGCATTATTACTGTTTACCGACCAAACGGTTTTAACTTTCATTTCAGCGTTGATAATTTCTGAAACCGAAGAAGTACTGCGGTAAATTTTTCCATCTGATGTTCCGGTAATAAGATTATTATTTTTATCGGAAGTCATGGAGAGTACTGCGCTTGTGTTATTTAATGATGATAAGAGATTCAATCCTTGTGCCGGAGCTGCATCTTCATTGGATTCAATGGTAACAAATACAGAAGCGTAATCATCTTCAGTAACAACACCGTTACCCGGCGCTGAATCAGGATCATTTTGATCTGCGAACATTACTTCTGCAACATTCGGGATCGTTGAAGTTGTAGGAATATTTCCGATGAACTGAACATTATTGAACTGTCCTCTTCCTTCAAGAGATTTACAGATCATCTGTCCGTTTTGAACTCCCGTTACAAAATTTACGTGAGCGAACGGAGCTAAGATCGATCCGGTAACATCTATGCCTTCAATTTTAAGTGAAGCAGCTTCATAAAAATTATAGAGTACGTTGTTGATAGCGGTTCCTCTTACGACAAATCCGCCGCCCCAGGAAACATTATTTCCATTTACATTTACTAATACTACAGAGCCGTTCGGAACGTCGATCTCAACATTGTTTGCGGTTGAAAGGTCTGAACCGTTAACACTGAAAGTATTTAAGAAAGGATCGGTTCCGTTCATAAAAACTCCACCCCATTCTAAAGTTGTTGTTCCGTTATCAGGATGAGCTGAAAGTTCAGCAGATAAATTTTGTAAATAAACTGCTGCTGCGGCAAAATCAATTGGGGAATCTTGTCTTAATGTTCCATCAACATAACTTACAGGATAAATAGGGAGGTTGGTGGAATTTCCGTAAACAACATTTCCGCCTTCAACGGCACCGCTTACAAAAGTTAAGTTTCTTCCAACGATCAAAGCATCCACCGTTCCGCTTGATGATGGAAGTTTATCTCCAACACTGTAGTTTGCTAAAAATGCATCACGTCCAATTGCCATCTTTCCTTCGGTATCGGACGAAGGCTGATTAATATCTTTCAAAACAAAAATATTGTATCCTTTTGCAGGACCTAAATCGATCGGTGATGCGGAAGAATTTGGGATATTTACGACACATGCAATTGTTAACGTTGCGTTGCTACCGCTTGTTATTGTACCGATTGTCCAAACTCCTGAAGTTTGGTTATAATTTCCTTGTGAAGGTAAAGCGGATGAAAAATCAAATCCGTTCGCTAAAAAATCTTTAGCGGAAACGTTTGTTGCATCATTTGGACCGCTATTGCTAACGGTAATTGTGAATGTTACAACGTCACCATTCTTTGCAGAAATTTTGTCTGCTGTTTTTGTTAAACTTAAATCTGATTGCTGTGTAACTTCTTCAACAAAAATTCCGGCGTCAACCGATAAATTATTCTCGCCATCAGCAAGTGTTACGCATGAAGAATATCCGGTTGTAATATCGGCATCGGAATCTTCATTATCATTCGTTCCTTGATTTGCTGTTGAGAAACTATAAGTTGCGGGTAAATTAAATTTTACTTTATAATCACCGGGGAGTAAATCGGCAAAGAAGTATTCGCCATTTCCGTCTGTAGTTGTAGATTTTACAAAACTACCGGAACAATCGTATAAAGAAACAACTAAACCTTGAACTCCATTTTCATTTACGTCTTGAATTCCGTTTTTGTTTGTATCGTACCAAACTTTATCGCCGAGTGAAGCTTTTTGAATTTCGTTCGGACATGTTAGATAATCTTCATCCTCAGTTCCGTTATCAAAATTTTCATTAATTGCTGTTGCGGCATCATTCAGATCGCTAAGCGAAAAACCGGTGTTCATTCCGCCAAGAGAGTTATTTACTAAGGTTAAAAGTTGACTAACTGTTTTACCTGAAAAAGTACCGGAGACAATTACCAGATCGCTTAAGTTAGTTGAGTTGGACCCGATGGCTCCGTTTAAATCGAAAAAAACATTCATCGTTAAAGCGGCAGCTTGTCCGGCAAAAACTGAAATATTACTATTTGTAGGATTTATATAGCTTTGTGTTAATGCTGAGGGAGTGCTTCCTTGCGGTAAAAAATCTTTTACTGCATGTGCAGATGTTAAGGTTATCGTTTTGGTACCTGAACCGATAATTAGTCCAGCGGGGAAAACTTGATTGAAATATTGATCTCTTATTCCGCCGGGAGTGCTGTTGGAAGAGCTTCCCCAGCCGCCTTGGGTAAAAGTTACAAAACCATTTAAATTGCAATTATTACTTGATTGCGAAACAACGTTTGGTGTTAAAGCAATCAGACAAATCAACGTAAAGAGAGCTATCTTTTTCATCGTTTTCCTATATGTTTGGTTTTCTTTCATGGATTAATGTAATGGAGTTTCGTGCCAAAGATAAAAAATGAGTTTTTTAATGTTTTTGGAGTGATTTAACAAGAGAGGAGAGTATTCGATGTTCTATAATGAGATTTAAGGCGAAAATGAAACTTTGTCCCGAAACGGAGATCCAATTTCAATGTAAGATCATTCTACAGTAGCCTTTATAAAATAATGAGTTAACTAAATTAAAAACGAGCTTTTCAACGGAAGAAATAGTTGTGCCCGGCACTTGTTTCTTGACAAAACATTTCAGAACGATACAAAATAATTCTTTTCGGAAGAGAAATTTGCGGATATTTTTCTGTGTAAGAGGTTCAATCTTTTAAGTTACGCAACACAAAAAACCCGGCATCTCTACCGGGCTTTTGTAACTACATAACACGAGCACCAATAGCTGTTTATCGATCTCTCCCAAATGCCGAATCATCAACATAACCGACAATTCCCATTTCAGGCATATCCAGACCATCGATCTCATCTTTCGCCTCAACTCTAATTCCGAAAAATTTGTGTTGGAGTTTGAAAAAACCGTACATCGTGGCAAAGACAAAGACGAATGCGGCGGCAGAACCAATTAGTTGGGCAACTAACTGACTGCCATCGCCATAAAATAATCCTTTTACTGTTCCCGGAACGCCATTCCAGCCGTCACCGTATGTTCCGTCGGCAAAAAGTCCCAGGGCGATAATTCCCCAAAAACCATTTATCCCGTGAACAGCAATCGCACCAACCGGATCATCAATTTTAAGTTTTTGATCGATGAAGAAAACCGCCAGAACAACCAATATCCCGGCTACCGCACCAATTAAAAACGCAGCCCATGAAGGAACGAAAGCGCACGGAGCGGTGATTGCTACTAATCCGGCTAACAATCCGTTTGCCATCATACTCGGATCAGGCTTACCGAATTTCCACATCATAAAAATTGTTGCGAAGAGCGCGCCGGCGCCTGAGGCAATTAATGTATTCACGGCAACAACACTGATTCGTAAATCATTACCGGATAAAGTAGAGCCGGGATTAAATCCAAACCAGCCGAACGCTAAAATAAATGTACCGATAATCGCCATCGGGATGTTGTGTCCGGGGATAGCATGTACCGAACCGTCTTTTCCATATTTCCCAATACGTGGACCAATAACAATTGCGCCGGCTAAAGCGGCAATTCCACCCACCATATGAACTACAGAAGAACCGGCGAAATCAACATGCCCATGTCCTAACCCAAAATTTACGCCGAGTGTTGCCAACCAGCCGCCACCCCAAACCCAATTACCATAAACCGGGTAAACGAACATTGAAATGAAAAAAGCATACGGAATAAAGGCGCTGAATTTCCAACGTTCTGCCATAGCTCCGGTTGGGATTGTGGCGGTGGTATCCATAAATACCATTTGGAATAAGAACAATGTGAAAACGCCAACATCGTAAACATGGTTTAGAAAGAATCCTGAAGTTCCAAACAAGCCGAATGATTTACCGAAGAGAGTAATGGCAACTTCACTTGTTAACCCCGGAGTTCCTCCAAGAGCAGCAACAGCGCCAACACCTCCGAACATTATGGCAAATCCGGAGATCCAGAAACCGATTAATCCGATCGCGTAAACAAGGAAGTTCATTCCCATAGTATGCGCTACGTTTTTGGCTTGGGTAAATCCCGTTTCAACCATTGCAAATCCGGCTTGCATAAACATTACCATAAATGCGGCGATAAGTGTCCAGACAATGTTGATTGCAATTTTGCTATGACCGACTGCTTCAGCAACTTCAGTAAGCGTCGGTTCACCCGGTTTTGCTGCCGGTACATCGTTTATAGTTCCTGTTTTGGCTCCGGTTGGATCAGCTTGCGCGTATAAATTAACAGGTACAAGCGAAGTTAGTAGAACGAAAAACATCACTACAGCTAATAAGCTATTTTTTATCTTCATCATAATTTTTTCTCCTTATTTTTATTTAAAGGAATCCCGCAACTAATGCTTTTAAAGAAACAATGACTGGTTGTAATCTTTCTGTTTAGTTGGCGCAAATAATTTATTTTTTATTTGCCGATTCCGTTTAAGACTTTATTTAATTTAAAAAACGAGACTCATTCCAAACACCAGGTAGGTCTTGTCTTGTACGGGATTGCTGATATACGATACATTCAACGGCAATGAAAATTTATCCGAAAGAGCAACCGTTTTAGAAGCAGTGACACTAAGATTTATGATCCCGCCGTCAGCAGTTGCGTAATAAGCGCTTTTGCTTGGAACAAATCCGGTTGTAAGCGTAAGCGTTGCATCATCAATGGTGAAAGGATAAGATGCCTGAATATAAACAGAGTTATCCGGATCGTTTGAGAGGTTACTATAGAGTGAAAGCGAAATAGGGAATTTTGCAGCTCCGGAATAACTTAATCCGCCTTCTAAAGTATGTGCCGCAACGGGATGAATGTCGGTCGGTTTGTAATAACCAAAAGGAATTCCTACAGATGGTAAGTAATAATCAGTAAAGATCGCTGAAAACGATCCGGCACTTTCTGTAGAGAATGTGTAGGACGCATACAAATCATTTTCGGAATATGTTGGTGCGGCTGTCGGGAAAGCGTAGGATGCCCAAGCTCCAACGGTTAAACCGCCGACGGTATAAGAAAGACTTGGCTGAAATGCCGGGGCATCTCCAAAATCCAAGCCTCTCCAGAGGTATCGGCTGTAAATGTCTGTTCCGAATTTAAGTTGAGCGAACGAACTGAAACTTGATAAAAGAACGATAGTGAGTATTAATATGTTTTTTTTCATTTTGTATTCTCCAATTATTGTTAGTAAAAATTATAAAGCAGTTGTGCCTGATTCTTCAGTTCGTATTCTGATTGTTTCTTCAACGTTCATAACGAAGATTTTCCCATCGCCAACTTGTCCGGTTTTGGCAGTGTTGATTACAATTGAGATGGCTGATTCCAGTTTATCGTCATCGCAAACCAATTCCAACTTCAATTTCGGCACAAATTCAATATTGTACTCCGATCCCCGATAGATCTCTTTATGACCTTTTTGTCTGCCGTATCCGCGAACTTCACTTACGGTAAGCCCGTTGAACCCGGCTTCTTGCAGAGCGCTGTGGACCTCATCTAATTTATGAGGTCTGATTATTGCCTCTATTTTTTTCATAGTTACTCCTATTGCTTTTTGATTGATTATTTAATTATTAAGCTATTTCATGTTGTTTGCCTAATAAACTTAGGAAAAACACGGCGCATTATAATATATAATTAGTTTAAAGTCAACAACAACATTAATGTTTTAACAAAAACGGCAAATATCCCTAATTTTTTATTGAACTTATTCATTTCAGCTTTAGACTTGTTTACTTTAACCGCACATTTGTTAGATTTGTTGCACAATTACAAAAATTTTAGGTATATGATTTCGGAAAAAATCTTTCAGGCAGGAGTTGTTGGCGCCGGCGGCGCGGGGTTTCCAACTCACATAAAAGCAAACTCAAAAGTTGAATTTGTTTTGGCAAACGGCGCGGAATGCGAACCGCTTATTCATAAAGATTATGAGTTGATGCTTCACTTTTCAGCGGAGATAATTCGCGGGATGAAACTTTTGATCGAAAGTACTTCCGCCAAAAAAGGTTACTTCGGAATAAAAGAAAAAAATGCGGCGGCAATTGAATTAATTCAAAATGAGATTAAAGATAGTTCGATCGAGATGACCCAGCTTGGCGATTTTTATCCCGCCGGAGATGAATACGAATTGGTTTATGCTGCCACGAAAAGATTGATCCCTCCCGCAGGACTTCCGCTAAATGTTGGGTGTGTTGTAAACAATGTTGAATCACTCTACAACATTGCAAAAGCTGATGAAGGAATTCCCGTTACTGAAAAATTTGTATGTATCGCCGGAGCCGTTAAACATCCATCCACATTTTTTGCGCCGATCGGAACTACATTCCGTGAATTGATAAAGCATGCGGGAGGAATAACGACGAACGATTTCGCCCTCTATGTTGGCGGAGTAATGATGGGAAAATTAACTTTTGATCTTGATGAAGTAGTAACTAAAACAACAGCCGGATTAATTGTTCTTCCAAAGAATCATTACCTTATTAAAAGAAAGGATCAACCGGAAGAAAATTTTGCACGTATCGGAAAATCTGCATGCGACCAGTGTAGTTATTGTACGGAATTCTGTCCCCGTTATTTACTTGGTTATGATGTGCAGCCGCATAAAGTAATGAGGTCGCTTCAGTTTACAAAAACCGGTGCAGAGGTTTGGAATCAAATGGCGGAACTTTGCTGTGCATGCGGATTGTGCACTCTTTATGCTTGTCCCGAAGATTTATTCCCCAAAGAAGCTTGCGATAATTCAAAAAAAGAAATGAGATTGCAAGGAACAAAATTCACACAGACAAAACCGGTGAAAGTCCATCCGATGAAAGATGGAAGACATGTTCCGCTAAAACAATTGATGCAGAAACTGCAATTAAAAGATTATGATGTCCATACTCCCTTCAATCCGAACAAACTTGAAACCGAACAAGTAAAAATTTTGTTAAAGCAGCATGTAGGAGAAAAAGCTGAACCGGTTGTTTCAACTGGTGACCGTGTACAAAAAGATCAATTGGTTGCAAGAGCGCCGGAAGGAAAACTTGGTGCAAATATTCACGCATCAATTGGCGGAATGGTAACTCATGTTGGTGATGAGTACATTAAAATAAGTGTTTGAAAAAACAAAAACCAAAAGAACAAATTCCAATATTTTGTTTTTCTGTATTGAATTTGAGAGTAAGAGTAAGATTATGATTATGAAAAAGTAAGATAAACTTTTCATGTATAAACTAAATTAAAACTGATAACCAATAACTTCCGCCAAAGGCGGATCAGCCTCTGGCTGAGAAGACTAAAAACTATGATGCAAATGAATTCACTCGGATTAATTGAAATGAGCAGCATCGCCGCCGGTATGCAAGCCGCCGATATTATGCTTAAAACTTCTCAA
>Ga0209417_1003653_pt1 | contig 20053 bp, 14 predicted proteins | sample RifGroF2_FD_184002 | JGI IMG/M metagenome (GOLD analysis project Ga0209417, IMG submission 184002) | Groundwater microbial communities from Rifle, Colorado, USA - Groundwater F2 (SPAdes) (version 2) | ecosystem: Environmental > Aquatic > Deep subsurface > Groundwater | place: Rifle, Colorado... | reverse complement strand
ACAAAAATTCTTAAAAGTACTATACGAGAATTTTTATAAAGTTTATAACCCCAAAGCTGCTGATAGACTCGGTGTTGTTTATACTCCCCAAGAAATTGTTCAATTCATGATTGAAAGCACTGACTATCTTCTCCATAAACATTTTGGAAAAACGCTTGCGGATAAAAATGTAGAAATTTTAGATCCCGCGACAGGTACCGGAACTTTTATCACTTCCATTATCGATCATATTCCAAAACAAAATTTGATTTATAAATACAATAACGAGATATACGCGAACGAAGTGGCTATACTGCCCTACTACATCGCCAACTTAAATGTAGAATTTACGTTTAAGCAGAAGATGGGTTATTACGAAGAATTTAAAAACCTTTGCTTCGTTGATACACTTGATAACACGGACGCAAACCAATATGCCGGGCAGCAGCACGGACTTTTTGGTCTAACATCCGAAAACAGCGAGCGCATTAAACGGCAGAATAGTAAAAAGATTTCCGTAATTATCGGCAACCCGCCGTATAATGCAAACCAAGCGAACGAAAATGATAACAATAAGAACCGTGAGTATCCGGCAATTGATAAAAGAATAAGACAGACCTATGCTGGAGAATCAAACGCTACAAACAAAGCAAATTTATATGATATGTATACACGGTTTTTACGTTGGGCTACAGATAGAATTGATCAGAATGGAGTCTTGGCTTTTGTTTCCAATAGTTCATTTATTGATTCCAAAGCCTACGATGGTTTTAGAAAAATAATTGCCGATGAGTTTAATGAAATCTGGGTTGTAAACTTAAAAGGGAATGCGCGTACAAGCGGAGAAAGAAGACGGGCTGAGGGTGGAAATATTTTTTCCGACCAGATTCGAGTAGGTATAGCTATTTATTTTTTAATTAGAAAAGAAACCAAAGAACGGTTTAAAGTTTTTTATAATGAAATTGGTGATTATGTAAAGGCAGAAGAAAAGAAAGAATATCTAAGACTTAAAAATGTGTCTAAGATTGATTTTGATTTATTGTTGCCAGATGAAAACAATAATTGGATAAATCTTTCCGACAATAATTTTGATGATTTGTTAACTATTGCTGATAAAGAAGTTAAAAATGGTAATAGTAAAAGTGCAATGTTTGAACTTTATTCATTAGGAGTAAATACAAATCGCGATGAGTGGGTTTATGATTTCAGTAAAATGAATCTTATTGCCAAGATGAATTACTTTTGCGATATTTATAACAATTTAATTGCAACGCAAAGTAAAACTTATCCATCTAAAATTAAATGGAGTTCAAGTTTAAAAAATCACTTTGCAAGAGGAATAAAAGCAAAATATATTAGCGACTACAACAAAGAAACCTTATTTCGTCCCTTCATAAAAATGAATCACTATACCGAAAAGATTTTGAATCATCGGCTAACTGATATTCATTACCAAACGTTCGGGCATTCATTAGACAAGAATAATAATTTAATTTGTTTTAATGTTAATGGAAAAGGTTTTTATACTTTAGCATCAAAATATATTGTTGATTTGCACTTTACTGGTGATTGTCAATATCTAGCATTATATCGTTATAATGAAACCGGCGAGCGGATAGAAAACATAACCGATTGGGGACTTGAGCAATTCCGCGCCAATTACAAAGACAAAAAAATAAGTAAAGAAGATATTTTCAATTACACTTACGCAGTTCTTCACAATCCCGCATACTGCAAAAAATACGAGTTAAATTTAAAGAGAGAATTTCCACGCATTCCATTTTATACAGATTTTGGGAAGTGGGCAAAATGGGGTAAGAAGCTAATGAACTTGCACATCAACTACGAAACCGCAAAACCCTTTGCTTTAAAACTGCACGAGCACAAAGTAAAAGCAGAGGCAAAGAAACAAAGAGAATTTTTCCCGAGAGTGGAAGAACCGGAATCGATGTATGCATTACAACCCAAGATAAAAGTAAAACTAAAAGCCGATAAAGAAAAAGGGATAATAGAACTTGATGAACTAACCTTTTTGTCCAGCATACCCAAGGAAGCTTGGGAATATAAACTTGGCAACCGCTCCGCTTTAGAGTGGATACTCGACCAATACAAAGAAAAGAAACCAACTGATCCCACAATAGCGGAGAAGTTCAATACTTACCGCTTTGCAGACTATAAAGAGCAAGTTATCGATCTGCTTAAAAAAGTCTGCACAGTAAGTGTTGAGACCATGAAAATTGTGAAAGAGATGGAGAAGGTTTATTAATTAATAAAGGGTACAAAAACATGTCAAATGATCAGGGCGCTACAGCTTCCTACCGTGGATATCGTCTGCAAGCACTTTATTCACTAACAAGAATATTTGAAGAAAACAACGATGATTCTGCTGTCTTTCATTTAGAGGGAAACGAAGATCTTGACATTGAAATAAATGGTCAACTTGTTGAATCAATTCAGGTCAAATCCACTGGTAATTTTTCACTTTCAGATTTAACTCCTCAAAAAAAAGATTCATTTTTTCATCGTGTAATGAAATTACTTCAGATGCCAACCATACCTCAAATCAAAATTGTAAATTTCGGTTCATTTGGTAAAGAAATGCGCCTTGCATTTGCAGGCGATGAGAATCATCGCTCTACTATTAGCAAGAAACTTCAGGAAAAAGGATTTGGACAAAAGGAAATAGCTGATTTTTTTAAATACATAAAAATCATAGGAGTAAATGAAGATGAACTGAAATTACAAATAGAAACTAAACTCCGTGAATTAGTTATTGATCCAGAGGGAGCTTTTGATATTCTTAACAACTGGCTATTTAGAGGTTCTGAGAAGAAGGCAAAAATTACAAGGTTAAACTTAATTGAAAGAGTTAATAGTATAGCTCGGTTTTTGAATGAAAGAAATAGTTACCTTAAAGAATTCTATACTACAATAAGACCTCTTGAATCTGATTTCCCAGATGAAGACAAATTAATAAAACTTAAAAAAGAATTTTATGAAGGAGTATCTGCAAAATATGAACATATTCTTGCAGACCTGGATTTTTATAGGGAGGAGAAAATTGATCAAATAAGACGATTATTTGAAGTCTCTAATTGCGTTGTTATTCATGCAGCATCTGGTCAAGGTAAAACCGCTTTGGCTTATCGGTATCTTCACAATACTTATCCCTCTAATACTAGGTTTCTTGTTCAAGGTATTGATAATAAACAAACTGCATTATCCATTGCTGCGGCATTAAGTGGATATACTAAGAATTTACAAACTCCAATGGCATTATTAATTGATGTCTCATCCACCGATACAGAATGGCACTATTTAGCAAGAGAGTTAGCACTAAACCAATATTTACATATTCTTATTTGCATTCGGGAAGAGGATTACCGCCGGACAATAATTCCAAGTAATTTTGAATATAAGACGATTGATTTGTTCTTTAATGAAGAAGAAGCTAGGGTAATATATAATCGATTCTTAGAACAAAGAAGACCCTTAGAGCATTTATCTTTTGAAGAAGCTTGGAATAAATTCAATAGTGGTGGACCATTGTTAGAATTTGTTTATTTATTAACCAACAGCGAAACACTCCAAAAAAGGTTGTGTGAACAGTTGAAACGAATTAATAGCGAAGTAAGGGGAAATATTAGGCTTGGGGATGAAATTAATATCCTTAGAATTGTCGCTTTAGCATCAGCTTATGGCGCAAGGATCAGATTATCTGAAATTCTAAAACTAATTCCTTTACCCGCACCTTATCTAACTTTACAAACAATGGAAGAGGAATATTTATTAATAACAACTCCTGATAATAAATATTTAACTGGTCTGCACCCGATCCGTTCTAAAATTATTTTTGAGATTCTTTCACAACCTGCTATTTCACCATGGATTGAAACATTCCGTTTAGCAATTAAATTAATCCCGGAAGATGATTTGGAATCATTCATCATGTTGGCTTTTATAGATCGGGAAAATGAGTCAAAGGAAATTGTGGATATTATTTTGACTCTTGAACTAACAACATCGATCGGGATTGTTGGAATTTTACGATGTTTAATCTGGATAGGCGTCAAAGAATATTTAATTGAAAATCGGGAGATTATCGATTCAATTAGATCTCTTTGGGGAGAATCATGGTATTTAATAATGGATTTAAATTTTGCTGGTGAAGAAATAAAAGGTATAACCGGTTGGTGGAATGAATTTGATAATATTCCAGATTCTAAAAAAAGGGAAACAGCAAATATTCTTAAAATACAAACTTCCAATGATCGAGCATTTATTTTCGCAAAACCATGGTTGTCATACCAAAAAAGTCCGCTCAATAAACCGGCAAATTCCCGTGATTGGTTATTCGTAGCCGAAATCCTTTATTGGGTTTATAGATTTGATCTCCCCCAAAAGGTGAATAGTTTATTGTCTGAAGATGTTTTGTCAACCGAAACAAATAATGTCCCGTTAAGAGAATTATCTGAATTTTCTTTGTCTCTTTATTTATCAAATACTGAAAGATATGAATACTGGTTCAACAAGAATAAAAATGAAATTGAAGAACGGCTTGCGAAGGAATTAGGAATTATATCTATTATTAAAGAGAATGATTTAATAACAATTCATTTTTTAACCTACCCGGCTGCAGAAACTGGGACAAATCCCTATGACAACTTGTCTCTACATGAGAGAACTATAGAAAGGATTCAAATTTTAAGAAATTTTTATCCGCAGTACGACAAATATGCCTCAAAGGGTTATGGCCATCAATTAAATTTTCTTGGGATTGATAATGATGAGACAATTAAAACAGGAATACCATATAAATCTTTAGCTCCACAGTGGGCAATTAGATTCAACAGTATTGCAATTGGACTTGAAAACTATCGACATAGATTAAATACTTGGGATGAATACATAAATAAAATTCTTGAATTACGCAGGGGTAACATAAAATGTTTAGGCGAGCTTACAAAGGCAATCAATAGATACTTCCAAAACGAAAAACCGTTTAACTTCTTTGGAATGGATGTGTTCACATCCGGTCAATGGGATAAATGTATACAAGCAAATAGAGATATACCGTTGCTTCCTAAAATTGCGGTTGATAAATGGGGAATTTCTCATCCTGAGGATAAAGGATTAAACGAAAATGAAGAATTGAAAAAATTGAAAGAATTAAACGAAAATGAAGAATTGAAAAAATCAAAAGAAAATAAAGAATTATATACCTCAATTCTTGAAAGGTTATATCATCTTTTTATTAGAGTGCAAAGTGATTTACATATTTTTTTATATCAATTTATGAAAAATTCTTATGATGTTATCCTTACAAACAGAAAATGTGGAAAGTTACCTTCTAATTCTCCACAGAAGAAACAAGCGCTATATGATTTAAAAAACAACAACATAGATACTCGAACTAATAATTTAACAATTGTGCAGCTTTCGAGAATAAAAGAGGACTTAGTAAAATATCAATCACATTTTCATGAATTATTTGATAATACTATCGATAGGGAAAGTGTTATTGGTCTTGATAATGCAGAAAAGGATATAATTAATCATCTTTCTATTCTTTGGTACTATTTTGTTAATTACCCCAGATTGCAATTTAGTGACCCTAAGAAGCAAATACCTAAGGAAATAAGTTCGGCTGTTTTAAAATTAAAATATAAATATGAAATGGGTATGAGAGAGCTTAGTAATAAACAAATGACAGCTACTAATTTAAATATTAATGTACCTTGGGATAATTCTTCAGCAATATGGATCAAAATAAATATTGATGATGCATTAGATTTCTATACTACCCTCGAACAGGCAATTCTAGTATTTCGCAGGTCTCTAGGCAAAATAGACGCTTCTGATATTTATTACAAGTTAATAGAAGAATATTATGGATACACTGTATTTGTAATAACTGTTAAAGGAAAATTGATTAACAAATTATTTTGGCCATTATTAACAACTTATACCTTATTGACAGATGACCCCATAGAAAATAAACCCTTGGCATTTATTTCTAAGGAGTTATCACAAGAATTACAATTATCCACGGGCTTAGATATTTGGGATAATGATAATGTAAATCTGGCCAATGAAATTTCTGGTATTGTTACAAAATTATCTTTAATGCTCCACCTCATTGGCGCCCTTAAAGACATACCTGATCTGACAAGTTCTGGATTTGAAAAATTAAAAGAATTTATGAATTGTCGATCTAAAGAATTAAGCGATTTAATTCAATTATTTGTAGATAAAAGTTCAAACGTATTTAATATGTTCAACAAAATACCTGCCAGTGAAAAAGAAAAACACCCTAATTTGTTAACTGCAATTACTTTGTTAACTGATGTTTATAAGAAAGTTTTCCCTTCAGATGACTTTGAAAATCAAGAAGATCTAAACCTGGATTCTATAGCTCAGTATGCGGAGAGAGTTCAAAATGCGGTTAATTCTTTCGAGATAATAAGACTTAATTTAATCGCCGATGCGTTAGAATATTTTTAATGCCCTTATCTTTCATCTCCTTTGAATATAACACAGACCAAGTAATTGACCTTCACAAAAAAGTCTGTAGAGAGTTATGAGACGATGAAAATTGTGAAAGAGATGTGAAAAGCACAATCATAAATAAATTTTATATGATTTACCCTTATTATTGTGGTATAACGACGCTGTGCCTAAGCCGAAGCCCAGAGCACCAATGCTGCATTTATTAAATATTATTTTATTTAGAACAAACTTTTATTTTCATACTACGCTGAACAACAAAGTTGAAACAGAACGAAAAATAATATAATTGCACAAATGCCTAATGCGAATTCGCTTTCGGCTTGAGGCACTTGTTATATTTCATTTTTTACTATTTCTGGTCTTAAATCTATTGCTATCGAATATATAGTGTGATCACTTATCACTTGAAGTTTTTTAAAGTGTTTCCCAAAATCTCTTGATCGTGAATCAAATACTACTAAATAACCGAGTTTAGTTGATTTATTTGTTTGATAGTGAATAATTTGACTCTCCCCAGAAAGAGCATAATTTGAACTATACCCATTACCACACATCTTCAATTCAACAACAATTTTTAGCCCCCCAGGTAATAATATATAAAGATCTATAAACCCCACACCAGCTCTTGTCTCTTGAAGGATTTCAATTTTATCTTTCCTGTATTTCCCATTTAAGAAATTGATTAGTAGTTGTTTTGATAATTCCTCAGGATTCTTTGTCCATTTGTATTTTCCAGATTCATTGTCTCTATCCCAGAAATGCATTCTAGAATCTGAACTAATTGATATAGAAAATTCTTCTAAAGCATCATAAAATTGTGTTGCCGATATACTGAATTCAGGTAATCTATTTTCTTTTTCAAGATTATATATTTCCTCGTCTTTCATGTTTTCTAAACAAGAGGAAATATAGTTTTCAATATTGTCAACCGATGATCTCGATTTTTTGAAATACTTTAATGCTAAACAATATTTTTCGTTTTCATAAAGAGCTCTTGCATATGCAAAACAAGTTCCAGGAAGTTCACCTACAAAGTTTATTCTTTCTTTGATAAAATCTTCGGCTTCTTTCCATCGTTTATTCTTAAATAACATGGCGGCGCAATTTTGTGCTGAGGGCTGATAGAAATTATTGTTTTGTAAAGATTTCTTATAATATAAAAACGCTTCTTCAATCATGCCTTCATTGCTATATTTTTCGGCAATTGCAAAGTAGATTATATCGAGTATTTGATTATTTGATTGCTTTTCTACAAAGATTCTTGCTTCATCAAGAAATCCTAAAGCTTCTTCATTACTTAGATTAGTATTTGCTGATTGATACAATAAAGAAGCTAACAGAATTGAACTATCTCCAGAATCAATAATTTTTGACATAAGTTGTTCACTTATAGTATGGGATTCTGATACTATTTGGTTAAACTCTTGTCTAAGTAGAAAATTATCATCATTTATTATTTTAGATAGATTTTCAGATTCAGTTTTAAAGACGCTAGCTTTATCACTCATATCACAAGAAATTGATATCTGTTCAGCCAAAGATAAACTTGCGTGTAATTCAATTTCATTACCAATTAGTCCACGTCTAAATTCACAAGCTTCCTCTATGCTCGTAAGAGCAACATGGCTATTACCTAATTCATGCAAATATATTGCCTTTTTATGCTTCAAAGAGGCTATTAATTCCTTATCAATAAGTTTATTTGATTCATAGAGCGAAATACACTTATCAATTAAATCAAGTGCCGCTTTTGAATCGTATTTAGATTTTATATCTGATATTTTAAGATAGTTTTTAACGGCTTCCGCTTTATTTCCAACTTCCAAATGTTTATCTGCTGCTTTTTCTGCGTAATTTATCTTATCTTCTTCAGTTTCTGATATAATGGACAATCCTTGGTAAGCCCAAGCAATAGAACCAGAATCACTGTCATTTGATGATAATATTTTTTTATAAATTAATGAGGCTTTGTTATAATTACCTTTTAAAGAAGATATATTAGCTTTTTCAAGAAATAAATTTTGAATTAGAAGAGGCTCTAAATCATTCTTATATTCGTCGAGAATATCTTCAATAATTTTTTCACTATTTTCTCTTTTGTTTAAGCGTGATGAATAATAGACTAAATGAATCAAGTAGTCTTTTCGTGATAATTTATCGAGTTTTGAGACATCCATGCCTTTCAGTTTTTCAAGAACATCTTCATTAATAGACATCTGTAACAAAGCTCTATTTTTTTCAAATATTTCATAAGCCAATTGAAACTCTTTTTCGGCCATTTTCTCGTCAAATAATTTTAACCAATCTGTAGAAATATTCTCAATTGATTTAGCTAGTAGTTCATAAATTCTTCTAGCAAGGTTTTTATCAGTTGATTCATCACTTTCAGAGGTACCAATCATTTTTTTACTCATAATATCCATATGAAATGAAACTTTATTTGTTTTTTCATTTTCCATAAAATATATCTAGTGTTTAATTTTGAATGAAATATAACGACGTGTTATGTTAAAATCCAACACTGCCGTATTAATTATTTATAGATTTTCCATCTCGTTTTACGTTTGTAAAACAAGTTATTAATTATCAAAAATCTCCACACCCAAAGTGACGAAATTCTTATCCTCTAAAATCGGATATCCTGTTAAAGGCTGTCCATCCAGCATGTTCGTTTTCATTTTAAAAAGTAGAACATTTTATTCTGGGAATAAATCATTTCTATGACTTAATAGGTATTCAGTATATCCTTGAAGTTCATTATCAAAGTAATACGGTACACATATTACTTTTTTACTCTCTCCACAATAAATAAAACTATCAGCAATTTTATTTTCAATATAGCTACTAGCTTCTATTAAATCATAAGAAGGAGGGAAGTCTGATGGAAGTCTAGCAAGAATGAGATCAAATTCTAACCCAATTGTTTGACCCATTTCTAGTGCATTCAAAACTGGTTTAGCTTTTATATGTACGCGATTGTAACTAGCTTCTGTAAGAAGAATAAATCTAATGTTGTGTGATCTTTCTTTCAATAATCTCAAAGCTGGTATTACATATGAATTAACTGAATTATCTAAAAAAGTTCCACCTACTTCAAATAATAAATTATTAGGTTTACCAAGATTTGTCCAATTTTCATATATCTTTTTTGCAAAATATTTTGAAACATGCGGACAAAACATTAGATGTTCTTTGCTCTCCCCGTATTTGTCAAAAAATTCTAACATAAATGGACTATTGAGAATTAAATGATTGCCACCGAACTCTATATGATTGTGGAATTTTCTATATACAACAAAATCATGATCAGTCCTTGATGGATATCTTCCATCAAAATTTGTGTTTAAAAACCCATCAAATTTAAGAATAGAGAAGTTATGCTCTAATAAGAGCCCAAGCCTTGCGGTTAACTCCGCTTTGCCAATATCCGAACGGTCGAAACCTAAGATTACGTGTATTTGGGCTCCTTCAAAATTTATCGAATCCAATTCTTTGTCAAGGATATTGGAAGCATCTTTTACTCCAAGCATTTTAGCATGTTTATTCATTTTGTTAATTTATCCTAAAAATATTTTATTTAATTATAGTATAGAATATAGAATTTGTATCCATTAGGTTTGTGCGATTAGAACCACTGAATAGTCCAGTCATATTTTTAAAATAGTCCGATTCAATTGCCTCTTGATAACACTTGAACCTTTTTCCAAATAAAACATAGTCCAAAATATTCTCTTTATTATCACTAATTGCTATTACAAGCCTTTTTTCAACTCCTCTTTCCTTTGCGATAAATTCTTCGATTTCGGTTAATGATAAGTTCGACAACTTATCGGGAAATTCTAACTTCTCTATATCAACCGAGTTTAATTGTTCAACATAGTCAATCATTGTTTTAACCCAATAAAAGCCATCATTGATTGCAGTGTCTGAAGAGTCCTTGAGTATAGCCATAAATTTATCATCATCTAAATCAACGAACTCAGATGCTTTTATATATTGGTCAAAGCTTAAATATTTTTTTTCTAATAAAAAACTTGCAAGTCGAATAAAAATCAATGTAATAAATCTTCTGGTCTTTTCACCATATACTGAGTTAAGAGAATATATGGAGCGATAAAGTTCTCTAATAGATTCAATAAGATTTTCAATACTAGAATTGTTATCAAAATCAACCAAAGTTCGAAAGTACCGAAGATCAAAACTATTCGAGTATCTACCAGAATAATGTGAATCTCGTATCGCGTAATCAATATCACCAGCTAAGCTCAATAAATTCAAATCTGGAAATATCTTTAATGATGGGAGTTTTTCTTTTAGCCAATTATAACTAGAATTATCTTTGTTTAGGATAAATTGTTTTTCAACTTTGCTAAATTTTATAATTTGAGAAATATATGTATCGAATAATTGTTCAGCGAAATATTTTTTAGTGTATCCCATTTTTTTTGCAAATAGCCAATGTGTGCTATGCGAAAATGGGAATACACCTATTTCACTTATCAAGGACGCGATTATGTATCGTTGTTTTTGTTGTACATCTACTAAATTGAATTGATCAAATAAGTTTATTAGCACCCAAGTTTTTCCAATTGTATGTTCAAAACGAGTATGAACAGCGCCAGTATAAACTGATGGTGTGAAGCCGAGTTGCTTAATATTTCTCAATCTTGTTAAAGGTGGCAGTTCTAAAAATGAATTACACATATCTGGTAAATCAATTGAACCATAAACAGAATCTTCATAGATCATTTTATTTTTCTTATAATGTTAATTTGCCTTCATTTATCATATCTCTAAAACTTTTTATTATTTCACTTTTGTGCTCTATACTAATATCTGGATCCAAAAATAATTCAGTTCTATATTGATTCTTAATATCTTCAATTAAAAAATTACTAAGTCCGCTTATTTCTTCTAGTAAATCACCGTGTATTGTACCGGTAACAATAGGCTTAGGTGTATTAAACTTTTGAAGATAAACTGCGATTTGGATTGGAGAAACATTGTTAACCCGATTTGCAAGCTCATTTTCAATTTTTCGGCGAAGATTAAAAGCCTCAATTTCATTTTTGAGTGAAAGAATAATTTTCTTAGTATTGTAATGTATATGATTCCAAGTAATTTGAATAGATGAAGTATAACAATCACCAAGGCGAATTTTTCTCATAACCTTTTTTACATCATAATTGGGACAGTCTTCTAATAAACTAAGTGCTTGGTAATCAAAGAGACCGAATATCTCCCAAATTATAGGGAAATATTCTTTAAGGGATTTGCTGTCTTTAACATCTATTTCTAATTCCATAATATTTTTGCAACGTTTTCCAAATTCACAGTCGTAAGTTTGTGCAGCAATATTAACAGCTTTTTCATACATGGCTGTCAAACCCATATGTTTTGATTCATAAACAATTCGTCTATAATTGTTTTTCCTTAGTATTAGAATTTCTTCTGCATAATGAACACCTTTATCAGTCAACTCAAATCTTGGAAAACCAAGTTTAGTCGAAAGTTTCCATATTTCATCAAAATTTACAGTATGATTCATATTTAAAGTTCGTTGCCCACTATAATGAGAATCTCTATAAAGATAATCAATCCTATCAAGGTCAACGTCAGAAGAAACAAGTTCACCAGCACATTGAATAAGAGGATCGTCACTCTTTGCGGATTTTGTAATAAGTTGACAAATCATATCGGATGTGATATTATACTTTTTTTCAAAAGGTTGTAGTTCTTTCCTTAAATAATTGGAAATAATTGCTGAACCAATTTCTTCATGCGTTATTTTGGACCCAATGCCATGCAAAACATTTTCCGTCATATGAGAAAATGGTCCGTGTCCGATGTCATGGCATAAGGTACCTAATTTTAGGAGAGTAATTAGACGAGATTTATTAAACTCATCTAAACCAGTCGCTTTTTCAACAACGTTTTTCATTAAAGTAGAAAGATGGAATGTACCTAGACTGTGTTCATATCTTGTATGGTTACCACCCGGGAAAGACAAATAACATAGTCCAAGCTGACGCAAATGTCTCAATCGTCTAAAATATATAGAATCAACGATTGGGTAGAATAGTTGTTCAATAATTATTTGACCATATAACGGATCATAAAAGTATCTTATCATAATTGGTTTCTTTATTAATTCAGCATATTTGATTTAATCCATTCACAGATTTCATTTGATGGAATGAGATTATCATCATTATAAAAGCATTTCAAAGGTACATTATATTTTCTGGAAATTAAATCTGCTTGTATTCTATTTTCTTTTTGTTGAGAAATAATTTGAGATTCATTTTCTTCAGAACGGTTTCTTTTGATATCTAATTGCCTTCTTGATATTATTTGGTTAGGATTTGCATATATAACAACAAGACTTGCCATATTAAAACGCCAATAAATTTCCAATGAAGGGATATTAATTTTTTTATTTTGAATAGTTGTCAAGTGATTTTCCAGAACAATAAAGGATCTCTCAGTATTATGGATAAATTGTTGTTCTAACATTTTTCGAATCTGCTTTATAATATTTAATCTATCGGTGGATGAAAGAGTTTCAATTGCATCTTTTTCCTTAGTATCCATTATTTGTAACATAAAATCAGCATAATCCATATGCAAAACTCCAAGTTCCTTAGATATAATTGATGCTATTGTAGATTTTCCAACACCCTTAATACCAGTAATCATTATAGTTTTCATATTAGTTTTTCTTAGAAATGAATTGAACGTCCCCCGTCTATTATAATACTTGTTCCAGTTACCCATGCGGACTCATTTGATGCTAAAAATAAAACTGCACCAACATGATCTTGAGGTGTCCCTACTCTTCCTAATGGGATAGAACTTGTTTTCTTTTCCCAATTATTCTTATCGTTTATTCTTAAATCCTCATTTAAATCAGTCTCTGTAAGTCCAGGTTGGATACAATTTACTCGTATCCCATAACGACCCAATGCAAGAGATGCGCTTTTAGTCAGTGTTACAAGTCCAGCTTTTGAACTTCCATAATGGGGTAAATAGTTGGAACCTTTTTCGGAACTGATCGAACCGATATTTATAATAGAACCTTTAATATTTTTTTTAATCATATCTTTAGCTACATCTCTAGTTAATATGAAGGGAGCAAAAAGATTAATTTCAAAAACCCTTCTAAACTCAGCATCTGTTACTTCCATAAATATATTCCTTGTCAGAATGCCAGCATTATTAATCAGAACATCGATATGATCAAATTTATTCAGAACCCTTTCAATTAGTTTTTTTGTTTCGTTTGCTTTACACAAGTCGACTCTCAATTTATTAGAATAGTTGCCGAACTGACTGATTATTGAAACCGTCTCTGTTGCTTCATTCTTACTATTACAATAACTTATTACAACATCAGCACCTTCTTTTGCACAAGCAATCGCAATAGCACGACCAATTCCCCGACTTCCGCCAGTAATGAAGATTTTCTTACCTTTTAGTCGTTCAGAAATCATATCCATAATTCTTTTATAAATATTACTCTATCAATTACTTTATCTTATGATAGATTTAAATCAGTTACAGAAATAAAAAACATAGAAAATTCTAATGCTACATTCATTGTGCAATCGAAGCACATAACGGCATTGTTTTTAAGCTGCCGCCCAACACAGCAATGCAACTTTGAAAAACAATACCGACAATTATTTATTAATTCATTTTGTAAACTACATATAAAGAGCAACTAACTTTTACAACGCAACTTTATAACAACTCAAATGCCTAACATTTAAAGCGGACGGCTTGAAGAACGGGTTATTAGCTGACATGCTTCAATAATTTTGCAATGATATCGTCTAATTTATTTGAGTAACGTGAAAGTATCTCTTTCGGGATTATCTCCCCTTTATGGACTGCCAAGTTTCTTACTTGAATTGCTTCTTCAAGAATTAGTAAATCCGCTTTGTCAATCACACCAACTATTAACAACTGTTCGATAATTTCTCGAATAGAATATTTATTAAAGTCTTTTTTGAATTGCATAAGAGTATTTTTACTCATCATTTCAATTTTAGACCATTTCACTAGAAATTCTGATAACTCTTGCATGGACTTGAGTTTTTCTATGCTAGCACTCATCTTCTCTCTTCTTACTACCAGCAAAGCCCAAGAAGTAACTGAAAGCGTTAAACCTACGCCAGCAATAGTCAAAGCCATGATTTGTTTTTGTGAAAGTTGTATGTCAAGTGAAACCAAAATAAAATATACTATACTGAAAAACGCAGCCATTAATCCAAATAGCGAATATAATTTCAATACTGATTCAAATCTTTTCTTATTTGATTGCATTTTTTCCATTTCCCATAGGTTTTCATCATATCTGAGTTTTTCTTCTAAATAATCTCTTTCCATTGTAATCACTCCTTTATAGTGGCTATTGTAACTGTAAGAATTGCAGCGGTTATAACGGCAATAAATAAAAACATATAACCGCTATCTTGAAGTTTAGTTTTATCATACAATACACCAACCAGTAATGACAAGACTGCTGCTAAAACACGCAACCCCTTAATGAGAAGATTTTTTTTTGGTTGAGCCAATCCTCTTCGGATTAGAATTATAGCATCATTGACCATGCTACTTGTAATTTCTGGATCATCACCAGATGTATTTCTAGAAGATTCAAGTCTATTTGATTCTTCGATAAGATCATTTACAAACTCTTTGCTTGCTTCTTCTAGTTTAGATTTGGCTTTTTCATTAAAACCCTTGAGATCATCATCAGGAACTATTATTTCCATTTAATCACCATATTATTTATAAGATATTAAGCTTATAGCTATTAATTCTCCCGCACTGAATTATATGTCTACCTACCTGCGTGGAGTTGCACATATGTATTCCATTTATTTCGTTTTTCGTCCATAATCACAATATTTTAAAATAGGGTTTGCCGGATATCTTTCCATCCGTATTTTTACCTAACAACCTCTTTAAACTCAAGGTTCGTCAAAAAATATTTAAATAAATCTAAGTAGAATTCATTTATTCGTTTTGTCTTTGCATGTAATAAGTAAGGGAAAGGTAACATATCATTTACCCCGCTTGGTAATTTTTCGGTATGTAAAACTATTTCAGAAATAAAGCAACCTCATCCATCAATAATTATTATTGGTAAAACTAAATCATTTTTCCCATTCCCCCAAGAAAAAAATAAAAAAAGTTTTAATAACAACTATTGCGCCAACCTTCTCTTTTCCCCCTTCACTAGTCTATCGGTTTACTTATTTCCATTTTCCGTTGAATGTATTCATCAACTTGCATCGTTCGATTAAAGTGCAGTTATTTCTTTCCCAAATAGACATAAACTTTCAAACAAATTTTCCGGTTGTACATTTCTCCATTTGTCTTTACAGATAAAGAGTATTGTTTCTTCAAAAGCAATTGACAAAACTTTTGCAATTTGGAGGGAAGGTATGGGGGGAAGCATAAACAATTGATTATGAGATGAGAAACTAAAAAAGCCTTATAAGTTGTTATCTTATAAGGCTTTAATATTGTCGGGGCGGTGTGATTCGAACACACGACCTCCTGCTCCCAAAGCAGGCGCGATGAACCGGGCTACGCTACGCCCCGAGTTATTTCAAGAAATAAAGAACTTGACATAGAAATGACTAAATCAATAATTGTAAAACTTAAAATGAATTAGGAATTTCATATATTAGGATTGTAAATATAACTGGAAAGCTCCTAATTAGCAATTGATTCTAATAAATTTTCTATGCGTTTTTATCTCCTGATACTAAAAAATATACTTTTTTCTAAAAAAGACAGGAAGTTTCTAAATATTTTTATCTCCATTGCCGTCGGAGGCATTGCTCTCGGAGTTGCAACACTTATAATTGCCCTTTCCGTCTTAAATGGGTACGACAAATTGGTTACGAAAAGACTCCTACAATTAGATGCCCACATCCAAATAACAGGTTTCGGAAATAAACCGCTAGCTGATCCACCCAAAATTGAAGGTCAAATACAATCTTTAGTTAAAAATGAGCTGGTATCCATTCAACCATTCGTAACAAAAGTGGGAATTCTGGGTAAAAGTAGAATAAAAGAAGGTATTACTCTTCACGGAATACAACAAAATTATTTTAAATCGAGTAATGGATTTCAATTAATAAAAGGTAATCTCTTTCAAAGCAATTCAAAAGAAGTGATTTTAGGGAAATCTCTCGCAAATAAACTTCTTACAGGGGTTGGAGACACACTAAAATTCTTTGCAATGTCAAGCGAGTCTGATTTTTTTACTAACTCGACTCCGATTGTTGAGAAAGTAGTTGTCTGTGGAATATTTGAAAGTGGAATGTCTAAATTTGATGACTCCTTTGCACTATTAGACTTGAAATCTTTACAAAATATATTCTCACTACAACAGTCAGTTTCTGGTTTCGAGTTGAAGCTTTCTTCACTTAGGGAGGTCGATAGTCTTGCAAATTTACTTCAGGAAAATCTCCGATATCCTGCCTATGTAAAAACTATTTTCAATAATTATAAAGCGATCTTTACATGGATCGAGCTTCAAAAAAAACCAATCCCGATTATTCTGGCTTTAATTATTCTTGTTGCGGTCTTCAATATTATCAGCACCTTGTTAATGATGGTAATTGACAAATCTGAGTTTATCGGAACATTGCGAATTCTTGGAGCCAGACAAATTCAGATTGTGATGGTTTTTTTGGCGCAGGGAATGATCATCGGAATTGCAGGTATTTTTCTCGGAAATGTCTTAGCGCTATTTCTAATGAAATTACAAACTACTTTTAATATTATTACCCTTCCTTCAACAGTTTACTTTGTATCCGAAGTTCCTCTATTCTTTCAAAGTTGGATTTCGCTTTTAGTCTCTTCTTTAACTTTTATGGTTACTCTTTTAGTTTCGATTCTCCCCAGTTTTATAGCTTCAAAAATTCAGCCGGTAACAACATTACGGTTTTCATGATGAAGTTTGAACATTTTATTGCTAAACGTTATCTCTTTGCGAAACACAAAATTAATTTTATAACCATAATTTCGTACTTATCTATTACCGGAATTGCCATTGGCGTTGCGGCATTAATAGTGGTTCTTTCTGTGTTTAACGGATTCAGCAATCTTATTACTTCGTATCTCATTTCTTTCGATCCTCACATACGAGTTGAAGCGATGGACGAGATATCTCAAAAACAATTACCGGCGTTCCTAGCTTCAATTAAAACTGAAAAACCGTTCTATATAACACCTTTCGTAAAAGGAAAAGTTCTGGTTGTAAATGGAAATCTTAACCAGATCGTTGAGTTAAAAGGAGTTGATTTTACACGTAAAAATGTTGCTGACATATTTGATGGGAAATTATTACTCGGAAGTACTCTCACTCACGAAATCACTGAAACACCGGATATTATGATAGGTGCGTTTTTAGCTGATAGGATGCAATCCACTATTGGCGATACTCTCTCCCTTGTCTCCCCTTCTTCAGTTGAAAAAGCAGTAGCAAGTTTTTCAATTCCAAAAGTTCACAAAGCTGTAATAAAAGGAATATTTCTTTCAAACAATAATGAGTATGATGCCTCGCTGATGTTCTGCCAAATTTCCGAAGCACAAAAGGTATTTAACTATAAAAATATTTTTCAAGGGTTAGAAATAAAACTTACAAATGAAAATGAATCATTTCAGTTCAAAGAAAAACTTGAAGTGAAATTATCTGATAAATATTCGGTCACCACATGGTATGATTTTCATAAGGACCTCTACTCTGTTATGAATATCGAACGATGGGTGGCTTATGCGCTGTTGCTTATGATCATCGCTGTTGCTGTGTTCAATATCCTAGGTTCACTTAGCATGTCGGTAATCGAAAAAAAACGAGATATCGGGATTTTAAAAGTAAAGGGAGCCACAGAAACTTCTATTAAAAAGATTTTTCTGCTGCAAGGTTTTTATATCGGTATCATTGGAACTCTTGCGGGTTTTGGGCTGGGTTTGTTCGTATATTATTTACAAACTGAATACAAACTTTATCCGTTGAATCCTTTAGAGTATAAAATTGACGCGATTCCGATGAAACTGCAATTGATGGATTTCCTAACAGTCGGAGGAGCTTCAATACTTCTATCAACTTTTGCAGCTTTAATCCCGGCAAAAAAAGCTTCTCAAGTTAATCCTGTTGATGCAATAAAATGGGAATAAGAAAATTACCGTTGACAAATGACTAATAACTACTGACAAAATTATGTACATCATCGAAACAAAAAACATATACAAATCATATCCGACCGGTTTAAATAATAAGTTGGAAATCTTAAAAGATATTTCTCTTGATATTCCAAGAAAAAAAATATCCGTTATCATCGGTGCATCGGGAGCCGGGAAGAGTACTTTACTTCATATCCTTGGAGGGTTGGACAAACCAAACGAAGGAAAAATTTTAATTGAAGGCAATGATGTAGCTTCTTTTTCAGACAAAAAATTATCGTCCTTCAGAAACAATCACATTGGTTTTGTTTTTCAGTTTCATCACCTTCTACCCGAATTTTCTGCAATGGAAAATGTAATTGTTCCTCAACTTATTGGTAAAGTAGCCTACAATAAAGCTGTTCTAAAGTCAAAGGAATTACTTGAAATAGTCGGTTTAACAGATCGGGCTGAACATAAACCGGCGCAACTTTCCGGCGGTGAACAACAGCGTGTAGCCGTTGCCAGAGCATTGGCAAATGATCCTAAATTAATTTTGGCTGATGAACCCACGGGAAACCTCGATACGATCAACAGCGAACTTCTCCATGATTTATTTGTTCAACTACGCGATAAGTTTGATAAGACCTTAATCATCGTTACTCACAACAAAGATTTAATGGCTCTCGCGGATGTTATTTTTGAGATGAAAGATGGAAAGTTGAAGACATAGAACTTACCTGTTGTGATTCAAAACTGTCTAAAGCTTCTTTAATAGACGTGTACGTTCTATAAATTTTAAGAATTCCATTAAATAACATTTGATTTGAAAGTGAATTTCCCGACTTTACAACTAATCTAATGTCGCCCCCATTGGCTTTTACTTTTCTGAGAGCCGCAACCAAAACTCCAGCGAAGGATGAATCAATAAATTCAAGTGAAGTCAGATCAACCACAATTCTCTTTGAGCCTTCATCAATTATATCAAAAATGTAACGGTAAAATATTTGAGACTCACCTATAACGGCGCGGCTGAAGTTAATCACTACCAAAGTAATACCACGGTAGATGTGTTTCTGAAAATCGAAACGTATATCAAGGTCTTTGATAAATTGATTCAGCGCCCTTTCCTGTAGGCAGCGAACAAATGAGCTGGTGTCTGCAATCTCTCTAGCCATCAATTAATTCCCGAACAATAATTAGTATAAATTTATTTGTAAATTCGATGTGTAATAATAGGTAACTGTAATTTTTCGCAATATGTATTTCATCACTCTTGTGAACTCAGTCACAATTGATAAAGGTTGAAAAAGAGAAAAGGCTTTTTGCACGGAAAAATAAATATAGAGTAACTTATTAGAGATTGGACGAATTA
>Ga0209417_1003652_pt1 | contig 20054 bp, 16 predicted proteins | sample RifGroF2_FD_184002 | JGI IMG/M metagenome (GOLD analysis project Ga0209417, IMG submission 184002) | Groundwater microbial communities from Rifle, Colorado, USA - Groundwater F2 (SPAdes) (version 2) | ecosystem: Environmental > Aquatic > Deep subsurface > Groundwater | place: Rifle, Colorado... | reverse complement strand
GTACGCCAAAAAGAAAATCGACAAGTTAAAGGATTTGAACGACGTTCTATAAAAGAACGATTAAAAATGATTTTATACATTACCTAAATTTTACGTGAAAAATCATTTTTTCACGCAGGATCTAAGTAATAATTAAATTTCAGGTTCCAAGCGCCAAAACAAAATCTATTTTTTAAAAAAATTATTATCCTTCTTGGAGCTTGGTGCTTGGAACTTGGAGCTTATCACTCGTACCTCAACGCCTCGATCGGATCTAACTTCGCGGCATGGCGGGCTGGATAGATGCCGAAGGTCAGACCAATAATCGTGGCCACACCGAAGCCTAGGAAGACACCGTTCAACGGCAATTGTGGTTCCCAGCCGGCGACAAATTGTCCAAGAACCCAAGCAGCCAGGGTGGAAACAACAAGGCCAGAAACAATACCAATCAAGCCACCGAAAACTGTCAGCATAACCGCCTCGGTCAAAAACTGGCTCAAGATTTCGCTATAAGTCGCGCCAACGGCTTTGCGTAAACCGATTTCCCGAGTACGTTCGGTAACCGAAACCAGCATGATATTCATGATACCGATACCGCCAACCAAAAGTGAAATGGCGGCCATGGCCACTAGAAACAAAGTCAAAATATCCGTAATCGAGCTAACAGTTTCCATGGCTTGTTCTTGGGTCTCGACAAAAAAATCATCTTTCTCAGGATCGGTGATTCCGTGAGCCTCGCGTAAGGTAATAGTAATGTCTTCGACGGTTTGGGCAACATTAACTTCGTCATCAGCTTGAACAACCAGACGATTCAAATATTTAATGCCGAAAATTTGTTTTTGGGCCACAGTGTAAGGCATGATAATTGCCTCATCAAAATTAACAAATGAGGACTGGCCTTTTTTACCCAAAACTCCAACAACACGGTAACTCTGATTACTAATTTTTATTTTTTGACCAACAGCATCGTTATCGCCAAAAAGTTCCTCTTTAATTTTCGAACCAATGACTAAAACTGAATTTTGGTTTTTTACGTCGTCATCGGTAAACATTTCACCTTGCTCGGGATAAGTATCGTAGATCTCGGAAAAAAGTGGGGTGACGCCGTAAATGGTCGGACGATAGGAATTGTTTTCAAAAGAAGCAGCTTGGCTACCGAAAACCAAAGGCATAATTGCCGCCAGATGAGGAACATTTTCTTTTTTTTGCAAAAGCTCAACATCGCGCTGTTTTAGAGAGTCGGTAAAAATTGCCGCCATGTCAGACAGACCGTTGGGGTGCCGACCCGGAGCCACAGCAATAGTTTTGGAACCAATACTTTGAACCTCACTCAAAATAAGATTTTGCGCACCCTTCCCCAAAGCCATAACAATAATAATCGCGGCAATACCAATAACCACGCCAAGAATCGTTAAAAATGACCGCGACTTGTTACGGCGCAAAGATTCGGCCGAAGTGGCAATAAGATCAAAAAAACGCATAATTATTTATGATAAGCACCAAAACGACGCTGGTGATTTTTGGTGTCAGAGATAACTTTTCCGTCGCGAATTTTAACGATACGTTCGGCATTTTCCGCGGCCTCGAGTTCGTGGGTAACCATAATAATGGTATGTCCAGCTTTGTGCAGATCGTGAAAAATCTTCAAGATCGCCTCGCCGGATTTGGTGTCCAGGTTACCAGTCGGCTCATCAGCAAAAATCACTGCCGGATTATGAACAATAGCTCGAGCAATGGCTACACGTTGACGCTCGCCACCGGAGAGTTGGTTAGAAAGATGTTTTAGACGATGACCAAGGCCGACTGATTCCAAGGCTTTGGTGGCCAACTTTATTCTTTCGGCTTTGGGCACTTCGGCATAAATTAACGGCAACATAACATTTTCCAAAACCGAAGATTTGGCCAACAAATTAAAAAACTGAAAAACAAACCCGACATCTTTGCGACGATGCATGGCCAAAGCGTCTTTTTCTAGATTCGAAACATCCTCACCTTTAAAACGATATTCACCTTCGGTTAGGTGATCAAGAAAACCAAGAATGTGCATAAGTGTGGATTTTCCAGAACCCGACGGCCCCATTAGGGCCACAAATTCACCCTCTTCAATATTCAAAGTAACGCCAGCCAGGGCTGGTGTTACTACTCCGTCGTTTTCGTAATTTTTACCGACATTGTGGAGTTCGATCAAAGGCATATTATCTAATACTGGTAATCACAGTTTGACCCTCGGTCAACCCGGAAAAAACCTCGGTCCAACCGTCGTCGCCACGAGAACCGACTTTGACATCTTGTTCGACAAAATCATTGCCATCCGGCAAGCGCACATATTTACCACCACCGGAGTGTTCCAAAACCGCTCGTTGAGGAACTCGTAAAACATCATCTTTTTGCACGGTTAGAATTGATAAGTTGGCAGTCATACCGGTTTTCCAATTAATTGACTCGACAGAATCTTCGAGATAAACGGTGACCTTGTAATAAACCACACCTTCAATAACTTTTTCTGCCGGATCGATTTTACCAACTAGACCGGTAAATTTCTGGTCGCCACCAAAAGCATCGAAAGTAATCTCGACCGGATTATTAAGAGCAATCTTGGAAATATCAGTCTCGGAAATATTGGCGGCAATTTGGAATTGCGAGGTGGTGGTTTGCACGGTTAAAACCGGGGTGTTGGCCACGACCTGCTCGCCGCGTTCAAAATCAATTTTAGTCACCTTGCCGGCAATCGGCGTAAAAATTTGAGCGTTAACAAAACGGGTTTGGACCTCGCCGTAATTTGCTTCGGCTTGACTAACCGCGGCCTCGAGCGCCGCCAAATCAACCGGACGCGGCAAGGCCATAACTTGATTCAAACCAGCCTCGGCCTCGGCCAAAGCCGATTGTTTAACCGCCACCGAATAAGTAGCACTGGCCTCGGCACTAGCCAAAGCTGCCTGATATTTTTTAACCAAATTCTCGGCGGTCGTGAGTTCGCTGGCGTTGGTAATTTCAAGTTGATCGATGGTTTGTCTAACCGCAAGCAGAGCTTCCTCGACAGTTTGCACGCCATTGCGAGTTGTATCAATGGCGGCCTCGAGAGTCGCCAAATCGGCCGACGAAAAATCAGCAGTATCGATATTAGTGCCATCAAGGGTTCGGCGAACATAAAGGAGAACAAGCGCAGTATCGTTCAAAGCAGTCTTAACCAAACCCTCGGCAGCTTCGACGGTCGAATTTGTTGAAGATGGACTCAAGGCGTAAACCGCGTCTTCGGCGGCATCACGACTTTTTTTGGCAATGTTGTAAGCATTTTTTGCCGAGTTTAAAGATTGCCAATCGTTGGCTCCAAGGACGTCTTGAAAATCATCGTTAGCCATGGTGTTATCAATTCCTAAAACTTCGTCGGCTTCGGATAAAGCCGAACGAACAGTAATCGCCGCATCGCGGAGTTCTTGAAAAAGGTCGGCATAAGCCCCGACCAAATCTTCGGCGTTATCGAGTTTTACATTTTCCAAATCTTCTTCGGTAGAATTTAAAATAACTTCGGCCTCGGTTACGGCCGCGGCTGTTGTGGCCTCGGTGCTGGTCAAAGAGGCTTGAGCAGAAGCCAAAGCCGCTTCGGCTACGGCCACGGCCTCACTGGTTGAGCCGGCTAGTTTTTGCGACAAATTGGCCCGAGCAATCTCGACCGTCTGCCAAACGCTGGCGCGATCGGCTTCCAGTTTGGCCAAATCAAGAGTGGCCAAAAGATCGCCGGCATGCACGTCGTCGCCGACCTCGACCAAAATCACCCCGGCCGTGCCACTGGTACCAAAAGCCAAATCAACTTTATCGAGCGATTCTAGAACACCGTTGGCGTCAACGGTTTGAACAAGCGTCCCGACTTCAACTTGAGCTGTCACAATTTCTTGTTGAACGGGTTTTCTAAACAAGAAAAAAGCACCAATAGCCACTGCTACCACGACGATTCCACCAACGATTATTACTGATTTTTTTAGTTTCATAAATTTAAGACTGTTTCTGTTTTAACAAATTATGAGGTTTGGTAAACCTGATTAAGTTTTTCTAAAATTTTAATAATAGTTTCTTGGTCTTCGAGATTCAAATGGGACAAAACTTCTTTTAAGTGATTGGACATTTGTTCTCGGCCCTCGTCTAAAATCTTTTGGCCCTTGTTTGTAATCTTTAGACAAACAACTCGACGATCAGAAGCTTCGGCAAATCTTTCCAAAAAACCTTCTTCGACCAAATTATCGATTAACGAAGTTGCCGACGAAGGTGTGATACACAATTCTTCGGTAATGTTCGACATGGTAGTTTTTTGATTGTGAGCTACACAGAAAAGGGCCCGTAGTCGCAAAAAAGAAACCGGATTCTTTTCACTCTTAGACCAAAATTTTTCGTGGATTAAACGATGGGTCGAGAAAAACAAGGCGACCAAATCTTCGGTGCGATTATTAGTCATAGGATATATTTTATAATCCAAATATTACGACTTTTGAACTAAAAAGTCAAGACAAAAAAAACCAGCATATTGTTATTAAGTTCCAAGTACCAAGATGGTTGTTTCTTCCTTTAAGAAGATGTCTCCTTCTTGGAGCTTGGTGCTTACGCGCTTGGAACTTACGATTTTTCAATCTCCGAAAATTAACTGCTTAGGCCGCCTCACGCTTCCCTGCTTCTAATTCGCTTCCTTCCAAAATTTTTCTATAAGCACCAACCGCGGAATTGTAAATACTCGGCGACATTCTTTTCACCTCCTTAGCCCAACTCCTAATGGTGTTCAGCTCATTTTTCCAGTTGCCTTTCGAGAGTGCGAGCGCAGCAAACGCCATGTAGTCTTGTTGTTTAAGCTCATCTGGAAGGGTCGCCATATCAAGAAGCAGTCGTTGTTTGTTCTCCGGAGTGTGATCACGAACAAGCTCGGTATAGGCATTAACCGCGGTTGGAGGGAAACCCATCAGATAGCCAATAAGTCTCTCGTCTTCTGGGTCACGACCTTGTTCGTCTGGGTGAACAAATTTTTTCCAAGGCTTCATAAACTGATCGACCGTCTCTTGATTTTTGGCAATAATAAGATGTTTACAAAAATCTTCACTTTCATCATCGTTTGGAAAAAACGGGCTTTCAACAGGCTCGGCAACTATACCAAACTCAGAACAAACCGACCGTGTTTGATTATAAACCATCAGTTCTTCAACCGTTGGGCCGCGACGCTCCGCGCCGGGCGGCAAAGAAAATAGCTTAAGTGGCAAAATCATTCCCGGCCGCAACCCCTTATAAACCAAAAGTATAAAAGCCTTATCGTGAGCACAAACAGGCTCCGGAAGAGCCTCGACGGCTTGCACAAACTTCTTCTCTTTTTCCTTGGCCGCCATTTCTTCAATAACGCACTGTTGCTCTGGATGAATACGCCTCATAGAAAACTAATTTAAGATTTTGTTCCAATCTTCCCCAATGACCACCGGCTGCATAGCCAACAACTCTTCTTGATAACCAATTTTCTCCGGCAACTCGTTTAAAAGATAAATTGGCTTTCTTAAATAAAAAGCCAAACCGATTTCCAAAAAAGTATTACCGCCAATATAACCAAGAACCCCGTTCTTCTCAAAGTTGGCGACAAAAATAGCATCCGATTTTTCAATCTTGTTGAAATGCTCACGAATCAAATCGTGGTGAATTTTAGTCAAAGCGTCTTCGACCAAATAATGATAATCAATCATGCTTGGTAGTAAGACGGTGTGTCCGTGTGCTTCGAGAGAGTCTTTGATGGCCGGTAAACGGTCGAAGAATTTGGCGCTGGAGCAGAGGGTGATGGTCATAAGTAGGTTTTAGGGGATAGGGGTTAAGGGGATAGGGATGGAGGATTATTTTTTTGAAGCTTCGATTAAAAATCGTTTTTGGGTGTAGACTAATTTTTCGCCTCGATCAAGTTTTTCTTGAAGACGAATTAAAATCTGACGAAATTTTTTAACGGAAAAATTCGGAACTACCCAGGGTACATTTTTCAAAAAATACACCAGCGCTCCGACATCTTTAAAAAACATGTGCCCGACCCATTCTTCGGCTCGTTCAATTTTCAATCCCGCCTGTATTAAAGATTCGCGAACTTTTTTAAATTGCCATTCAGGAAAAGGAACCTGTCCACCAAATTCGGCAGCTAAATCAGCCAGGTTATCTCCACTAACTTGCTGAGTAATAAAAACTCCGTTTTCCTTTAACAAACGGGCCACATCAGACGAAATAAAAGAAGCTTGACGATTGATAATCACATCAAATGACGCGCCTCCGAGTTGAAGAGGTTTTTCGGAATCAGCTGAGTGTACCTGAATGCCCAGCGGTTCCAACCTTTCTTTGGCGACAGCAAAATTTGGCGGCCAAAATTCAACCGCTTGCATATCGCCCGGTAATGGTTGCATTAACAAAAGTCTCTCACCGCCGCCCGTACCAATATCGAGACCAGAAGATGCTGTTGCCAAAAGTTCTTTGGCTCTGTCTTCGTACCCAAGATTCACTTGCTCTTCTTCCCAACGTCCATCAAGATATGAAAAATTCCAACCTTCAAAAGGCGCCGCCTCGTCTTTTTCCCATTGTCGAATTCTTTGTTCAAACAAATTATCTTCGGCGTCTGTTACAAAAGTTTGTTTTTCTCCCATAGATAGATAAAAATTATTCCCTGGTTCTTGTCTCGATTTCGTTTAAAATTTCTTTCCAATAATCATCGGCTTGAGCGAATTTGACACGATTGTTTTTGAGACTGTCACGGATTTCTTTTATGGTAAAGAGACGAACAGTCTGAAGTTCCTCGAGCTGGATTTTCAAATCTTCGGCTCGGCCGGAAAACGGTAAAAAATAAATGTAATAGAATTCATTATTAGGAATGGCGTCGGGCAAAGCCTCACGGCGAAGAATTCTAAAAAATTCCAGACTTTCTTTTTCGGTTTTTACGCCAATCTCTTCTTCAAGTTCGCGCAATCCAGAAGTCAACGGATCTTCGCCGGCCGCCACGTGGCCGGCCGCGGAAACATCCCAGCAGTCAGGTGCCAAAAGTTTATCTTTAGCTCTTAATTGCAAAAGAATCTCGCCGCGAGAATTGTAAAGCCAAATGTGAGCACTACGGTGCCATGAACCGTCTTGATGGGCCAGACTTTTCATTTTTTGTTCTCCATTTGGTTGATTGTTTTCGTCGACAACGTCGATTAGTTCGTCGGACATATTATTGTATTCGAGAGACAGGGCAGTGCCCTGTCTCTACGAACGTGGTTATTCTGGTATTTTGCCGGTCTCCACAGCCTTCCCCACCAAATCCGCGGCTGAAACTACCAAATCTTCTTCTTGACCAAAAACATTGATTTTGAAATCGCCACCTTCGGCTTCTTTGGCACCAATAACGATGGTCCAGGGAATTTTCATCATGGCGGCGTTACGAATTTTTTTACCAACTTTTTCATCACCGGCGTCAAGCTCGGCACGAACGCCGGCGGCTTTGAGTTTAGCCAAGAGATCGACGGCAAACGGCACAAAGCTGTCGCTTACGGTTGCGAGACGAATCTGAACAGGGGCGAGCCACATCGGAAAAGCGCCGGCGGTATGTTCAATAAGAATCGAGAGAAAACGCTCGATCGAACCCATAATGGCGGCGTGAATCATAACGATTCTTTCTTTTTCGCCGGCTTCGTTGATACAAGTGAGATCAAAACGCTCTGGCATGTTCATGTCGAGTTGGATTGTGGCAACTTGCCATTCACGGCCAATGGCGTCCTTGGCCATAAAGTCGAGTTTAGGGCCGTAAAAAGCCGCCTCGCCAACACCTTCAAACCAATCGACTTTTTTCTCGTCGATTATTTCGTGCAAAATACTTTCAGCTTTGGCCCAGTTATCCTTATCGCCCAAATATTTTTCCGGATGAGCCGGATCATGAAGAGACAAACGAACCCGCAACGAAAAACCAAAAGTCGGATAAAATTCGTGGACAATGTCCCAGATCTTCAAAAATTCTTCTTTGGTTTGGTCCATGCGACAAAAAACGTGAGCGTCGTCTTGCGAAAAAGCGCGGGTGCGAGAAATACCAGAGAGCTCACCGCTTTGTTCGTCGCGATAACAAGTGGTGGTGTTGGCGTAACGCTGTGGCAGATCGCGATAACTCCAAAGCTGGCGGGCGTAAATTTGAGTGTGGTGCGGACAGTTCATGGGCTTCATGGCAAATTCATGACCTTCACGGGTGGTGATACGGAAAAGTTCATCTTTAAATTTTTCCCAATGGCCGCTGGTAATGTAAAGGTCTTTTTTGGTGATGTGTGGAATTTCCACTTTCTCATAACCACGCCTGGAACGTAGCCGCCAAACAAATTCATCGAGGACGTTGCGTAAAATTGTGCCACGCGGTGTCCAGAGCGGCAATCCAGCGCCAACCAAGTCGGAAAAAGTAAACAGATCAAGGGTTGGTCCCAAAATTTTGTGATCGCGTTTTTTGGCTTCTTCGAGCATGGTCAAATAATCATCGAGATCTTTTTGGCTTTCAAAAGCCGTACCATAAATCCTGGTCAACATTTTATTTTTTTCATCCCCGTGCCAATAAGCGCCGGCGGTTTTGAGTAATTTAAATGGGCCGATTTTCCCCGTCGATTCGGCATGCGGCCCGGAACAGATATCCACAAAAGTTTGCGGCATATCTTGGCCTTTCTTACCCAACCAATAGACGCTAACTTTTTCATCCCGAGCGGCTATGGCATCAAGCCATTCATGTTTATATTCGTTATCTTTGTAAGTATTACCGCTAAAAAATTTCTTGGCCTCTTCGACAGTCATCTCGTCTTTAATAATCGACAAATCTTCTTTAATAATTTCAGTCATCTCTTTTTCGATCTTAACAAAATCCTCTGCGGAAATTTTAAGATCCGTATCAAAATCAAAATAAAAACCTTCTTCGGTAGCCGGCCCCATGGCGGCTTTAATTTTTCCCGGCCACAATCGCATCATGGCCATGGTCAAAACATGCTCGCAAGAGTGACGCATTTTTTCCAAATTTTCTTTGTCCATATTTTTTGATTACGATTTTTTATTTTTCGGTTCATCCGAAAAATAAAAAACCGACGATTAATAATAATCCTCGGGCCCCGCGTATGCAGGGGGTTCCACCCGAATTATTCTGTTTATTTTTTTGGCAAACAGAATCACTCGATTTTTGGTTTATCACTCGAGAGCTGGTATTTACTCGCCCTTTTGGTTCCAAAAGCTTTCAGCCGCGGCTTTTGGTCTCTGTAAACCGGTTTCGAATAAATGTGATCTCTGTCTTGGTGATGTTATCAGTATAGAAGGTGACAATACGGGTGTCAAATGTGAGTTTGAAACGTGTAGGCTAGTTGATCCGATCGGACCAACTAGCCTACACGGTCCCGAAAAAAAATAAAATCAAAAAAAAGATGCCGGTTACGACATCTTTTTTTGATTTTAATCTTTCACTTCGACTGTCACATGATCAACCATGGCGGGAATCTTGCCAATCCACGGCGGAAAAATCCAGACCGAAACATCGTCGGCCAAACCAGCTGAGACCAAAAAACTTTTTACCTCGGCTGCGCTTTTGCCAACTAATAATTCCGGTTGGAGTAATTGGTGGGTATTGGAAACTATGGCTTGTTTTTCAAGATTGGCCCGCATTTGTGCTATGCCATACTGACTATTGGCGTCAATTACCTCTAAAACCAAAGAACCTTCCCCTGGATCAGAACTGTAAAGATTCTGATCAGAATCTTTAAAAACAAAACCGTCTTCAAGCTCTTGGTACAATTTGGCACTGGCCAAACCATTCAAAGTATCGGCATTAAAGAAAACTCCGGCAACTTTTATTTTTAAAGAAATTGTTACTTCGTCTTTTTCTTGACCGGGTTCGGTATCGCTAACTTTTGACAAGACCGCGACAGAAAAAACCTCACCGCTCCAATCGGCCTTACTTAAAGTTCGTAGTTGATCTTTGGCAAAAACTTCCATTTCTTCTTGAAGTTGACTGGCATTAATATCAAGTTCTTCTTGAGTAACCACGGAAACCAAACGTTTACCACCAGTCATAGCAACAGCACTTTCGGCGTAAATTTGTGACTGTAACGAAGTGGCTAAACCTGGAATAGTAAATTGATCTGGACCGATATCGCCAATTGAACCAACCTGATCGGCATAAACTTGAGTTTCTAGACTGCCACCGGCTGGAACATTAACACCCTTATCCAAGCGGAAAAGCACACCACCAGAACTCAACAAACGTGTAGTGGCAACCAAGGGTTGATTTTTGGAAGAATCGTTTTTGATAGTAACCAAACCGCCAGCTTTATCTAAAACTTCTTTCTGCTCACCACTAACAACTGGAAAAATTTTGGTTTGTTCGAAAACTTGGTCGGTAATTACCCCAATAATTTGACCTTCGCTGGCCGCTTCTTTAACCACATCAAAAAGAAAAGATGATTGGACAGTATTAACTTTTGGCGTAACCAGAACCACAGCCTTGGTGGTTGAAAGCAAAATCACTACGGCCAACAAAGCCACTACTGCCACAATAAAAACCCCGGCGATGCGCCGATAAAGACGTAAAGAAGGATTGGGCAAAGACGTTGGTTTACTCGGTTTAACCTCGCGCGGGGTAAGCTTTTTACTTACCGTGGTAATTTTTTTCTTTTTGGCTACAGGGGTCATAAATTTTTTTGGCACAAAGGTGGTCAAGAAAAAAATAAAATTTTTATCTTGATAACGATTGTTACCGAGTTCCCCTTTATTATACCACAACATTTTGCTGTCCGACCAGGGATTTAACTTCGGCCAGTAGTTCGGGGTTAACATCGATAGAATAATCCGTAGTCACGTTTCTCTTAACACCGCCGGCGTCAATGACAAAACAAACTTTTTTTGAACCGGGTGAAGCCGTAAATAATTCTCGCAAACGAGCAATTAATTCAGGGTCGGGTTTACCCACCAAAGTGATTTGAATCTTGTTAGAAGTTTTAGGCGGCAGAGTTCGAGCCAAAAGATTTTTTGAAGGTTGGTTAGACACCGGAGTTACAGCTTTAACTTCTGGCAAACCTCGATCGTCCGGAACCCAAAGATTGCTTTGAAGCATGCCCAACAAATCAGGCAAACGTCCATCGTTAACCACCACAAAACTATTGGCCAAAAGTTTGGCCTCCTCCCCTTCTCGTCTCGAAACCTTGGCCGAAACCAACAAAATCTGATCTTCCACCAACAATTTACTAAACTGCGAATAAACCGTGGGGAAAACAATAACTTCGGCCTTGCCGTCTTTGTCATCGAATTCCACAAAAGCCATGTTGTCGCCTTTTTTGGTAACAATGGTTTTCACCGAGGAAATCAAACCACCGCACTTTACAAAAGAATTCTCTGGCTGGGCCTGAAGGGTTTTTAAAGGCATTAAATACTGGCCAAGTTGTTTAACAGCATCGTCGTAAGGATGCGAACTAATGTAAAGACCAAGCAATTCTTTTTCCCAAGCCAACAATTCAATTTTTTCGGCCGGCGGACTCGGACGAAGTTTTAATTTTTCCATGGCCAAAGCCGGCGAAAGATCAAAGAGCGAACTTTGATTTTGGGCCTGTTTTTCTTTTGACTCCTTATTAAAATGCAAAATCTGTTCCATGTTTTCGAGTAAACACTTGCGTTCGCCAAAACAATCCAAAGCTCCAACTTTGGTTAAGGCCTCGATAGCTTTTTTGTTAAAAGCTCGATGGTGAATACGAGAAGCAAAATCCGCCAAATCTTTATACAAGCCGTTGGCCTGACGCTCGGCCACAATCGCCTCGACCACTTCCTTACCCAAATTTTTAATCACTACCAAACCGAAACGAATAGTCTTGTCATCAATATAAGTAAAGGTTGGTAGCGACTCATTAATGTCCGGTGGCAAAACCGCAATACCCATACGTTGACATTCTTTAACGGCATCAGAAATCGTTTCGAGATCGGCCGATTCTGCGGTCATTAAAGCTGACATGTACTCGGCCGGATAATTGGCTTTAAGATAAGCAGTTTGATAGGCCACCATGCCATAGCTCGCGGCATGGGCCTTGTTAAAACCGTAAGCCGCAAATGGCTCGATTAATTTCCATAAGTCCTCGGCTTTCTTTTTAACCAAGCCATGTTTAATCAAACCGGCCAAAAGTTTTTCTTTTTGCTTGGCCATTTCTTCGGGAATTTTTTTACCCATGGCTTTTCGCAATTTGTCGGCCTCAAGCCAAGAATAACCACCAAGCTTAATGGAAATCAACATGACGTCGTCTTGATAAACAATAACTCCATAAGAAGTATCAAGAATTTCTTCAAGTCGAGGATCAAGATATTTAATAAGCGAGGCGTCGTATTTTCGACGAATGTATTCAGGAATCGATTCAATCGGACCCGGACGATACAAAGCCACCATAACCATGATGTCTTCGATACGAGTTGGTTTTAGTTCCATGAGGTACTTGGTCATGCCGTCACCGTTTAACTGAAAAGTACCCATGGTGTTACCGTTGGCCAAAAGCTCAAAGGTTTTCGGATCATCAACGGGAATTTTTTCGATTTTAATATCAACCCCCTTAACCTTGCGAATAATTCTGACGGCGTCTCCGAGAATCGATAAGTTGCGAATACCCAAAAAGTCCATTTTGAGCAAACCAGCAGCTTCGACCGATTTCATTTCGTACTGAGTAATAATTCGGCCTTCTTTGGTTTCAATTTGTAACGGCGTAAAATCCGTGAGCGGAGTTGGCGAAAAAACTACTCCGGCGGCATGGATGGAAACGTGACGGGCACAACCTTCGATTTGTTGAGCCAGATTAATAAGTCGACGAACATCGGGTTCGGTATCATACCGATTTTTTAAATCCGGAGTTTCTTCGAGGGCTCGTTTTAGGTTCATAGGAAAACCCTGACTGCCCATCGGCACCAATTTGGCGACTTGGTCAACAAAAGAATATTCGTAACCCAAAGCTCGGCCGACGTCGCGCAAGCTGCCGCGAGCCAACATGGTTCCAAAAGTACAAATTTGAGCAACTTTATCTTTACCGTATTTCTCGGTAACATAAGCAATCATTTCGTCACGACGATTATCGGCAAAGTCACCGTCAACATCAGGAGCCGAAGGCCGCTCCGGATTCAAAAAACGTTCAAAAGGCAATTTATATTTAATAGGGTTAACTGTCGAAATACCAATAGAAAAACTGACGAGCGAACCGGCCGCCGAACCACGAGTTGTTGTCATGATACCGTTTTTTCGAGCCCACTCAATATAATCGGAAACAATCAAAAAATAAGGAGCAAAACCTTTAAAATCAATAACCGAAAGTTCGTATTCTAAACGATCTTTCATTTCTTGTGTTACTTCGCCGTCAATTTTCTCGGGCAATTCATTAAAAGCCCGCTGGCGCAAATATTCAAGGTGAGTTAAGCCGTCGGGCACCTCGAAATGGGCGAAGTTCCATTTATCGAGTTCAAATTGCAGTTCGCAACGATCGGCAATTTTACGAGTATTTTCGATGGCCTCGGGTAAATCTTTAAAACGCGAGATCATGTAATCGGCGTCAACCAAAGAGGCGTCATAATCATGAGTTTGAACACGCTCAAACATGTCCAGAGTCCGGCCATCTTTAACACACTGCAAAATTTTCCAAGCTTCGTTATCTTGAGGTTTTAAATAAAAAACATTTTTCGTGGCCACGATCGGTACCCCCAGTTCTTTACCAAGCTCGGCCAGTTTGGCGTTAACCATTTCTTGTTCGGGAATCTCGGGCCGATCGACGAGTTCCAAGAAAAAATTATTGGCCCCAAAAATTTCCACATACTCAACAATCAATCTTTTGGCCTCGTCGATGTTTTCATTAACAATGGCTTGATCAATATCACTAAAGCGACCACCAGACAAAGCAATTAAACCATGCTCTTTGCCTTGGCAAAATTCTTTCAACAATTCCTTATCCATTCGCGGCTTGTAATAAAAACCCTCGATAAAACTTAACGAGGAAAGCTGAACCAAATTTTTATAGCCAGCCATGTTCTCGACCAACAAAACCAAACGCTGAGGCTTAGCGTCCATTTTGCCACGTTTCTGATGACGGCCGTTCGGCGCCAAATAAGCATCAAGCCCGACAATCAGTTTCAACTCTTCGTCTTTACACTTACGATAAAAATCAATGACACCATAAAGCACACCATTGTCGGTTAAGGCAAAAGCGTCCATTTCCCGCTCTTTTATAGCCTTAATCAGAGGCTTGGTTTTAGTCAAAGCCTCAAGCAGCGAATAATGGCTGTGGACATGAAGGTGAACAAACCCCCCTTCGCGAGGGCTTCGAGGGGCAAGTGGAGATTTATCTGGCATAAAATTCTTACTTTGATTAGATTAACATTTTAAGCCACGAAAAGCCAGAACAAAAAGGTCGTTTTGAACACGAAAATTATTGACAAAAAAAGAAAAATAAGGTTAAATAACTCGTCCGCTCTTTTCCACCTCATTCCATCGGAGTAAACAACAATGTCGCCAAAACAAAACTTTTTGGAGAGTTATCTCGAGAAGCTGTGGCAGGACACCAAAAAGTTCTTCCAGCTGGCTCAGCGTCAACATGACCAAGCCCGCCAGGCCGAACTGACTGTCTTGCACAACAGTATTTTCCATAAGTTGTTAGAGCGTTTGAACCAACTCAATTGGACAAATCAAGAGACTGTGAACCGGACTTTGCGTCCGTATCACAACGGCCTGACCCAGGAACGAGCCGACTACATCACCATCATGAAAAACACCCGCACCAAGGCTCCGGCTAATCTTTGGCAGGAGTTTGTGAAGCAGGTTCAAACCGAGCTCTGTCGACTGCGTGTCCAGATGACGACCGAGACTGGACACCGAAACGAAGAACTGACCGCCGGCCAAGAGATCGCCGGGCAAACCGCGAACCAAGACGGACTTGAAGCCGTTCTAGAAGACCTCGGGACCTGGCCGATCGACAACGTTTTTGGTGACGCGGCCCGAAGCCGACTGCTTCGGGCTCTCCGAGCCCTGAAAGCCGAGGAAAACGTACGAGCTCTGGGAGCTCTGCGCCTGACGGTCTTGGAAGTGGTTGCTGGTCAAGAAACCATTGCTCGCCTTCGCGGCGATCTGCAGGCTGCCGAAATCATGCTTGAAGAGGCTGCGGCTCAACCTGCACCAAAGCCACCAGCTCCGGTTTCACAAGAAGAAACCGAGGTCGAAGACGACGACTCGAACATCCTCGCTGACATCATCAAGGAACGCATCGGCGACATCGAAACCGCACTCGAACTTCTGGAAGAAGAGTTGGCCGAGGCCGAACAACGCTCGATGTACTTGGCTGCTTGGATCTCTCGAGCCGAAGAGCAGTTTGCTAGCGAGACCGCCAGACGTCGACTTCTGACTTCTAGAAACGAACGCTGGAAGATCGACACCTGGACCAGCTTGGTTCGCGGTCGAATCGAGGCGATTCGCACCCAACAAACAGAAGTCGAACGAGTGATCGCGCCATTGGCTCGCTTCAAGCAACGCCTGAGTTCAGAACTCGGCGCGCTCCGAACGGTCTTGGAGTGTCTTGACTCCGAAGTTGGTCTGCACAAGTCCTCTTCCCTCCCCGTCTGGGAGGAACCGAATCTCGAAAGCCTTTTCTCGGAAGACACAGACACTCCGGTCAACGAACCGATTCCTCTGCCCACAGAAACATCCAAGGTTCCTGTCGAGCAGGTCGAAGACCTCCCTTTCGACACCAACTTCGATAAAGACGCCGCTCAATCTGTGCGTGAGTTCGAAGCCTTCTTGGCTAGCTTCCAGGGTCAGAGCCAAGCGGAAATCAAACGCCGCCTGCCTCTTACCCCGACAGAAAAACAGGAAAGGTACTACGACCTGCTGATCGAAAACTTGCGGCAAGGTAGTTTCCTGTCAGCTCTCAAGATGGCGATCACTGTTCTGAATGCGGCTCGCCGAAACGGCCAGCCAGTCCCACGGCTGTCAAAGACCGTGATGACCCTCATGAAGTCGCGGGGTGTCCGCATCTCAACCTTCACTGGTTCTGAAGCCACTGATGCCGGCCGGGCCCTGGGCTTGGTTTTCATCCTTGGTCTGATCGACCCGCGTTGGCAGATCGTCAATCGAATGAGAACTGGTAGTCGCTGGGGCCTGGGCAACGAACTGACTGACCTTGGTCGGATCTTTGCCAACATCTGGACCCAAGACTTGCTGGCCTCTGGACAAATCAGCCGCGAACAGATCGCCGCCATTGTCCAAACCATCAAGGAATGGGACGAACGAGAAAACAAAAAAAAGCCGACCTGACCTGAAGGGGTCCTGTCGACAGAGTATCTTGGCTGCCCGCGAGACTTGCGGACGGCCTTTTTTAACTGCTTAATATCTGGCTAGAAACGCAAGCGCCCGAGGATCTGGTAGACACGACCAAAGAGGTCGGGGTTGGCTCCATCCTTCGCGGCCACGTGAGCTTCGATAATGTAGCGAGCCAACTCCTCGCGCACCCGACCAGTCGCCATCTTCTGCATACGCTCGACCTGGGTGTGACGTGTGTTGATGACGATGACGTTGCCAGCTCGGACATGGCCGGGCGCTTCGGAAACGCAGGCAAAGGAGATGATGGTGTAGGTCGTGTCCTCGACCCTGACCAACACACCACCGAAGGACGGCGGATTGGGTCGGACACCCTGCCGCTTGTTCTTCTTGCCAGAACCATTCTTGGTTCCGCCACCACCCTGCCCACCAGGCCGTGAAGGCTTGGTACCGGGCTTGCGAGTAGGGCTCGCGCCGTTGTCGCCAGGTTCGGGATCGACCGAGTCGTCCGGATCACCAAAGCTCTGAGTGAAGAGCCTGGCCACCTCGCCCAGACGACCCTCGATCGGGCCCCTGGGCTTGGCTTCATTGCCGACCAGCTCAGCTGCCAGCGGCGCGCCGTAGATGTTCAAGGCGGCGATCAGAGCTTCGCCTTGATCCGAGCGCCAGTAAGCGGTGGCGATGCCACCGCGCCCAGTCTCGGACTGCTTCTCGAGGGAGCCAGGCACCCAGATCTCGCCCTGCAGTTTGGGGTGCAGGAGTGAGGTCTCGAGATTTCGACGCACCGCCGGAGGCAGTGAATCAAAGGAGGCCACCGGGCGACCAGAGACAGCGTCGATGATCCTCGCCCGATCGTTCTGGCCAGTGACTTCGGCCACAGCGAAACAGATGCGTACGCTAGCGTGGTCGAAGGCCGGCAGAGGTGGAGTCTCGGTTTCACGCTCGGCTTCTAGCCGACGCAGCGCCACCTGGACACCTTGGACACTGACCCGGCACGGCCGGATCGGCAACAACTGGGTCAGGCGCTCACGGAGTTCGTCCGGGCTGATCGAACCGTTGAAGCCATGGACGAGGATGCAGGCGAAAGACTCCTTGGTCGGCAGACCAGGCAATTCCATCCTGACCTTCTCGGCCAGGACTTCGTTGCCGCTGAAGACATCGGTGACCAAGAGTCCATAGCGGGCGATCTGGCGCTCGCCCTGGGGGCGAGTGATGATCTCAAAACGGTCGGCGGTCGAAAGCCCGAAGGCCGCGAACTTGCCAAGACCGTGAGTGCCATGAAACCTGGCGTCGGCGCGATGAACCGACTCGCCTACCAGGACGTAGTCAGCAATGACCTCGTCGGTGAAGCCAGGTCCGTTGTCGAGAATGGTCAGAGCCGGCGCATCTGGCGAGAGCGGGTGTTCCCCGGTCTGCCAGAAGCGCACCTCGATCACCGGCTCGACTCCGCGGCGGGTAGCCGCGTCGAGACCGTTGATGACCAGCTCACCAACCATGGTGGCCGGATCGCGGTAGAGCCTTGAAGACACAGCCAAAACCAGACCGGTGGTCGCGCGGAAGCACAGGGACTTGCGGGAAGTACTCACGAGTTTTTTCCTCCGTTGAAGGCACTGATGGCCAGATCGAACTGACTGAGAAGGTCGGTGAACTCTTCCGGGAACGGCAGACTCAAGGCCAGCGCGTTCCGGTAGCTGATCATGACGAGAGACGGCAGGCGACGCTGGGCCGCTTGTCGCCGCGGATCATCGGCTGGCAACCCGGCCAGTCGGCCGAGTTGGCGGTTCGTGAGCTTGAGCAGACACTCGAGATCTTCGAGACCAGTCAAGGACTCAACCACTGTCCGAGAACAGTCCGTTGTCTGGCCTGGCGACTGGCGAGGCGGCGGACGACGAGGCGGCCGCAACGAAGTTGCGATTATTGGTGCCCCGCTTTCGCGTAGCGGCCACTCGGCCTCGCTCGGCCACAAGTTATCTCGGAAACGCCGGCCCATGAAACGACGATAGTTTTGCTGTTCGTCGCGGGTCATGAGAAAGACAGAATTCTGGGTTTCTTGCCAGAGTTTAGCCATGACAACAGGTGGCAGCAATTTCTTGACACCGGACACCAAGGCACCGATGATCTTGATCTCGCTACCCACCCGCAGGCAGGCCACGGTCTTCTTTTCTTGAACTCGATACCAATCATGAACAGCTTCACGAAGCTCGGCAGTCCGTTCTTGGCTGAGAACTGGGAATGATGGCATCTTCTTTCCCTGGGTTAAGAGTTGTTAAATAGCTTTCCGTATTAAAGTTTACGGCTAACCATTTAAACACTAAAGACTTTTTAAGTCAATAAATACTTCTTGATCTGAAAATGTACCAACAGCTTCGATCAATCGTCCGGCGTTAGGCCGATAACCAGAGATTAAAAAATTTCCGCGCTTGACCCCGATAAAATTCATGGCCACGGTCGCTATCTCCAGAGTCGGCGTACCATAAGCCATAAAAGTCATTGCTTTCATATTACCAACAATGCCAGGTTTATCATATTCCAAATTTTAGCTATAATGGTATCAAACTTATGGAACTCAACACTTTATACGCCATCTCTATCTTGATTGGCGTGGCCGGGCTTTTGCTTCTGGCAAAACAATATGGTCAAAAAAAGTCAGGAGTAAAAAACTCTGGAACTTTTACTCAAGACATTACCGAATTGGCGCGGCAAAAAAATCTCGATCCTTTCGCCGGTCGCGAAGCCGAAGTCGAACGGACAATTCATATCTTAATGCGCAAAACCAAAAACAATCCTTTGCTTATTGGTGCTCCGGGTGTTGGTAAAACCGCAATTGTTCATGGTTTGGCGCAACTGATCGCAAAAGATCAGGTGCCCGAAGGTTTAAAAAACAAAAAAGTCCTGTCACTCGACTTAACCGCCTTAATGTCGCAAACCAAATACCGCGGCGAGCTGGAAACAAAAATTCGAGCCCTAATCGAAAGTTTGGAAAAACAAAACCGCCAAGTTATTCTTTTTATTGACGAAGTTCACATGCTGGTACGCACCGGCAGTGCCGAAGGTTCGGTAAACCTTAGTGATGTCTTTAAGCCAGCCATGGCTCGTGGCGATTTACAAATCATCGGGGCCACCACCTGGACCGAATACACCGAGTTTATCAAATCGGACAAAGCTCTCGATCGCCGTTTCCAACCGATTTTGGTTGACGAACCAACCCCAATCGAAGCCTTACAAATATTAAAAACTCTAAGACCTGAATACGAAAAATTCCATCAAGTAAAAATTTCCGACAAAGCTTTGGAAGCCGCGGTAAAATTGTCAGATAAAAAAATTAAAGGCCGATTCTTGCCAGATAAGGCCATAGATCTTATCGACGAAGCCTCGGCTAAAGTTGCCATCGAAGTTTCCCGGTCGCATCACGGCACAACTCTGGGTGTTGTTCACGCCGCGGCCAAAAACAAAACCGGCAAGGTGACTGAAAAAGATATTGAAGACGTAGTCGATCAATGGATTATTCATTCCCAAGCCGAAAAAAATCGTGACGCTCGGTACGAATCATAAATGTTTCTCGTTTTACTGTTCACACCTCTCCAAGCTGTGAATTACGAAATTCCCTAAAAGACAACTTTTGACAAATTTGATAAAATATAAAAGGCACCGCTATGGTGTCTTTTATAAACGGCTAACTTCTTGAATATGTTTCTAACAATATTCAAAAAACTCAAAGCCGTTGTCACACAATTATGTCACCAATTTAAGCTAGTGACAGAAACGTCTCCAACCAAAG
>Ga0209417_1003649_pt1 | contig 20057 bp, 11 predicted proteins | sample RifGroF2_FD_184002 | JGI IMG/M metagenome (GOLD analysis project Ga0209417, IMG submission 184002) | Groundwater microbial communities from Rifle, Colorado, USA - Groundwater F2 (SPAdes) (version 2) | ecosystem: Environmental > Aquatic > Deep subsurface > Groundwater | place: Rifle, Colorado... | reverse complement strand
CGGACAAAATTCCTAATGCCCAAAAAATGAAACTCGTTTTCCCCGAAAACCCGTTTCCGGAAGAATGAAAAGACCGGTCTATTTTAAGTGAAGAAAGATCAGCATTCTTGTTTTCCATTAGTCACCAAATGTTTTTACGAATAAGTTCCGGCTGCTAAAATAAGAAGTACATCTGATTTTCAAAAGAATTTTTTTAATTTTTTTGGTGGATGGATTCAACATTGGACAAATGAAAAACCGATAGACAAAGTAATGGAATTTACGATTTTCACCGACTCAAAATCCGTTGTAAATGAAGTTCTTTTTCTTTAAGTTTCTCAAAACATTATTACATCTGTTATAAGTTTACTTTTCGCAATTCATGTTCGCAAATAATCACAAGAGGTTTTCGTGAAAAAGAAATCTTCGGAAGAGTCCACTTCATCAAAGACGTCAGAGAAAAAGAACCCGACTAAAATGCAAACTTCCGATATTGAAAATCAATCGATTGAACAAAAAGATTTATTAAGTAAGGCTATCGACCCCCAAGACGTGTCTGCCATGTTGGAAGATTCCATTTCAGCTATTTTTATGACAATCCCGTCAGGGAAACTGATCTATTGTAATAAAGCATTCTTAGATTTATTCGGTTTCAAAACAAGAGAAGAAGCTTTTAATTATCCGGTTCAGAAATTATATCCTTCCACTGCTGCCCGCGAAAATTTTCTAAATGAACTTAAAAAGAATAAAAAATTAGAGGGTTATGAAGCCGTACATGTTTCCGTAAACGGGAGTGTTATTCACACCTTGGAAAATATGGTTGGAGTGTTTGACGATTCCGGTAAGCTTATTAAAATTATGGGCAATCTCGTGGATATTTCCGAACGCAAAAAAGCAGAAAAAGCTTTGCGTGAAAGTGAAAATCGTTACCGTGAATTAATTGAGTTGGCAGCAGACGGAATTCTCCTTGGTTCACACGAAGGAATTATTATTGGCGCAAATTCTCAAATGCAAAAATTAACCGGCAGAACGTTAGACCAATTGATAGGAAAATATGTAGGCGAACTTTTTAGTTCTGATGAACTAAACAAAGTTCCTTTAAGATTTGATCTGCTGATGAAAGGGGAAACCGTTTTTAGTGAGCGAAGTATTATTAGACCTGACGGCAGCCTTGTTCCCATCGAAATGAACACCAAAATGATGCCGGATGGAACCTATCATTCAATTTATAGGGATATTTCTGAACGGAGAATTACCGAAAAAGCTTTAATAAGAAGTGAAGAAAAATACCGTAAAACTTTTTACATCAGTCCGGATGCCATCAACATCAATCGACTTGAGGATGGAAAGTATATCTCCATTAATAGCGGTTTTGCTAAAATTACAGGTTATTCGGAAAGTGATATAATCGGGAAAACCTCCCTGGAGGTTAATATCTGGGCGGATCCGGAGGATAGAAAAAAACTTGTGGAGACGCTGAAGAAAGATGGAGTGGCGCATAATCTTGACGCCCGTTTCCGAAATAAAAACGGAAAAATTCTTTTCGGGTTAATGTCCGCTTCCATCATTGAACTTGATGGTGTTCCCCATATCATTAGTATTACGAGAGATATAACCGAACGCAAACAAGCCGAAGAATCGTTACAAAAGTCTGAATCCAAATTGCAGGCAATCTTTTCCGCGATGACCGATGTAATTTTGGTAGTTGATTCGGATGGGCGATATTTAGAAATTGCTCCATCAAACCCATCATTGCTTTATAAACCCCCAAAAGAAATTTTGGGAAGAACGATGCATGAAATTTTTCCAAAAGAACAGGCTGATTTCTTTCTCAATAGTGTACGACAATGTTTAACTTCTCATGAAGATGTGAGAATGGAATACCCTTTAGAAATTGATGGGAGGACACTTTGGTTCGCCGCTGTTCTTTCCCGATTAAGTTCAAACTCCGTTCTTCTCGTAGCTCGTGATATTACGGAAACAAAATTAGCAGAAGAAAAATTGAAAATCAGCGACGCTACTTATCGCGGAATTCTTAACACGATTAATGAAGCGATTTATATTCAAGATAAAGACGGAACTTTTCTGGATGTAAATGAAGGGGCGGTAAGAATGTATGGATACAGCCGTGAGGAGCTCATCGGGAAAAACCCCCTTTTTGTCTCTGCCGAAGGGAAGAATAATATACAAAAAGTTATTGAACAGGTTAAGTTAGCCTTTGAAGATATTCCCCAAGAATTTGAGTTTTGGGGGAAGAGAAAAAATGGTCAAATCTTTCCAAAGTTAGTTAGAGTTTACAAAGGAGTCTATTTTGAAAAGGAAATTATTATTGCTGTTGCACAAGATATTTCCGAGCGGAAGCAAGCGGAACAAAAACTTGAAGAAAGCGAAGAGTTGTTCCGCAATCTCGTAGAAAATATTTCAGATGTATTCTATATTGTAAACAAACAAGGAATAATGAAATATTGCAGCCCGAACTTCTTTGCATTAACGGGGTTTTTACCAATGGAAATATTGGGGCATTATTACGTCCGCATTATTGCCCCGGTTGATCGAAAAGCAGTTGTTGAGCACTATAACAAAGAAACAAAAAGAGGTGTGCTTGATACGAATCTGGAGGTAAGAGTAGCAAGAAAAGATGGACAGATTCATTGGGTTGAACAAAACAGCAGAATAGTTCGAGATGAAAAAGGAGAGGTTCTTGAATACAGAAACGTTGCCCGTGATATTACTGCCCGGAAACTCGCAGAGGATGCGTTAAAGAAAAGCGAGGAATGGTTCAGAAATCTTTTTGAAAAAGCGAGCGATGGAATTTTTCATCTTTCGCTCCGCGGTGAAATTTTAGCGGTTAATAAGGCGTTTGCCCTGATGCATGGATACTCGGTTGAGGAGATGCAGAAAATGCGCATGAGTGACCTTGATACACCGGAAACCTCAATACTGTTTCCGGAACGCATACGCAGGATTGTGGCGGGAGAAAATCTAACATTCGAGGTAGAACATTATCATAAAAATGGTCATTTGTTTCCCCTTGAAGTTTCGGCAAGTATTATCACTGTGGGGGATGAAAAATTTATCCTGGCATTCCATAGGGATATCACCAAGAGGAAACAAGATGAAGAAGAATTGCGAAGTAGCGAAGAACGCTTTAGACTGATCTCCAATTTAACTTCAGATTACCTTTTCGCAACTAAAATAGACGAGGATGGCACCGTTGAACTTGATTGGGCTACGGGCGCTTTCGAGAAGATTACCGGGTACACCGTTGAAGAATATACAGCGGTCGGTGGTTGGAGAGCAGTGGTGCATCCTGATGATCGTGATAAAGACTTGATGGACTTTCAAAACCTTCAACGGAACGAAAAAGTTATAAGCGAAGTTCGAACAATACAAAAAAACGGAAATGTTGTCTGGACGAGATCTTATGCTCATCCGATTTGGGATGAAAAAGCGAACAGATTGATAGGAATTTACGGTGCGGCGCAAGACATTACCGAACAAAAATCTGCGGAAGAAGAATTACGAAAATCGGAATTACACTTCCGCTCTGTTTGGGAAAACTCTGCAAGCGGTATGAGATTGACCGATGAAAACGGCAAAATAATTGCGGTCAACTCAGCTTTCTGCCAAATAATCGGGAAGAATAAAAATGAATTAGAGGGATTTGAGTTGGGAGTGATCTACCCCGAAGCTGAAAGAGAGCGGATTCAGCTTAAACATAAAGAACGATTTAGAGAACGAACCGTAAACAGTTTTGTTGAAAAAGAGTTACTTCTTTGGAACGGTAAAAAAGTTTGGTTTAGAGTTGCAAATTCTTTTATTGAAAGTGATGGCGAAAAACCGTTATTGCTCGGAGTTTTTACCGATGTTACCGAACAAAAACTTTCTGAAGGAGCGATTAAAAAACTTTCGCAAGCGGTTGAACAATCGGCTGGATCCATTACCATCACGGACATTAACGGCAACATCGAATACGTGAATAAAAAATTCGAAGAGATCAGCGGTTATTCATTTCAAGAGATAAAAGGGAAAAATGCGCGTATTCTAAAATCCGGCGGTACAACTTTAAAAGAATACAAAAAAATGTGGGAGACAATTACAGCGGGAAATGAATGGAGAGGAACATTTCACAATAAAAGGAAAGACGGTTCACTTTATTGGGAAGCGACAACTATTTCTCCCATGAAAAACAGTGAAGGTGTAATTACAAACTTTTTGGCAATTAAGGATGATATTACTCAAGATAAAATAAAAGAAGAGCAGTTGACGAAATCAGAACTTCACTTCCGCTCAATATGGGAAAATTCCCTTGATGGAATGCGCTTAACTGATGAAAACGGAATTATTGTTTCTGTCAACGATGCCTTTGCCAAACTTTTTCAAAAAGATAAGAGCGAAATTATCGGAAGAACCATTGATGTTGTTTATGGTAAAAATTCAGGCTTTAACGATATAACCTCGTTTAGTCACCATTTCATAAAAAGAACTGTGGACCCGTTTATGGATAGGGAAATAACGCTCTGGAACGATAAACCGATGTCTATTGAGCTCACCAATTCTTTCGTAGAAATAGAAGGACAACCTACTCTGCTGTTAAGTATCTTCAGAGATGTTACGGAGAAAAAACAGACGGAACGGGATATAACATCCGCAAAAGAAAGAGCCGAAGAAGCAAATAAAGTTAAAACGAACTTCCTGGAAAATATGAGTCACGAGCTGCGTACCCCGATGATCCCTATTCTCGGATTTACAGAATTAATGACTGCAATGGAACTTCCCGAAGAAGTTAAAAACATGGCGATGATGATGAATAAAGGCGCTAACCGGCTGATGGATACGCTGAACATTATCCTTGACCTTGCGCAGATTGAAAAAGAGCGTGTTTTGTTAAAACCGGTCCCGACCGATATACATAAAATAATTGAAGAAGTCTGCGGTATGTTTCAACCCATTGCAAAAGAACGGAATCTTTATCTCCGTTCAGAATTTTTAACTGAGGCGCTTACGGTTAATACCGATGCGCGCATCCTGCGCCACGCAATAAATAATTTGATTAACAACGGATTAAAGTTTACACCAAATGGAGGAGTAACAATCAAACTTTCAGCAGAAAAATCGGGAGATCAGAACTTTGCGATTATTCAAGTGTGTGATACCGGAATTGGAATTCCCAAAGACAAACAAAACATTATTTGGGAGGAGTTCCGGCAGGCGAGTGAAGGCATAGGAAGAAGTTTTGAAGGAAATGGTCTCGGCTTAACAATCACGAAAAACTTTATAGAGCAATTAAAAGGAGAGGTTGGTCTAGAAAGTGAAGTTGGCAAAGGTTCAACGTTTACTATAAAACTTCCTTATGTTGAGAATCTTGAAGAGAGGAAACCCATTCCGAAGGAAATAGTTGTTCAGCCGGCGGCGCCAATCGTAAAACAGGAAGTTAAACCGGATGAAAGTTTGTTAAAGAAAGTATTATATGTTGAAGATGAAGAAATATCTTTCTCGGTTGTTAAACACTTCCTTAAAAATAAAGTCTCGCTTGACTGGGCAAGGAATGGGCAAGATGGCGTTGTAATGGCTAAAGGGAACAAGTACAAAGCTATTTTAATGGATATAAATCTTGCTAAGGGAATTGACGGAATGCAGACCACAAAACTTATCCGCGAACTTCCGCAATATGAAAAAACCCCGATCATAGCCATTACTGCGTTCGCTATGCGCGGTGATAAAGAAGAGTTTCTCGGCGCCGGATGTTCGCATTACATCTCAAAACCATTTACAAAAGCCGCGCTGCTCAATTTGATGGGTGAAGCGTTAGGCGATAAATTGGAGTGAGGAAGCGGTCATTCGTCATTGGTCATTTGTCATTGAAAGACAATGTTACATTAATTCATGGTGTCAATTTACTAAAGAATGAGTGCATGGTTGCATGGTTGCATGAAAAGCCGCAGATACGCTGGGGTCTAAATCATTCATCCATTCATCCATTCTTTCGCTTTATTTGAATTTGGTTCTTATTTGTTATTTGCATTTTGTTATTTGAGATTTGCTTCTCGTTATTTGAGATTTGCTTTTTGTTATTTCTACTACGCTATTTCAATCTCTGCTTTAAAAACTTTCCGGTTAACGAGTAAACACATGCGGCAATTTCTTCCGGAGTACCGGAGGCAACAATTTCACCGCCGTTCTCTCCGGCTTCGGGTCCCAAATCAATTACGTGGTCGGCGCATTTGATAACATCAAGGTTGTGTTCAATAATTACGACCGAATTATTTTTTTCAATCAGCATCTCAAAACATTTCAACAATTTTGATATATCGTCAAAGTGAAGCCCGGTAGTCGGCTCATCAAAAATAAATAGCGTATGTTTCCGTTCGTGCTGCGCAGTTAAATGGAGCGCTAATTTTATACGCTGCGCCTCTCCGCCGGAAAGGGTGTTGGAAGGCTGCCCAAGTTTTATATAACCCAAACCTACATCGGCAAGCACTTTAAGCGAACGGAGTATTCTCTCATTTCCGTGAAAATGCTCAACGGCTTCATCTACCGTCATCTCCAGAACTTCAACAAGATTTTTTCCGCGGTACGTAATTTCGCGGATCTCTTTTTTGAAACGGGTTCCTTTGCAGTCTTCGCATTCAAGATAAATATCGGCGAGGAACTGCATTTCAACCTTTATGAATCCGTCTCCCGAACAAGTCTCGCATCTTCCTCCGGGAACGTTAAAGGAAAAAAATCCCGGTTTGTATCCGCGCGCTCTTGCTTGATGCGTTGCGGCAAAAAGTTCGCGGATCATTTCGAATGTTTTTATATAACTAACCGGATTTGAACGGGGCGATTTTCCGATTGGCGACTGATCTACAATCTCTATATGATCGATATATTGAGTTCCGGTAATTTCATCAAAGTTACCGATTGATGCGGGATTCATACCAAGATATTTTGCCGTTCCGCCGTAAAGAACATCATGTATTAAAGTACTTTTCCCTGAACCGCTTACACCTGTTACAACAACTAATTTATGGAGCGGTATCTCAACATCGATATTTTTTAGATTATGCTCTCTCGCGCCGATAATTTTGAGAGAAGAAGTTTTTTCGCTTTTTCTTTTTTTCGGTAGAGGAATGGATAACTTACCCGATAAATATTTCCCGGTAATTGAGTTTTCATTCAAGATTATTTCCTCTGCAGTTCCCTGCGCAATAATTTCACCGCCGTGCTGCCCGGCTTTGGGCCCCATATCCACAATTACATCAGCCGTGCGTATCATCTCTTCGTCATGTTCAACAACCAGAACCGAGTTACCGATGTCCCGGAGATTTTTCAAAATGCGGATAAGTTTTTCATTATCGCGCGGATGCAGCCCAATGCTCGGTTCATCTAAAACATAAAGCGTCCCAACAAGAGCCGAACCAAGCGCGGTAGCTAAATTTATCCGCTGTGTTTCTCCGCCGGAAAGCGTTGAACTTAATCTGTCGAGTGTAAGGTAGCTTAATCCGACATCGTTTAAAAAAGATAACCGTCTTTGAAGTTCTTTTAAAATGCGTTCGGCTATTTTTGTCTCATACTCTGTTAGTTTTAAATCATTGAAGAAAGCAAGCGTTTTATCAATCGAAAGTTTAACGAGATCATAAATGGAATGATCCTGGATTTTTACTTGAAGCGCCTCGCGTCGTAAGCGGCTTCCTTTGCAAGCGTGACAGGTAGTATAACCACGGTATTTACTAAGCAAAATGCGGATGTGCATTTTGTAAGTTTTTCCTTCGAGCTTTTCAAAAAATTCATTAACGCCGGTAAAATCTTTTGTTCCGTTCCGAATAAGAGTGACGATCTGAGGCGGTAAATCCTTAAAAGGAACAGTTAACGGGATTTCATAAACTTTTGCGTTCTGAACCAACTCGCGAAAATATTGGCTGAACTTTGGTGTACGCCACGGAGCGATTGCTCCTTCAAGCAAAGTTAAATTCGGATTCGGCACAACAAGATTCATATCAACGCCGATTACTTTGCTGAAACCCTGACAAACCGGGCAAGCGCCGAACGGATTATTGAAAGAGAAGAACCGCGGTTCCGGTTCTTCATAACGGATGCCGCAACACTCGTAAAACTTGTTGAATTCCTTCTGCTCATTTGTTTCAGCGTTGATAATTACAAGCCGGTCTTCGCCTTCTTTAAAAGTTGTTTCAATCGAATCGGCAAGTTTCTCACGCAGATTTTCATGAGTTATTTTCAACCGTTCAACAACTACACGAACGTCTTTTTTTGATTTTGGGTGGACGGTGGTTTCATTTAGATCGTATAATTCGTTTTTGTAAAAGATTCTAAAAAATCCCCTCTTTTTTATCAACTCAAGTTCTTCTTTTACGTTTCTTCCCTCATGCGCGGAGAGGGGAAAAGCGAGATAACATTTGGTCCCTTCGTTTAGTGAAGTTAGAAATCCAGTCACGGTGCTCGTTGTATCTTTTTTAACCTCTTTCCCGCAATTAAAGCAGAGAGTTTTTCCAACGCGCGCAAAAAGGAGGCGGAGATAATCGTATACTTCTGTAGTTGTTCCAACTGTTGAGCGGGTGTTTTTCGATCCGGTTTTTTGTTCGATAGCAACCGCGGGACTAATTCCCGTAATAAAATCAACATCAGGTTTGTTGATGCGTTCTAAAAACTGCCTGGCATATGACGATAAACTTTCTACGTAACGTCGCTGTCCTTCAGCATAAATGGTATCAAAAACCAGCGAAGACTTGCCGCTTCCGCTAACCCCAGTAAAAACAACAAGTTTATTGCCGGGAATTTCGAGGTCTACATTTTTTAGATTATGCTGTCTTGCCCCTTTTACACGAATTATTTTTTCTGTCATACGCTCATTAATTTTTAATAATCTTAACGGAAATATAATAAACTTTAGTTCGGCAATTTCTTACCCGCCCATGTAAAGTTTAAGATGTTGGGATGAAAATAAATAGTGTTATTCATCTTCGGATTTATCTTCCTTTCAAACTAAGAAATACTACTAAGTTAGGCTGTAAAGTCCCTCCGTTAAGGCTAATTAAATTTTTACAAGCTTTTTTCGATAATGGTTGTAAAGAGAATGGTGGATGGAGTAAAATCGGTCAACTGTTCTTTTTACTTCGATTTATTAAATGTAAGTAAACTTTTTAATTGAATAAAGTGTTATATAAGAAACACCATAGTATAGTTAAGGATTTATATGAAAGAATTTATGGCGAGCATAACGTTCCCGGGAGTGATTACCGAAGATTATATTGATCTGATCCCGGCGCAAAAGGACTACATCAGCCGGTTAGTGAGTCATAAAAAGATTACATCATACGGGTTATCAACCGATAGATCGAAATTCTGGATTACTTTTTCCGCTGAATCCGAACAGGAAGTCTGGCAGCTTTTAGTTGGTTTTTCTTTGTATAAATATATGGAAGTTGAAATTGATGAATTATTGTTTCACCAAAACACAAAACTCTTCTTTCCGCAGCTTTCATTTAATTAAATGAAAGCGACCCGAGGCAACGGGGTGAATAAATCCGGTAGGTTCTTTCTTACGCTTTGGGAATAGTGAAATGGAATTTAGTTCCTTTCTCAAATTCACTCTCCGCCCAAATATTTCCGCCATGTTTCTCAACAAGTTCCTTACAAAGTAAAAGACCTAATCCCGTTCCCGATTCATCTTTTGTTCCTTTGTTTGAAAAATGCTCATCAATTTTAAAGAGTTTTGATAAATCGTTTTCGTTCATTCCTACACCGGTATCCGCAATTGTAATTTTAATAAAATCATTTTTTTCTTCGGAAGCGATAATTATTATCCCGTAGTCTTTCGTAAATTTTACCGAATTAGAAACTAAATTCTGCAAGACAGAATTTAGCATGTTCATGTCGGCGTAAACTAAAGCGGTTTGCGGAACGGAATTGATCAACTGCAAATTTTTCTTTGAAGCGGTAGGGCTCATTAACTTAATTACCCCTTCGGAGATTTGGAATAAGTTGAGCTTTTCGGTTTTATACTCCATTCTGCCGGATTGTAAGCGCGACCAGTCAAGCAGGTTCTCAATTAACCGGTAAACATCTTTCGTCGTCATACGGATGATCTTTAGATATTGAACTATCTGTTCATCCGGCATTTCCGAATAGTCTTCGAGGAGAATTTCTGAAAGTCCCAGTAATCCCTGGAAAGGACTTTTAAGATCGTGAGCAACAATTGAGAAAAATTTGTCTTTGCTTTTGTTTAACTCTTCCAGTTCTTCAAGGTAGATCTTTATTTTTTCTTCCCCGATTTTTCTTTCACCGATATTACGGAAAATACTCAACAAATAATTTTCATCATCCGATATTTCCACAAATGAATTAATAACCTCCAGCCAAACGTGGGAGCTATCCCAGAGCTGTAATTGCCGTTCGTAGTGGATGGGGATCGATTTAGATTTTAAATTTTCTTCGCCTTTCTGTGCAAATTCCTTCCGGAAGTGCTCAGCGTAAACGATGGAATAGTGTTTCCCGATGAGTTCTTCTCTCGATTTTTTTACTATCTCGCAAAACGCTCTATTAACTGAACGAATAATTCCGTTAACATCAATTACTCTCATCCCGTCAAATGAATTTTCCCAGATAGACCGGAAATGGTTTTCCGATTTTCTGATCTCCAACTCATTTTTTTTCGATTCGGTAATGTCTTCCACTAAACCCATTCCACCGATTATCTTGTTGTTTGTATCATACAAAGGAGTAGTTTTTATAGTTGCATAAATTGATGCGCTGCTTGTTGTAGCTTGATACCACCCTTCATATGAACCGTTTTCTCCATGCACGGCTTTTTCGATCGGGGGTAAAATCTTTTTATCCTTCAACCGTTTCATATCAAGCCCAATTAACTTATCGAATGAAGATTGAAGAATTTCAGCGAACCTTTGGTTGCATTGAGTGATGTGCAAACCGGTATCATAAATAAAGAATCCGATGGGAGAATGCTCAAACAAGAACCGGTACTTTTCTTCACTTTCTCTAATTTCCTCTTCAAGTAATTTCAAGTCGGTTACATCGCGGGAAATCCCGACTATTCCGGTTATTGAACCATCTAATGAAACCAACGGAACCTTAGTGGCGGAAAGCCAGCGGAAATTCCCTTCACTTGTTCTCACGTGTTCAAGTTTGCCGATAAGCGGCTTTCCGGTGCGAATAATGTTTTGCTCATCAATTAGAGCGGCGGAAGCATGGGTTTTCGTAAAAAATTCAAAATCAGTTTTCCCGATTGCGTCATTTTCGTCTTCAAGCCCAAGCATCTTTTTCTGAGCGGCGTTGATGCGTAGAAATCGGCTTTGTTTATCTTTGAAATAAATCGTATCGGGAATATTATTCATAAGATTGAGAAGCAGATTACTTTCCTGTTGAAGCATCTGTTCGGTCTTTTTTCTCTCCGTGATATCATTGGCAATTACTAAGATTCCGTTTTTGCCGTTTGACAAGGTTACTTTTATCTCGCGTAGTTCCAGAAATCGCTTCTGATTTTTGTGGTAGATATTCTCGACTTCCTGGATTAATATTTCTCCGGCTAAAATTCGCTTGATATTTTCTTTCATTAACGGAAGAGCTTCCGGCTTCATGAAAATGGATACTGATTGCCCGATCAATTTTTCTTCGGGATAACCGATGGTTTGGCAATATGCTTGATTTACGGCTAAGATCACTCCGTTTTCGTCTTCAAGTAAAATTCCTATGGGAGACATATTGAAGAGGATTGAGTAGAGCTTTTCTCCACGTGCCAATTCTTCCATTTCGTTTTTTGTTCCGGTAATATCCCGGGAAATATTTACAAGTCCTTCGATCACACCAATGGAATTAACAAGCGGAACTTTTGTAGTTAGCAGCCAAACGTCCTTTCCATCTTTGAAATTTTTTAGATGGTCGATCCTATTTAAAATAGCTAAACCGGATTCAAGAATATGTTCATCTTCTTTTGCTACTAACTCCGAATAAGATTTTGGCGCTGAGTATAATCTGTTTTTAAGGGAGGAGAGCTTTGGCGATTTTATCCCGAAGAAAGTTGCGAGGGAATTATTAATCTTAATGAATCTTCCTTCTTTATCTTTTATGTAAATATAGTCGGGAAGGTTCTCCATCAGTCCGTTGAAAAGATCGTTGTTGAAGAATAATTTCTTTTCCTCTTCATCTCTCTCCTTGGCGTTCCGCAAAAAAAAGATGATAAATTTTTCCCCGTCAATTTCATCAACAATGCCGGTAAGGTCCATTATTAAGGTTGAACCGTCGGCGCAAAGGAAATTTTGTCCGGCTAAAACGGAATCATACGCGTAAGTTTCTTTTAATGTTTCCGAAAGTGAGGCGGTGGATGCTGAAGGAAATAATATTGAAAATTTTTTTCCGACTAATTGCTCATGCGAATAACCTAAGAGATCGGTGACTCTATTATTTACCTTTATGATTTCTCCGGTCTTAGCCTTAACAATAAAAATACTATCCAACGAGTGTTGAAAGATAGTTTCAAATATTTTTTCCATTGCAACCTGTTCTATGGTTTCTATCTAAAGTGTGTCTGGGTGTACTAACTGAAAACTCCATTTAATTCACCTCCGCAATTTATACATTTATTGCCACTTAAATTAGAACGTAAAACCGTATGCCAATCGCGCTCAATAAGCTTTTTTTTACATGAAGGGCAAAATGTTGTCTGTCCCTCTCTATCTTGAATATTTCCGGTATAGCAGAATTTAATTCCACTTTCGATGGCAATTTTTCTTGCCGTAAAGAGTGTCTCCGGCGGAGTTTTAGATTTGTGAAGTAATTTGAAATCGGGATGAAAAGCTGTAAAGTGAAGCGGCACGTCATCTCCAAGATTTTTTAATATCCAATCGATCATCTGTTTTATTTCGTCAGACGAATCATTTTCTCCGGGAATTAATAACGTTGTTATTTCCAGCCAAACATTGGTTTCGTTTTTCAGCCAGAGTAATGTATCAAGAATATCTTGAAGGTGTGAAAAAGTCAGTTTGTGATAAAATGTTTCCGAAAAAGCTTTCAAGTCAACGTTTGCGGCATCAATATATTTATAGACATCTTTCCGGGCTTGTTTATCAATGTATCCCGCTGTTACCATAACTGAACGGATATTTTCCTCCCGTGCAATTTTAGAGATATCAATTACATATTCTCCGAAAATGGTAGGGTCGTTGTAGGTAAAAGCAATTGAGGGAATTTTCTGTTTTTTAGCAAGTTGAACAACATTTTCCGGGGATGCATAATAAGAATTGCTATCGTCAAGTTTTGCTTTGCTCATCGTCCAATTTTGGCAGAATTTGCAACCGAGATTGCATCCCGCGGTACCGAAGCTTAAAATTTTACTTCCCGGTAAAAAGTGGTTCAACGGTTTTTTTTCGATTGGATCGATAGCAAATCCGGTTGGTCTTCCGTAACCAAGTGAATAAAGCTTCCCATCGATATTTTTTCTTATAAAACAGAAACCATTCTGTCCTTCGCCAATTGTACAGTAGCGGGGACATAATGTGCACAGAAGTTTGTCCTTTTTGGTTTGCCACCATTTGGCTTCATATAACTGATTTTCTTTTTGCATTTTTTTCAAGAGCAAATTACTTTATGAACCGGTAAAAAGAAACAGAGAAATTTGGAGAGGAAGACTCAAAAGTCCAGACTTTTCACCTCTGCTTTTCTTATATTTGAGAGAGAATCTTTTTCAAACATCACAAATATACCTTATGAACGAACCAAAAATCAGCGTTGGAATTCTTTTTGAAAAAACAATAAAGTTTGAATTGCACGGAAACTTCCGGATAAAAGGGAGTCAGCAGTTTTTAAGCGGAATATGCAAAGTAAAAGTTGTTAATGATAAACTCGAACTGGTAAAGAACGAAACTTCAATTCAGTTTGAAAATGAAATTATTTTGGTTCCCTCAAATCATGCAACAGAGCATTTTACTTTGCGGGATGTTACTATTGGAGTAAAATTCCATTGGGAAAGAAAAGAAAAACAGAGCTTTAAAGGATGGTTAAAGCTGCTTCGGGTCGGCAATAAAATCCATGCGATAAACATTGTTCCGCTTGAAGAATATTTAACAAGCGTTATCTCTTCCGAAATGAGCGCGAAGGGAACTCTGCAATTATTAAAGGCGCACGCAATTATTTCCAGAAGCTGGGTAATGGCGCAGATCGTTAAAGCGAAAAAAATTAAAAAAGATAATCTCGATCATGAAACCGGATCAAGAAGTGAAGACGAAATTGTCCGCTGGTACGACCGTGAAGATCATGAATACTTTGATGTCTGCGCGGATGACCACTGTCAACGCTACCAGGGAATAACAAAAATTTATACCGATATTTCAAAAATTGCGGTTAATGAAACCCGCGGATTGGTTTTAATGAGCGGTGATGAAATTTGCGACGCGAGGTTTTCAAAATCATGCGGCGGTATTTCCGAATCATTTGAAAATGTGTGGGAACCAACTCATTATCCATATCTCGTCCCCATTGTTGATTATAAGTACGAGCCGGAAAATTATACAATAGATTTTTCAAAGGAACGGAATGCGCGTAAGTGGATACTTTCTTCACCCCCCGCATTTTGTAATACGGTAGATAAAGAGGTACTCTCTCAAGTATTGCTCGATTACGATCAAGAGACAACTGATTTTTTCCGGTGGAAAGTTGAGTACACACAAACCGAAATTGCCGAACTGGTAAAAGAAAAAAGTAAAATTGATTTTGGAGACATTCTTGATTTTATTCCGCTCCAGCGCGGCGCTTCCGCGCGGTTGATTAAATTAAAAGTTGTCGGCTCAAAGAAAACGATGACCATCGGGAAAGAATTGGAAATAAGAAAGCTTCTCTCCAAAACTCATTTATACAGTTCCGCAATTGTGTTCGATAAATTAGATGAAGTAAACGGTGTGCCTCAAAAATTTATTCTTCATGGTGCAGGGTGGGGACACGGTGCAGGGCTTTGTCAAATCGGCGCGGCGTTAATGGCTCAATCCGGTTTTTTCTTTGATGAAATTCTTTCGCATTATTATAAAAACACAACGCTGAAAAAGAACTACTAAAGTGAAATTGTAATTTCATTTGTAACTAATTACTGATAACTGACAACTAAAAACTCACAATGAAAATTCTCTATTCATGTTTATCTAAAAGCTGGGGCGGAATGGAAATGTTCACGCTAACAGCGGTTCATCAATTGTTGAAGCAGAATATTGAAGTTGAACTTTTGTGTTTTGAAAATTCCCGTTTGCACAAAGAAGCTGAAAAACAAAAAATTATTTTCCACACCTTAAAAGCATCGGGATATTTCCATCCGGTGCAGTCGTTCAAACTTTCACGTATAATCTTAAATGGAAAATTTGATCTGATTCACACACAGGCTTCAAAGGATTTGTGGGTGTTGGTTCCGGCGTTAAAAATCATAGGAAGTAAAATTCCACTTTTCTTGACCAAGCAAGTCGGTTCGTTCATTGTTAAAAAAGATATTCTGCATCAATGGGTTTATAACCGTGTAACGTATGCACTCGCTATCAGCGAAGTGATAAAAAGAAATCTAATGGATACTTGTCCGCTGACAGAAGATAAAATTCTTCTCCTCCACAACGCTGTTGATACCAAAAGATTTGATCCGGCGAAAATTGATAATGACGAAGTGAGAAAAGAATTTGGTTTTACTGATGATGAAATCGTGATCGGGATGCTTGCAAGGTTTAGTCCGGGGAAAGGACATGAAGAAATTTTACTTGCCGCGGAAAAGTTGAGCAAGAAATTTTCCAATCTTAAATTTTTAATTGTTGGTGAAGCGAGCAGGGGAGAAGAAGCTTATGCAACTCAAGTTAAAAAACTTGTTGATGATTATCAGTTAAAGAATGTTGTTTTTGCCGGTTTCCGTTCCGACACGCCGGAAGTGCTGGCGGCGCTTGATATTTTTTGTTTCCCGTCTCACTCCGAAGCATTCGGTATTGCTTTAGTTGAAGCAATGGCTATGGGCATTCCGTCAGCATGTTCCAACTCGGATGGCATTCTCGATATCGCAATTGATGGCGAAACTGCATTTCTTTTTGAAAAGCAAAACGGAAACGATTTAGCCGATAAACTTGAACAACTCATTTCATCAAAAGAAAAAAGAGAACTGTTCGGGAAAGCTTCGAGAGAGAGAGCCGTTAAGTTTTTCGATTTGGATTATCTCACCGAAAAAGTAATTTCAATTTATGAACAAGCATTAAAAGAAAAATCATGACTGAATTAAAAAAGTTTTCTAAATATCTGGCTGATGAGTCGGGAAAAATCATTCGTAGTTATTTCCGCACACACGTTTCGGTTGATTCTAAAGCCGATGCATCTCCGGTAACCATAGCCGATAAAACCGCTGAAGAAAAAATGCGTGAATTAATAATGAAAGAATTTCCGCAGCACGGAATTATTGGAGAAGAATTCGGCACGTACAACGAAACCGCAGAGTACAAATGGATCCTCGATCCGATTGACGGAACAAAAAGTTTTATCACCGGAACAGTTACATTCGGAACGTTGATCGCGTTAACTAAAAATGGTGAACCGGTTCTTGGAGTGATCAATCAACCTGTATTAAATGAATTCTTGATCGGCGATAATAATTCGTGCGAGCTAAACGGAGTGAAAACCGAAGTAAGAAAATGCGCTTCACTTTCCGAAGCAACGCTTTTAACCACCGATCATTTGAACATTGAAAAATACCAGGATGCAGAAAAGTTTAATGAGCTTATTCACCGAGTAAAACTATACCGCAATTGGGGTGACTGCTACGGTTATTATTTAGTCGCCACCGGTTACGCAGATATTATGATCGATCCGATTATGAACATTTGGGATTCTTCAGCCGTTATTCCAATTATTCGCGGCGCAAAAGGAATCATAACTGATTATCATGGAAATGATGCAGCAAAAGGAGAAAGCATTATAGCAGCGAATCCGGAAATTCATCAAGAGATTATAAGAATGTTGAGCTAAAAAAAATGTTATTGATGAAGTAAAATCATTTTGTTTTAACCTCGAAGGTTAAGGAACAGGATAGTATCCTAACCTTCGAGGTTGCTGAAAATCTTAATCTTCGTTAATATGTTTTTTCGGATACTCATAAAAAAGGAGCTTCCCTTTTTTAACTTCATCCCAATGTTCAGCATCAAACTCAAACGCTACGATTGCACACGTCGGCAGATTATCGATCTTTGCACCAAAATAATTTGCCAGTGAAGTTAATCCCGGATTATGTCCGAATAGCATTACCGACGAATCAGAATCATCCAATTCATGAACTACTTCAAGAAGCATTTTTAGTGAAGCTTCATAAATCTTTTCTTCCAACTGAATTTCTGATTCATTTATCTTCATCACTTTTGCAAAAATCTTTGCGGTGGTTATTGCTCTTTTCGCCGGACTCGAAACAATCTTTTCGATTTTAATTTCTTTTTCAGAAATAAATTTTGACATAACATCCGCGCTGTGGTGCCCTCGGTTATTTAAGGGGCGTTCAAAGTCCTTGGTAACTCCGCTTTCCCAGCTAGATTTTGCATGTCGTACGATATATAATATTTTCATAAAGTTTTTATTTTAAATTTACTGAAAACTTTTTGAATTAATTCATCTAATCTTTTCTTAATTTTGAATTAAAAATGAGAATCACAATGCAATACAGAAAACTTGGAAAAACGGCATTAAATGTTTCGGAAATTTCACTCGGCTGCTGGACGCTAGGCGGACTTAACTGGGTGAATGGACAACCAAACGGCTGGGCAAACGTTGATGAAGGTGAAGCCGCGCAAGCAATTAATTATGCGATTGAGAACGGTGTTAATCATTTTGACAACGCCGATGTGTACGGCAACGGTAAAGCGGAAAGAATGTTAGCACGAATTCTTGGTAGCAGAACGAACGAAGTTTCGATCGCGACAAAAATTGGCTGGTTCCCCGGAACCGCTGCCAATGCGTACGAACCGCAACATATCCGTCATCAGTGTGAACAATCGCTTGTAAATTTGAAACGCGAATACATTGACCTTTATTATTTCCATCACGGCTATTTTGGCGATAACGATGAATATCTTGATGATGCAGTTGAAATGATCTATCGTTTGAAAGATGAAGGAAAAATTCGATTCATCGGACAGTCAGCTTACTCGCACGAAGATTTTATTAAACTCGTTCCGAAAGTAAAACCGGATGTGCTTCAAAGCTGGGCTCACGCGATGGATGATAAGTTTATTGCCGACGGAACTCCGACGCGAAAATTACTTGAAGAATATAAAATGTCGTTCGTTGCTTTCAGTCCGCTTGCTCAAGGACTTTTACTGGGGAAGTACGATAAAAACAATCCACCGCAGTTTGAAGAAGGTGATCACAGAAGAGGTTCTCAGAAATTTTCGAGAGAAAATTTGGAGAATATCGAATCGAAAATTGTAAAAATGAAAGAGCATTTTGGCTCATCAGTTGAAGACCTTGCGCGGGTTGCTCTGCAATATCTTCTAAAATATAAAGTGGTTGGAACAGTCATCCCGGGATTTAGAAATTTGCATCAAGTAAAAGTGAATCTATCGGCAATGAATAAACCACTGACCGATGATGAATTCAATTTTGTAAAAAATATTTTTTCGGAAAAGTAATTGGAGATAATATGAAACGTATAGTTGAACTTGCACTATTTGTAATACTCATTTTGTCCTTCTCAATAACTGCACAGAAAAAAGAACGTGAAAAATTTGATCCTTTGCGCGATGCGGCTAAAGATATTAAAAATGCAGTTGTAGATGCAACAAAAGAAAATAAGAGAATTTTGCTCGATGTTGGCGGCGAATGGTGCATCTGGTGTCACCGTTTGGATGAATTCATTTTAGCAGATAAAGAAATTGATTCAACTTTACATGCAAATTTTATTGTTGTAAAAGTTAATTTCAGTAAAGAGAATAAGAACGAAACAGTTTTGGCAAAGTATCCAAAGGTTGATGGTTATCCTCACTTTTTTGTATTGGAAAAAGATGGGAAGTTGCTACTCTCAAAAAACACTGGTGAGTTAGAAGCTGAAAAATCTTACAGCAGAGAAAAGCTTCTTGATTTTATCAACGAATGGAAGAGAAAATAGAGACTCTTTTTTATCGTGGCGAAATTATTTGAAAGGACTTATCACAATTTGTGATAAGTCCTTTCAATGTTTTTAATCTTTTCTAAAACTCCGCATAAAAACTTTAACAAGATTTATCATCCCGGTAAAACGAAGTGATAAATCTTTTGAATAAAGAAAATTCATTCCACCTTTTAATCCTTCATAAACTTGTTTTGAATGCGGATGCCACCACATATTTTTTTGAAGACCGGGCATTAGATCATCAATCACTACGCGCGGCTGCGTCATCGCTTCCAAACCGAGGTAACCATGTGTGCGTCCGTAACCAGATTCTTTCCAGCCGCCCCAAGGAGTTTCTGCAAGTCCATGACTCATCAAATGATCGTTGATCATCACCGAACCGACTTCAAGCTGTGCGGCAATTTTGTGCGCCTTCGTTTTATCTTTTGTCCAGACAGATGCTGTTAAACCAAGTGAAGAATCATTCGCCATTGTAATTGCTTCTTCAACTGATTTGAATTTAGTTACAGTTACAACTGGTCCAAATGTTTCTCCATTCTGAACGAGCATTTCGTTGTTTGCATTTTCAATTACGGTTAACGGATGGAACAATCCTTGTTTTTCTTTTTCAATGTTATCTACCGTAAATATTGAAGCTCCTTGTTCGCGCGCATCGGCAACGTGTTTCTTAACTGTATCCAATTGCTTCTCAGTCGTTAAAGATCCAACGGTAACGTTAAAGTTTTTATCAGCGCCGACATTCATTTCACTTAATTTCTTTTTTAGTAAAGTGACGAAGTCATCATAAATGGTCCCGGCCACATAAATGCGTTCTACACCGGCGCATGATTGCCCCGCATTTGAATATCCTGCCCAAATTGCGCCGCTAACTGCGCGATAAAGATTTGCATCATCACAAACAATCATCGCATCGTTACCGCCAAGTTCCAGCGAAATGGGAAGAAGTTTTTCACTCGCTTTT
>Ga0209417_1003646_pt1 | contig 20081 bp, 19 predicted proteins | sample RifGroF2_FD_184002 | JGI IMG/M metagenome (GOLD analysis project Ga0209417, IMG submission 184002) | Groundwater microbial communities from Rifle, Colorado, USA - Groundwater F2 (SPAdes) (version 2) | ecosystem: Environmental > Aquatic > Deep subsurface > Groundwater | place: Rifle, Colorado... | reverse complement strand
CCTTACACCCTTCTCCAATCGTCGTTCCGCCATATAAATAACCTGGATATATTGTTGCTTTATCATCAATCATTACAGGACCTTCTATAACCGTGTTCGCTTTTATTACAACATCCTCACCGATGTAAACTGGCCCCTTTGAAGCATCTAAATGTACAAAAGGATCAATTTTTGTTCGCTTACCAACAAAGATGGAGGCTTCTTTTGTTAAAGCAACTTGAGTTTTTAAGTCGGTGAGAAATAAGCCCCCTTTATTTAGCAACTTAAAATCTGTAGTTAGAACTTCCCCATTGTGCTCAATCATAGACCAAATACTATCTATTTCTATTTTTTCATTTTGATTAATTATTTTAACGTCATCTTGTTTCTTTAGAAAATTGATAATCTCCTCATCTTTAAACTGAACGTGTTTTGCAAATACTAAGAAACTGGCTAATACTTCATTTTTCAAGCCCATTGCTTGTACTTTATTTCCACTCACAATTAAAAAATCTCTGTTTTTCAGTGATTTAATCATTTCCACCATTTTTTTTGACATAATCGTTCTACCACTTATAACCAAGGCATGAAGCCCAACATTGGGAGAATTAACAAAATACTTTGGATATCGCTGAACTAAAACCGGCTTTAAATAATCTCGTGTTATTAAATGATACTTAGCTTTTGGGAAAAAAAAGTTAATTCGTTCTAAAAAAGTCAAAATCCCCATGCGAAGTTCAAATACACTTCGCAAATATACCAGCGGCATAAATTTTTCGTAAGAGTAATCCTCATAAACAATAATATTATTTAACATATCTTTCATAATAGCACTTTAAACTTTTCCAGGTAAAGGATTACTCATAAAACCACCTTAGAACACCCATAGCAGTTATTGCAGCTGTTTCTGTCCTGAGAATGTTAGAACCAAAAGATGCTAAAACAACCCCTTTTTGTTTCAATAACTCCAGTTCATCATCATCAAACCCGCCCTCTGCACCAATTATTATACCTATTTTTTGAGGAGCTTTATTGCTTTCAACAAATGTTCTAAATTTTGTTTCCGCCCCTTTTTCAGCCAAACAACAAACTGGCTTCAACCACTCAATTGATTTTAATCGTTTAGGAGTTTCTATAGCAGGTATATCGAATCTTCGACTTTGCATAGCTGCCTCCCTAACTATCCTAGCCCAACGCTCAATATTTGACTTTTCGGCTTGCGGTACAATATTTTTAGTTATTATCGGAATAATGGTGTTTACCCCTAATTCCGTTGCTTTCTGTAATATAATATCCATTTTCTGCTTTTTTGCGATGGCTTGGTATAGAGTAATTTCTGGGGACAAAAGCCTAGGCTTAATTATTTCATTCACTTTTTTTAATACAGCGGACCGTTTCGTAATCTCTACGATTGACCCCATTAAATAATGATTACCCTTAATTGGAACGATCGTCAGAATATCGCCAACTCTTTTACGCTGTGCCTTTAGGTGGAGGAAATCATCACCTGCAATTTCAAATTTATTTTCCGAATAATTGTCTATAAAATAATTCATTTAATAACCATTTTACGCCAGAACTCTCCATCAAACAAATTCAGAATATCCCATTTTTATTTTTCTAAAATTGTTAGATATGTTAATATTAGATATAGATGACTACAAATGCTGAATTACTTAATAAACTACTACCGGATAAGGATCTCTTTTCCTCTGATATTTTTTCGTTGCTCTCACTTAAAGATTTAAACAGAGAAGTTATATATAAAACAAAATTATTAAAGGAATTGTTAAAAAAAATTAAAAAAGAGCTTGATGCGTTTGATCAATCAAGGCATAAGCTTAAGGGAAAAAAAGAGCTAGTCGATAAAACTATAAGTACGTATCAGGCTGAGATTGATTCATCTTTCTTTTTTATATGGAACATTATTCATTTACTACCGTCAGAACAGATGGTTATTTATCAGGCTTATTTCCAACAGCAGCTTCATGCCTTATTTGACGGCTCTCCTTATAATAAACGATTATTTGATAAACCTCTCGGCTATCCCGACGATTATCAAATGCTTTTATATGTATCCGATAATCATTATCTTGGGAAAAGCACCTATGATAAATTTATTCATCAATATTCTATGCTAATACCCTTAAATGCCTCAAAGCGTAATCGCAAAGAATTTTTTAAAACGTTAATAACATCTACTGTTATAAAAAATCCCAAGGCGGAAATAACCTGTTTGGATGGAGGCCCCTCGGTAGATATTCTAGAATTACTAAAAGAAAGCGATGCCCTAACAAATGTAAATTTGACTTGCTTAAACTCCGAACCGGCAGCGTTAGCCTATGTGAAAAAACAGTTAAAAACAAGTCGACGGCTACAAAAAAAAGAAAATAAATTTCTAAAACTATCAGATTATAATCTAAGTGATGTTGTACAAAACGACAATCTTAAACTCATCATAGAAAAACAAGACCTTATTTACTCCGGATGTCTCCTAGATTATTTCGATGATAGAATGGCAAAAAAAATAATACTTATTTTGGTGGAACGGTTAAAGCCAAACGGCGTCCTTGTTTTGGGTAGCATTAACAAAGGAAACAAACACAAAGCCTATAGCGAATTACTTGGAGGAATGTATATTCATTATAGAGATAATTTGTCTCTTATGAAATTGACCGACAAACTACCTTCTGTAACAAATATATCCATTCTTTTTTCAGAAATGAACGACCTCAATATTTTTTTGAAAATTATAAAATAAGCAAAATACTTTTTCCCTAGGATTATTTTGAATTAAATTCCGGACGAACAGGGAAATAAATGGTAAAGGTACTCCCAATATTTAGTTGGCTTTCAACATGGATAAAAGCGCCTATTTTATTCACGACCCCTTTTAAAATAGATAAACCCAACCCCGTTCCCTCTCCAGCTGGTTTTGTGGTATAAAAAGGCTTGAAAACATTAACTAAGCTTTTGCTACTAATACCGGCTCCATCATCTTGAACCATCAATTTTATATATGTAGCGTCCATTGTTGCACCAGTATGAAGCAGATACGTTCGATCCTTTTCATCAAGCATTTCAATAGCTATAGATAAGCATCCACCTGTGTCCTTCATTGCATAAATAGCATTGTTGGAAAGATTTTGAAATATTTGCAGTATTTGTGCCTCATCACCTGTAACTAAATCTGTTTCGCATTGACTATGAAAATTAAGACTCATGTTTCTAGGTAATCGTTTTGCGATCGACGTTACTTCTTTATCGATAACCGGTATCAAATTCACAATACTCGTAGGTTCAGGCTCATTCCTAATAAATGATAAAAGCTTTTTTGTAAGGGTTATTGCTCGCTCACTTGCTAATAGTATTTCATCCATGTATGGACGAATTTCATTTGATGAAATGAATTTTGTCTTGGTTTCAAGTTGAACTAATGCTAAATCTGCATACCCCATAATCGCTGACATAAAATTATTGATATCATGAACAATTCCAGCAACCATTAACCCAAGTGATGCCAAGTTATTTTGCTGACTTAACATTTTCTGATATTCTCTTATCTTTAATGTATCTTCCTCTATGCGTGACTTATGAAAATTATTCTGTTTATCTCTTTGTGAAATACTGAGTTTTAACGCATTAATCTTTGCAGTTAGTCGTGAATTCATACGTTCTAATTTATCAGCTTCTATGTTCCCTTCTGATATCTTTGATACTAATTCTTTTTTTTCTGTTAATAACATAGAAATAATAATAAATAGGTTATGAATCAAACTTTGATAATTTACATTTTGCTGCCCTAGTATCTTATGAATATCAATAACAAGTATCTCTACATGAGATTTAGCTTTAACAGTTACTACACTCCTTTTATAAAAAAGCATATCGGTTTCCCCAAAAAAATCGCCCTTTCTGGATAAATCAATTAAATGATCATTACCCATATAGAAACCAACCGAACCACTTATCAGAAAAAAACTTTGCCTACTAAACGCATTTTCTTCAATTATCACCTGTTGTGGGAATACCTTTCTAACCTCTGAAAAACGACTTAATAATTCGAGCTGTTCGTCTGGTAGGTGAGTAAATTTCCCGATGGATTTTAATTTTTCAATTGAAGCACTCTTTTTGACCACTTGATGCAATGCGATACTTTTTTTATTCATTAACTTAACTATCTCTTTCTATTCTAAAAAAATACTTTTTTCATATTGTTTTCGAAGTAGTTATCGTATCAATTCGCGAATAGTTGCATCAATTTATTGTGTTTCTTTTAACGGATACAATCCATCTAATTTCAACATTGACCAGCATACTTATAGATGCTATATTTCTTAGAACTTTTATTAAAATTCTAAGAATATTAAAGGAGGATAAAAATGGTAAAAATAGCAATAAATGGTTTTGGAAGAATTGGTAGAAATGTGTTCAAGATTGCGCTTGAAACAAAAGGCGTAGAGGTTGTTGGTATTAACGATCTTACAAATACAAAAACTCTAGCACATTTATTAAAATATGACTCAACACAAGGGAAGTTCAATGGAACGGTAACTTTTGATGAACAAAATCTTATCATTAATGGTAAAACGTATAAAGTGTGTGCTGAGAGAAGTCCATTACAAATTCCTTGGGGAACTAATCCTGATATAGTAATAGAATCAACTGGAGTATTCACATCGAAAGAAAGTCCAAAAGGCGGATATGGTGATCATTTGAAAAACGCAAAATATCCATGTAAAAAAGTTATTTTAACAGTACCTTCAAAAGACGAAATCGATAACATGATTGTTCTGGGTGTTAACGATGAAAAACTTAAGGCTACTGATGTATGCATTTCAAATGCATCTTGTACAACAAATTGTTTGGCTCCTGTTGCCAAAGTACTTAATGATGCTTTTGGTATTGAATCTGGTTTTATGACCACGATCCATTCTTATACCAACGATCAAATTATTTTAGACGGTCCTCATTCAGATCTAAGAAGAGCTCGCTCTTGTGCGGTCTCTATGATCCCAACAACTACTGGAGCTGCCAGAGCCGTTGGTAAAGTATTGCCTGATTTAAAAGGTAAATTAGATGGTTGTGCCGTTCGTGTTCCAACTCCAACGGGTTCTTTAGTTGATCTAGTTGTTATTCTAAAAAAAGAAGCCACCAAAGAACAAATTAATGCTGCTATGAAAAAAGCTGCTGATGGCCCAATGAAAGGTATTCTTGAGTATACAGAAGATCCGATTGTTTCAGTTGATATTATTCACAACCCTGCTTCATCTATTTTTGATGCTCAAAGCACAATGGTTATGGGTAAAACAGTGAAAGTCTTTTCTTGGTACGACAATGAATGGGGATACTCAAACAGAGTTGTAGAGCTAGCATTACTTGCTGCTAAGAAATAGTTTTATAACTAATTAACTTAAATAAAAAAGCCTCCGTTTGGAGGCTTTTTTATTTTATTTTCTTCTTGTTTGAAAATATCCCTAAATAACCTATAATACTAGTTCTAAAGCAATTATTTTTTAAGGAGGAGCATCATGGCAAAGAAATCAATAAAAGACTTACAAAAAAAAGACTTGGAAGGAAAGAAAGTTCTAATGCGTGCCGACTTTAACGTACCGTTGGACGGAACTACCATTACAGATGATTCCCGTATTACAGAGACATTACCCTCTATAAAGTATTTAATCTCAAATGGAGCAAAACTAATTCTGGTTTCTCACTTGGGACGACCTAAAAATGGTCCAACTCCAGAATTTTCAATGGCTCCTGTGGCTAAACGACTTACTGAAATACTGAAACAAGAAGTTAAACTTGCACCTGATTGCATTGGCGATAAAGTAAAAACATTAGTTAATGGTATGAAAAACGGGGATGTGTTACTTCTTGAAAATGTTAGATTTTACAAAGAAGAAGAAAAAAATGATCCTGAATTTGCTAAGAAACTAGCATCTTTGGCTGATATATATGTTAATGACGCCTTTGGTACCGCTCACAGAGCCCACGCATCTACTGAAGGGGTAACACATACTCTACCGGCTTATGCTGGATTGCTCATCGAAAAAGAACTTACTTATTTTGGTAAAGCATTAAGTGAACCAAAACGACCCTTTGTAGCAATTATTGGTGGATCAAAAGTTTCCTCTAAAATTGAAGTTCTTAAAAGTATGCTCGACAAAGTAGACACTCTACTAATTGGCGGTGGCATGTCTTACACATTTTACAAAGCTCTTGGATATAATGTTGGAAAATCTATTTGTGAAGTAGATTATATTGAAACTGCTAAAGAAATTATGTCCCTTGCAAAAGAAAAAAATGTTGAATTGCTTCTACCAACAGATATATTAGTTGCCGATGATTTTTCTGCTGATGCAAAAACAAAGGTGGTTGACTTCAAAGCTATCCCTGATGGTTGGGAAGGATTAGACATTGGACCAAAATCGATTGAAACCTATGTTAATGTTATAAAAAAAGCGGGAACAGTTATCTGGAATGGCCCAGTTGGTGTTTTTGAAATTGACCAATTTGCAAAAGGAACGTTTGCAATTGCTAAGGCTTTAGCTGATGGTAAGGCAATTAGTATTATCGGTGGCGGAGATAGCGCGGCTGCTATAAAAAAAGCAGGGTTAGTTGATAAAATTGATCATATTTCTACCGGCGGCGGAGCATCTCTTGAATTGCTCGAGGGGAAAATTCTTCCTGGAATTTCCGCTTTACTCGATAAATAAGGACTAAAAATAGAAATAATGTATATTCTCTATCTATTAATTATTGCAATTGATCAAATACTAAAGAAGATATTTGTTTCTATTTATGATTTCTCTGCAAGTAAAGTAATCCTTGTAAAAAACTCTGGTATTGCGTTTGGATTGTTCCCGCGCAATACCATGATTATTATCGGGTTGAATTTCGTTCTCCTCTTTTGTTTATTTAAATTTAGAAAACATTTTTTTCAAAATAATCTTTTGCATAAGCTCTCGCTTACCTTTATTTTAGCTGGTGGATCCAGTAATTTAATCGATAGAATTTTTCTGGGTTATGTCATTGATTTTATAAAAGTTCCGTTCATTCCTGTTTTCAATATCGCTGACATGGCTATTAATTTGGGTTTAGTTTTCCTAGTACTTGGATGGATAAATCGTGCAAAAAAATAAATACGAAGAAATTGAAAGTACCAGAATTGATATATGGTTAAGTGAATTATGTAATAGAAGCCGTTCATTTATTAAGAATTGCTGTAATGAAGACAAAATTTTAGTTAATTCAAAATCCATTAAACCTAGTTTTCTACTAAAATCAGGCGACATTGTTGAGTATGACTTAATCGAAGAACCCCTAGATCTTGTAGCAAACGATATTAAACTTGATATTATCTATGAAGATAATGATATTATCGTTATTAACAAAGCTGCAGGATTAACCGTCCATCCCGGAGCCGGAAATAAGAATAATACATTGGTCAACGCCCTACTCTTTTATAATAAGCAACTCTCCTCTATTGGAAATCTTGATCGTCCAGGAATTGTTCATCGACTCGACAAAAATACATCAGGATTAATAGTAGTGGCAAAAAACAACATCGCTCACAATAAACTTGCCGATGATTTTAAAAATCGTTTGGTATCTAAAAAATATATCGCCTTGCTTCAAGGCTACTTACAGGAAAGCGAAGACACAATCAGTCTACCTTTAGCAAAGCACCCCAACAACCAGAAAAAGATAGTGGTGGACTTAAACAATGGCAAAGAATCAATTACAGAGTACAAGGTTCTAAAAGAAGCCAATGAAAAAACATTAGTTGAAATAACCTTACATACAGGACGAACGCATCAAATACGTGTTCACTTTAGCCACATTGGCCATCCAGTTGTAGGTGATGATTTATATGGGAAAAAAGGTGGTAAAAAACAATTGCTTCATTCATTTTACTTATCGTTTAATCATCCCATCACTGGCAAAAAAATGGAATTTGAAGCGCCATTACCAAAATGGGCAAAAATTTAAGTTGATCTATATCGAATAGGATAAAACGCTTTTTACAACACCTTCAATTTTAAAATACTCTTTATTTGCAATAAATGGATCATATTTCTGATTAATTGAAGTCAGAATAATGTTATCACCCTGTTTTTGAATTTTCTTGATAAGCGCATCCTGATAATTGACGCAAACCACAATCTCTCCATTTTCAGCAATACTTGTTTTTCTTGCAATGACAAGGTCTCCTTCGTTTATTCTGGGGCTCATCGAATCTCCTTTTGCCTTTACCATAAAAGCTTCTGTTGCAGAAAACCCCAATATTCTTGAAGATATTGGCACTCGATCAATTGGATTTCCATCAATAATCGATCCGGAAGGCCCACATTGAGCTAAGCCATATAAATTTAAATACGAGACCTGTTTATCTGGAGAATCTGTGAGTACCTGGTAGTCTCTTGGGTTGTTGGGGTTCCGGCGCAAATAACCTTTTTTTTCTAGTTGTTGAATATGATGCTGAACGACGCTAGGAGAAGAAATCCCAAGTTCCTCTTGTAATTCTCTAACTGTTAATGGGTCGTCAATGTTGGCCTTTAAACAGTCTAATAATTGTTTTTGAACTTGATGCAATATTTTCATTTTTAATACCCTTATTTACTCATCATTTAATCAGCTTTAAAATATCTTGTCAAGAACATCTTGACTTGTTCTACTTTTTGTTCTATTATTTATATTAATCAGGCAAATAGTCAGGAGCCTTATAGTACAGGGAGGTTACAAGATGCAAAAAACAACAAAATGGTTTCCAAGAGTCTTTGTCGCTGGAATTATTAAAACTAGGAATTTTAATCACTCTATAAAAAAACATTATCAAAATGACGATACATCTATTTTTTTACTTAAACTAAGAATCGGTAAATTTGTCTAAATCGTTTTCAGGAAAACCATGTGTCTCGTCCCCCCGCAAATACATGGTTTTCCAAAGAGACTTATTGCCAGCTTGTAACTTGCCCATACCTGAAGTTTACTGCTTGAGACCCATACCAATATGTTTTATATAAATTCCGACCGGTTTTATCCTCTATAATATAATCCGGTTCTCCTTTTATGGCTTCTACCATTGATGGATTCATCCCAGTGCTAATTTTGCCATGTAGTACATTATACCGTGTATTCGAATTCCAGCTTTTGTTTTTAGAAATAGCACCTAATGCAAGTTCAACCAAAAAATAAGGACGATTTATATGATAAACTAGCGATGAAGTAACATAGGCATATTTAGGCTTATGAACTTTGATTCTTATCCAATCAGCACTTTTGGCCTTAACTGTATCATATGAAATATTCCGTTTTGTAGGTAGAAGCTGAATAGATTCACTTTCTTTTGTCTCTTCTTTATATAACGTTACTATCTTCTGGAAATTCACACCAGATATACTACCCTTTGTTTTAGGCTTGTACCAAATGTCATAATCAGTCTTATCGTAATATTCAACCTTGTACCAATCTTTATTGTCTCCGTTTTGACTGCTAATATATTTAAAAGCACTATTATATTCCGTATCCAGTACTACCTTGGCAGAAGTTGTAGGAATATCCCTTAAATTAGCTTTACTCGTAATAATATATACGGATGACTCAAAAAAAGGACTGGCTGCAAAACAAAATCCCAAGATAATAATAATTAAAATGATTTTTTTAAACATATTTCAGATGTATTCTACCTCATAACTCAAATTTACTAAACTCCAGATATATAAACTCTATATTTATCTGTCTCCGCTAAATATAGAGTTTAGTACAACAATTCAGAAGTCTTTCTACTACATACAATCTTTTAGGCCTAAATGCTATTTTGTTCATTTGATTGTAGGTCTTAATATACGTATAATAAGTATTACTAGAAAGCCGTGCGGGGGGTTTCATGTTATACAACAAACGTTTACTTAATGTAAATGATGCTATTAATCGCTATAAAATTGTTCCAACGGTAACTTTAGTTGGTGTTAGTAAAACTCTATCTTTAACTGAAACAGAAAATGCCGTTCTTTCAGGCATTAACAATCTGGGTGAAAATCGGATACAGTCAGCTGAGGAGAAAATTCAATTATTAAAAAACAAATACTCTCTTACCTGGCATTTTATTGGAACCATTCAGAAAAATAAGTTAAGGAAAATTGTAGAGCTATTCGATTTTATTCATTCAGTTGATCGGTTGGAGTACTTGCCCATAATTAATAAACTAGCGTTGGAGTTTAATAAAACTATCAAAATACTACTTCAGATAAACGTTTCTGGAGAGTTATCAAAACATGGTTTTTCAAAAAAAGACATAAAAAATAGTAACCTTCAATTAAACGATTACTCAAATATTGAGTTTGAAGGATATATGACAATGGCTCCGAACATTAACGACGAAGGCATTCTGCGTAATTATTTTAAGGACCTAAAGTCGGTTGCAGAGGAGCTTAAGGACGAAAAGAACATAAATTATAAACACCTATCTATGGGCATGAGCAATGATTACATTTATGCCCTACAAGAAGGCGCAACAATCATAAGATTAGGGACAATCTTATTTTCTTAAGGAGGAGAAAAAAATGGTAAAAAACAGCAGTAGTATAATAAATCGGTTAAAATTCTTTTTAGGTCTGGAGGAAGAGTCGCCGCATCAAAGAAACAAAAGTAAACTTACGAATAAAGGACAACAAACAATTAGTCTTCCCTATTTTAAAAAAGGATCATCTGAGATTAAAATTATTTCTCCCAGAAAGTATTCCGATGCGGTTCATATAGCGAACATTCTTAAACAAGACATCCCTATAATCATTAACTTCCAATACCTAGACCGTTTAAATGTTAAGCGCTTCATGGATTTTATCTCCGGAACGATTTACTCATTAAATGGTCAAATGGCGAAACTTACGGAAGATCTCATCCTCATTACATCTGAAAAAACACAGATTTCTGAAGAAGATACCAGAAAGCTAAGCCGTCCGAAAAATAATGCAAACGAAGAAATTGTTGTGAATTTAATTAATAATAACTAACAATTATGACGTCTAAAGTTTGCTTTATTGGTGCAGGGAATATGGGAGAGGCTCTTATCAAGGGACTCTTGCAAACAACTTCGCCATCCGATATCGGCGTTTATGAAACGAATACTGATAGGGCTGAGTATATATCAAAAACCTATTCTATCATTTTATTAAACTCTATGGTTCCTATTAACGATTATCGGATTTGTGTTCTAGCTGTAAAACCACAGGTAATTAATACTGTTATGGACAAACTAAAAGAATTTCTCGATCCAAAGGTATTATTAATATCCATTGCAGCCGGTGTTAAAATTGATAGGATAAAGGGATTCTTCCCAAAAAACAAAATTATCAGAGTCATGCCAAATACTCCAGCATTAATCAACGAAGGCATCAGTGGCATCAGTTTTTCAGAGAACTGTACCGAAAAAGACAAACTGCTTGCATGCAAGATATTTGAAAAAATTGGAAAAACACTCATCATTCCAGAAGGAAAAATGAATGCTCTCACGGCCATTAGTGGAAGCGGACCAGCTTACTTTTATCACTTAGCCGATGTTTTTGCTAAGGCTGCCTCATCCATGGGCCTTAGTTACAATGACGGTCTACTACTAATTAGCCAAACGATGCTCGGTGCTTCCAAAATGTTATTAAACTCCACCGAACATCCCTCTGATTTGATAGTAAAAGTTAAGTCGCCCGGAGGAACTACCGAGGCAGCATTAAATATATTACAAAGCCAGGGGCTTTCTGATATAATTACAAAATCCGTTCTTGCCGCAAAAAATCGAGGGGAAGAATTAGCAAAATAGAAAGGATTTCATTATGTATACACTTAAATCAATACTCTTACTTTTGTTACAAATTTATTCATTTTTACTAATTATTAGAATCATACTTTCTTGGTTATCCCATGATTCTTATCATCCATTAATCCTGCAATTAAAAAAAATTACGGATCCCTATCTAGATCTTTTTAGGTCATTACCACTAAATTTTAGCGGTCTTGATCTGTCACCCATTGTTGCCTTTTTTGTTTTAAGTTTACTTGAAAAACTGATTATTCAGATATTCTAAAAACATGATAATCAACATTATTTCTTATCTTTACAAGGGCTTATTTATTTTACTGTTTCTGCGGTTATTTTCAAATTATACACATTACTCAAAAACCTACAAAAACAAATTATTGTTATCATTTTTAGGCATCATTGATCAGCTTACAAACCCAATTATAAAACCTTTTCAACATATATTTATCTCTAAATTTGATTTTTCTCCGGTGATTGCAATGTCGATTATCCACTACATATTACGCCCGCTATTTTTTATGCTTTACTTACTAATATCATGGTTTCTATCAATTACCCACATATTATAAATGTTAAAGTAATCAGTAATGCTAAAAAAGAAGAAATTATTTTAGAAGATAATTCTCACCTGAAAGTCAAACTATCTATTGTCCCTGAAAAAGGAAAGGCTAACAAACGTTTAATCGAGTTGTTATCAGAATATTTTAACGTTTCAAAAAGTAGATTAAGAATCGTCAGCGGAGAATTTAATAAAAACAAAATTATTTCCATAGATTCATAAAATGCTTGTTATACTATAATAACGAGGCATACTATTAATGGGGGTTATAATTAATATTTTCATGGTGAAACCGATTATACGACGATTTATATTTTTATTTACTATTGGCATATGCTTGTCATATGGTAATGTCAGCGTTAATCAGCAAGACCTTTCTTCGTCTAATCTTGCTGAGTTTCTTGACATCATCTCAATGGTAAATACTGAAAACTTTACAGAAGTAATGGCTTCTTTATCAACTGCCAATACAACAACGAGCATGAGTTCAACCATCATCATGGACAAACGCTTATTTATCAGCAACCTTCAGAACCTTACTGAGTTGTCACCACGTACAGGTATTCGAAATATTAATCTACTTCAAAACATCTCACAGAAGGAAAATACAAATCAACAAGTAGTTTCAACTAGAAAAATTTTTAAGAAGACTACCTCAAAAAAAGATTATCTGCTTTTAGATTCTAACACCCCGCTTATTTCCATTACAGAACGAATACCGGAGTATGTTGAAACTCCCACTCAAAATAATTGGGAGGATTTTAAGTGGGAACAATGGGAAAAAAAATCAAACGAAGACCTAATTCCTAAAATCACCCCTTACATGAGTGGTTTCGGTGAAATAAAATTATACTCCTTAAAAGTTACCGGAGCGAATTTATCTGGTGCAAAAAATGATCCAATCTATACCGCCATCAGCAAACAAATAAAAGAATCCGATTTCCAAATTGAATCCCGTTTCAATTTACTGCTAAGGGCTCAAATAAATGATGATGCAGAGGTAAACTTCAATATCGTACAGGAACCCAATATGCCACAAAAAACGGACGTAAGCTTAAGAATCAGACAAACCTATGTAAACTTCGGAAATATTAATAAAACATATACCGTTGGAACTTTTACAAATATTAGCAAACGAATTGATGGTATTTCTGTTGTCGGTACAGAGGGTTCTTTCAGTTATAATTTCGGGTTTGGTCAAGAAAAAAGCAAACAAGACTCGTTTACTTTAATCGGAAATGGAACATCAGAATACCCATTAAGAAACAAACCAATACTCGAAAAATCACTAAAAGTTTGGGTTAATGATATTTTAATGGTTGAAAATGTTCAATACCAAGTAAACTATTTTGAAGGAAAAGTTGTTTTTACCGCACCAAAAACAAATTTAGATAAAATCGCCTTTGATTATGCATATACAAATCCGATTGAAGAATTTATTCCAATTGCCAGCAATGTTAATTTTCTGGGTTTATCAGCAGAGTATACAAATGCCTCAAAGCAAAGAATCATACAACAATTTCAGGAACAAGAGGAAGTTCACAAGGTTGATCCATCGAATCAAACCTTACAACTAGCAAATTCACCTATAAAATTTGCATCAGAAAAAATAATGGTTGGTGATTTGAACCTTATTTATAATCAGGACTACTATCTTCATTATGAAACTGGTGCTTTATACTTCATTAACCCAGTTAATGCGACCGTTAACATTCGATATCGATTCCCAAAAACAAACAATCGAACTGAAACATTTCAGGGTTCGGACAAACAGGTTATTTATTATTTAAAATCAACACCACTATTAGAAAACAGTGAACAAATACTTGCTAGAGGGGTGGAGTACAAAAAAGATATCGACTACAAAATTGATTATAAAAATGGTCGCTTGTTTTTTTTATACCCAATCCCAAAAACCAGCGAAATTACTATTAAATATAGAGAACTTATCTTTCAAACTTATTCTGGATCAGAAGCACACGTAGATGATTACAGTGTAAGTTTTGGATATTTCAAAGAATTTGCCAAGGCTCAAAAAGATCTTAACACAAAACAAGTATCAGAAACTTTTTATCCTCCAACTCCCAACAGCACAACCGTTATTAATCTTTCAAACTGGCCAGTTATAACTAGTTCAATTGTTGTCTATTATAATCAAGTTCTCGTAAATTCTTCCAACTATGTCATCGATCTATATCGCGGAATACTAACCTTAAATTACAGCGTTACCACCGGTGCCATTTTAACGAATTACACCTATTATAAAGAATACGGACCCTCTCAATGGTTCTTTTCAGGTTCCGATTCTGACTTAGGTAACATTGAACAAATTACCCCTGTTCTTACTGCACGCACAATTATTTCAAATTTAGAACATCCCGTAAAGTTTGACCGCTATAATAATCAAATAGTTGTAGAATTTAAAGATCAACCCAACGGATATTTTAAGACTCTTATATACGGTAAAGATTATATTATTGATTTTGTAGACGACGGAGCAAAAAATGGTCAGTTAAAACTTATTCTTTATACTCCTTATGATATAAGTGGCGTACAATATGGAATAGATATAAACATATCCAGTCAACTAAAGGTTTCATATCATTATAACAAATCAAACATCCCAGATCCGGGTAGCATTTCCAATGAGCAATTTGAAGTATCTTATAAACAAAATATTTCTAAACAATTGAACATGGAGCTGGATATTGCAAAGACGATTAAAGAATATTCCAGAAGCTATCAATCAACTGAAAACTACATAATGACAACCGGAGAATATGGTAAAACATATACCCTACCAAATCAAAACATTCTTGAAAACTCTGAAACACTATATATCAATGAAAATATGGTTGCTATAAAAAATGAAGACTATTATATTAACTATTCCGCCGGTAAACTTACTTTTATTAACCTAAATCCTTCACCATCTGATAACATCAGAATAAAATACGATTATTTTACAACTGCATCTGGAGAAAATCTTCAAAAAATCAGTAAATCTGGAACAGCAGTAAATTTGAAGACTAATTACAAGAATCGTTTCTCAGATACTAAGCTGGAATTACTAACGATTGATGATGGATTCTCTCCTATGGGAATAAACAAATATGCATCCGGATCAAATATTATTAACATATCGTCTATAATCAATCCTTATTCAAATTTATTGGTTGCAACAAATTTCTTTCAAAATAACCGAAAACTAGCAGAAACCAATTTGAGTGGAAAACTGATCAATCAAAAAGAAGAAAAGATTGTTATTGATACACAATATACACCCGAAAAAGACCTTCAATTAAACTATAAGTGGGAAAAAAATGATAATGTGTCAGAAAAAAATGATACCCCTTCTCCAGATAGCAGAAGTGTTGACAATGTTACCTATAAAAATACCCTTGCTATTAGCGTTGGCCCCAGCGACTTTAAAACTAACATGTTTTATAGCAATACAGATTATCGAAATGATTACCTAGATTTAATTCATGACAAATACAAAACAGCTGATACATGGCAACTAAACAACCACCTATCCTTGATAAACAATAAATTCAGTTTGGATAGTTATCTTGCACATACTGTTGAATTAGAAAAAGAAACACTATCTGGCAACCATAAATTAAATGAAACCATTTATGATAAAAACACGTTCAAAATATCGTTTACACCCATCACTTTTATTGGAATTAATACTGAATTTAGTCAGGAATACTCAAATAGGATAAGTAGCTTCAACAACAATAATGAACCGATAACAACAAATCAGATTAAGTCAAAGTTAGAAAACAAAAGCGTAAACCTGACATTATCTCCACCCATCAATTTATTTCTTATTTACAACCCGAAATATATTTACACATATAATCAAATGGAAAAAGCATCTCTTCTAACCGATCAGAAATCTGATCGAAACAATAATTACTCAAATCGCTTGTCGTGGATGTTCTTAGACATTACGTCGTTGTCCTTAGGAAATAGCGAATCCAGATCGCTTGAAAGTAATGATAATATTAAAAAAACAGCAAGCTCCTATGAGTATAGTATCGGCGGATTTTCTTTAATGAGTAAAGTGTCTCCATTACAGATTAAAACCATTTCCAGAAAATTTAATAACTCCTTAAACATAAATAATATTCCAAGAAATACGACACTCTATAGCATTATAAGAAATGATGCCAGTAACTCCCGCTATGGAATTACGTGGAAGCCTTTGGAGAATCTATCTTTTGATATTGATTATATAGCAAATACTAATTACTCAAAATCAACTGAAAACCGAACGACTGACATTATACGAACATATCAAACTTACCCGAATGAAGATTTAAAAACACTTGTGACTCTTGATTTAGGAAATTTAATAAAAACAAATTATGGCTTAAATTATGCATTAGAAGGAACATCTAAAATTACAGATTATTTAGCCACATCAAACATTACATCAATTAATCAATCCACAGAGTATAATAAAACAACCAACCGACTTGCCCATAATTTCAATAATGTTTTATTCTCAAATACACAACCAGTGAAATTAGACCTTAACTTTTCTTATGATGATTATAAGGATTCAGCCTTAGGAAAAGGATTGAAAATACGAAACATTAATAAAGTGAGTGCAACCACAAGCTATAAATTATTTGATTTTGAATTATCACCTATAATCAAATATGATGAAACGCTTCAATGGAGGAGAACGACTGATGATATTTCTCTTTCTGCTCTAAAAAGCAATTACTTTAGTTTTATTAACAATAATTCAGCAGAACTTATGCTTAACACCTCAAAAAAATTAAATGACATATTCTCCCTGCTACTTAATTACAGCTATCAACATATAAATGAAGATTACTTGCCAACTCCAAATTTAAAATCAATTAGTGTACATAGCCTTGGTATTGGTATTAAAACCACCCCGATTCCTATGCTTAATGCCAGCTATACACTAACAAACAAAACAAATATTCAACATCACAAAAATTCAATAGCTGAAACAAGCTGGACTCATATCGTTAATCTTGAATATAAACCGATTGAAGAAAAAACATCAAAATATACCAGCTCCATTACTGCACTTTTAAATGTACAATACAATGTCGGTAATGGTTTAAATGATTTTGCAAAAAGAGAAACCGATCAATCTACTGATGAAACAATTCTGACTGAGGTTATTCCAATTGAGAATCTAACTGTTGGAGGTAGATTACTTGCAAATATTGAAATCCCAATGTCTCAACGAAGCCATGGAACTATCCAGAAATTTATTTTCACAGCTGAAGGAAATATTGTAATTAAAGAAGACTATACAAATAAAACGTTAGGTTACTCAATCATTTCCTTTATATTTAGCGGTAAATTGATTTTTTAAAGAATATTGCTCATATTCTGCAAGGGACTCATCATTAAATAACCGATAAGAAATACTAGTAATCCTGCAAAGATCATAGCAAGAAAACCAGTAATATTAACAATAATTTGATAGTACGCTTCTTGATCCTCCTTGTTTTCTATAATCATTTTACTCATAATCATTTGTTGTTTATCCTGTCCCTGAGCAAACACTAAAACATTTTGATATTTTTTTTCAATAATGGGTATATCTAAAATTTCTGAAAGTTGTTTTCCTTGTTTGATTAATATCGAAATTGTCGATAAATAAAATTTATGAATCATACTCTTCTCATTTTCCAACACCTTATCAATCAATAGATTAATCGGAATTCTATACATAATTGCATAACTAATAATCTTAAAAAGTAGATTTTGAAACCGTAGTTTAATTCCTTTTGATACAACTGGAATATGCAATAAAAGATTTTGATTAACTGTCTTCCCAAAAATACCTATAGTAACAATTATTACGGATAAAATTGCAGCATATGCTAGTAAATAAGGCCACTCAAGAGCTCTAATTAATAGTGGCAAATCTATATTGTAGGATACATAAAAACCTCTGAACTGTGGTATTAACACTAATGAAATAAAAACAAGTAAACTTGAGACCATTACTAGAAGCATAATTGGATATGAAAGCTTGCTTGTTAACTGATGCCTATCACTGATTTTATTTGACGATAACTCGTAAGCACTGTTAAATAACTGACCATAATTTCCAACTTTATCAGATAAAGACAAGATCATGTTAAGTTCAGAATTACACATTTTGCTATTTGTTATAATATCAACAAAGGAAACCCCGTGTCTCATAAGCATTAGAATCTTTCTGAACAGACGTTTTTTTGGGCCTGTTAACGTTTTTACATAAACTTGTATCATGTAATATAGGTTTTGACCTTCGATGTAGTACAGATTCAAAAATCGGAATAGGTCTTTCTGATGATCAAGCGAAAGTGTGGCTCTCTTTTTTTGCCATACATATATTTTCTTGCGACGATATTTTGCTATATCCGTTTCTAACAGATAGGTATTAAATAACCCAATTCTAAAACTAAAGCATATTGCCCTGTAGATCACAAAAAAACACCTCGTGCGCATTTTCTGTTGTTATTTTTGATATTTCTTCCAAACTCGTATTTAAAATTTCCGCTGTCTTCTCTGCTATTATCTTAACATACTCTGGTCGATTAAGTTGCCCTCGATATGGAATTGGAGCTAAATATGGGCCATCTGTTTCAAATAGAAGTTTATTTGTTGGAATTTTTTTTACAATCTCAACGATATTTGTGTTATTTTTAAAAGTAATCATTCCATTAATTGAAAAAAAACATCCCAATGCTATTAAATCTTCAAGAGTTTCAATATCCCCAGTATATGAATGACAAACTACATTTAACCCTGGATAATCACTTAGAATGTTAAATACTTCTCTCTCTGCTTTTCTTGAATGGACAGATACCGGCAGTTGGTGTTGCTGAGCTAAACCCAAAAAAACTAAAAAAACCTCTAATTGTTTTTCCTTTGAACTATACAAATAGTGATAATCCAAACCTATCTCACCAACTACTGCACATTTATTATGGTCATATAACCTGCAAAAATCATTCAACTGTGATTTCGTATACTTATCTGCTTCGTGAGGATGAACGCCTGCTCCAAAAAATATGCGAGGATTAGTTTCTGCTAATTCCATGGCGAGAACACTATCTTTAAGGTCTGTTCCAAGACTAATAATACAATCTAATTCATTTGGAATGGGGATGGCTTTATACTTTTCATCCGTAAGATGGATGTGTGTATCTACTAAGGTCATTGCTTTCTTGGAAATATTGGCTCAGGTTCGTTTAAGGTCATGCCTTCTTTGAAATATCCCCATTTATAGTTAGATGTGTCAACGTTATTAACATCTGTAAGAATATTTAACTGCTTATAAACTTGTTCTATTGCATTTGGCATAAATGGTAACAACCACGTTGAGCATATCCGAATAACTTCTAATAACTGAACCATAACGGTCATTAGTTTTTTTGTGTTCTGATTACAGAAAATACATCTTCTAGCACTATTGATAACTTAAAGTCTTCCATATTGCCATATATGCGTTCCTCTAATTCCTTTGCTAACTTCTCTAACACTCGTTCTTCAGTAGAAAGTGTTGATTGATCAAATGCTTCTATTTTTAAATTAAAATATTTTTTTATCATATTTAGGGTACGATTTAATAGGTTACCAAAATCATTTGCTAAATCACTATTGTATCGTTGCAACATCGTCTCATAGCTATATGTTCCGTCTAAACCTAAAACAATCTCTCGAGTTAAA
>Ga0209417_1003644_pt1 | contig 20088 bp, 12 predicted proteins | sample RifGroF2_FD_184002 | JGI IMG/M metagenome (GOLD analysis project Ga0209417, IMG submission 184002) | Groundwater microbial communities from Rifle, Colorado, USA - Groundwater F2 (SPAdes) (version 2) | ecosystem: Environmental > Aquatic > Deep subsurface > Groundwater | place: Rifle, Colorado... | reverse complement strand
TCCTGTGTCTATCAAAGTTCTCCGAACATTTTAGAGAACCTCTGAAAATGAATTGATGTTTTCTATGAAAACAAGACGGGGTTGACCGAATGCTTACGACTATACAACGAGTTGACCGGGACAATCTCAATCTGGCTGGAAGACCATGAGCTTCAATAAAGAAAAACATCTTCGGGCCAATATTGAGGCAATAAAACTTGTCTTTCAGCTTGAAAGGGAGAACCGAAGCCCGACAATTGGAGAGCAGGAAGCCCTGAAACAATATTTCGGGTTTGGGGCATTAAAATGTATCCTCAACCCGGCAGATAGCCTGTCCGACATTGCTTATTGGCCAAATTCAGACGTTGGGTTGTTCCCTTTGGTGACCGAATTACATGATGTGCTGAAATGGAATTCCCGTTCGGAGCAAGAGTATAAACAATACGCGGGCAGCTTGAAAAACTCCATCCTGACCGCCTTTTATACGCCCCCTGAAATCGTGCAGGTTCTTGCTGAAACGTTAAAACAAAACCAGGTATCTCCCGGAAGTTTTCTTGACCCTTCTGCCGGATTGGGCGCATTTGTCTCCGCGTTTAAAAATCAGAATGAAGGGCTTTCTGTAACGGGTTTCGAAAAGGATTTACTCACCGGCAAAATACTGTCCAAACTTTATGCGGAAGATAAAATCAGGGTTGCCGGTTTTGAAGAGATTGAAAGCCGCTACAATAATCATTTCGATGTGGTTTCTTCCAACATTCCGTTTGGCGATGTGGCAACTTTTGATGCTTCGTTTTTAAAAAGCAGGGACAAGGTAAAACAACAGGCTTCCCGAAGTGTCCACAATTATTTCTTTTTAAAGGGAATAGAAACGCTTCGGGAAGGCGGAGTTCTGGCTTTTATCACTTCGCAGGGAGTAATGAATTCACCCCAAAACGAACCTGTACGGCAACGACTGATGGATAACAGCCGGTTGATTTCAGCAGTGCGGTTGCCCAATAACCTTTTCAGTGAATATGCCGGAACCGAAGTGGGCAGCGATTTGATTATCCTTCAGAAAGATTCAGCGAAAAATCGACTAACCCCCAAAGAGAAAGATTTTATCCGAAGTGAAAAGCTTTCCAGCGGAGTATTCAACAGCAACTATTTCAATAATCTGCAACGAGTGGTGCACACCGAAGGGTTTATTGATACCGACCCGTATGGAAAACCAGCGCAGATTTTTATTCACAGCGACGGAATCCGGGGAATAGCCACGGATATGCGTAAAATGCTTGGGGCTGATTTCGGGCAAAGGCTCGATGTTGGTTTGTTTCAGCAAACCACTTCCGGTAAAAAATCAATTGCGCTATCAGTACCCGGCAAAATTGAGAACAAGATAACCCAATCAGAACCCGTACTTACACTTTACGACCTCTTTGGTTTTAGCCAGGAAGAACGAAGCCAGCAAAGTCCTTCCTGGAAACGGAATGGCAAAAAACCCCGAGCCCAGCAACTAAACTTGTTTGAGCAACCAACCCTGTTAAACGGAAAACAATCCAAAGAAATCGTCTTTTCAAAACCTGAAATCAGGCCATTTCAGGGAGAACTATACAATCACCATAAATCAGGATCACTGGTAAAAGACCAAAACCAGCTTGGTTTCTTAAAAGAGCGTGATGGTGAGACTGCCATATTCGAGCAGTTGAAACTGAACCCAGGACAGGAAGCAAAAGCTTTGCTCTTTATTCAAATCAGGGACACTTACCATCAATTGTACAACAATGAGGCCGTAAATTTTAAGGAAGATGCGGCAAACCGCAACCTTCTAAACAGTTATTATGATGATTTTATCCGGAAGTACGGAAATCTGAACGATCCCAAAAACCTTGGGTTGCTGAAAATGGATTCCGGTGCGAACGAAGTATTGGCGCTGGAACGTGGTGTAAACGGGGAACTGGTAAAAGCTGATATTTTTCACCAGCCGGTTGCTTTTAACGCCAAAGAACTGGAGCGGATGGAAACTTCGGAAGAAGCGCTTGCCGCCTCGCTGAATAAGTATGGAGAAGTAAAAATGGATTTCATGTTGTCCCTGCTGAAAGAAAAAAGCCGGGAGGAACTGGTTCAGGAACTTCACGGAAGAATATATTTTAACCCGCTCATCCGGAACTACGAAGTAGCCGACAAATTTATTGCCGGAAATGTTGTCGAAAAAGTCAATGACATTGAACGTTATCTTTCACGACAACCCAATGATGCCGCCGCACAGGAATCACTAAAAGCATTGCAAAATGCCATTCCCCGCCCCATCTCTTTTGAAGAACTGGATTTCAATTTTGGGGAACGCTGGATTCCGACAAACATTTACAGCCAGTATGCTTCTCACCTGTTTAAAACAGGTGTTGATATTCACTATTCAGAGTCTGTTGATGAATTTTCGGTAAAGGCCCAGTTTACCAATGCCAATATCTACGAGAAGTATGCTGTGAAATCGCAAAGCCGCCTGTACGACGGAATTGCGTTGATGAAACATGCACTCCTGAATACAACACCCGACATAACCAAAAACATTGTTGTTGATGACAAAGAGGTAAAAGTCAGGGACGGTGAAGCCATCCAACTGGCAAACAGTAAAATCGACGAAATACGAAACGGATTTACCGACTGGCTGAATGAACAAAGTCCGGCGTTCAAACAAAACCTGTCCGGTTTATACAATTCAACCTTTTACTGTTATGTCCGCCCCAAATATGATGGTTCTCACCAGACTTTTCCCGGACTTGACCTTAAAGCATTGGGGATAACCAGCCTATATTCCAGTCAGAAGGATGCCATCTGGATGTTGAAACAAAACGGTGGCGGGATATGCGACCACGAAGTAGGTTCCGGCAAAACGCTGATTATGTGCAGCGCCGCTTATGAAATGAAACGTTTGCAACTGGCCAATAAGCCAATGATCGTTGGACTGAAAGCCAATATCCATGAAATCGCCCAAACCTTCAGAACAGCTTATCCTCATGCCAAAATCCTGTATCCTGGGAAACAAGACTTTAGCCCCGATAAACGAATGAAAATCTTTAATGAAATAAAAAACAACTCATGGGATGCGGTTATCCTGACTCACGATCAATTTGGAATGATACCCCAGTCGCCGGAAGTGCAAAAGCAGATTTTGCAGGCAGAGCTTGACAGCGTGGAAGAAAATCTGGATATCGTAAGGAAACAAGGCAGAGAAGTTTCGCGGGGAATGCTGAAAGGTTTGATAAAACGGCAGCAAAACCTTGAAGTGACACTGAAATCTATCACCTACAATATTGAAAATCGGAAAGATGATGTGGTTGACTTTAAGATGATGGGAATAGACCATTTGTTTATTGATGAAAGCCACCGGTTTAAAAACCTGATGTTCAACACCCGTCATGACAGAGTTGCCGGGATGGGAAACCCGCAGGGCAGCCAGAGGGCGCTGAATATGCTGTTTGCCATCCGGACTATTCAGGAACGGACAGGCAAAGATTTGGGGGCAACTTTTTTGTCGGGAACAACCATTTCCAATTCTCTGACCGAGTTATTCCTTCTGTTTAAATACCTCCGCCCCAAAGAAATAGAACGCCAGCAAATTAAGACCTTTGATGCATGGGCCGCCGTTTATGCAAAAAAGACAACGGATTACGAATTTTCGGTGACCAACGAGATTGTTCAGAAAGAACGGTTCCGGTATTTTATAAAAGTTCCGGAACTGGCAGCTTTTTACAATGAAATTACCGATTACCGGACTGCAAAGGACATTGGTATTGACCGTCCTGAAAAAACTGAAATCCTGCATAACATCCCACCGACGCCACAGCAGGAACAGTTCATTCAAAAATTGGTTGCATTTGCAAAAAATGGTGATGCAACAATCCTTGGACGGGCACCGCTCTCGAAACAGGAAGAAAAAGCAAAAATGCTGATTGCAACCGACTATGCCCGAAAAATGTCACTGGACATGCGGATGATAAGTGCACATTACGATGACCATGTGGATAATAAATCTTCGCATTGTGCAGCGCGGATATCTTCTTATTACAGGCAGTACAACGACTATAAAGGAACCCAGTTTGTATTTTCCGATTTGGGAACTTACAAGCCCGGCGAGTGGACTCCTTACAGCGAAATAAAACGGAAACTGATCGAAGACCATCGTATTCCTGCTCACGAAATACGGTTCATTCAGGAGGCCAAAACAGAGAATGCGCGAAAAAACATGATTGAAGCCATGAACGAAGGCCGCATCCGCGTACTGTTTGGCTCAACTGATATGTTGGGAACAGGTGTTAATGCCCAGAAACGGGCGGTAGCCATTCACCATCTGGATTCTCCCTGGCGGCCATCCGACCTGGAACAACGTGAAGGACGGGCAATCCGGAAAGGCAACGAGATTGCAAAATTCTTTGCGGATAACAAGGTGGATGTGATTATTTATGCGGTTGAGAAAAGCCTGGATTCGTATAAATTCAACCTGTTGCATAATAAGCAGCTTTTCATCCGACAGTTAAAAAACAACAGTCTTGGGAAAAGGACCATCGACGAGGGCAGTATTGACGAGAAGTCGGGCATGAATTTTTCGGAGTATGTTGCTATTCTTTCCGGCAATACAGATTTATTGGAAAAGGCTAAACTGGAAAAACAGATTACTGCGCTAGAAAGCGAAAGACAGGCTTTTAACCGGAGTAAATCATCCGCCGGATTCCGTTTGGAAGATATTCAGCAAAGCATTGATAAAAATTCAGGAACGATTTCGCGAATGCAAAAGGACTGGGATTTGCTTGTGAGTAAGATTAAGAAAGATGAGTCAGGGAACATCCTTAATCCAGTTCTGTTGGATGGAGTTAAAGGTTCTGACCCTAAAGATGTTGGAGTAAAATTGAATGAAATCAGCGAAAGCGCTCGCTCCAATGAGGAATACCGAAAAATCGGGAGCCTGTATGGGTTTCATATCCTTGTTAAGACCGAAGCGAGCATGAAAGATGGCTTTGATTTTAAAGAAAACCGCTTTTTTGTGGAAGGAGAAAGTGGAATCAAATACACCTACAACAACGGTCATATTGCCAAAGACCCGAAATTGGCGGCAACCAGTTTTTTAAAAGCATTGGAACGTATTCCATTTTTAATTGACAATCAGGCTCGGCTTACTGAGAAAGCGGCAAACGACATTCCTGTCCTGAAGGAAGTGGTGAACAGCGAGTGGCGAAAGGAAGATGAACTCCGAAAATTAAAAAGTGATTTGGCTGCGCTGGACAGGAAAATTCAGATGACGATTGGAGAAAATTCAGCACTTGTAAATGCGCAAAGTAATCAGGAAGTTACGCAGAATTTCAAATCGGAAACGGGAAGAAAAGTTGCTGAAGTGGCAGAAGTAAGAAGTCGCTACGGAATATAAAGTTCAACCAACCTAACTTGTTTGTGCTTGAAATTAATCCACAAACGACTTGAAGCCATTTTGGATAAATTTGTGAACATCAGATTCCAGATAGTAAGTTTTCTTTCCAATCCTTTTGTACGGGAGTTTCCCAAGGCTCCTAAAACGCTGTAAGGTGCGTTTGCTAACTTTCAAAAGAAGGCATAAATCTTGGTTATCCAACAGAGTCTCATCATTTATTACAATGTCTTTCTTATCCAGCCGGTCAAGCTTTTTATGAACAAGCTCGAACTGGCTTAGGAGACGCTGCATCCATGAATCAAAATATTTCTGGTCGATATACATTACAGTAAATCATTGAATTACCGTAAAGTTATAGACTATCCGCAGGGTTGATAAGGAAGTCGGTATCGTTTTTTCTGTGGTCGATTCTGACGAGCTAATATTTAGTGAGTTATAGGATTTCTTTATGGAAAGAATGTTATAAAGAAATGGAAGGATGCTCGGTAATATTATTTATTTTCTTCGTCCCATACGCCTGAGCAGTGCATCTTTTAGCTTGTCTAAAAATGGGGAAGGAACATTTCGGATTTTCATATCACTGAATGCGCGGGACAGATTCTTTTCGAGTTGGATATTGAAAACATTTTGAATATAATCGGACAGTTGCGTGAGCGGCACATCTCCAAAGGTACCGGCGCTGTCCCAACAATAGAGTTGTTCCATCAGTTCCGTTTTGCTCCCCTGCCATGTCAGTTTAATTGTTGGAAAGCGGAAATAAACAGAAGGAAGTCCGTTGTTATTCAACCGTTCTATTTCCTGCATCAGGTAGGCCATAAGCATGTCGTTCGATAGTATCTTTGCTACTTTGAAATCGCAGTTGGTCGAGAAGTTTGTATCAAGTTCATAATAAAATGTTTCAAGGTATTGCTCCGTATCTGTCTTCCCCCGCACGAAATACAACGAATCCAGGTAAGTAGCTCCCGAGCGATAGTAGCGGATAAAGTCCAGACGTTTGATATTATACTTGTTAATCTCATTCAATTCCTCGTTTAGATACTCCCTTTGCTTGTCCACTCCAGCAGGACGGTTCATTTCAATATTATAAAGCTTCCTGTAATATATCAGACGATAACAGAATTTAGGTTTTATCTCTTTGAAAAAAGTAATTTCTTCCATCTCGTTTCTAAACTGGTAAGAGAGAATAAACTGTTTCAGCTTATCGAAAGCGTCCGCAAGAACGAGGGAAGCTTCCATCGATTTTTTCAGTGCATTACTGTCCGATGACTCGATGCGGTCTATTAATTCATCAGTCTGTTTGCGTAGTTTGGCAATGTATTCAATCATATATTATACTTATTGATTGGGAACATCTTGGTAGTAGATAAACCGTAATAAATATCGGCCGAATCCAACCGGATTAGTCATTCATAAGGCATTTTCTAATAAATCATGAAATGGAATTCCGGGAATAGTTATTCTGACCCGATTAGATAACCGGGCCAACGATACTTATATATTATGGCTAGTTTACAAAAGAGGTATTGTCTGGAACAATTCCGCTATGAGTTTCTGCATAAGCCAAACGGTTTCATTTTCGAGCCGAACATCGATTATTGTCTGACCGTTCTCATGCGTTGATCAAAATCGCTTAATGTATTTTTTATTTGCCAACCCAATTTCAGCCCAATTTCTCAATTTCATTAATAATATTTTCCACCGAACTCTTTTCCAATTTTGAAAAGGCAAACCACTTCTTGCCAAGGTCTTTAAGGGAAGCCCCCAAATGGTAAATATCTTCGTTGTCGATAATCAAAAAACGGTCGTGGCTTCTTGCAAAGGCTTTTATTACAAAATTGCCATATTGCTCATTGGCTTTTTTTACATCCAATAAAAACTGCTTATCGGGATTTTTAGTGAGTAAAAGTACGTTTACTCCTTTTTCTTTCTTTGATAAATGAGTCAGTGTATTTTCATCTATATAATTATCAATCAAAACAATATTATTCTTTGCGGAGCGAATGATTTTTGAGGTAAGTCCATAAGCGTCGAACACCTGTCCATCAAAGAATACACCCTGTGTAGGTATAAGGTGAGTATTTATCTGCAAGTCTATTTCGTTCACCTTACTCTTCAAGGTTTCCAAACTATCTTCCAGTCGGTTCATTCGGTTGTTAACGGCGTATCCTTTAAGCAGGTAATCCTTTAACACCCGGGTTGCCCAAATACGGAACTGTGTGCCCTGTTTTGATTTTACCCGATAGCCTACAGAGATAATTACATCTAAGTTGTAATGCTCTGTAATAGTGGTTTGTGTTTTTCCTTTAATTGCACCATGTTGAGTGGTTGTCGCAAATTTTGCGACAACCACTTCATGTTCCAATTCACCTTCTTTGAAAACATTGTTGATATGCTTGCCAATAGTTTTGACATCTCTACCAAATAGTGTAGCTATTTGATTTCTGTTCAACCAAACAGTTTCATATTCGAGCCTAACTTCAATGTGTTCAGCTAACTCATCGGGGCGATACAAAATAATTTCATTTTTCATTATGTGATTCCTTCTTTTTGAACTGTCAAAGATTCCTTGACGGTTGCCTAATTCCAAAAGCCTTGTTCTATGCTATTTTTTTCATTTGTCGCAAAATTTGCGACAGTTCATTATCAATTGTAAATTTTTCATTATTTCCGCACTTTCTTCATCCAGTGTTTTCATTTCTTCCAAAATGGTTTGCGATGAACAAAGGACGGCTTCTACTTTTTGTTTGGATTCTTTACGCTCAAATCAAAAGTGCTTTGATCAATGTCTTTGATATTTATATTCCATGATTTTTCTCTATTCGCAAAGTTTTTTGCAACTCGACAAATCCGGACAAATCGTTTTCGTTGAGTGGGCTGGCCTTGCCAGATCACGGTCGAGCATAACACGCTGACCCCTGATCTCACAAATCTTGCTTTGTATAACCTGTAACTCAATCATTTAAACATTTTACCGGACCGGATTTATCCTGAAATTTATTCGTTAATTTCTCCGCGTTCTTCGGGGCAGGCTGTCAACACCGCACCCAAGCTCTGCGATGCACGCTGGCAGAAGCTTAATTATTATGCATTGTTTTTTATTTTAAATTCAAGAATGTTTACCTGACATCTCCAAGCTCTTAATCCGACTCTACCAACAATGTATCTGGGAAGTTTAAATGTAGCAGTCAGTTGACTATTTACTAATACCTTAATTTCATTTTTTGTGAATTGAATTGAGAATTCATATTCAAAATTTTCTTGAAGTTCAAATATTACTCCTTCATCTAGGTGATCAAAATTTTCAATTTTAGCATCGTCATCCCCAAATGCTATTGCCTTATTGCCAACTCTTTCCAACAAAAGTTTCTTGCCTGTGAAAAGAAGGTTATAATAAGTTGGTTTTGATTGTTCTGATTCCCAACCAAAAATAATTCCTGTGTTAATGAAATCTGGACGCTTGGCAAATAATTTTAGATTTGAGTAAGTAATTTTTGCTTGTATTTCGAATTCGTTATGTCCATAACTTTGTCTTGAAACCAGAAACGTGTTAACTCCAGAACCGAATATTGTTTTATTATTTTCATCGAACATCCAATTGCCGTGCTGGATTAATTTTTGCCAGTCGTTAACAATTAAAAAATCTTCGGTAGAACTAATATTGTTAATGGGGAGGGCAGTGGTGGTAGTTGTTGTAGTAGCACTAACTTCTAATGACCTATTAAAGATTGTTTCTACTACTTTTACAAATACCGTTTCTTGGTCATTATCATAAAGTGATAATAATGGTTTATCAGGGTCATTAATAGCTTGTATTGCTGCAAGTTTCGGATTCAAACTCAAGAGGCAAGGTGAAACTATTATAGATATTATTAATTTACCTTCATTCTCTGCGGCTCTTAATAAGGGAGGTAATTCATCTGTATAAATGAAATCAGAAGCTAGAAAATCAGCACTTATCAATAAAACCGCAACATCGCAACTATCAACCGCCGCTTCGATTTCTTCTTTCCATTTTGACCCTGTTCTAATTTTCTTATCTGACCAAACATCAATATCATAATCCCTTGATAAAGGTTTCAAATGAATCAATAATCTATCTAACCATTTTTTGTCATTATGGCTATAGCTTATAAATACTTTAAATTGATTGTTCGACATTATTATTGTTTTTTGTTATATAGATTTCGCTTCTTTCAAAATAATGCATAATGGTTGGTGCATGTTGCAGAGGGGATTTCGGAGAGCCTTCATGTCCGGTAGGACTGTACGGCAATACCAGAATCTGCGGCCCGAGAACCTCCTACCCAGGTATGCAATATTGCACATTGTTATAGCCAAGTGCTTTGTTTTCTGTCGTTTAATTATCAGTTTACTTTTAATTATTTTTTGAAATATTTTTGTACTAATGAAAGTAATTCGGCTTTGTTAATGGGTTTTGCGATATAATCGTTGCATCCCGCTTCAATTGCCTTTTCTCGGTCGCCAGATAGTCCAAAAGCTGTCTGTGCAATTATGACAACATCTTTGTTGAATTGGCGGATTTGACGGGTCGCTTCATATCCATTCATATCCGGCATTTGAATATCCATCAGAATTAAATCAATTTCTGGGTTTTTGCGACAAATTTCAACAGCTGCATTGCCGGTTCTTGCTTTTATAACTTCATTGATTAACTTATTAACGATTATTGTAATCAATTTTTCCGATGTTTCATCGTCTTCGGCAATTAATATTTTCAGTCCCGAAACTTCGGGATTAATTGGATTCTCCACACCTTCAGTCAGAACAACTTTCCGAACAACATTTTTTTCTTCCGGTTCGGTGTTATAGGGTAAAGTGAAATAAAATGTTGTGCCTTTTCCTACTTCGCTGCTTACCCAGATTTTTCCGCCCAGTAACTTCACAAATGCTTTAGAAATAGATAAGCCTAAACCTGCTCCCTGTCGTGCCATTTTATTAGCAATATCGGCCTGAATAAACCGTTCAAATATGGGTTCCTGCCTGTGTTTTGGAATCCCAATGCCTGTGTCTCTAATGAAAAATTCCAATACTGTAGTCTGACTTTCAGTTTTTAGATTATACCCAAATTCTATCGACCCTTCATCAGTATATTTAATGGCATTTTTAACAAGGTTGGTAAGAATTGCATATAATTTCTCACGGTCTGTAATAATGACAGCTTCTTTCCCGGTTAAAGATTTTTTAGAAAAAAACTGGATTCTCTTTTTATCCATCTCAGGTTTGAAGAAGGTATGAATATAATCTATTTGCTCGTTTATATTCGATTCCTTCAAATGAACCTCCATCAGTCCTGATTCTATTTTCGAAATATCAATAATATCATTGATGATATTGAGCATGCGGACACCACTTTGTTCCATGAGTTCAAGAAACTCTCGTTGCTCTTCACCAGAAAGATCAGCCTCTTTCAATATACTAGCAAAACCTAAAATACCGTTCATTGGAGTCCGTATCTCATGCGACATATTGGCTAAAAATGCAGATTTTAGACGGTCGCTTTGTTCTGCGTGTTCTTTGGCAATGACCAATTCTGCCGCACGTTTTTCTTTCTCTTCGTTCTGAAAGACAAGTTCTTTATTAGCAAGGATTAACTCAGCAGCACGTTTTCCCTTTTCATCATTTTGAAAAGCAAGTTCTTTGTTAGCAATGATCAGTTCTGTTGCACGTTTTTCTTTCTCTTCATTCTGAAAGACAAGTTCTTTATTGGCAAGGATTAACTCAGCAGCACGTTTCTCTTTTTCATCATTTTGAAAGGCAAGTTCTTTGTTCGCAATAACTAGTTCTGCCGCACGTTTTTCTTTCTCTTCATTCTGAAAGGCAAGTTCTTTATTGGCAAGGATTAACTCAGCAGCACGTTTCTCTTTTTCATCGTTTTGAAAGGCAAGTTCCTTGTTCGCAAAGATTAACTCTTGTTCCGCCTGATGGTGTCTGATGGTGTCCTTACCGTATAATGCTTTTAAGGAATTATACTCTTGTTGCAATTCTTGTAGCTCTTTTATTAATTCATCTTTGGTTTTTTCATGAGTGTCCATAATGTGGTTGTTTTAGACGATGAACTTTCAATGTCCCATTTAGCTGTGTATATAATTCTAGTGTTATATATCGCTTATAGAAAACACGTCACAACCAACTGTCAATCTGTATTATATCCTTAAGAATTACGTCTTATGGACTTTAAATTCTTTTAATAGATTTGGTACTCACGACAGCGCAAATTTCCGTTGCTGCATTCGATCCACGTCCTAATTTGGTTTGTATATAATGAAGATCAACGCCCTGTTCCTATAAATGAGAGCAATGAAAGTATATGTAATGATGGCTTTAACAAGCTTTTCAGCTTACTTCTTCCCCTCCAACAATTTCTCTAACATTGCTACTTTATCTTTTTCGGCAGCAAGAAGTCGTTCATATAAATCAACAATTTTTTCTATTGGATTAAATGTTACATTATTCGCAAAAAAACCATTGCCTTGATTATTATAGAAGGTGTTAATATAATTAGTGGTAGCATCTTCATTCAAATTCTTAATTGCATCCAGTGGAATGTTTAAAACCTTTGATACCCTTTCCAATATTTCATCTTCAATCTGTTCCTTTTGCTCCAGTTTCGAGATTGCCTGTTGAGTCATATTTAACTCGTTGGCAATATGCTCCTGTTTTACGCCCAGCATTTCGCGCAGTCTCTTAATGTTCCGTCCGTGATGTACCTTAGGTGATGTGGTGGTTGTGTTTGTTTCCATGATGAATCTTTTGTAAAGTTATTCTACTTCTAACAAAAATACGAATTATTTCAGGCTATCAAACCGGATGGATGTAAAATACAACAGCTTATTTGTGCGATACAAACCTTTGTTGTTAAATACCTCAATTCAGAGCAGTTACTTCGTGAAAATATCCGAGGAAAGCAATCCTATCCTAACCTCAGTACGTCATGTTTTCTATACAAAGTTATTCTACGTTTTCCATTCAATTACCCAAAGCCGGAATTGCTTTACGGGCCAGACACATCCACCATGTTAAAACCTGTGATGTGTTTTCCCTGTGCCACAGGCAGATCCTTTACCGCAACAAGATCAAATCGCCCGAGTGAGGTGGCTTGCTTTTTATCAACCGCTGTGACGAGCCAGTCTTGCACGATTCTATCGCAGCGCCTCTTTTTTAAGTAACAAATCCTTACTAATCAAACTTCAAAACTAAATTTCTATGCAAAAAAGTGGAACCTTTTTTCTCAAGTTATTCCGGCTATTGTTCCTGATCAGCCTGGCCGCTTTACTGTTTGTAGATCCGGCCAATGCCCAGATAATTACCGTGAACGGCCGGGTAACCGACGAGGCAGGCCAGCCCCTGCCGGGCGTCAACATCGTAATTAATGGGACGCCATCAGCCGGTACCGTCACCGGCGCCGATGGGCGTTACACACTGAAAGGCGTACCGGCCAGCGCCATGATTTCTTTTTCCTTTATCGGATTCAAAACCGTCGAAATACCCCTTAACGGGCAAACCCAACTGGATGTTCAACTTCAGGAAGAAATAACCACCCTCTCCGAAGTAACCGTTAATGCCGGTTATTACACTGTCAAAGACCGGGAGCGTACCGGCAGTATCGCCAAAATAACGGCTAAAGAAATAGAAGACCAGCCGGTGAGCAACGTGCTTTCGTCAGTTCAGGGCCGTATGGCCGGGGTAAACATTACCCAAAATAGCGGGGTTCCCGGCGGTGGATATAACATACAGATCCGCGGGATCAACAGTTTACGTTCCGAGGGCAATTATCCCATGTATATCGTCGATGGGGTGCCGGTTGCTGCCAACGCCGGTTCCGTGTTGTCGGGGGTAACGTTCCCCTCCAACGGCGAAATTAACACGCTCAATGCCATTAATCCCAACGACATTGAAAGCATCGAAATCCTGAAAGATGCCGATGCCACGGCGATCTACGGTTCACGCGGAGCCAACGGCGTTATCCTTATTACCACCAAAAAAGGAAAATCCGGTAGCAAAACAGCTTTTAGTGTAAACAGCAACTACGGGATCAGCCGGGTAACCAACCAGATGGAACTGATGAATACGCAGCAATACCTGGAAATGCGCCGGCAGGGGTACGCCAACGACGGCATTACCAAATACCCGTCCAAAGCTTACGACATCAATGATACCTGGTCTCAGGAGCGCTATACGAATTGGCAGGATGAGCTGATCGGCCGAACCGCAGAAAATAAAATCATCCAGCTTTCCATCAGCGGGGGCAGCGAACTGACCAGTTTCCTGATAAGCGGCAGTCACAATGAACAAACCACGGTATTTGCCAAAGATTTCAGGTACAAAACCGATAACCTGTCCGCAAGCCTGAACCATCGCTCCAACGACAACAAGTTTACATTAAACGCTTCCGGATTGTTTTCCGATCAATCCAACAACCTAGTTCAAACCGATATAACCAAACAATCGCTTTTACTTAGTCCCAACGCACCCGCATTATATAAACAGGACGGTAGCTTAAACTGGGAGAACAACACCTTTACCAACCCGGTAGCCTCATACAACAGTACCTATACATACGGCAGCAAAACGTTTAACACCAATCTCAACCTGCGTTACGAGTTGTTCCCTTCGCTGTATATCAAGCTGAACGGGGGTATAAGTTACCAGGCTTTCGAAGATTTGTTGCTCTACCCCAACACCATGTACAACCCGGCCTACGGAATTACACCCGCCAGTTCCACGGCTTATAAAAGCCAGAACCAGCGGTTTTCATACCTTCTGGAGCCCCAGTTAAACTACAAATACAGGGTTGGAGATCACGAAATTGACCTGCTCATTGGAAGTACCTACCAGCGAACAAAAAATATAGAAATGAGGGTGCTGGGCTACGGGTTCGAAAGCAATGCCCTGATCACCAACCTAGCCGCAGCAAACACCGTTTGGGTAGACAGCGATGTACTGACAGCCTATAAGTACGCCGCCCTGTTCGGGCGTATTAATTACCAGTATAAAAATAAATACATCTTAAACCTTACCGGGCGCCGGGATGGTTCCAGCCGTTTCGGGCCGGATAAGCGGTTTGCCAGTTTCGGGGCCGTCGGTGCTGCCTGGCTCTTTTCTGAAGAAAGTTTTATCAAAGAACGATGGAGCTTTTTAAGTTCCGGAAAACTCAGGGGAAGCTATGGCGTTACCGGTAGCGACCTGATCGGCGACTACCAGTACCTGGATACCTATACCGTGAGCAGCACCGGTTATGGTGGCAGTACCTCCCTGTACCCGTCCAGGTTGTACAACCCATCCTTTAGCTGGGAGAAAACCACCAAACAGGAAGTGGCCCTGGAACTGGGTTTTGTTAAAAACAGGATCACTTTTAATGCCGCCTGGTACCGTAACCGCTCGGGCAACCAGCTGGTAGGCATCCCCCTGCCAGGAACCACCGGCTTTAGCAGCATCCAGGCCAATTTACCTGCCACCGTCGAAAACACAGGACTGGAGCTTGAGTTCAATACTACTCCGGTAAAAACAGAGAATTTTCGATGGAACAGCAGTTTTAACATCAGCTTCCCGAAAAATAAACTGGTGTCCTTCCCCGGTCTGGAAGGTTCCACTTATGCCAACCAATACGTGGTGGGCTATCCTACCTCGATTGTGAAAGTGTATAATTACGAGGGAATTGATCCTGCCACCGGGCTGTACCAGTTTACAGATTATAACCATGACGGTAACATTACATCTCCCGAAGACAACCAGGTGATTAAGAATGCAGGTGTAAAATTATTCGGCGGCTGGACCAACCAGCTCGCTTATAAAAACCTGGAATTTTCCTTTTTGTTCCAGTTCGTCAGCCAGAATCAATGGAACTACAACAAGTTGACGCCTACCCCGGGAACGAAGTACAATCAGCCGGTTGAAGTATTAAACGTATGGTCAGAAACCAATCCCGACGGACAGTACATGCCCTATTCATCAGGGGCCGATTCGCAAAAAGGATTGCGTCACGGGTACCTGATGAACAGCACAAGGGCCATTAGTGACGCTTCGTTCATCCGGTTAAAAAACGTACAGCTTGGTTATCGCCTGCCGGTTAAAAAATACATACAGGATATACGGGTCTATGTACAAGGCCAAAACCTTTGGACAATCACCAACTACTTCGGCACAGACCCCGAGTTTGTTACAATCGGCTTTTTGCCTCCTTTAAAAACCTGGTCCTTTGGGCTTCAACTTAATTTATAAATCCGAATATTATGAAAAAGATATATACCGTATTGTGCCTGGCGTTACTACTTCTGGCCGCTTGCGAGAACCTGGTAGAAGTAGATTACCCGGCCAATCAGATTGGCACAGCACAAGTGTTTGAAGACCTGCAAACAGCCAATGCTGCACTAGCCGGTTTATACGCCGGACTGCGCGACCAGTCGCTCATAACCGGGGGCAGTTACTATGGAGCCGGAGCCCTGTTGGGTTCTTATGCCGATGACCTGGATTGCTACTTTTACGACCAGAACGGGGTTGTGGATATATCCAATAACCAGCAGCAGAAAACTAATTCCAACATTGAAACGATCTGGAATACGGCCTACCAGCAGGTTTACTATGCCAATTCCATTATCTATGGGGCAGAGCACTCCACTGCATTGGCCGAAGGGGATAAAAACCGTATCAGAGGGGAAGCCTTATTGGTCCGCTCGTTGATCTATTTTTATTTGCAACAACTGTTTGGCGACATTCCCTATACGGCCAGCCTGGATTATGAGTATAACCGCAGCCTAAGCAAAACCGATGCCACAGCAGTTCTGGAGCAGTTGGAACTTGATCTGACAGAAGCCATTTCTCTTTTGCCAGATGATTACCGCGATGCGGAACGGATTTATCCCAACCGTAAGGCAGCGCAAGTGCTTCTGGCCCGTGTCTGTTTACTCCGACAGGAATGGCCGTTGGCCGAACAGGCAGCCAAAAGCATCCTGCAATCACCCCTATACCGGTTCCAGGCTGATCTGGGCGAGGTATTCCACAAATCCGGCACTCATATACTCTGGCAGTTAAAACCGCAGAACAGCGGGGATGCAGCCATGGAAGCCTCATTTTATTATTTCACCAGTTCAACGCCAAATTCGTATGTCCTTTCACAAAACCTACTCAATACGTTTGCAGAAAATGATTTACGCAAAACGCACTGGATGGCTTCAGTCACTTTCGAAGGACAAAACTGGTACAGGCCCTGTAAATATAAGAACCTGCCCGGGGACAATACCGATGAATACTCGGTTGTCTTCCGGCTGGAAGAGGTTTACTTTATTATGGCGGAAGCCCTGGCCGGACAAAACCGACTGGATGAAGCATTGCCTTACCTGAACGCTACCCGGCAGCGGGCGGGGTTAACCGCTTTTACTTCATTAACCGGCGAAGCTTTTAACAGCGAGCTTATGGCAGAGAAACGGCGCGAATTCTTTGCCGAGTCAGGGCTCCGCTTTCTCGACCTGAAACGTTGGGGACGGCTGGATCAGTTAAAAGCCACGAAACCCAACTGGCAGGATTACAAGCAAGTCTGGCCATTACCCCAAAAAGAGTTGCTGCTCAATGCCAATCTAAACCCGCAAAACCCCGGTTATTAAGTATGAAGCCTTTACGTTCCTTATTTTTCCTGTTTTTCCCGTGCCTGCTACTTACTGCAGGCCGGGATTTGGCCGCGCAGGACAAGCAGGTCTGCACGCCAAAGACCGGTTATGAGTCTTTCCATAACATTGAAGTGCCGGTAATGACTGAAGACGGCAACTGGCTTGCTTTGCGCAAAAGAAGCTGGATACCCGTCCAGGATAAAAGTGACCTGGATAAAGACACCGTCATCCTGTTTAACCTTGCCGCTTCCGATAAAAACAAAACTGTTGCATACAGGCTTAAAGTCAGGGAACTGACATTTGTCGGGAATACCCACCTGTTACTCTCCGGCGGGCAGCAAACCGAATTACTGAACATGGAAAAACAAACAAGTATCATTTACAAAGGGTTAAAAAGCATACAGGTACTAAAGAACGAGAAACAGTTTATATTACATTACTCACCGGAAGAACAGAACAGGTTGGAATTGCGTGCCGGTAACGGGGAGCTTCTAAATGCAACAGATCGTGTGAGCCGGTTTTATACCACTGAAGAAGATCATATTTATGCAGTTACAGAAAATGAAAAGAAGGAATCTGAAATTGTTCTTTTAAGCGATAGTCAAAGAGAAAAGGTATATGGTTCTGCCCGTAAAATCCTGACACTGAACATCGGTCCCGGGGAACGGGGAATGATGATCTGCGAGCAAAGCCCCGAAAGCAACTGCCGGGAAGCCCTATACCTGGATTTGGAAACAAAAACAACTTACCCGTTAAATGAGGTGTTGCCCGTTGCTTTCCAGAGATGTTTTTTTGAAGTGGTTCGCGAAGGAAACCTTTACTTTTTAAAGCTATGGATCAAGCAGGAAAAACAGGACACTTCGGCAGTAGATATCTGGTACGGTAACGACAACCGGCTGGAAGAAAAGTTTTTCCCTCCCGTCGATGTACTGACATACGCCTGGGAACCCCGCAACCATTTGATCTGGCGGGTAGGAACAGATCATCTGCCCGTTAGTGTCAATACAAGCAACAACCGATATTTTTTAAGCTTTGACCCGAATGGTTGGCAGGACTACAGGGCAGAAAATCCCCAGTTACTGTTGTACGTGTATGACCTGAAAGAAGACAATTATTCGCTTTTAGACACTATCGCACCGGAATTCTACCTGTCCGGGAACGGGGATTATGGGCTTTCACCGGCACGTGGCGGTTGGAACCTGTATCATTTTCCTTCAGGAACTAAAAAGCTCATTGAAGGGAAAGACCTGGGTTCACCCTGGTTCACAACAGATAATCAGGAGGTGATCTTTGAAGGAGAAGGGGCAGTGTGGCAATACGAAATAAAAACAGCAACCCTTACGCCCTTAGTCACCTTTAGTGGATACCAAACCAGCATTACAAACGGGCAGTGGAAAGGCTTCAGTACTGGGAAGAGCGCTTTTGCCAAACAACAGGTAAACCTGTTGGAACCGCTGGTAATCAGCCTGTATGATGCGCAGCAGAACAAAACCGGATACTGCCGGTATTACAAGGGGAAAACAGAAGTTATCATTCCACCAACCAACAAATATATTCAATCATTGAACTACAACAGGTCGTTTACCTGTTTCTCCTGGATCGAAGAAGATTATAATTTGCCGCCACGTCTTGCTTATAAACAGATGGGTAAAGAGCAGATACTGCTATACCAGAGTAACCGGCAGGATAATGCCATTCTGTCCCTCAGGCAGGAGATCATCCGCTACACCAACGGAGACAGCATTCCGTTGAAAGGGATTTTGTATTACCCGTTGGGTTATGACCCATCAGAAAAGTATCCTATGGTCGTACATATCTACGAAAAACAAAACCAACTGGGCAACCTGTATCCGTACCCCTCGTATTACGAGAGCCTGGGTTTTAATATTCGAATGTTTCTTGAAAAAGGGTATTTCGTGTATTTGCCAGACATCGTGATACAAGGGAAGGCGGGCCCGGGACTGGATGCGCTGGATTGTGTGAACCGTTCACTGGATGCCCTGGCTCACAACCCGCTGATCGATAAAAGCAGGATCGGTCTGATCGGGCATTCCTTCGGAGGATATGAAACCGACTACATCGCCACCCGCTCCGCCCGGTTTGCCGCCTATGTTTCCGGCTCCGGCCACAGCGACATCGTCTGGGATGCCAATTCCTTTAATTATAACTTCTGTACCCCTGATTATGTCCGGATTGAAGCCAACATGTATAAAATGGGAAAACCCTTTTCTGCTGATAAAGGCCTTTATTTTAAAAATAACCCGGTTTATCATGCTGAAAAAGTGAAAGCCCCAGTATTACTCTGGACGGGAACAGCTGACCAAAACGTAACGGCTGACCACAGCATGGCTTTTTACAATGCCCTGCGAAGAAACGGGAAAGATGTCGTCGCGCTGTTTTACAAAGGGGAAGGGCATAACCTCCAAAACGAGCAGGCACAGGTTGACCTGACTGGCAGGATACTGGATTGGTTTGATTATTTTTTAAAAGATAATGCAGAATGCGGGTGGATAAGCAAAGGGATAAGCAGGAAGGATGCCCGCTAGAGCATCCTTCTTTCATCAAGGCTTGGACAATTGCACGGTGCAGTCAGTTCCGCTTAACCTTCTCAGGTTATGGGTAACATTCGACGCATCAGTCCAGGTACATGTATTGCCCGGTGTGCTGCTGCACATTGCCTTAGCAATACACTGTTCTGAAGAACTATCGAAATAATACCCGCTTTCTGATGCCTGCGATGCTTTCACCGCATTGGTTGCAAAAGCAGCACCAACTCCAACCAGCACAACAACAGCCGGTAAAAAAACGCTTTTGGGCCTTTTCATAATAAAAAATTTAATATGGCTGCCTACTCTGGTTCAGGTTTTCGGCTTCCCCTGTTTTGAAATACTGCATCACAGCTGGCGCAAAGCGGTAACGCACGATTTCATTGCCGGACAAAACAAATAAATGTTTATCCGTGGGTATCCACCCCACCATTACCGTCTTACACTGGTAGATTTTTGTCGATAAATTGCGGCAGCAGATCTTTGACTTTGGAGGATTTGGTATCGTTGATGTTTTGGATCACGAAGGTGAGCCATTTTTGGG
>Ga0209417_1003642_pt1 | contig 20098 bp, 24 predicted proteins | sample RifGroF2_FD_184002 | JGI IMG/M metagenome (GOLD analysis project Ga0209417, IMG submission 184002) | Groundwater microbial communities from Rifle, Colorado, USA - Groundwater F2 (SPAdes) (version 2) | ecosystem: Environmental > Aquatic > Deep subsurface > Groundwater | place: Rifle, Colorado... | reverse complement strand
ATAGACACCTGCCGGGACTATAGAATCGTTGAAGAAGAAATCTTCGTGCCCAAAACAATCAAAATTTTAGAACCTGTGTAATGGAGGAATTTACATGCTTTACATAAGACTGTTTCACGGCAGAACCGACCCTGATCAGGATATGGATGACTGGGGAAGCGATGTCCCGATCTTCGGTCCGTATGAATTTGCACACACCACTTATGGGCATCTCCTAAAGTTTGGGAAACCAGATGGCCTGCTCGATGAGCTTTATGTTAATAGAGAAGATTTGGTTTACTATGATGGCGTTTACTATGGCGACTGGAGCGTATCCAATGGACAGGTACTCAAAGAGTCACAATTTCAGGTATCTGTTTTCCAGCAGAATAAGGCTAAACTGTCCGAGAAATCCTGTTCATGAAGATTAACATGCGGCCTTGTTAAATATAGACCGCATGTTTTTTATTTTGAGATTTCCGTATTGGGCAAAAAATGGGAATACTTTTCAATTGCCTGGGCAATTTGCATTAATTCATCTAATTCTGATAAAACAGTTTTTCGTGAATCGTTTTCATGGTTCATCTTTTTTTATTTCATCGAAGCTTTATAATATTTGAACTGTCGTGCTCTGTAAGCAATTTTCACCTAAGTTTTTCAAGCTGAAAAAGGAATAACTCTTTGCTCCACAGATTAAGCGATGGTTGCTTGGCAACCCTCACGAATCTTCGAACATCTTCTGCTGTAGTTTTCCAGTCAACCGATTTGATGGTTTTTTTAAGTTCAGCCACTTACCCTGTAAAGATTCTGTTAGCCGTCATGCTAACCACTCTTTGGATTTAGTTGCTTCCCGGCAGTTTGTTATCGTATAGTCTATGGTTGCCGGTGCGAGGCATCAATAAGGCCGATTTGACAACTAATTATCTCTGGTTTGGGTTGCAGTGGGACAATTTACAACCGCCTACTATAGGGTACACTTTTGCTCCGCCGTTCACATGTTTTTGAGAATATGATAAAGGCACGTTTTCTGGAGCATTGTTTTGCATGATATTGAAATATTTTTTAATGTTTTGTTTTTGTATTAGTTATAAAAGCTTTGTACGGCATATTAATTTCCGGTTTTTTATGCTTCGGTCTCTGCTTTTTTGTCAACTTCCCAATAGCCGCCTTTGGCTGAGCCAACCCTGCGGATTACCCCATCATCTTTTAATTTCCTAAGATTCCACTCAACGCCTCTTATGGTTAAATCCGTCTGTATCGCTAACTCTTTCCGAGTGATTTTAGGATTATCCTTAATCAAAGTCAAAATTTTCACCACAGTTTTCACCACAGTTTTTCCCACAGTTTTCACCACAGTGTCGCCAGGCTTTTTAAGTGAATAAAGTGGCTTACGGTAAAAGATAACGCGGAAAAAATTATCTGTCTCAAACACCGGCTCTTTTAATCCGGCATCACGCATAAAGTCGCGCATTCTGTCTATGCCTGAACCCATACGTTCAACTTTTCCCATCCTGTGGAATAAATCAGCTATGATGGGGTTACGTCTTACCGAAGATTTCCCTAAACTCTGCATTGTAACACCCGAAGGCAAACTGCCTGGATTTTCAATCTCGACCCGGTCATCAAAAACCCTTACATAAATACTCGTACCTTTAAGAGCATAATCCCTGTGGACAATAGCATTAACAACAGCTTCTCTTAGAGCTTCCAGTGGTATTTCGTAAGCATCTTCACGATTTACGCCTTTTATTTCACTGCGGATATTTAAATGCTTCATCAGGAATGAAACCGCTTCGTTGAATTGCGTAAAAAGGTCATCCCGCACATCTTTGCGGTCAAATATATGCGTTTTATCATTACCCTTAAAAGCTCCCATTATGCTTTCGGCATAAGGGATAACCTTTTCAATCTTTGAAGCAAACATCAAAGCGCCGGCGTTATTGACCTTATTTTTATCTGCAACGCCCAGACTCGAAAAAAACAAAGGCAGATTAGCTTTACTGACCTTTAATGATGTACCGGTTTCTTCAAAAAACGCTTTAACCTTCGCAAGTGAAACATCTTTAATATTCAAATCCCGACAAGCCAGCGATTCAAAGGCAACCGTATCAGTTTCACGGAAAAGAATTCGGACTTCCTTCTGGCTCATTTTCTGGGTAACAGCGTCAAGTCTGCGAAAATATCCGCTGCTGCAACTGTACGGCTTTTCATCGCCAGCCGGAACTTCTATAACCGCAACTTCGCCAAGCTGCATAATTCGGCTGATACTTATGGAGGGCTCACAATTGCGGGCAAGACTGAGAATCTCAGATTTAATTTTATTGTTTAGTTTTTGGCCGGTTATCTTTCCGTTATCAGCCACGCCAAGCAGAATATAACCACCCCTGGTATTGGCAAAGGCAACAATATCCCTGTCTATTTTAGCTGTATATTGCTCCTTAAATTCAACCGTAAGCCCTTCGCCTTCGGCTATCAGTAGTTTCAGTCTTTCATTATCCAACATCTCATTCCTTTTATATGTGCCTTGCTTATCCTATGATAGACCGTACATAAACTTTTTTCTTCATTCAGACCTGTCGCATCAAAGACAATATCATCAAGTTCTTTTCTGTACAGCAATACCATACAAACAAACCATAAAAAAGAAAGTCTAACCCGCAAGACCTTGATTGTCAACAATTTGCTATTTTGCCTGAAAAGTAAATTCATAGCCAATTATTGTTGTTTGAACCGCTGACAGATACCCAATATGGCCGGGAATATTGAAAGAACCAGATCGTATACCCACGTATAATGCCTTGGCTACAAGGTATACACAAAAACCATTGGCAATATTTTTAAAAGAGAAAATTTGGAACCTCAGACGAGTAGGAATTGAAAAATCACATGGAAATAATTTATAGAATCTCATTTGGGATATCTTGTGCAATAGATTTTTTACCACGGAAGTGTACATGTTAAAAGGATTGACTTGCTACATATCTGTTTTTCAGCAGGATAAAGCTAAGTTGCCAGAAAAACCCAGTCCATAACGGTTAACATGCAGTCTTGTTAAATGTAGACCCCATATTTTTTTATTTTGATATTTCTGTGTTAGGCAGGTGATTAGAAGCTTTTTTAATAGCCTTGGCAATTTGCATTAAATCATCTAATTTCGAGAGAGCAGTTTTTTGAGAGTCATTTTGGCAATCCATATTTTTTAATTCAATCAGAGCTTTATAAGATTTGAACCGATATACTCGATAAAGAGCATTTAATCGTAACATATAAATACTACGAGTTCGTATCTATATGATGAGAATAGTATGGAATAAAGGGATACAACAAATATATGGCCCAAATAAGTTACCAATAGTTTGGATGCCCTCAGGGCCATGTTACTTTTGGTTAAATTTGAGTACACTGGCAATTCGGTTGATTTGTTTTAAAGGAGGATTTTCTTTGTAACCCATGTTGAAACGTGATCCGTATAATACCAGTGAAAGATGGCAGATGTGGAAAACCCAAAATAGTGGAGGAATCAAAGGTATTTTCAAAGAAAATTCTGAGCTAATTCTTTCATTCTTATCTGATATGGAACTTGGTAAGAGCCTATCTCCGATGGCGATAAAAGGTGAACGGAGTCCTTGTCGGTTGCTTGATTTAAAGAGTCGTTTATTATTTTTTGTTCAGCGATTTAAGGATAAACCATTGAATACTATTACGCAGGATGAGATACACCTGCTTTTTCTTAATATGCGGCAAGGTTTAGTATTGAAAAGTGATGGCCGGAAATATATTGGGGTTAGTAACTATGTTCGTGATTTTAAAGTGTTTTGGAGATGGCTTTATAGAACACACAAAGTCGCAGAAGATATCACTCCGGATCTGCGAAAAAGCGATGGCCGAAAACCTGCTTGGGTTTACCTCACCGAGGATGAATTCAAAACTTTAGCTAATCAGGCTAGTCCGGATTATCGAGCCTTGATGTGGTTTATGTATGATACAGGAATGCGAGTTACGGAAGCCTATTCTATTAGAGTGGGTGATTTTTCCAATGATTTTACTCAGCTTAATATCAGGAAAGAATATGCCAAAACATTTGGCAGAATTATCAAGCTTAAGCTTTGCTCTTCATTTATCCGAGAATTTATCAAATTTCATGGTCTCGGCACTGATGATTTTATCTTTATCAAAGAACCGCCAGCGTTTAATAAGTATCTGCGAACTTTAGCAAAAAATATGTTTGGGACATTAGAATCACCGGCCAGAAAGCCTTATAATAAAATGCGGCTTTACGATATTCGGCACAATTCCTGCTGTTACTGGCTCAAACGATATCCAACTACTACAGGTCTGATGTATCGTATGGGCTGGTCGGAAGAAAAGGAAATTAAGTACTATTCCGAGTTTTTAGGTCAGGCGGATGCCATTGATGATGAAAACATGGTTACCACCGAGGAAAAAACAAAGTATGAAAAAAGAATCGAACTGTTGGAAAAAGACAGAGAAAAAACCAACGAACTGGTAAACGAGTTAATAAAAAAAATAGCTGATATGCAAATCAGCTTAAAAAATGAAGTTCAGGAAAACAAAAAACAAAATAATCCTACGGAAATCTTCGTGGTAGGCTCGGCAGATCACCGATATCAAAGTAATCTCTGAGGCACCGCTCGCAGCAGAAGAGCAGGGTATTCTCTAAAGGGACAAAACTGTTTTTAGTCCCCAGTACCCCATCATCCACACGGAGCAGGTCTGTACCGATATCCAGTTCCCGAATGCAGTTGGCGCATGTTTTTTTAATTTCCATTCTAAATTATGAATATCATACTTAAATTGCTTTGAACTGATTTGTTAAGCGATAATTTGTTCTAAAATCAGAATAGTAACATTTATAAAGGCATCATTTGTGTCATTATTGAGTAACACTACCGCCACTCTAAAGTGGCAATTACTCTATATGACAAAATGGAACATCGAACAGTATACCAGCCGGCAATAGAAAGCCAAAACGACAGGAAAATCCTGTTGGCATTCAATCAGCCGCTTACAGCTAAGCAAGTTGCAGGAAAAACCGGTATACCGGAGGATACCTGCAGCTACCTGATAGCCAAATTCGCTAAAAACGGCCTGACAACCTGTCTCAATCTCGTTGCCGGAAACAGCCGATTATACTGGCTCACTGAACTCGGCGGAAAGTGCCAAAAAGATATCTGCAGGCAATTGAACCTATCTCATAAAGAATATGATTTACCAAATATCGACTGGGAGCTTTACGGCTGGATATGTTTTAATCACAGGTCGGCAGTTATAAAAACTTTGACTGAGCCTATGCAGCCATCAAAGATTAAGCAAATCCTGCGAATACAGAAACCGAATATCAAAATCAGCGCCAACAATATCCGTGATGTTATCAGGCTCTTGTTGGCTAAGAAAATAGTCCAGCCCATTAAAATCAAAAAGAAGGCACACCCAAGATATGAGCTAACCGATTTAGGCAAGACATTCGGACAACTGCTTATAAATTCAAACGCTCATATCGGGCAGGACAGTTCAAATCATATTTAAAAAATATGCGATAATTCAATATGGCAAAATTTACAAAAACCCTGGAAGCGAAAGCCAATCAGCTTGCGGCATATCCGCATAAGAAACAGTGGGACGATGGAATCCCTTCGATACTCAGGCGGGAGATAGCCTTGACAGTAGAGCAGATACAAAGACTAAGAGAACGGCACGATGAACAGTTCCATAGGCTGCTTAGAGTAGAGTGTTACGTGGATACAGAACTAATGCAGATGGAACAGCGACAGCCACGGTACGCACCATATCATTTCCCGGAGAAGGAAAAATTAAAGCAGCGTCTGTTCGATATCGAGAAGGAGCGTCGAAATTTAAGCATTCGGCTTGAAGATAAAACTCAATCCCTGGAAGAGCGACTGCTGTCGTTAATAAATAAACACCAGCAGCTGGATATTTGATAATGGACATAGAAAAAATAGCAGCCAAACTAAGACCTCTGATGCCGGATAAGATTTCTCAATGGATGATGTCGAGGGAGTTGGCCGATCCGGAGTTGAAGTCGCTAATTGAAAAACAGATTATTTCGACTGCATATAAAGCTTTCGGGGATTTTCATAATAAAATACTTTTATCGCTTCCCCCTGAAAGCAAGTCTGATGGCCCAATTAATCTCGGAACGATTATTTACGACAAAGAAAAATGGCCATTGGGTCTTACATATGGTGAGATGATTCAAAATACAGCTATCCTTGGCAGGTCTGGCGCCGGCAAAACCAATGTAACGTTTCACATTTTAAGCCAGCTTATTGAAAGAGGAATCCCGTTTGTCTTTATGGACTGGAAAAGAACGGTCAGGCATCTGATTCCTAATTTCAATAACAAACTCAATATCTATACACCCGGCAGAGCCTTGTCAAAATTCCCATTCAATCCGTTTGTTGTACCACCCGGTATTGAACCTAATGTCTATATCAACCAGCTTGTAGATGTAATGAGTCAGGCTTTTACGCTCGGCGATGGTTCACGAAGCATCCTGCGAAAAGCAATTGCTTCCATATACGCTCAGGGCAATCTTTGCCCCATAACCAAAGATATCATCACCGAACTGGAGAAAGTCTCTGACAGTGGCCGTATGGGCGGCTGGAAGGTCACCGCAATGCGGGCACTGGAAAGTCTTGAATTTTCTGATATCTCATCCAATGACCAGATTTCACAACAGCAACTTGCCCAAAAGATGCTCCATGAAAATACGGTCATTGAGCTTGATGCATTGGGTCAGGAAAGTAAGAAGTTCCTTATTCCATTGTTATGTCTTTGGCTGTATTATGTAAGATTAGAATCGCCGGACCGTGAAAAGCTTAAATTGGTCATCTTTGTAGAGGAGGCCCATCATGTGTTGCATAAACGTGAACAAACTGCCAATGAAACGGTTTTGGAAATGTTATTCCGGCAGTGCCGGGAACTCGGGATTGGCATTGTTGTTATCGACCAGCACCCGCATCTGCTGTCTTCTGCGGCGCTTGGGAATACCTATACAACAATCATCCTGAACCAGAAAGACCCCTTAGATATTAACAAAGCCGCCGCGGTTTGTTTGATGGATTCCGATGAAAAGATGCATTTCAGTAGACTGCCCGTAGGGCAAGGAATTATAAAACTGCAGGATAGGTGGACAAGCCCGGTTCATGTTCAATTTCCATTGGTTAAAGTAGATAAAGGTTCTGTTACAGATGCGATGCTGGCAAGGTATTCCGCCATTAATCAGGCAAAATCAACGGGTTCAGGCCGGAAGACCTCCGTACCCGCTGAATTTTCGCAGGTTCCACGGATTCCACAGCTTGATATAGCCCTAAACGACGATGCGTTTAGACTATTTATTGATATACTTACCTTTCCCGCCGATGGGGTCAAGGTAAGATATAAAAGACTCAACATAAGCGCTGGCTCTGGCAACAGATTGAAGGAATTCCTGCTAAATCAAGGCTGGCTTGAATCACAGACAATAGACCTCGGCCAGACAAGAAAGACCTGCCTGCGTCTGACTAAGCAAGCTACCGATGCTCTGAATTTAGGCGATACTGCTCCCCAGCACGGCTCAATTGTCCATGAATACTGGAAGCAATATTATGCCCAGCGATTTATTGAGCAAGGGTATCAGGTGGAACTTGAAGTCCCCCGGATATCAGGCCGAACCGATGTCGTTGCCCGGAAGGATAATCAGAAAATTGCCGTCGAAATCGAAACTGGCAAATCCGATTTTGTGCGGAATATCCTGCAGGGTTTAGCCGCCAAATACGACAAAATTATTGTCATCGCAACCGACAAAAATGCCTTCGAAAAAGTCGAGAAAACCCTGGCAAAAGAGGGACTGATTATCCCCAATAAAATCCAGCTTGAACTGGCCGGCAGATTCAGGCTTCCCTCATAGCCGAATAACAGCCGGGCCGATGCGAAGCTATTTTATGCAGCTTGCCCTCGAGCGATTGTTCAATCCGGTCTACTATCTGCTCCTGCCAGTTTCCTGAGAGGGATGATTCAAGCAGATAAATTCCATCAATACCAGCCTCTTTATAGGTGAATATTTTGTGGGCAATTTGCTCGTTGTAGGCGGCATCGCCATTCATACCGAAGTACTCGATAATCATGCCGTATTCAGGAAGTCTAAAGTCGGGATACCAAATTCGCACCTGATCCCGGTCTTTAATAGCCAGCGGATATTCGTATTGATAGGCGATACTCTGCCCATCAAGAAACTTGCCGATCTCTCTTTCACCTCTGCTCTTGAATGAAGAATACTTGTTAAATTCATCGCCTCTGTATGTCATAACAGACAATAGATTTTGGGATATTTATATGTTTCGGCTCCCTTAAACCCTCCAATCCTTGTGTTCCACCTGTGTTTTTGAAAAAAACAAGTCAAAAAACTTAACATGTTTAAAATCAAAGACTTAATGAGATTTCTTGTGTTCCAGTTCCAGGGGCTTTATCTTCCGTTCCCACCCACACCTAACCACTTAAACAATTCCAAACCAAAACACAAAAACGCATATCTCACCGCGGGCCGCAGCCCGCGGTGCTTCATGCACCCCAGGCTCCGAAGGAGCCCCATCTATTCGCCGCAGGCGAATCCAGGACGCCAGTCCATTGTGATTACCTGTAATCACCTCTACTTTATTGCTCAAATTTATAGATTTCCGATATCGATAAATAACAATCAAAAATAATTTCTTAAACCTGTTGTCAGGTTTTACAACAAATTATCAGGCCGGCCTATTCACTTCCGTTCACTTAGGCCAAGCCCCACCGCATATCTCACCGCGGGCCGAAACCGGCCGATGCCCGCGGTGCATTCATGCACCCTAGGCTCTGGAAGGAGCCACACCACACCTATTCGCCGTAGGCGAATCCAGGACGTCAGTCCGCTATGATTACTCGTAATCATTTCTACTTAATTGCTAAAAATAGAGATTCCTAATCTCGACAAATAGCAACTAAAACAAAACCAAAAAAAACATCTATTCGCCACAGGCGAACCCAGGACACCAGTCCATTGTGATTACCTGTAATCACCTCTACTTTATTGCTCAAATTTATAGATTCCCGATATCGATAAATAACAATAAAAAATAATTTCTTAAACCTGTTGTCAGGTTTTACAATAAATTATCCTGCCGGCCTATTCACTTCCGTTCACTTAGGCCAAAGGCTTAAATGGCTAACTGAGCCTTGGGCGAAGTGCCTTTTATGCGTTTGGCCGTGCTTACAGCCGCCCAAACCAAATCACCCACACCAAAACACTGTAACTACTTAAACAATCCAAAACCAAACACATATCTCACCGCGGGCCAAAACCGGCCGATGCCCGCGGTGCTTTATGCACCCGGCTTCCCGCAGGAAGCCCTATCTATTCGCCGCAGGCGAATACAGGATATCAATCCATTATCTACCATCGCCTTCGATCTACGGAGTTCAGTATCAGCTGATGGTAGTCTATCATCTCCTGAGCTTCGTATCTGGTCGCCTGCCATTTAGGATAAATGCCAAGCCTGCTTAGAAGCATCAACTGCTCCTTTGTCGCCGGCTCTGTAATGATGCTCGCTTGGCCTGACTCACTAAGCCGCAAAGGCCTATCAGCCGATTTCTTTTCTTGTTTGTGATATTTTATTTTTTCCATAGCATCTCCAATTTTTCTGCCTTTTACATTTTTAGCGAAGCGGCCCCGCAGGGAAAAAATCTAAAAGGTTAGGAAAAATAGAGAGCTATGGGGAAAAATAAGTCCAAACAAGAATCAAAGGCGGATAGGCGGTACTTTGCGGCGGGCACAAGTCGCCGCTCTGATATGCCGCCTAAGCATTCCTTTGTTGTTGAGACTTATTGTATCAAATAGCCTTTATTTCCACTTCCGGGCAAAGCGACCAGTTTTTCATGGGCACTTTCCAGACCTGGCTGCCTAAAAGTCGCAGCTCAGTTTCCGAAACATTGCCGAACTCAGCATATTCAGGACACGCCGACAGTCTGGCATACCCAAATAGAATCTGGTCATCTTTGTAAACTTTACCGCCAATTATAGAATCCTGCGTGTAAAGCTTTTCTGTAATATACCAGTAGCTGCCGTCGAAGCTTTCATAAACATCTATTATCGGCTCACCTTGAATCATTGCAATTTCTGTCATGTTATTAGACCTCCTTTCATCATATGCGAGTTAATTGTGTAAATGCTGTCTGCCTCCATATAAAACAGGTATTGTTTTCATTCTCTAAAAGCAACTTTTAGTTCTGTATAGCCATCGGGGATTTCAAATTCTATGGAAAGAATATGTTTAGCCCAGATGCCGACCTTATCTGAATCGGGCAGATTGTCATAATAGTCGCCTCCACCTCTGCCGTTTCCAAGTGCAGTCAATAGAGGCAGTGGATTTATTCGCCATTCCTCTGAATCACCAGGCATTTTCGAGTAAATGACATATTCTTTAGTTGTATGGTTTGCCAGGATGGCATTAAACTGCTCTTCTTCTGCCAGGGATTCTTCAGGCCTGATTTTCTTGTCATCGGCGGCGAAGTCATAATAATCCTCTTCGCCTTCTTCATTGTAGTAGTCCCCGCACCAGACAATTGGTTTTTTGTACCACTGGCCACCAGGAAGCATCATTTTCATAACTGCTCCAACGAATTGGTTGCCAATCCAGGAGTGCTCCATCAGCTTTAGCCCGTTTCCGTAATCGTGCGAGTAAAGCCATTGGCCGCTTTCCAGATTTATAGGTTTGTAGTATTGTCCCATTTTAATCTATATCGTCTCCGTATTCTTCGTATGGGAGGTCTTCCATATAAGTCCACCTAGTTTTGATTTTAGCATTTGGATTTATCTTCTTTAAAGCATCGTAAATTTGCTCATGAGCCTCCTCTTCGCTCATCCCTCCGCAGAGAGAACCTTCGCCATCAAAGATTGCCTCGTCTTTCCAGAATGATGTTTCGCCGTCCCAGCCGAATTCTTTCGAGCAGACTTCCTGAAGCTGCTCTTCCGTGATTCCGGTAGTTACGACAAATAATCTATAATATCTGCTCATGTGGCGCCTTTTTATTTAAGTTGTGTTTTTTTTCTTCACAGGATGATGAAGAAAAAATCGTTTTTATTAAAATTAAAAAAATAAATGATTTCTGCTTGCGCTCTATTCGAGAACATCAAGTCCGATCAGTTCTTTCCCTGCCGGCCCCTGATATCCGATAGCGACAAGTTTCTTGCCTTCAAGGCTGCCAATTCCAATCAATCGCTTGTATTGACCGCAAGTCAAGGTAACATAGACTTCCTTGCTGCTCCAGATAGCCTTTATCGAATAGGATGGATATTTTGATTTGCCAAGCGATGCCTCTCTCGGCGTTGCAACCATAGCCTTAATCACATCTCCTTTTTCAAGGAAATATCTTATTCCAGGCTTGCCATCTTTTTTAGTATAGTCTTCGGTTTTCATAGTATTTACCTCCTTTCAGCATTTTGCTTTTTTACTCTTCGTTAAAATAATCATTGCATCATTGAATTCATTTTGATCTTGATTGGATCTAAATAACGTACATGGTCGTTAATCGCTTGTATTTCTTCCTTAGTCAGGGAAATATCTTCATTCAGCAATTCCCATCCTTTATTGCAGTAGCAGCCTATGTAGCTGTTAAAACTTGTCCTGGCCAGGATGTCGATAGCCTTGTTATTTATGCTCAACACTAAATAATAGCGGCTGCTTTCCGAGGCAAGCGTTGCATATAGCGGTATTATTTTCATTTTTCAGTTAAATTAAAATTTGAAGTTTATCCTTTTAATTTCCTGCCACTGAATCGAACACAAACGGTAAGACCTCGCTAAAAGATTTTCCAAGGCTTCGCTTTCATCATCTGTTTCTTCCTCTTCCATGGTTAATTCTATGTGATTGATATCAACGGCATGAATATTCAAATCGCCTTCTTCAGTCAACACCGCTATTATTTTTATGTTTTCCTGCATGTTATCTGTATCCTGTATTAAATGTTAATGAGATTTTTTTTCACACAAGTTTGAAAAAAAACGTGTCAGCTAATCCATAATTAAAGCACCTTTTCTCATTGCCTCACCGATATTGGTATAGACCTTGTCAATAATCTGGCTTTCAGTTAATTCCTGTTCACTATCATCAATGAGATTTAGAACATAGAAGCTGTTATCATCTGGATAATACCTGATATGCTTGGAGCTTCTTAGTCCACCATTAAGCAGGATGAAACAATCCAGACCATTCTCATTTTTTGCCTGCTTCTTAAGTTGTTCAATATTTCTTATCCTTTTATCTTTGATTTCCCGTTTTGCCATATTCGAACCTCATTTAGTTTTATTTTGAAGATTTTTTCTTCACAGAATAATGAAGAAAAAATCGTGAGGATTCCCAGACGATGATTTTATGATGCAATAAACAACAATCTGAATATTTTTCGTTGAACAAGTCCTTACAAGGTGAATTAATGTGAAGCATTAATACGCCAGATTTTGCACGAACGATAGTGAGTGCCTTTTTGCAAAATGGCACAGCCCCAGCTATAAAAAAAGAAAACTTCAAAAATGCCCTTAATAAGTAATTTCACCAGAATGGTCAAAATGACCATTCTCCCATGCGCCGGTGCTGACTGGATAGGCATCGAAGAACCTTTCGTTTTCTTCTTTTGCTCTTTCCACTGTCGAACGGATTTTAAAGATTGTTAAAACCTCTTTTTCCGTTGCGCAGTATTGCTCAATAACCTGCTGCTTTATTTTGCCGAGTTCTTCCCAGAACTCCTCAAAATCCACATCGTGGCTCATTTCTTCTACATCTTCAAGAAAAGCCATTATTTCCAGCTGGGATACATAATTTTCCGATGGCTTTATCTTATTAGGCATAACCCCCGGAAATTCTGCCAGTTCCTGCTGTTTATCTTTTTTTGAAATGTTGCCGTTCTGGTTTGCCTGACGGATTTCCTTTACTTCTTTTTGCAATAGAATTGAATTAGCGCCATTTACAAACCATTGGGCTTGAGGCTTTAAAAGGTCAAACTCCCTGCAAAGGTTGTCTATCTGGTCATCTAAACCCAGTTCTTCAGAAGCATAGTTAAAAGCAAACGCCCAGCATCGCTTATAGGCGTCGCCAAGCTGTTCTTCCATACCGGCTCTGGTAATCTTAGCCGTTAACCGGTCGCTATCTTGTTGTATTTGTTCCTGCATTTTTCTTGTAACCTCCTTTCATTTGGTAAGTTGCCTTGAACGATAGGGGCTTGTTAGCTTCCACCGTCCAAGTCTTAACTTGGGCCGTACTTTTGCCGGGCAACAAGCCCATGTGAGGTAACGCCTCACCTGCCAGACTAAGCGAGGATGAAATCCAAAAAACCTAAAAGGTTAACTGGCAAGTGCCTTTTACATTTTTTAGCGTAGGAGGCAATTTCGCCGCCTCACCGGTGAAATTCAAGAAATGGGCTGAAAGCCAAAAAGCTTAAATGCTTAGTCTGAACGAAGTGAAGCGGCTTTTATGATTTTTGTGGTGGTTCTCTAATTTTTATGTTTTTAGTAAATGTGGCATGTCAGGGAAAAAACCTAAATGACTAAGGAAAACGGCTTCAGAATAAATAACCGTTTTAGAGGGTCTTTTCAGAACAATACTTGCTTTTTGGCTGGGAAACTGTAAAATCACAGTCAACTATTAGTTTAGAAGATATATTCTTATTCTTTAGGTCGCTGAGATGGGTCAAGTGCTATTAAGAGCTGATATGGATCAGGTAACTGATCTTATCCGAAAATGGTGTTCGGAAAACAATTTTTCAATAAAGCATACTGCATCCAAAATTGAAAATCAAAATACCAAGCATTCATACTTTACATCGATAACAGCGAAAAATAGATGGTATAGGCTTAATTGGAAATACTGCCCGTCTGATGGAATGGTATTGGTTAATCTGCAGATTAATATACGAATCTATTTGGATATTCTTTCTTGTTTTTTTTCTGCTTTTGGGGTTATTTTTTGGGCAAGTTGTATAAAAAAGTTTCTGAATATTGATCTAAGCCCTGCCCAGATCAATTTTGTGATGGTATTTATTTGTATTTCAATAATTGCTTTATTGTTGGTGCTTTACGCGGGGAAAAAGTTGACGAAATTGGATGTCGACTTTTTTAAAACGGCTCAGAAAACATATGATTGTATACAACTGGCACCAACCGATAGTAAATCATCTTTTCTCCTATCTGTTATCCTTATTTTTTGCTGCTGCGGCTTAATTTATATAATTACATTATTATTTGGTTTATTCGGTTGCCTTGCTGTTTTAGTGCCAATTATGCTCCTTGCACTTTTATCTTATTGTTATACCACACATAGAGACAACCCGCAATGGACGTGGCGAATATGGATCATACTTAATATGTTTACGTGGAATCGGCTAATGTTAATGACACTGGGAGTAATGGCCGTACTTTCAGGTATTGAAGTAATGGTACCATTTGCGATCGACGGTAAACCGGAAGATTTGCCGCTACGATTTGAAACAAAGCATTTCAGAAAAAACATATCTATAAAAGCAGCATCATTGGAACAAAATTGTTTTGAGTATATTTATAGAATTGCGGAAAAAGATTTTTGTCGTTCATATAATACAGATAATCCTAAATTTATTGCAGACAGCAAAAAATGGATATCGAAAAGAATCTCATTTTACAGCCAATGGGCGCTTGTTCTTATTGTTATGGCTGTGTTGATTCCTTTTATACCCTTTCTATACCTTGCAAAAAAACACAAAAACTGGCAATACATAATATTCAAAGATCCGCAGCTTCAAATACCTTCTGTTCCATACCTCTCCCAATCATGGCAATGGAAAATGCCAATAAGCATGAGAACATTAATTTTGATTCACATTATAACGGGCACTATCATTAACCTAATCGCAATAACTTTTTGTATGGAGGGGTGGAGTTACCTGTGTTTGGGAAGACCGCTGTTTTTTGACAATATTGCTAATTTATGGTCATGGATGTCTGCCATCCCCAAGATGGCATATGGTTCTGTGGCTGGCACAATAATAGCAATAAGTTTAATGTTTATGGCAAGTTTGCCCGCGTTATCATTGTTGGTTACATTTGCGATGAGAGCATTATCAAATTTGCTAATAATAATCCGGTTAAGTCAGAGCACTCGAAAAGTAGTTAGCAGAGACAAAAATTATCTTCTTGTTATAAAATGTGTTGATGAAATCTGTAGAGGGGAAAATATGCCTATGCCCGTAATTATCATAACGGGCGACAAGGCAATCACTTTAAATGTGCAATATTTATTTTTCTTTCGAAAATCGGTTCTTCTCATTAGTAGACAAGTGCTGGATTTGTTAAGCCCTGAAGAACTAAAAGCCGCAATTGCACACGAGATCGGCCATATTAAACAAGGACAGTGGAAGATTATTCTGCTGAAATATTTATCTTCGATAGCCCTGTTCCCCAATCATTATTTAACACTATGCATTGATTGGCCACGAAAAGAAATGGACGCTGATAGTTTCGCCCTCGAAGTAACAAAAGATGCACAATCATTAAAACAGGCTTTAGTAAAAATCTCAACCGCTCAGTTATCCTGCTCTGTATCGTCGCCAGATAACCGTCATAGTATCAAGAAATCAGCATTTGAAGCATGTCAAAGGATATTCAGCAATAATATGAAATCAATTATCGTTTCTTTAAATTTCTACTTTGGTGACGCTTTGATTAGCTATGTACATCCATATCTATCGGAAAGACTTCAGGCAATAGATGCAAATAGCACACAGGAGATATGAACGATGTATTTAGATAAAGACTCATGGTTAAATAACATTAAAACGGTGGCAAAGAAGTTTGTCGAAAACAATTATTTAGAGGAATTGCCGCTGTTCGACACTTTCTGGCAGGTTTTTTCCGCTAAAATAAATGAGGCGATTAAATCCGATAGTGCCGGATGTTTGACATTTGAACCAACAAATCAAATTATTACGGAAGTCTCATTTATCAAAGGATATTCGCATGATTTTGTAAGCCCCGTTGTGGCATTGACAGTTGCAGAAGTTTTACATGAAATGAATACAAAAAAATACTCCTCGAACAAATTAGAGGATATTATTCATTCTGCTGCGACACGGCATGGCGCAAAACCAAGCCTGACTGCCTGCCTTATACGAGGCCTTTCAGTCCTTTGCAATGAAATACAGGCCTGTAAGGATAATAATTCAAATGAAGCTATTATTAGTGAATCACCTCGGCCATCGGAATATCGAATATGGACTGAAGGTAAAAAAATTACTCTCGGCAATATCGGTAAATATGAGAAAAATAAAGACAAGTATTTGTTATGGCTTGATCTTGATGCTCCTGCTCAAGGGTTGACTCCCAAGTCAATCAGCTTACTTAAACATCTTGTGGAAAATATCGGAACACCTATGTCAATAGCATATGTTCTAAGAGACGTATTTGATGATAAAGCAAGCGATGATGATAAAGAAGGTGATATAAATAAGATTAACCAACAGCTTGTGAAGTTGGAGACATTTTGCAAAAAAAGATTCCGTCAATATATTATGGAGGGTTGGCCCAAAGAAAGTTTAGGATTGAACAATGACTTCAGAGATAAATATTTTCTTTTCAAAAGAGTCGCCCCCGATAGAGCAGCGGCAGATTAACTTCCAAATGCCCTGAGCGTATAACCTTTGCTTTCCATCGTTTTTCTGGCGATAAGACATGGAGCCTGAAACGGAAGGCTTATTTCATCTAAAAATTGTTCCGCATCTTGTTTGAACGCTTTAATGTTCTTGTATTCGCCATCGGCAATAGTTTCCAGCCCGCTTTTTTCAACCACATTTGTCAGGCATTGATCGCCGCAGGCACAATCAAGGTATAAACCTATCAGCAGACGACGCGATGATTGGTCTTTTTCAGGGCTTTTCAGCGTATAGCCGTTCTCCCATCGCTCTGGTTTCAATAGCCACGCTTCACTCCAAACATAACCTTTCTGTTCCGCAGGTTTGTTTCGGCAGAACTGTCCTCGACTGTTATATGCAATATATTCAAACAAGGCATCTTCATCCCAGTCATTCCAGCTATACGGTCTTTCTATCGAAGAACTTCTTACCTTTTCAGGCAGGGCATCAATTTCTTTTGCGACTTCCTCGGCGGTCTTCAACAGATACGACCTGTCTTTCAAATATCCATCTATCAGCGTGGCTTTTACGCCGGATACGCCCTCATATTTTTGAATTGCCATATATCTGTTATGGAATTGGGCTTTATAAACTTTTCGCTATTGGCAAGTAGTAACTGTTCTCATCCCTCATATCACCTTAAAAATTTACGAAAAATTTACGACATGGTCGTGAAAGTAAATTTTAATATCACTCGCTTACTGGTACTCAAATCCATTACTATCTATGTATAGTTAAAGATATATTAAAAACGAATATGAAAGGAAATAAAAAATGGATCAAGTGGATTTAAACAAGGTTGCGATGGATGCCATTAATGTTCACCGTCGTGAAGTGGCCGCTGCAGAAGGCTATATCTTACAAGCATTAAACTTTTAGAAAGGACAATACAAATGAATAAAAACACAGTTAAACTAGCAAATGAAACCCTTAAATCGCATCAAATAACCGCTGCTGATAGAAAGGAATATGAGCAAATTGAAAATTTACACACCTGGGTCGAACGCTTTGTTTTTGAGTTTAAACTCAAAACTGAAAACCTTCCTGCCATTATAATTCACTTTTTTGGCTGGCGTACATATGGAAATTTTATGCTAAGGCGGAACGGTTTTGGAAAGCGAAACGAAATCGCAATAAATAAAAAGTTTATTGGCGCTCACGAATTTTGGGAAGTGCTTGGCGCCTTGTTGCACAAGTTGCTGCACATGGAAAACGAATTAATCTGTAAGATAGGCAACCGCAATTGTCATAACAAAGCGTATAGAGAACGGGCGGCATCTCTGGGGTTAATTGTCGATCAAGGGGGGCATATGTACTATGCCCCAGCCCCGTCTCCGTTCTGGGATGTCCTGGCCAAATATGGAATAGCAGCCCCTGAATCAACAAAAGCTACGAAAACTGTCGTGCCGTCGCCAGGAAACTCAAATTAGCGGCGACCAGGTTATCTGGCTAATTAGCCAAAAAAGAAAGCAAGATGTTTGAAGAACTGTTAAATATTAATATCAAAGCATGCTCAGGAGCCAAACTGCGAGAGTTTGTTGGCCAGACGACCCCTATAGTTGCCCTCCATGTACAGGCAACTGAGGAACTCTTACGTCGATATGATAATAATGCTGATCAAATAGCCATCCATGAGGAATTATCTAATACTATAAAAATCGCTTTTGAAAACGGCCAAAGACTCTCACAAGAAAAGTTATCAAATATCAGCGAAGATGACTTTTTTGATGTAATACTTGATACAAGGACAAACAGTTTACGATTCAGGAAAAACCCATCAAAGCATACTGTATTGAAAGAAGCAGAACTAGAACATATTGGCGGACATCGTATGCGGATTTTGGCTTATATGCTGGAGCACCCAGGTTGTCCCTTCTATTACGGTAATATCTATAGTCTTTTAGATGACAAGAAAACGCCGAATACCTTCACGAAAACCATCGCTGTATTAAAAAAAGCCTTCGAGCAGAAAGACACAAGCGGCCCATATATTATAAAGCAATCAGATGGGGATGGATTAACCCGCAGCAAAAAGGGATGTGTTTATATGATCAATTCAGAGTTGCGATATTTGGTCATTCGGCATAACCCAAAATATTTCCGAGCAAATTCAGGTATAGGTCAGTTGTAGTTCCGAGTTGGCTGTTATAGTAGATATGACATTTAAAAAATTATTTGAGTGTAATGATTGAATGGAAAAAAGTTTTACATTGATTCGAAAGCTTTGCCGCACGGTTCCGCGGCACTGGCAAGCATTTATAGCAGAAATGCAAAGTATTAAATGTTTAATAATTTATTCGGAAGGTTTTGCTATGATAAAAAGTTTATTCCAGGCAATTGAAGCTTTATTGCGAGCCGTTATCTATCTGCTGATACTGATTATGGGGTTGGCTATCACGGGATTGGGGGCTTATGTCGTCCTTCTTTCTGCTATTCGAATCGGACAATTTTTGTGGAAATTCATGCTCAAGGAGCCCTGGCTATGAGTATAGCGTCAAAGTTTTTAAACTGGCTTTATAAGCGTTCGCCTCATAATGCTGCCGATCCGAATCCATCGGCAACGCCTTACGATCAGGATGCAAACGACATTCCGTATAATAAATCTCATCCTATTGAAACATTTATTGATCAGGAGGCATTTTTAGGAAGCATTTTAAATTTCGGCATTCAGAAAGGTATCGAACGTGATGCAAATGGTCAGTTAATACGTTTTCACAAGAGACTCTCTATTGTATGCGGGTGCGGGCATATCGTTTCACAACTCCAGGCTGAAAATGAACATGGTAAATCCCCTAAAAAAGGTCTGGAAGGAATATGTTTTTTTTGTGAACAAGAACTTCAGAAGATGGTGAAAAAAGGCAAAATTACAGAAATCGAAGCCCAGCGTCAATCTTCCGTTTGCAGCGAATGTGCCCGGATGGTGTCAGGAGTTTTATGCTGTCCAAAACACTACGTCGAGGTATCAGATGAGAATGGCAACACTGTTTATATTAGTAAGAATGAGCATGACGAGCAGGGCCGAAAAAAAATCACACAAAAAATATTGATGCCTATTGCCCTTCTTTTTACAGAACCAGTTCAACCGCAACTTCCAGAGCCGGAGGATACCAATGAACAGGATAATTAAAAAGTGTATTTTTCTGATTTTGAACTTATCCTTGTGTCTTGCACATGTTCAAGGTAAGAACTTGCATTCCCATAACACGTCAATTCTCAATTCAACTCTATCTTATTCTAATATAGCAAAGGATGGACAAATGCGTCACAATACCGATCCGCCAGAAGAATGGCAAATCATTGATTATTCGCAATTCAAATCATTTCAGACCAACGAAAAGCTGCTTAAAATCGAAGATAAGCTTCGTGCCCGCCATCTATTATATGATGCTGAAGTGCGCTGGCTTATGGAAAAAGC
>Ga0209417_1003640_pt1 | contig 20109 bp, 21 predicted proteins | sample RifGroF2_FD_184002 | JGI IMG/M metagenome (GOLD analysis project Ga0209417, IMG submission 184002) | Groundwater microbial communities from Rifle, Colorado, USA - Groundwater F2 (SPAdes) (version 2) | ecosystem: Environmental > Aquatic > Deep subsurface > Groundwater | place: Rifle, Colorado... | reverse complement strand
GATCGCACAAATCCACATGCCAGAGAAGATAATCGGCTTTCTGCCATATCGGTCAGAAATTTTTCCCATGATTGGTTTTGCCAGAATGGTAGTGACAATCTGTATTCCCCAGAGAATCCCCGCTTGAAATGCGTTCAGACCTGCAACAGTGACTGCATAAACAGGCAGGAAGGCCTCTAATGCGCCTACCGATAGATTTTGGATACCTTCCATATTGCTGGTGATGATTACCCGATAATCGCTTATTATCTCTTTTATGCCTTTGGAAAACTTCCGCCAGGTGTCTGTCAGGGAGATTGTACCTTGCCTTGTCTCTCTATTTCTCGAAAAGAATGCCTTCAAGGTGAAGGCTAAAGAAATTAAGCCAAAAAGCCCACAAATACTGTAGGCTATATGAAAATGGGATAACGTATGACTCCCATTATTACCGAGGTATTGGAGGATATATCCACCGAAAGGAGCCCCAACAAGGCTTCCGATAATGGTAATTGAAGAAAACCAGGAAAGTTTTTCGCCCTTTTGTTCACCGGCGGTATCTGCGATCATTGCCATAGACACAGGGCCGTAGATTGAAGTCGCCAGTCCGTGAAAAAATCTGATACCCACTAATTGCCAGTAATTGGTGACAAGATAATAGACAAATGGGGTTAGGGCAAAAACCAGGATACTTATAAGAAGCATTTTGTACCTGCCATAAATATCGGAAAGGGCGCCTGCTGGTAATTTGAAGAAGATGCCTGTGATGGTTGACGCGCCAACTACGAACCCTATTGCCTCCGGTTTGGCCCCTAACGATAGAGCAAATAAAGGTAGTATGGGGGTTCTTGCCATGGCATAGCTCATTCGGGCAAAAAAACCTACAGTGCAGAGGGTAATAAAAGGAGAAAACGATCTGTTTGTCATCATCAATCCACTATGTAGTTCTTCATACTCTTTTCCGGTTCTTTGTTTACTGTTTTTAAATGGACGTCGAGTGGTGGCATGTGTTATCTCCTTTCTTTATTTCGATTGTATAGGAGGATTTTCATTTTATTTAAGCGGGTCATACGATGTATGGCATAGGGAATCCCCCTTAGAAAAGGGGGCTAGGGGGTTGTAGAATAGCACACAAAAAACACAACCCCCTGAATCCCCTTTTTTAAGGGGGACTTAAACGGAATAACTTGAAGAGTAATTTTGATAAAGCGCATCAAATATTTCCAGTCCCTTTTCCAGTAATTTGTTGTCCTCCTTTAATTTCTGGCTCAACCCAGTAACAATTTGAGCTATTCCATCCGCCTCTTTTCGGCCATATTTGTTATCTTTTAAATCGATATCGTGTACCATCTCTGCGATTGATTGCAAGGCGGGGTCCTTCAGGTCAAATGCCTTCATAAGGGTCTCGAAGGTGCAATCTTCTCCGTGATGGGTAAACTCTGAGCCATACATATCAAAGGGTACCGTACCACGGGGCGCTTTTTCTGTGCCTTTTGATACAAACACGAAGCGGGCTTTTGGGTCTATAAATCTCCTGATAAGCCAGGCTGATGCAATCCGGTCAATAAAAATGTCTTTTCGTGTCGCCCATTTTCTACCCGAAAAATCTTTTATCTGATATACTTTGCCCGTCACCTTTATTTCCTTTTCAGATGTCTTTGTCCATTTCAAAAGCATCTTTTGTAACGATGCGATCTTTTGTAAGAGTATCTCTTTTTGTGGCGCATGAAAGAAATCGATTTTGGAAATGTCATCGGCGCTTTTGAGTATTTCATTTAATTTTCTTTTGCATTCATGCACAAGGCTTTCGCTTATTCCTTCCGTATCCTCTCTCTGTGTTATTTTCTTTAATTCGGCGTCACATACTTCGATTAGTGAAATATATTCCTTATCGCATATCTCATGGAAGCTCTTCATAATCTCCTCGTCTTGTTTTTTATCCAGTGATTCAGTGATAAATAATGAGGCGTCGCTGCCACCCTCTTTGATTTGATTACAAAGCCACTGCATGATTTCCTCGTGCTCGTCTGAATAGGGGAGCATATAGACGGCGTTTTTAAAGAGAACAGCCCCATGCTTTTTTAAATTTCTCCAAATTTTAACCCTGAGGTTAGGCGAATCCTGTGCAATCTGATGTATTAACAATATCCATTTATTCATAATCTGCTAATTTGTAGGATGTTATAAATGTTACATATGTAATATTCATAACAATAATTAATATAAATGTCAATTGTATAGTTGAATATTTGTTTGATTAATATATCGGTATATGATATCGTATACCGATAGCTACTATGGATATTGATAAAACAATGCTGCGCGACATCCACCTTGCATTCATAAAAATGCACATCTTATATCATGCTGCAAAGGATGATGTGTTTGGTATAGGACTGATCAAAGAACTAAAGCGGCATGGATACAAACTAAGTCCCGGCACACTTTACCCTACCTTGGCCAAGATGCAACAATCAGGTCTTTTGACCTGTGAGTGCAGGACCGTACGGCACAAGCAGCGGAAGTACTATAGAATTACCCGAGCAGGGGAAGAACTGCTTGATGAAGTGAAGGAAAAACTGGATGAATTGTACGACGAGATTGTGAAAGAAAATGACACATAGTTCGAGTTCTCAAAGATTTAATTTATTACAGATACGACCGTTGGGATATTATTGTTTTTTGTATCGATTGCCTTGGGAATCGGATTGATATAATCTGTTGAATAAAACAATGAATTGCTATCTATAGTAGTTTGTTTCAAAGGGTTTCTTTTATTCCTGAATATGGATAAGGAAGGAGGAAGTTATTAACATGAGGTATTTTAAGAAACTGATGGCAGTTTTATTTCTTTTTGTTGTGTCTCTTGTTGTAGAAAATGGGATATCCAATAGTCCAGCTCAAGCTGAATCAGAAGTGCATGGAGTGTCGATAGTGTCTATGGACGCTCCTTTAAATGCCAGCATTGGAAAAAAGGTCACTATTGAGCTAGTTGTTGGTAATGAGCAGAAAACAAAGGTGGCTACAATATTGACAGTAACTTGCCATGAAACAGGGCAGCAAATTGGCAGAGAGGCTCTAAATCTGGATGGCTCGTCTTCTCGAAAAATTGTATATACCTGGAATACTGAAGGACTCAAGGAAGGAACTTACCGAATACATGCAGAAGTGGAAAAGATTCCTGGTGAGACAGACATTGATGATAATGTGAAACATTTAGAGGTTGTTTTGGGACGCTAGATAATTATCAGAGTATTAGCATGTAATGGTTAAGGCTAAGTTGTCTAAATGGAATTTAACAGAATCTATTTTCAGGAATAAAAGGACCCTTTTAGATTATAGTAAATTTTCCAAGAAAATTTGTTTTCCCATAATTCTTATGTGATAGGAGTAGAATTCAGATGAAACAAAGAAGAATAAGAAATTGGTATCAGGGGTATTATGGAAAGGTTGCATTAACTCACGGTAAACTCATTATCCTTATGTGTTCTCTATCCCTTTTTATTCTTTTCACCAGTTTACTTTCCGCACTTCTCCAAGCGGAAGAACTTTCTGGGAAAAAACCAGATATTACCCTTTCAAACTTTTTTTCTGAAGGGTGGAAATTTGGTCAATGGGAAGAGCCAGAGCAGGAACCAGACCAGTCTCCTCGTTTCCGACTCCTTAAGATTCCAGCTACAGTATTTGAGCGTGAGGTGCGAATGAATTACTCGTTTACCAATAACGGTGATAGCGGTAAGTTCGATGATCACGAATGGGAGTTTGAGTTTGAAATGCCAGTCAGTCGAAGACTTTTAATAGAAGTTGAGCCAACAATTGTATCAATATCCCCAAAGAACGATAACAATCACAGTGGCTTTGGCGATACCTCATTCATAACCAGAGTAATGCTTATGGAGACACGCAATACCACATTATTATCTCTACTTGATGTAAAAATTCCTACAGGAAATGAAGACCTTGAATTAGGAAGTGGTATGACCACTATTAGCCCTGGCATCGGTATATGGAGAGACCTTGGTGGGCATTTCGCCCTCCACAGCTTTTTTGGGCTTGATATCCCATCGGGGGGTAAATCCCGTGACGATCCGGATACTACAGTCAACTATGGTGCTGCCCTGACCAAGACCATTACACCAAAAGATACGCCATTCTTTGGAAATCTTACCTTTTTTGTTGAGTTTGATGGAAGTTCCGATATGGGATCTAACGATGATACTACGGTAGTAAGCATTCTTCCTGGTGCCAGATGGAATCTCGGTCACGACTTCTGGCTCATGCCGGGAGTAGAATTTCCCATAACTGGAAGGGATGAATTTGATAATAGAATTTGGTTTAGTGTACTAAAGGATTTTTGAGGAAAGAAATGTTCAGACTTAAATTGAATGCAAAGAATTGTATTTCCTAGGTACAAAAGATAAAAACCAGGAGTCTCGGCGTGAAGGGAAAAATAGATTTATTAACACATCTGAAAGAACTTGCCGGCGTTTTTTCTAAACTTGGTATCATTGGATTTGGGGGGCCAGCCGCACATATCGCCATGATGGAAAATGAGGTCGTTAGTAAGAAGAAATGGATGTCCAGAGAGCATTTCTTGGATCTCATAGGCGCAACCAACCTGATTCCGGGTCCTAATTCAACCGAGATGGCAATGCATTGTGGATACCATAGGGCAGGATGGCCAGGTCTGATTGTTGCGGGCCTGGGTTTTATTATCCCTGCGACACTTATAACAGTAGCTATCGCCTGGTTCTACCAGCGATATGGTTCTATCCCGGATATCAAGCCAATCTTGTACGGCATCAGACCGGCTGTACTTGCTATTATTATCAACGCAGTATACAAGTTCGGCAAGAAGGCTTTGAAGAACTGGCAGTTGGGTATAATCGGTGCAGCAGTGATGATTGGTTCTCTTTCTGGTATGAGTGAGGTACTTGTCCTCCTTGCAGGTGGACTACTTGGAATGTTCTGGTTTTCAGTTGGCCAAAAGAAGGGCAGCATGAAACAATCTTTTCTCCCCTTGCTTCTCTTAACAGGAAAGCCAGAACTGCTTAAGGTTGCGATTGCCGCAACCGCCCTTTCTACAGGGCAAGTTGTTGGTAATGTATCACTCGTAAAACTCTTTTTGGTCTTCTTGAAAATTGGATCTGTACTTTTTGGCAGTGGTTATGTGTTAATTGCTTATCTTCAAGACGAACTCATTGACCAGTTAGGGTGGCTTACACAACAACAACTTGTTGACGCCATCGCTGTCGGACAATTTACACCCGGACCCGTTTCAAGTGCAGTTACCTTCGTCGGCTATCAGATTATCGGAATAAAAGGTGCCATATTTACAACTATGGGTATGTTTTTACCGTCTTTCTTCTTCGTGGCTCTGTTGAATCCATTCATCCCAAAGATGAGGAATTCAAAGTGGGTATCCTGTTTTCTTGATTCAGTCAATATAGGAGCAGTGGCGATAATAGCAGTTGCGGTAATACAACTTGCCCGTGCCACCCTTATTAATTGGCAGACATGGCTAATCGCACTCATGAGTGTTGCTGTTACATTTGTATTCAAAAAAGTGAATACACTATGGATAGTGATTGGAAGTGCTATTGTCGGCTATATATTAACAAAGTTTTAGTTACAGCTTAACTGCATTCCTCGGTTCGTTTATTGGCTTACGCATGGTCAAAAAAATCACCATGAATACGATCAAAGTAATTGTCGGTATATTGCTGCTTTTATTAACAGGGGCTTTGGGATCGGGATTGGTATGATGTATATATCAGTAAATTTCTTCTACTCGGAATAAATTCCAAGTTGATTCTCAAGCCTTTCGATTATGGCAGTGTATTTTTCGTGTACACCGGCGTCAATATCCTCTTTTTCCATAGCTTCAAATTTCGTGATTAGTATCATTTGTTCATCGCGGGTTAATACCTTATTCATCCAGGGGAAAAGTACTTTTTCCTCTGTATGGATGTGTTTGTCCATAAACTTGATATATGCACGGGCTATTTTTATGATCTTCTTTTTTGCCTTTTTACCCTGATATATGTAGTTTACTGCTCCGGCAAGCTTCCGTATCTCATCACGCGCAGAGACGTGCTCCATCAGGAGTTGTCCTAAAAAATCCTTCTTTTCACCACCTCGCACGTTTTTGAGGAATGGAAAGAGCACATTATCTTCTTTCCCTTGATGACACTTATGTGTATAGCCATTAATAATATCGATAATTTCGTTGAATGTCTCTTTCGAGACGGGTTTGTCCTTATCGAGACAATTCGAGGCATTTTCTAAAATTTGTAACACCCTTCTTGTCGTATCGAATTCAAGATGTAGTAATTCTGTAACGTATGCATCTGGATTTTCAGCGTGCTTATGCTCCTCATAGATACGGTACGTTGAAGGAGTACAGGCGAAGGTAGATAAACAAGAAGTAATAATGAACGGTAAAAAAATCTTTTTCATAGTTAGCTATTTATTGTTAAATTAAAAGTTTAATTTTAGACGGGACAACAAGATAGACAAGATAATTTCTAATCCTGTTATCCTGTCAAATATTAATACTTAATGAACTGTTATTATCCAAGTAAGGCTTCGGCAAGTCGAATGTCCTCCGGTGTGGTAATTTTGATATTTTCATCTGTGCCGGGCACGATATAAACGGGATAGCCTGCCTTTTCCACCATTTGCGCATCGTCTGTAAATTCTATATCCGAATTCTTAAACTGACTAAATACTTTTAAAATTAATTTGCTTTCGAACCCCTGTGGGGTCTGTGCCATCCAGAGGGTGTTTCTCGGTATCGTTCGCTGAATGCGAAACTTGTCTCCCGCTTCCTTAACGGTGGCCTTCATGGGCACCGCAAGGATAGCGGCCCCGGTTTCTTTTACTTTGTCGATAACTGCGTTGATATGTTCATTCCTTACCAGAGGTCTGACGATGTCGTGGATAAGGATAATTTCGGCATCGCTACTGACCTGGCAAAGCCCGTTATATACGCTATCCTGGCGTCTTTTGCCGCCAGGAATAATTTTTTTTATCTTGTAAGTATCAAGAGCATTTTGCCACGTATCACGTAAGGATTTTATCTCAGTCTTGCCAACAACAAGAATTATTTCACCGATCTTGTCGTTTTGGGCAAACCGTTCAATCGTATGAAGAAAAATGGGTTTTCCGTGAATTTGCAGGAAGGGTTTTTTAATAGCCCCGCCCATGCGCAGTCCAAGACCTGCCCCGACTAAAATAACAGACACTTTCATGATTAATTAAAGTATACCACGGAGATTCACGGAATTACACGGAATATTGCAGCATAGCCGAATCCCCCTTACCAAAGGGGGAAGAAGGGGGTTGTAAAAACCTTGATAAAACTTGCCCTCCTGAAAATATATCACCCTCCCTTAATCCCTCCCATCGTTCGACTGAGCTCACGACGAAGTCGAGGGAGGGAAAGTTCCCTCGCCCCTTGTAGGAGAGGGTCTGGGTGAGGGGTATTTTCATGCCAATGCTATAACACAACAAAGCAACAACCAATGAGTAAGTGGTAAGTATTGAGTGACAGGTGGCAAGTGATATTCCCGTCATTTGCTATGCGCCATTTGTCACCTTTTAAAATACTTGCTAAATTGGGTCTCTCATTCATTAAAATTCCCTTGATTTGCCCAATTTAATAATTAGAATGAACTTAATAATGAATTCCGTAAAAGTCAAGTAATTTTATGTTAACGAAAGTAGGTAAAAACAAATGTATAAACTAATACAAATTAAGGCATTGCCAAACTATAGGCTGTGGGTAAAATTCTCGGATGGTGTTGAAGGAGAGGCTGATCTTTCGCATCTGGCTGGAAAGGGTGTCTTTTCCTTGTGGAACGACTATTCTGCTTTTGAAAAAGTTTATATAGGCAAGAGCGGGCAAATAGCGTGGACTGATGAAATTGATATTTGTCCTGATACCATTTATATGACCGTAACTGGAAAGACGCCTGAACAGTTGTTTCCAAACTTAAAAACAGAGTTATTGAATGCCTGAGATTAGCCGATTTTATGGGATTGTTATTAGAATGTATTTTAATGACCATCTGCCACCGCATATTCATGCAGAATATGGTGAGTATGAAATATTGGTAAACATTAATACTCTCGCTGTAATTTCCGGGAAATTACCATCGAGAGCTTTGGGTCTTGTAGCAGAATGGGCGTCTTTACATCAGGATGAACTTTTTACTCTATGGGAAAAAGCGAGGAATTTCGAACCGTTAGGCAAGATAGAGCCTTTAAAATAATGAATTCCGTAAAAGTCAATAAACATTGTGATATACAGATTTTTTTCTGTGTTTCCCAATCATTACAGAAGTGTTTCTGTATAATTATAAGTTAGATGGCTCAGGACCAATATGCCCGATCGCCAGCTCACCTTGAGATGCGTTCATTGCCTTGGCACTTTCGACGAACTCACCGCGGACCACGTGTTTCCAAAGTCCTGGTATCCGGAGACGACGCCCGCAAATCTCGAAAAGTGGACGGTTCCGGCATGCTCTGCGTGTAACAAGGCATACGGTAGGTTGGAGGAGGATCTGCTGGCGAAGATTGCCCTGTGCCTTGATCCGAAGTCCCCTTCAGCCAAGGGCATAACTCAGCGCGTAGTCCGATCAATGGACGTACGCGCTGGCCGCGATGATCGCGACGCGGCGGCCCGAGCTTGCCGACTATCAAAGATTCGCGCGGATATGCATACGTTCGACCAGCCACCGAACGAGGGCGTTCTTCCCGGCCTTGGCCCTATTCCCGGCCTGAAATACGAGAAGTACGTCGGAGTTCTTGTTCCGCAGGACGATCTTCGTTGTATTGTACTCAAGATCGTGCGCGGCCTCGCTTTGAGGCTCGACGGCGTGTATCTCGACGGTGACCTTGAGATTCACTGCTATCCCTTCGAGGGAGATGGCGAACCATGGATCAATGACGTGCTATCCCGTTTTGGATCCGCTTACGAGTGGGGTGATGGGATCAAGGTTGTCCGAGCGGCCGTAGAAGGTGATCCACGAGCGTCTCTGACTCGCGTTGAGTTTTGGCAACGTTTCAAGTTCTACGGTATCGTGCGTCCGGCTGAGAGCAGCGGCATCACATTTCACGGGATGTGAGCTGTCTAACCAGTGCATGGAGCGGACCGGCTGGCAGCCGTGCTACTTCATGCGAGAAGGGTCGTGGGGGGCAAACCTTCATATTTAATTGACAAACTATGAGAAATAGAAGAAATGTAAAACCATGGCAAGACCAGTGAGAATAGAATTTGATGGGTTGAGATTGTCTCGACTTCCCAACTTCTCATTTTCTCAACCTCTGCTTTCCTTCTTTGCGCTCTTTGTGCCTTTGCGGTGAACTTTTACTAGACTCTTTCATACGGGTAAAAGAGCTTTTTGTACTCATCCTGTGCAAAGCGGTCTGTCATTCCTGCTATATAGTCACAAACTCCCTGATACAGACCTGCTTCTTCTATCCACCGTTGATACTCAGCGGGGAGTTGTTTGGGATTTTTGATAAAAGCTATAAAAAGTTCTTCCAGGAACCGCTTCGCCTTGTCTGACATCCTAGCTACCCGATAGTGCTGATATACGTTTTTAAACAGGAAATTCTGAAGTTTCTTCTTTTGTTCAGATAATGCAGGAGAAAAGGATACGATCAGGTTGGGATGATTTCTGACGTCTTTAACAGTTTTAATACCTTCATGCTTAAGCCTGGATAGGGTGTTCTCTAATAGGTCGGTGACTTCCGTATTGATCAGTGTTCTGATCGTTTGAGCGATTAGTATGTCATGGTTGCTAACCGCATATTTTTGTTTTACCTTTTTTTGTGTTTCCCGCCACAAGTCAACTGATTGCAAATCTTCGTCTGTAATAATGCCTGCCTTCAGGCTGTCATCCAGGTCATGATTATCATAGGCAATGGAATCAGCCTTGTCAACGATCTGGGCTTCCAACAGCGGTTTTTCGTTGATATTATATTCCGTTGTGGTGGATGTATGGTCGTAAGGAGAAGTATGTTTTACAATGGATTCCTTGAGTTCCCACGATAGATTAAGACCAGGAAAGTCCGGGTATTTTTGCTCAAGGATGTCAACGACGCGCAGTCCATGAAGGTTGTGTTCGAATCCCCCATGCCCCTCCATCAACTTTTTCAGGGCATCTTCTCCTGAATGCCCAAAGGGTGTGTGACCCAAATCATGAGCGAGCGCAATAGCCTCTGCGAGGTCTTCATTGAGATTCAGGGCGCGGGCGATGCTTCGGGCAATTTGCGCGACTTCGATGGTATGGGTTAATCGAGTCCGGTAATAATCCCCTTCGTGATTCACAAAGACCTGGGTTTTATATTCTAAACGTCGAAAGGCTGTAGAGTGAATTATGCGGTCCCGGTCTCGCTGATAGATACTGCGATACTGATGCTCCTCCTCCGGGTATTTCCTTCCCCTGGAATCCTTGCTTTTCATGGCATAAGGGGCAAGTTCTCGCTCTTCTCTGTTTTCGATTTCTTTACTTGTTAGCATAGTAAAAATAGTTACATTTTGGACACAGATAAACACAGATTATCATAGATTAAGTTAGTCCCCCTTACCAAAGGGGGATTTAGGGGGTTGTGTTTCTTCCTGAATTATTTTACAACCCCCTTACCCCCTTTTCTAAGGGGGATTTTACGCTTAACACCATCCTAAAAACCGCATGAATAAAATTAAAAATTCCTATACAATTAAATTATTATCGTTCGACTGAGCACTCACGACGAAGTCCGTGTATTTCTGCGAAAATCTGCGCCCGGATTGAACCAGCGAAATCTTTTTCGTTTGTGTCCATTTGTGACAATGCGTGGCTAAATAACTACAGATGTTTTTTGAATTCTTTGTAAAGGTCATCCAGAGATTGTGGAATGACCTTTACGTCAGAAACAACAGGCATAAAGTTTGTATCACCGTTCCAGCGAGGTACAATATGGAGGTGGAAGTGACCAACAAGGCCAGCCCCTGCAGACTTTCCTAAATTAATGCCGATGTTAAAACCCTCAGGTTTCATTATTTTTGTGAGGAGTTCTTTCATGTCTCTTGTCAGTTCCATAACTTCAAGCATTTCCTGTCCGGATAGGTCGGAAATATCTGCCTTGTGCTTGTTGGGCGCTACCATAAGATGTCCGCTGTTGTAAGGATATTTGTTCAGGATACAAAAGCAATCTTTCCCTCGATGCACAATGAGGTTTTTTTCATCCCGATTGTCCTGAACTGCGTTACAGAGAAAACATCCGTTCTCGTTTGAATGCTCTTGAATATATGTGATGCGCCAGGGCGCCCAAAGGTTTTGCATTGTTTGATTACCTAAACAAAAATTTGATTTACGATTTTAAATCCCAAATCCCAAATCGTACATCGTAAATACAATATTATCCGCATCCAGTACATGTCGTGGCCGTGCAGCTACCACAGCCGCCGGAACTTCCCTGAGAGGTAGTATCATTTCCACCACCTCCCACAGACATCCCAAACACAGAAAATATCTTGTGGATATGATCGCTCTGGCAGGACGGACAAAATAACTTTTTCCGTTCCGATGCGCTCCGAAAATATTCGTCAAATTTTGTAGTGCACTTATCACATTGAAATTCATATATTGGCATAAGTAATACTCCATTCGTTTCACCGCAAAGGCGCTAAGTACGCAAAGGGTGGTACAAAAAAAGAAGTTGGGAGGTTGAGGGGTTGAGAGGTTAAGCTTATTTCGATTTCCCACCTTCTCATTTTCTCAACCTCTGCTTTCCTTCCTTTGCGAACTTTTGTGTCTTTGCGATGAATTATTATTCTTTATTTACGGTAAATAAGACAGGGGGTTAACAGGTTTATCTTTTACGTATATTTTAAAATTGATTTCAGGTGGTTTGCCTGTGCCTGCCTGGCTAATACTCGCTATAGGCTGTCCCTGTTCTACATAGCTGCCTTCTCCTACCATGGGATTACTACGACATCCGTATATGGTGCGAGTGCCTCCATCGTGTTTAATTACGATGACAAGCGTGCCATCGTCAGCACCCGTAATGGCCTCGACAGTGCCTTTTTTAGCAGCAACTACATTTTGCCTTGGTTGGGGCAGGATATAGATACCCATATTTTTAATACCGTTTCTTATTTCATTAAATTGCGATACAACCTGTCCCTTTACAGGCCAGATAAACCCTTTTGGTGATACACCACCAGTTACGTTGCTCACTGGTGCATAGCTTGAGTGTGCTGCGGAAGAGGTATAAGATTTTCCGGAATTAGGGATGGTAAGTTTTTGGCCAACTTCCAGGTCTTTTGTATTCGTTATATGATTGACTCTTAGGATTGTTTCGACTGATACTCCAAAACTTTTCGATATGCGCCATAAAGTATCTCCTTTTTTTACAATGTAGGTCGTTTTTCCACCTGAAATAGGGGGCTGATATGCCGTGGTAGATTTCACGTCTTCAATGGTTTTGATTTCTCTTTCAAGTTGCGCCGGTATCCTTGCCTTTGTGGGTTGAAGGGCACAGCCACCCATGAGAAGCGATAAAAATATACTGCCTGGGATAGCGGTGTTTACGAGAAAATATTTTTTCATGATAATTGGTGATAAATTCTAACAGCGCCTTCAGGTAAATTCAAGAATTTTCGACTAATAGCGCTTGACTATCTCAAAAGTAGCGATTGCTATACTCCCCTCTATCAAAAAGCTAAGTTCAAAGAAAAAAGTTGTTGGGTTTTGTCTTTTAAAATCCAACCTAATTTGAGCAAATTATTTTTAAAGGTAGGATTGATGCCCTGCCTGTCTCAATTCTTCAACCAATTTTTTTATCTGCTCGGCTTTTTGCTTGTGGCATATAAGTGTCGCATCTTTTGTATGAACGATAATCAAATCTGTTGTACCGATGGTTGTTATCAGGTGTTGTTCATTGTTTACGATAATACACGAATTGGTATCCATTCCATGATGCATGCCCAAGACTGTATTTCCCAAATTGTCTTTTTTATTCCAGCGTTCGACGGCAAACCACGATCCAACGTCATCCCAGGTAAAATCCACTTCAATAACGATAACATCTTTTGCCTTTTCCATAACTGCGTAATCAATTGAAATCTTCTCAAAGGCTTGATATTCTTTTTCGACGGTAGTCCATTCAAACTCTGTCCCCAATGCAGCGCCGATCTTTTGAAGTCCCAGCGCTAATTTTGGCGTATATTTCGTGAGACATTCTAGTATTTTAGCTGTTTGCCAGACGAAACCCCCGCCATTCCAGTAATATTCGCCGGTATTAATAAAACGTTGTGCTGTCGGCTTGTCTGGTTTTTCCTTGAATGATTCTACTTCATAAACGTTAAAACCATTTTCTTCCAATAACCGTTTACCACGCTGAATATAGCCGTAACTCACGGAAGGTTCTGTGGGTTTAATTCCCATTGTAAGTAATGAGTTATTTTTGTTCACAATATTCATAGCAGTTTCAGCCATTTTCAGAAATCGGCTTGCAGGTTCTATCACATGATCTGCTGTCATAACAATCATCACGGAATCAGGAGCCTTTTTATGGATGATGGTTGCGGCTAGGCCTATACACGGCGCTGTATCTCTGCCTACAGGTTCGGCAACGATATTTGCTGGAGGGATTTGAGGTACCTGTTTCTTTATCTTTTCTTTATGTAATACATTGGTAACGATAAGGATGTTCTCAGGCTTAAATAAAGGCGTTATCCGGTCAATGGTGTGTTGAAGCATGCTCTTCTGACCAACTATGCTTAGGAGTTGCTTGGGGGTGTCTTCGCGGCTCCAGGGCCAAAAACGTGTCCCGCTTCCCCCCGCCATAATTACTGCATATTTTAATCGCATAGGAATTTTCATTTTCTAAGCTGGTTTGCAGACGATAGCATGCATAAAATCCCCCTTAGAAAAGGGGGCAAAGGGGTTGTAAAGAATTCTAGAAAAACACAACCCCCTGAATCCCCCTTTATTAAGGGGGACTTAGTAGGACTAACTTGAGTTAATATTTTTAATCAGAATAAACATAGAGTAACATTGCAGAAATTGCAACAACAGCCGTCTCAATCCTCAATATCGAATGACCTGCGCTGATGGGTATACAACCTGATTTCTCTGCCATTTCAATTTCACTGCTGGTAAAACCACCTTCAGGACCTATGAGGCAAATGATTTTCCTTGCCGATGGATGTTCAGTCAATACACTTTTAAGCGTTTTGGTATGAGTATTTGTACATGCAATGAGCAAGAGGTCGTAGTCGCAAACGGTTTTCATTAAGCCGTCGAAAGACATTACATCTTCTATTTTGGTCAAATAATTTCTTTTGCACTGCTTCGATGCCTCAATCACGACCTTGTTCCATTTTTCTATTTTTTCTGCGGATTTATGCCAAATATCGACAATGCTCCGTTCGCAGTGGAGGGGAATTAACGTCTTTATGCCCAATTCGGCGCATTTTTGAATTAAAAATACCGAGTGCTTCCCTTTAGGGATGGAAAAAGCTATCGTAATGTCAACGCTTGACTCCCTATCAACCTTTCTCGTTTGTTCAATAAATACCTTTAATTTATTGTCCAAGATTTCGGTAATGTTTGCAAGGTATTCAATCCCTTTCCCATCAAAAAGAGTAATTTTACTTCCTGGTTTTGCACGTTTGACGTGTAAGATATGGTGAGCCTCCTTACCATCAATCCATATTTCATGGACTGTAGGAGTATACGGTATGTAAAAACGGTCTTGATGCATTTATACGGTTACAGTATGCCTGGTAAGGCTTCGCTCTCTGGCAAAGTTGATTATTGTCCGATTTGGACAGACCTCCACACATTTTCCACAGGAGGTGCACTTATTATAATCAATTACTGCAAGATTATTTTGCACATGAATAGCATCGTATGGACATATTTTTTCGCACTGTTTACAGGCAATACAGGAATCCTGACAAATCTTCCTGGCAACTGCGCCTTTATCGAGCGACTTGCATCGTACATGCACCATCTTGGATTCCGGCACTATGCTGATAAGCTTCCTGGGGCAAACGGCAGCACACTTTCCGCAGGCAGTACAGCGCTCTTCAATTACCCTGGGGAGGTCATCCTCACCCATATACATCGCCTCAAATTTACAGGCCTCTACGCATGTACCCAAACCCAGACAACCATAATCACAGCCAAGAAAGCCACCCCCGACAATGTTTGCCGCACGACAGTCCTTAATCCCATTATAAGTAAACTTGTTTTTTACGCCTCTTGCATGGCACATTACGACAGCAACAGAACGTTCTTTATTTTCGAACTTGACTCCCATAATGTTTGCTACGAGCTTTGCCACGGAAGCCCGTCCCACCGTACAACCACCTACGGGAGCTTTTCCTTCCACTACGGCCTGCGCAAAACCGCTACAACCAGGCTGACCGCATGCGCCACAATTTGCGCCAGGCAGTACTTCGTTAATACTGTCAATGCGCGGATCAACCTTAACCGCAAACTTGTCAGAGGCAATCGCCAAGCCTATTCCAAAGACCATGCCTAATATGCCTAATGTAATCGCTGCGCCTAAAAGTAATTCCATTTGTTTTTCCTACCTTTACTCAAAAACATCTTTTGAGTCTATTTCCAATTCTTCCAATATTTCAAATTTTACCATCTATTTTTAAATAATCCGCATACGGTATTTTTTTCTATCAGTTATAGAGGTCATCGCCATCTCTTCTAATTAGATATTGGTATTATGATTATTTAAACATTAATTTAATGTAATTAGTTCCGTTATGCCATGGTTCCAATCATTCTATGAATTGCTTGTCCCGCAGGCACCATCGGAAAGACATTCTCATTTGGATCTACCCTGAAATCCATGATAACAGGGCCTTTTATAGAGAACGCCTTTTCTATCGTTGGGCGTACATCTTCTTTTTTCTCTACTAAAAATCCTTTAGCACCGTACGCCTCTGCCAGTTTGACAAAATCCGGATTACCGTTCAAATTGACACTGGAATACCGTTTATTGTAAAACAATTCCTGCCACTGACGAACCATCCCCAGATAGCCGTTATTTAAAATAGCTATTTTCACAGGGATGTTTAAACGCGCAACGGTACTGAGTTCCTGGATATTCATTTGAATGCTACCATCACCTGCAATATCCACCACAAGTTTATCTGGACATCCTAATTGAGCGCCAATGGCTGCAGGAAAACCGTAACCCATTGTACCTAGTCCACCCGACGAGAGAAACGTACGTGGGTGCGTAAACGTAAAATATTGGGCAGCCCACATCTGATTTTGTCCTACCTCTGTTGTAATGATAGCGTTGCCCTTAGCCGCCTCGCAGATTTGCTCAATTACATATTCCGGTTTAATAACGTTTCCACTGTTATTATACGATAGTGGATTTTTTTCTTTCCAGTATTTGATTTTATCTAACCATTCTTTTCTCTCAACAAAGTGAATATGTTTATTGAGTTCTTGTAATATATTCTTTGCATCGCCAACAACCGGTATATCCACTCTGATGCTCTTACTGATAGATGCAGGGTCAATGTCAATGTGAATAATCTTCGCATGGGGAGCAAATTCATCAATCTTTCCAGTAATACGGTCGTCAAACCTTGCGCCGATCGCCACCAAAACATCGGATTCGGTTACTGCGAAATTTGCATAAGCAGTGCCATGCATCCCCAACATCCCTAAGGATAAATGGTGGTCTTCCGGGAATCCCCCAAGACCCATCAAAGTCGTAGTTACGGGAAGATTTCCCTTTTCTGCAAATTCAAGCAACTCCTTTGAGCTTTCAGAGGCGATGATACCGCCGCCCGTATAGACTACTGGCTGTTTGGAGGAATTAATTTCCTCAGCAGCGATCATAATTTGACGAATATTACCTTCATATCTGGGTTTATATCCTGGCAAATCTACTTCTGTTGGAATCACTTCCTCACATTTCTCCATGGTGACATCAACAGGCAGGTCAATCAATACAGGCCCTCTCCTCCCGGTGTTGGCTATAAAAAATGCCTCTTTTACAACTCTTGCAAGGTCTTTAATATCCTTCACTAAATAACTGTGTTTTGTTATAGGACGTGTGATTCCAATAATATCAGCTTCCTGGAAGGCATCATTCCCAATGAGAAATGTCTTGACCTGCCCTGTTATAGCTACTATAGGTATCGAATCCATATGAGCCGTCGCAATTGCCGTAGTCAAGTTTGTAGCGCCGGGACCAGAAGTAACAAGGCAAATGCCCACCTTACCGGTAGCCCTGGCATACCCATCTGCTGCATGGCCAGCGCCTTGTTCGTGCCGGGTTAAAATAAATTTTATAGGAGAGTCAAATAATGCATCAAATAAAGGTAAAACGGCGCCTCCCGGTATTCCAAAGACATACTCTGCCCCTTCCCTTATTAATGCATCCACCAATATTTGTGAACCTGTTTTAATCATCGATCTGCTGTGTATGAAAAAATTTAATCCATATTAAAGAATATTAAAAAACGGCAAGACTCTCTACATATTACCTTCTAAGGTATGTTTTAGGAGGAGTGCATGAACTTGATAAACACAGGGAAAACCTGTTAACAATCTACTATGGGAAGAAAACTGATTAGGCTTTTTTTAAATTAAGGCTGATATATTTTTACTTACCAGATTTTTCTTGGTCTACGTCCTCGTTTAATTCCTCTCCTATATAATCCACATCATCCATGTCTTCATATTTTTGAGGTTTGTATCCTGGCGTTTTGGATTTTTCGACTTCTTCTTTGTAAGCTTCGAGAACTTTGTTCTGTATCTCTTCTCTACAATTTGAATTTATGGGATGGGCCGTATCGGCATGTAATTTTAATCTGCCTGTACCTTTGGATGCGCGTTTTTCATCCAGTTTCGTACCACAATCATTACAATGTTGTGCCATTAAGTGATTTTTACCACCGCATTTCGGACATCTGTCAGTGAGTTTTCTACTGGGCATGGCTACAAATGCCCCTTTGTGTCCTTCGATAACCTTTAGATCTCTTACGACAAAATCATTATCTATTGTAATGCTACAAAATGCCTGTAATCTATTCTTCTTCGCTTCTGTCAACTTTACCCTGACTTCGGTAATATTCACTTGTATTCCCCCTTCCTGTTCCCTTAGCAGTGTCCTAGAAATCATTGGTTACCATAAACACATCACCAATATTCAGCATCTTTATTTTATATTCAATTTCCTTTGAATCCATTCCCTCCTTACATAAGCCATATAAAGCAGAGCCACTTCCAGATAAAAGTGTACCACAAAAATCGAATTTTGTTAATGTTTTTTTAATTTTCTCAAGGTCTGGATAAAGCCTGAAAACAACCTCTTCCAGGCGATTATGTAAACCAGTCCCTAATTCCTGCGGGATTCCTGACTCTAATTTTTGCAAGAAAAAGTTAACATCTTTTAAATTCTTTGTCAAGCTAATTTTGAAGTTTTTATAAACTGTCGCAGTGCTAACCTCGAACCTTGGATAAATTATTATGTAATTATACCTTACATTCAAAGGGTATGCAGTAACGACCTCTCCACGTCCTTTACATATCGCTGTATTCCCAATAACAAAAAATGGTGTGTCTGAACCTAATTTCCCGGCCAGCGACATCAACTGCTTTTCATCATATCCAAGCTGCCATAACCTGTTTAATCCACATAATGTTGCCGCGGCATCACTACTTCCACCACCAAGTCCCGCCCCAATGGGTATTTTTTTATCCAAATGAATTTTCACACCTTTTGAAGTCCCTGACGCTTTCTGCATAAGGCGAACTGCTTTAACAACGAGATTTTCTTCACCTGTTGCAAGTTTCGGATTCGAGCAGGAAAACGCAACCCCTTTGTCGTAATTTTCTATATAAAGGTAATCAAACAGACTTACTTCTTGCATAACCGTCTCGATCTCATGATAACCATCCTGTCGTTTCCCCAATATTTCAAGAAACAGATTGATCTTTGCAGGCGCTGCAACCTTTATCTTCCCTTGTTCTTCCCAGAATTTCATGAACAATGTCCCTTATTTCATTGTATTTTTAAAAAACGAAAGTTGTGTATCACCGTAAGTTCGAGTATCTGATAATTCTAAATAAAGCGATTCTGACGGTATTTCAAAATCTGTTTTTCTATGCTGTAATATTATTAGACCTTCTGGTTGTATTATGTGCTTACTGCACATGAGTGAAAATAAGTTTAAGAGTTTGTCTCTGTAGGAACCTTTTTCTACGAGGGGATATGGTGGGCTGGCAAAAACGGTTTCAACTTCTATTTTGTTTTTTTCAAGGTATGGAATAATCTCAAACACATCATATAGTAAGACCTGCGCTTTACCTTGCAGCTTCGTCACCTCAAGATTTTTCTTAATGACCTCAATCGCAGGCTGGTCATTTTCTATGAAAATACAGGATGCTGCTCCACGGCTTAACGCCTCTATTCCAATTGCACCTGTACCTGCATACATATCTAGAACACGACTGCCAGGAATAACTCCCGACAATATGTTAAACAGAGATTCTTTTGTCCTATCCTGTATAGGCCGCGTCCTGTCTCCTTTCAAAGAACTAAGATGTATACCCCTTGCACAGCCTGCAATTACACGCACAGTCGTATCAGCCTACTTTATTAGCGCCTGTTTTTATTACCAATTGGCTTGCCTGGGCTAGACTATCATGTGAGCTTCCGGCGTCAATCCACCAGCCATCTATAGTATCGTAAGTCATTAACCCGTTTTTTATATAATAATTATTTACATCTGTAATTTCGAGTTCACCCCGTTCAGAGCGTTCAAGTGTTTTGACGACATTAAAGACACGATAATCATACATATAGATACCAATAACGGCGTATTCTGATTTGGGTTTTTTTGGCTTTTCTTCAATACGCACAACCTTGTCTCCAATGAGTTCCGGAACACCAAAATGTTCCGGATGGGGGACTTTTTTTATTATGATCTTTGCCCCTTCTTTCTGTCTTTCGAACGACACTTTTTGCTTTATAATGTTGTTTTCTATAATATTATCGCCCAGTATGACAACAATTTTGTCACCATCAGCGAAATCCTCGGTCAAACCCAATGCCTCGGCAATACCACCCTCTCCTTCCTGA